>Ga0116121_1000268_pt1 | contig 29051 bp, 23 predicted proteins | sample June2015DPH_13_1_FD_89725 | JGI IMG/M metagenome (GOLD analysis project Ga0116121, IMG submission 89725) | Peatland microbial communities from SPRUCE experiment site at the Marcell Experimental Forest, Minnesota, USA - June2015DPH_13_10 | ecosystem: Environmental > Terrestrial > Soil > Wetlands...
AACGATTGCCGAGATCGTTAAGTAGTTCGTGTGGCGCGGGCAGTCCTGTCCGCGTTGCATGCAGTAGATGAGAAGGCCGCGCGGACAAGAGTGTCCGCGCCACACAGATTAGGAGCTGTTTGGTATGCCCCGAGAGATTATTACGTTGCAGTGCGGTGATTGCAAAGAGCGGAACTATTCAACGACCAAGAACCGGAAGACAACTCCGGACCGGCTGGAGCTGAAGAAATTCTGCAACCGGTGCCGGAAGCACACGCCGCATAAGGAAGTGAAATAGTGGAACGCGGACGAGGGCGTCCGCGCTACACAGGCACAGGGGCGTAAGCTCAACGGTTAAACTGTCGGTCTCCAAAACCGAACTTGGGGGTTCGAATCCCTCCGCCCCTGCCAGAGTTTTGAGACGGTGGTTTGAAATAGGAACGAAAAAAGGCCAGGTCCGTGATGGGAGTAGAAACGAAGAAAATGGCGAACTCAATCGCAACAGCAGGCGGCGATTTCGGCGATCGGATCAGGTCCTGGCCGGAGCGGATTAAGACGTTCTACAGCGATGTGCGGACGGAGATGAAAAAAGTGACGTCTCCCTCGCGGAAGGAAGTGCAGGGGACGACGACGGTGGTAATTATCACCGTGTTCCTGTTTGCTTTGTACTTCTGGCTGGTGGATCTCGCGATCAGCAACACGCTGGAGCGGGGATTGCATTATTTCTCGCGCCACTAAGTTTCTGAAACACAAGGCAGCGGGCGAAAGAAGCGATTTCATGGTGGACGAAGAAAAAAACGAGCGGGCAACGGCGGGGCAGGAAACTGTGCCTGCGGCGGCGCCTGCCGAAGGCGCAGTAGGTGGCGGCGAACCCGCGCACAATCCGAATATGAAGTGGTACATCATCCACGCTTATTCAGGATTCGAACGCAAAGTGAAAGAGTCGCTCGAATCGCGCGTGCAGGCTTTCGGGTTGCAGGGCAAGATCGGCAAGGTGCTGATTCCGACTGAGTCGGTGACCGAAGTTCGCGGCGGCAAGAAATACACGTCGGAGCGCATGTTCTATCCCGGTTATGTGCTGGTTGAGATGGACATGGACGACCAGGTTTGGCACGTGGTGAAGTCGACGCCGCGCGTGACCGGCTTCGTTGGCACAGGGCAGCAACCGACTCCGCTGTCGGAAGAAGAAGTTCAGCACATTGTTTACAAGGTTGCTGACAGTCGCGAGAAGCCGAAGCTCAAGGTCAAGTTCGAGAAGAACGAGTCGGTGCGGATTTCCGAAGGTCCGTTTGCAACCTTTACGGGAATTGTCGATGAAGTGAACGAAGATCGCGAGACTCTGAAAGTCATGGTGACGATTTTCGGGCGGTCGACTCCGGTTGAATTGGAGTTCGGGCAGGTTGAGAAAGTAGCGTAAAGCGATGGGAACGTTCAGCGCCAAGGTACGCGTTTGGAATCCGACTTCGCCGGAAAAAGCGGAAGAAGTAGAAGCTCTGGTTGATACCGGCGCGGCTTTCTCGTGGATTCATCGCGATCGCCTGGACCGGATGGGCCTAATTGTATTGCGGCGCATGGGTTTTCGGGCTATCGACGGGTCGATCATTGAACGGGACACGGCGGCAGTTTGGATCGGCAGCAATGGCTTCACCGGCCCGGATACGGTGGTAGTTGCCGAGCGCAACGATATGGAAGTGATCGGTGCCCAGACAATTGAGGGGTTGGGGCTGGCTGCTGATCCAGTTCAGAAAAAACTGGTCCCGACCATCGGGCTGGCTCTCACGGCAAAGTTGTGAATATAGTGATTGGCTGAGCCGAAAATCCTAGACTCGGCGTTTAATTCGAAGCAGGTACGGGAAAGGCATCATGGCAAAGAAGGTTACAGGTTCGGTTAAGTTGCAGATTGCAGCGGGCAAGGCGACTCCGGCGCCTCCAGTGGGTCCGGCGCTTGGTCAAGCGCAAGTCAACATCATGGAGTTCTGCAAGCAGTTCAACGCTCGCACCGGGCAGAAAGAACTGGAAGGGCTGATTGTTCCGGTCGTGATCACGGTTTATAGCGACCGCACGTTCACCTTTATCACGAAGACGCCGCCGGCGTCGGTGCTGCTGAAGCGCGCGGCCGGGATCGCCAAGGGTTCGGGTACTCCTAATAAGGATAAGGTTGGGAAGGTCACGGCGAAGCAGGTGGAAGAGATCGCGAAGCAGAAGATGCCGGATTTGAATGCGGCGTCGGTGGATGCGGCGATCAAGAGCGTGCGCGGCACGGCGCGCTCGATGGGGATTGATGTGGTTGGATAGATTATTTTGTGTGGAAGCGGGGCACAGCCCCGTCCCCACACAGGCAGTGCAGTCACTATCACCACGGCTCACCAGAGCAACGATGAGCGGTGGGAGACGAGGAAAAAATGAAGAAGTCTGGAAAGAATATTGAGAAGTCGCGCAAGGCAGTTGAAGCGCGCGCTTATACTCTGCAGGACGCGGTTCCACTTCTGCAGAAAGTGAAATACGCAAAATTTGACGAGACGGTGGAAGTGACGCTGCGCCTCGGCGTCGATCCGAAGCATGCGGACCAGATGGTGCGCGGCACCGTCGTGCTCCCGCATGGGCTGGGCAAGTCGAAAAAGGTTCTCGTCATTGCCACCGGCGAAAAGGTGCGCGAGGCCGAAGCGGCGGGCGCAGACTTTGTCGGCGGCGAAGACATGGTCGAGAAGATCACGAAAGAGAACTGGACTGACTTCGACGCGCTGATCGCGACGCCTGACATGATGAAATCGGTCGGGCGGTTGGGTAAAGTTCTCGGACCGAAGGGCCTGATGCCGAACCCGAAAACGGGCACGGTAACGATGGATGTGGCGCGCGCGGTGCAGGAAGTGAAAGCCGGCAAGGTCGAGTTCCGCACCGACAAAACGGCGCTAGTGCACGTTCCGGTGGGCAAGATTTCATTCACGCCTGACAAACTGATCGAGAACGCGACGACACTGATTTCGAGCGTGATCAAGGCGAAGCCATCGGTCGCCAAGGGCAAGTACATCAAGGCGTGCTACCTGAGTTCAACGATGGGGCCGGGGATTTCGCTGGATACGACAGCGATCGAGACGGCTGCAAAGGCTTAGTTTGGTGTGGCAGCGGGGCTTTGCCCCGCGATGACGGGGCGGAGCCCCGTCCCCACACAACCACAAATGATATGAAAGGGTTCGAATATGGCGGTTACCAGAGCGAAGAAAATCGAGCAAGTTGAAAAGCTGGGCGGCGATCTGAAGAACGTTTCGAGCGTGATCGTTGCTACCTACACGAAGCTGACGGTCGCAAAGGATTTCGAGCTGCGCAAAGCACTGCGCTCCAGCGGAGCGCACTATCGCGTGGTGAAAAACACGCTGGCCGAGCGCGCCGCGAAGGGGACGAAGATCGCCGAGGCGCTGAAGAACCTTGAGGGCGTGACGTCGATTGCGTATACCGAGGGTGATCCGGTGGCGATGGCGAAGGCGCTGTCGAAATACGCGAAGGATAATCCGGAATTCACCTTCAAGACAGGTGTGGTTGAAGGGCGCGTGGTCACGATCAAAGAGATCGAAGCGCTGGCAACGATGCCGTCGAAGGAAGAACTGTACTCCAAGCTTCTGTACCTGTTGAATGCTCCGGCGCAGCGGTTGGCGACAACGATTGCTGCGGTTGGACGCAACCTGGCGGTGGTTGTCAATCAGGGTGTGCAGGAAAAGAAATTCAAGGAAGCCTAGGAATATTGCGCGGGCAAGAGTGTCCGTGCTACACGAGTTCGGGTCGGCGCGAGCCGGCCGAAAAAGATTTGGTTATCACGAAGCGGGGGTTGCGCGGCTGAGACTTGGCGTTGTCTGGCGCTGGGAGGTAGGCCTGGTCGCACTGGAAACCCGGCGACGCGGTGACGAAATCGCAAATCTGAAATAGCGGAGAAACAACATGGCGGATCTGCAGCAGTTGGAAGAATCAATCGTAAGCCTGTCGCTCCTCGAAGCGGCGGACCTGGTCAAGAAACTGGAAGCGCGTCTGGGAGTCTCGGCAGCGGCGGCGGCCCCAGTAATGGTGGCGGCGGGCGGCGCGGCGGCGGGCGGCGCGGCTCCGGCGGAAGAGAAGACCGAATTCACGGTTGTCCTGAAAGAAGTTGGCGCCAATAAGATCAACGTAATCAAGGCAGTACGCGAGGTTACGAGCCTCGGTCTGAAGGAAGCCAAGGACTTGGTTGACGGCGCTCCCAAACCCATCAAGGAAGGTGTCGGCAAGGAAGAAGCCGAGACCATCAAGAAGAAGTTCACCGAGGCTGGAGCCGTAGTCGAGGTGAAATAGCGGGCGTGGGGATGGTGTGGCAGCGGGGCTATGCCCCGCTTGGACGGGGCCTAGCCCCGTCCCCACACAAGCCCCTGCAATTTTTTGACCGAACACTAGCTGAATCCCGAGCGGGCGTGTTAACATCTTATAAATAACCCGCTTGCTCTGGCCTCAGCGAGGCGACGGCGACCCGAAATCCTCACGGAATATACCCAGGGAAGCGGAAAAGGGTCGCTGGGATGAAGTATGGCAGCCGGTCCCGCGGGCGGCGGGACGGAACAGGCCTTTTGAACTGGCGCGGAATTTTACAAGTTATTCAAGATTAAGCGTCGCACGCGGCGCCTGCGGACAGTCACGTCCCTGCGGGTGCCCGTATCTTTTTACCGCGCATACCGCTCGCTAGTTGTACTCCGGGGCACTTTGGCGCCCCAACATTCCGCGCTGTATTGGCAGCCCCAGGCTGCTTGGAAAGCAGGAGTTCTTCGAATGGCAAAGAACAGTATCCACCGCAAGCGTTTTGATTTTTCCAAAATTCCAGCCACCATCCAGATTCCGAACCTGATCGAGGTTCAGAAGCGCTCGTATGACCGCTTCCTGCAGATGGACAAGCTGCCGAGCGAGCGCGAAGACGGCGGCCTGCAGGCTGTATTTCAATCCGTGTTTCCGATCACGGATTTTCGCAATGTTTCGCAACTCGAGTTTGTCGACTACGCGATCGGCAACTGGGAGTGCAAGTGCGGACACCTGAAGGGCCTGCATCACCTGCGCACCACTTGTAAGAACTGCGGATCGACGGTGATCACCGACCCGTTCCATCCGGGCGAGGTTCTCTGTCACAAGTGCGGCACGTATAACGCGAACACTCCTGATTTTTGCAACAAGTGCGGCGACCCGGTTGGCCTGCAATTGAAGTATGACGTGGCTGAGTGCGAAGAGCGCGGCATGACGTACTCCGCGCCGCTCAAGGTCACGATGCGGTTGACGATCTGGGACAAGGATCCGGAGACCGGCAATCGCTCGATTCGCGATATCAAAGAGCAGGAAGTTTTCTTCGGCGACGTTCCGCTGATGACGCAGAACGGAACCTTCATTATTAATGGCACCGAGCGCGTCATCGTCAGCCAGTTGCACCGCTCGCCGGGCGTGTTCTTTGAGACCGCGGCGAACCGCACCTACTTCCTCGGCAAGATCATTCCTTACCGCGGATCGTGGGTCGAATTCGAATACGACCAGAAGAATGTGCTGTACGTCCGCATCGACCGCAAGCGGAAATTCCTGGGCACGATTTTCCTGCGTGCCCTCGGACTTCGATCCGGCGAAGACATTCTGAAGACGTTCTACACGACCGATCGCCTCGTCATTCGCGACAAGAAGATGTTCTGGACGCTCGATCCGGCCGGCGATAAGCCGACGAACCTGCTGGGCATGAAACTGGCGCACAGCGTCAAGTCGAAGTCGGGCGATGAAGTCGCGCACTCGGGCCGCAAGATCTCGACCGCGATCTTCAAGGAAATTCAAAAGGCGAAGATCAGCGAAATCGAAGTGGACACCACTGACCTGGAAGGCGCGTGGGCGGCTAGCGACATCGTCGACACGACGACCGGCGAGGTTCTGCTCGAAGCGAACAGCGAAATCACCGCCGATAAGCTGGCGAAGATTCTCGAATCCGGCGGCGTGGTCGAGATGTCCGTATTCTTCCCCGAGCGCGACGACGTCGGCACTGTAATCGGCCAGACGCTGCGGCGCGATTCGGTGACGAGTCCTTCCGAAGCTCTGATCGAAATTTACCGCAAACTGCGGCCGGGCGATCCCCCGACGCTGGATACGGCAACTGCCTTGTTCCAGGGCATGTTCTTCGACCCGCGCAAGTATGACTTTTCGCGCGTGGGCCGCCTGAAGTTCAATATCAAGCTGTTTGAAAACCAGGAAGCGACGAGCCTTGAGCAGCGGACGCTTGATCCGAACGACTTTTACGCGACCATCAAGTACCTGCTGAAGCTGCGCAAGAACATCGGCGCCGTCGATGACATCGATCACCTTGGCAATCGCCGCGTGCGCGCGGTGGGCGAGTTGCTCGAAAACCAGTTCCGCATCGGCCTGGTTCGCATGGAGCGCGCGATCAAAGAAAAGATGAGCGTCTACCAGGAAATGTCGACGGCGATGCCGCACGACCTGGTCAACGCGAAGCCGGTGATGGCCGCCATCCGCGAATTCTTCGGATCATCGCAGCTGTCGCAGTTCATGGATCAGACCAACCCGTTGTCGGAAATCACGCATAAGCGCCGTCTGTCGGCCCTTGGGCCGGGCGGCTTGTCGCGTGAACGCGCGGGATTCGAAGTGCGCGACGTGCACCCGACTCACTACGGCCGCATCTGCCCGATTGAAACGCCGGAAGGTCCGAACATCGGGCTGATTTCGTCGTTGAGCTGTTTTGCGCGCATCAACGACTACGGCTTCATCGAGTCGCCTTACCGCAAGGTCAAGGGCGCGCGCGTCGTGGACTACGTGCAGATCGTGAATGCTGGCGACGCCCAGTACAAAGTCGGCGATCACGCGGAGAAGAGCGAGATCGAGAAGGTGAATTCGGACCTGAAAGAACGGCGCAAGAAGCCGGCCGAAGTTGATCCGTTCTCGTTCTACCTGTCGGCGTGGGAAGAAGACCGTCACACGATCGCGCAGGCCAACGTTGAACTGGACGAAAAGGGCCGCATCGCCACCGAACTGGTGAACGCCCGCAAAGCCGGCAACTTCGTGCTGGTGAATCGCGATGAAGTGGACTACGTCGACGTCAGCCCGAAGCAGCTTGTATCGGTTGCCGCGTCGCTGGTTCCCTTCCTTGAACATGACGACGCAAACCGCGCACTGATGGGCGCGAACATGCAACGTCAGTCTGTTCCGCTGCTCCGTGCGCAGGCTCCGATTGTCGGAACCGGCATGGAAGGCGTGACGGCGCGCGACTCGGGCGCGGTTATTCTGGCAAAGCGCAACGGCATCATCGATTCGGTCGACTCCGAGCGCATCATCGTTCGCGTCGAGGGCGAGCATCATCCGATGCAGCTGTCGCGCGAAGTGGGCAGCGACATTTATCAGCTCACAAAGTTCAAGCGTTCGAACCAGAACACCTGCATCAACCAGAAGCCGATTGTCAAGAAAGGCCAGCGCGTCGTGAAGGGGCAGGTCATTGCCGATGGCCCTTGCACGGACTTTGGCGAGTTGGCACTCGGACGTAACGTTCTCGTCGCCTTCATGCCTTGGCGCGGATACAACTTCGAAGACGCGATTCTGGTTTCCGAAAAGATGGTGAAAGAGGATTACTACACCTCTGTTCACATCGAGGAATTCGAGCTCGAAGCACGCGACACCAAGCTTGGGCCCGAAGAAGTCACGCGCGACATTCCGAACGTGAGCGAGACAACCCTGCGCAATCTGGATGAGGCGGGCGTGATCCGCATCGGCGCCAGCATCAAGCAGGGCGACATCATCGTCGGCAAAGTAACGCCGAAGGGTGAAACGCAGCTCACGCCGGAAGAGAAATTACTGCGCGCGATCTTCGGTGAAAAAGCCGGCGACGTGCGCGACGCTTCGCTCTACTGCCCGCCAGGAATCGAAGGCGTGGTTGTGGACGTGAAGATCTTTTCGCGCAAGGGTCAGGAAAAAGATGAGCGCGCGAAGGCGATCGAAGGCAATCAGATTGCAAAGCTCGAAAAGAACCTCTCGGATGAAATCCGAATTCTTACCGACGAGCGGTTGAAGCGCCTCGAAGGCCTGCTGGGCGGCAAAGAAGTGCAAGCCGACCTGCACGACGAGCGCACCAACAAGCGGTTGCTGACCAAGGACACGATTCTCGACCGCGACACGATCGAGCGCATCTCGACCCGCAATTTGAAGCGCATCAAGTATGCAGATAAAGACCCACGGGTGAACGAGCAGATCGACGAGATCGAGGAAATGACTTCTCGCCAGATCGACGTGCTCAAGAAAATCGTCAACGAGAAGAAAGACAAGCTGACCAAGGGCGATGAACTGCCGCCGGGCGTGATCAAGCTGGTGAAGGTCTACATCGCAATGAAGCGCAAACTCAGCGTCGGCGACAAAATGGCCGGACGTCACGGTAACAAGGGTGTGATCGCCCGCATTCTGCCCGAAGAGGATATGCCGTACCTCGAAGACGGAACGCCGGTTGAGATCGTCCTGAACCCGCTCGGTGTGCCAAGCCGTATGAATGTGGGACAGATTCTTGAAACCCATCTCGGCTGGGCTGGTCATGAACTCGGCAAGAAGATCACCGAGATGCTGAAGGTCAACTCACGATCAGAAGCGATTCGTCGCGAACTGAAGGCGCTTTTCAAGGACACAGTGCTCGCCGACACCATCGGCGACATGAGCGAGGACGAACTGGAAGCGGTCGCGCCCACGCTGACGAAGGGCGTGTTCATGGGCTCGGCGGTTTTCGACGGAGCGCGCGAAACGGAAATTAAGGCGCTGCTGGAGCGCGCAGGTCTGCCGACGTCGGGCAAGACCACGCTGCGCGACGGCATGACCGGAGAGACGTTCGAACAGCCGATCACGGTTGGATATATCTACATGCTGAAGCTGTCGCACCTGGTGGACGACAAGATTCACGCTCGCTCCATCGGTCCGTACTCGCTCATCACCCAGCAACCACTGGGCGGCAAGGCGCAGTTCGGCGGACAGCGTTTCGGCGAAATGGAAGTCTGGGCGCTCGAAGCGTATGGCGCGGCGTTCATCCTGCAGGAACTGCTGACCGCGAAGTCGGACGATGTGTACGGACGCACCAAAATCTACGAGGCAATCGTCAAGGGCGAAGCCGCGATGGAGCCGGGCGTGCCGGAGTCGTTCAACGTGCTGATTCGCGAACTGCAGGCCCTTTGCCTCGATGTCGAGTTGATCAAGGCCACAGAAAAGAAGCCGGTGGCCGTAGCAGCGGATTAAGGAAGGGCAGTTGTCAGTGGCCAGTGGTCAGTTGCCAGTCGAAACCGATCACGGCTACTTGATGGCGAGAGACGAGTTCTAAAGAAAAGTCTTGCGGGTGATGCGGCTCTCACGCTCCGCAAGACACAAAAACTGGCCACTGGTCACTGACCACTGGCCACTGAGAGCCAGGAAAGCGGAGGAACATGTTTCGTTCGAGCCCGTTCGATATGGCAAACCCCGTGGCAGACTTCGATGCCATTCGCATCAGCCTGGCATCCCCGGAAAAAATCCGGAGCTGGTCGCATGGGGAAGTTACCAAACCGGAAACCATCAACTACCGTACGTTCAAGCCGGAACGCGATGGTCTTTTCTGCGCGCGCATTTTTGGTCCGGTGACGGATTGGGAATGCCTGTGCGGCAAGTACAAGCGCATGAAGCACCGCGGCGTGATCTGCGACAAGTGTGGCGTGGAAGTCACGCTCTCGAAAGTTCGCCGTGAGCGCCTGGGGCACATCGAACTCGCGTCGCCCTGCTCGCACGTCTGGTTCTTCAAAGGACTGCCGAGCCGTATCGGGCACCTGCTGGATATTTCTCTGCGCGATCTCGAAGCGATCCTTTATTTCGAAGCCTACGTTGTAGTCGATCCCGGCGATTCGGCAACCAAGGATCGCGAGGTCATCAAAGACGAGGCCAAGTTCCGCGAACTCGATCAGCAGTTCCGGCCCACCGGCTTCAAGGCCATGATGGGCGCGGAAGCGATCAAGGAACTGCTGAAACGCATTGAAGTGGATGGATTGTCGGGCGAACTGCGCGAGAAGATGAAGAACGAAACCTCGCTGCAGAAGCGCCTGAAATATGCCAAGCGGCTGAAAGTTGTCGAAGCATTCCGCAAGAGCGGCAACAAACCGCAGTGGATGATTCTCGACGTGCTGCCGGTGATTCCACCCGAGCTGCGCCCGCTGGTTCCACTCGACGGCGGACGCTTCGCTACGTCCGATTTGAACGATCTGTACCGCCGCGTCATCAACCGCAACAACCGGTTGAAGAAGCTGATGGACTTGCACGCTCCTGAAGTTATCGTGCGCAATGAAAAGCGCATGCTGCAGGAAGCGGTGGACGCGCTGTTCGACAACGGACGCCGTGGGCGCGTTCTTCGCGGTGCCAACAATCGTCCGCTGAAGTCGCTCTCCGACACGCTCAAGGGCAAGCAGGGACGCTTCCGTCAGAACCTGCTCGGCAAACGCGTGGATTATTCCGGACGTTCCGTCATCGTCGTCGGCCCCGAACTCAAGCTCCATCAGTGCGGCCTGCCGAAGAAGATGGCGCTCGAACTGTTCAAGCCATTCATCTATCACCGCCTCGAACAGACGGGCAACTGCACCACCATCAAGCAAGCGAAAGAAATGGTGGAGCAGCAGGAACCGATCGTTTGGGACATTCTGGAAGAGGTCATTAAAGACCATCCAGTGCTCCTGAACCGCGCTCCTACGCTACACCGCCTCGGCATTCAGGCGTTCGAGCCGGTGCTGGTCGAAGGCAAGGCCATCAAGATCCACCCGCTCGTTTGCACGGCGTTCAACGCCGACTTCGACGGCGACCAGATGGCCGTGCACATTCCGCTGTCGCCGGAAGCGCAGGTCGAGGCCAGCGTTCTGATGCTGTCTTCGCACAACATTCTGTCTCCGGCGTCAGGTCAGCCGATCACCGTTCCTACACAGGATATGGTGCTTGGTCTTTACTACCTGACAAAAGCGAAGCCGGGCGCAAAGGGTGAAGGCCGTTCTTTCGCCAATATCGACGACGTGTTGATCGCGCTCGAAATGGGCGAGGTCGAAACGCTGACGCCGATTCGCCTGCGCTACACCGGTGAAGTCATTGACCTGACGCAGGCCTACGACGATCAGGATGTGAACCACACCGATCCGATCAATTTGAATCGGGAATACATCAACACGACCGTCGGCCGCGCGATTCTGAACGATCATTTGCCGAAGGCAATCGTGGGTCGTGAGGCGATGCCGTACATCAACGGCCTGCTCAAGAAAAAGGGCATTGGCCAGTTGGTCAACTACTGCTACCTCCGCTACGGCCTCGAAACCACGGTCAAGATGCTCGACGAGATCAAGGCGCTCGGCTTCCGCTATGCGACGCGCGCGGGTCTTTCGATCGGCATCGATGACATGGTCATCCCGGACAACAAAAAGACGCTGGTGAAGGATGCCGACAAGCAGGTCATCAACGTTCAGCAGCAGTACTTGGACGGCGCGATCACCAACGGCGAACGCTACAACAAGGTCATCGAAATCTGGTCGGCCATCACGGAAAAGGTTGCCGATGAGATGTTTGGCCAGATGCAGCGGCGCGACAAGGAAGGCAGCCTCAACCCGATTTATGTCATGGCTGACTCGGGCGCTCGCGGATCGAAGCAGCAGATTCGCCAGCTCTCCGGCATGCGCGGATTGATGGCCAAACCGACCGGTGAAATTATCGAGACGCCAATCACAGCGAACTTCCGTGAAGGGTTGACGGTGCTCGAATACTTCATCTCGACGCACGGCGCCCGCAAGGGATTGGCCGATACGGCGCTCAAGACCGCTGACTCGGGCTACCTGACGCGGCGTCTGGTCGACGTGGCGCAGGACGTGATCATCAGCGAATACGACTGCGGCACCGTCGACGGAATTTACGTCTCCGGTATCGTCGAAGCGGGCGAGATCATTGAACCGCTGCGCGACCGCATCGTAGGCCGCGTTTCGCTCGAGAAGATCAAAGATTACGACGGGCAAGTCGTAGTCGACATCAACCAGGAAATCACCGAAGACCTGGCGGGCTCGATTCAGGCTGCCGGTATCGAGCGCGTGAAAATTCGCTCGGTGCTGACCTGCGAATCGAAGCGCGGCGTATGCGTCATGTGCTATGGCCGCAACCTGGCCTCCGGCCGTCTCGTCGAACTGGGCGAGGCAACCGGCGTCATCGCGGCGCAGTCGATTGGCGAACCTGGAACGCAGCTCACCATGCGTACCTTCCACATCGGTGGTACGGCATCGCGAGTATCGGAACAGTCGCGGCTCGATGCGAAGTCGAACGGCTTGGTCCGCTTCATCAACCTGCAGACGGTTAAGTCGAAGACCGGAGACCTGGTTGTCATGAACCGCCAGGGATCGATTGCAGTCGTCGACGAAAAAGGCCGTGAACGCGAGCGGTACGCGGTCGTATACGGCGCCAAGGTGAAAGTGACCGAAGGCGGCCCGGTGCAACTCGGCCAAGTTCTGGTCGAATGGGATCCGTATACGTTCGCGATCCTCACCGAAATCGGCGGCACGGCGCAGTTCAAGGACTTGCAGGAAGGCATCACGCTCCACGAAGAAGTGGACGAGGTCACCGGCCTGTCACGTCACGTGGTTGCCGATTCGCCCGATGAGAAGCGTCAACCGGCGATCGTGATCAAGGGTAAGTCGAGCAAGCGTTACCTGATGCCGTCTCGCGCTCACCTCATGATGCAAGACGGAGACACGGTTTTCCCCGGCGACGTGCTGGCGAAGATCCCGCGCGAAACCACTAAGACCAAAGACATCACAGGCGGTCTGCCGCGCGTGGTCGAATTGTTCGAAGCGCGCAAGCCGCGCGAAACCGCCGTCATCAGCGAAATCGATGGCGTGGTTCGCTTTGGCGAAGTTGCCAAGGGTCAGCGCAAACTTTACGTCACGGCCGATAACGGCACCGAAAAGGAATATTCGGTTCCGCGTGGCGTTCACATCAACGTGCAGGAAGGCGAACGTGTACGGGCAGGCGAACCGCTGATGGATGGTCCGCTCAACCCGCACGACATCCTCGCCGTCCTCGGCGAAAAAGAGCTGCAGGCTTACCTGGTCAACGAAATCCAGGAAGTCTACCGCTTACAGGGCGTCAACATCTCCGACAAGCACATCGAAGTGATCGTGCGCCAGATGATGCGCTGGGTGAAGGTCGAAGACGTGGGCGATACGCAGTTCCTGCTCGAACAGCAGGTCGACAAGTTCCGCTTCCACGAGGAGAACGAGCGCGTCATCTCGCAGGGCGGCAAGCCGGCTACCGGCCGACCGTTGCTGCTCGGCATCACCAAGGCTTCGCTCTCCACCGATTCGTTCATCTCCGCCGCCTCCTTCCAGGAGACGACGCGCGTGCTGACCGAAGCTTCCATTCAGGGAGCCGTCGATCATTTGCGCGGATTGAAGGAGAACGTCATCGTGGGGCGATTGATTCCCGCCGGCACCGGTATGGAATATTACCGCAACGTGCGTCTCTCTCCGGAAATGGAAGAGGCCGCGAGCAAGGTGCAGGAAGAAGTTTCGCAGGCTTACGAAGATGCGGAGCGCGCGCTCGAACTCATGCGGCACGAAGGCGAGACCGAAGAACTCGCCGCGGAGTAAGAGCAACCGAAACCATAGCAGGGGCGACGAACCCGGGGTCCCCAGCAAGCCCGCTTTGGCTTGCTGGGGCAGGAGTCGCCCCTTAGTTTTTTGCCATCGAAAGTATTCCAAGCGACCAGAAAGGTCTTGGCTGTTGCATAATGTTCGCGTAAGAGCTGTTCGCGCAAGACCGGTGTTATTAACCTGATGTCCTTAGCCCTTGAATCACAGCGCTTGACCGGGCCGCCTGAAGATCCCAACCAGCCCGAGCCGATCCCTGGGGGGCTCATCCTGGCTCCCGCGCTGGGCCGTTTCTGGCGCCTGTTTCGGCTGTCCATCTGGCGAGCGTTCGAGCACGACGCCTTCGCCACTGCCAAGGGCGGGGCCTACTCTTCGATCCTTACATTCTTCCCTTTCTTGCTTGTGCTCGGATCGGTGATGGCCACCGTTCGACGGGGCGAGGTTTACCTGCGTGAAATTTCTTACGCGCTCGGCAGAATCTTGCCGGCCGGAAGCGCCACTGCCCTCGCCTATTTAAGAGGAAGTACAAACCGTCCTGTTGGCCTGCTGGTGACGACTTCGCTGCTGACCATGTGGACTGCGTCCGGCGTAATCATCTCGTGGATGGACGGATTTCGCCGCGCCTACCAGCTTCCGAAAACGTGGGGCTTGGTAAAAGAGCGGTTGATTGCGATGTCGCTGGTGCTGATGGCGGGCATACCTCTGACCTTTTCCACGGTTCTGGTCGCGTTCGGAAGCCGCATTGAAACGCGCATTCTCTTTTACATCGGCCACGAATTCGGTCCTCTGATTTTCCTGCTTTGGGCGCTGATTCGCTGGATCATCGCGATTCTCACGAGCATTGCCGTAATCCAGTTGATCTATCACAACGCAGTGCCGCGCACGCAACCCTGGCACACTGTTTTGCCGGGCGCCGTTCTGGCGACGGCGATGTGGCTGCTGTCGACGGCATTCTTTGGTTGGTATCTGCAGCGCTATGCCGACTACAGCATCATCTACGGCTCGCTCGGCGTTGGCATCGCACTGTTGACATGGATGTATCTGATTTCCCTGGTTGTGCTCATTGGCGCGGAGTTCAATGCCATGTTGTTCCCGCGCGGACTGACGAAAGTACCGCCGAGGACCGACGTTGGAACCAGCGAGAATTAGCTCGTGTGGCGCGGACATTCCTGTACGCGCTGCGCGCAGCGGAACGTAAGCGCGAGTGTAAGTGTTTCCGTTCGAGAAAAAAGGATCGCCATGAAATCCTGCAAAGCCGATCTAGTTGAGGGAGTGATGCCGCCCTATGTTCTTACGGAACAGCCCGCCAATTCCCTCCGCCGCGCAAAAATCGTCTGCACAATCGGTCCGGCGTGCGATTCCGAGCAATGCATTCTTGACCTGATGCGGCTGGGAATGGATGTCGCGCGCCTTAACTTTTCTCACGGAACACATCCCGAACATGCGAGCCGAATTCAGCGGCTGCGAAAGGCGGCGCGGCATCTGAAGCGCACGATCTGCATTCTCCAGGATCTGCAAGGGCCAAAGATCCGTACGGGAAGATTGAAAGACGGCAAGGCTGTAGAACTGAAAACTGGTTCCATTCTGACGATCACGCCGCGCGAAGTCGCCGGAACATCTGAACTCGTTTCCACCGATTTTGCCGGACTGGCGCGCGAAGTCGAACCAGGGTCGCGTGTGCTTTTGTCGGATGGACGCATCGAACTCCGTGTGCGCGCGGTTCGCGGCCGCGATGTGGAATGCGAAGTCCGCAACGGAGGAATGCTCGCGGAGCATCAGGGTATCAACCTGCCGGGCGCAGCGGTTGCGATTCCGGCGCTGACGGAAAAAGACAAGATCGATCTCCAGTTTGGATTGAAACAGGGAGTGGATGTCGTCGCTCTTTCGTTTGTGCGCTCGGCCGATGATATCCGTATGGCGAAGAGCCTGATGGTCGAATTCGGGAAATCGGTCCCGATTGTCGCGAAGCTGGAGAAGCCGCAGGCCATCGAGCGGCTGGAAGAAATTCTCGAAGTGACTAACGGAGTCATGATTGCGCGCGGCGATCTGGGCGTCGAAATGCCGCCGGAGCGCGTTCCGATTATTCAGAAGCAGGTTATTCAGCGCGCGGGTGTGTGGCGCAAGCCGGTCATCACAGCGACCCAGATGCTCGAATCGATGACAGCAAATCCGCGTCCCACGCGCGCCGAGGCCAGCGATGTGGCCAACGCCATTTTCGACGGCACGGATGCGGTCATGCTTTCCGGTGAAACCGCCAGCGGACACTATCCGCGAGAGGCGGTCGCGATGATGGCGCGCATCATTCTGGAAGCGGAGACAAGTATCGCCCAGTCGCCGCCCGTGCCGCGGCGCCGCCATGAAACCCATCGGTACTCGGTGGCCGAAACGATTTGCGAATCAATCGCCCACGCAGCCGAAGATCTGCCGATGCGCGCGATTGCCGTCTTCACTAAAACCGGAAACACGGCGCGCATGCTGTCGAAACATCGTCCGAAGGTTGGGATTTACGCGTTCAGCCGTCACCTGGAAGTCTGCAATCGCATGAATGCGCTCTGGGGCGTGCATCCCGTGCATAAGGAAGGATGGGAGTCCGCAGAGTCGATGCTCAAGACTGCCGAAAACGAATTGCTGCCAAAAGGATTGATACAGGCGGGAGACGTGCTCGGACTGGTCGCTGGAACGAAGTTCATGTCAGGCGCTACGAATTTTATGCGGCTGCACACGGTGGGCGAGGACGAGCGCGGGGCAAAGAAGCGCGGACGACAGGCGTGAGCAGACCTCGATGGAATCGATCTCTTCGTTCTTCGATCAAACCGTAGATCCCCCGGTCCGAGGATGGCTGCAGATTCCGCCGGAGCAGAGTGGCGACGCGTTGGTCCTCACGCACGGCGCCGGCAGTAACTGCGACGCTCCGTTGCTGGTCGCGCTTGCCGAGACTTTCTGCGGTCATGGCTACACCGTCCTGCGCTGTGATCTTCCTTTCCGGCAGCAGAAGCGTTTCGGCCCGCCATTCCCCAGCAACGCCGAACGCGATCGCGCTGGCCTGCGCAATGCGGTCGAATTGGTGCGCAAGCGCTCGCCCGGCGAGGTTTATCTGGGCGGCCACTCCTTCGGAGGCCGCCAGGCAACGATGCTATGCGCCGATGAGCCAGAACTTGTTTCAGGATTACTTTTGCTCTCGTATCCATTGCATCCGCCACGAAAGCCCGAGCAGCTTCGCATCCAGCATCTGCCGAACCTGCGCACTCCAAGCCTGTTCGTTCACGGAACACGCGATCCATTCGGGAGTATTGAGGAGATAACCAAAGCGTTGCGACTAATCCCGGCCAAAACAGAGTTAGTTGCAGTCGAGGGTACCGGTCACGACTTGGGATTCAAGGCGAAGGCGAGCAACAGGAGCTTGCCGGAACTTGTGTTGTCCGGGTTTGAAAGGCTCTTTCGATGAGCATTTCCCGCGCAAGGCGATAAAATCAAATCGTTCAAGGGCAGAGGGGACACTAAATGAAAAATCGTGAGGTAGGCATGCGTACCCTGATACGAGCGTCACTAGCGATCGCCTTGACCGTCTGCCCTCAGTTCTTACACTGCCAAACCGCCAGCAATCAAGCCCTGGCAAAATCGACTGTCGTAACCTTGACCACCGCCGCTGCTCCCGCAAAACCAGCTACCGAATCGCCTTCCCATCTCGTGCTCACCAAGACGATTTCATTGGACGCTGTGACGACAACCTTCATGGGAGAGCCGAAGTGTGACAGCGATGGAAGTTTCTATTTGAGAAACGCCGATCGGGGTCTGACGATCTCAAAGTTTAATTCTAAAGGTGAAACGGTCGCGACATTCAAGGCGAACTCCTCGCCTGACGTCCCGCAAGTAGATGGGGCGGGTATGTTCACAGTCGATCCCTATGGAAATGTCAATCAATTGGTTATTCCCCACAGTTATGACCGGGACGTGTTCTTTTACAGCAAAGATGGGAGCTATAAGTCAAACGTTAAGCTCGATGTAGGTGGCCCATGGTCTCCGAGTCTGTTTGTGACTCTTTCGGCGGGCAATTTCATGGCGACCGGTCAGAAATGGGACCGCACTGCGAAGGAGTATGTCCCGTTCACCGGAATTTTCTCATCCGATGGAACTCTGTTGAAAGAACTGCACCTCGAAGATGACGAGTACATCCACGAGTCCGCTGCGCGAGGCGATTCTCGCTTTGTACCTGGCCCGATTTCAGGAGGGCTCAACTACGCCATCAGTCGAGGCAAGATGGAGCTGGGAGAAGACGGGAACGTCTACCTCTTGCGCTAGGTTAACCCTGCAATCATCTATGCAATATCACCCGGAGGCGAGATTCAGAAAAGATTCACGGTAGACCCAGGAGACCAAGACTTCACGGTCGGCGGCATGTTGGTTTCAGGGAGTCGAATTGCTGTTCTATTCCACAAACAGGAGGGAAACGCTAAGGGCGTAGAACAGCAACTGATCAGAATCGTCGACCTCGACGGGAACAAAGTTGCCAGCTATGAAACGACTAAGGCGGTTGGCATAACTCTCGCCTGCTATAGCCGCAACCCGGAACAGTTCACTTTCCTTGGCTGGACGAAAGACGAAAGACCAGTATTGAATATTACCGAGCCCCAATAGATGGTGTTGGCGTAACGCTAATTCACCCAGCCCGACTTTCCTCCGCCGTTGGTCTTGTCCTTCTCATCGGGAGGAATGTAGTTGCCATGTTCGTCGAAGCTGACTTTGCGGTCGTGGTCCCGCATGTAGACTTCGAACTTTCGAGCAGCGCGTTTTCGCTTCCAGCGGTAATAAGAATTTCTCACGCCAAAATATTGCTCAGAGGCAACGTAGCTCAACCCGCGCCGCGGCATAAACTTCACAAACAAAAAGCCGAAGAGCAACCCGCCTAAGTGGGCGAAATTGGCGACGCCGTTCTGGGTTGGGTCGAAGATGGCATAGATGGCAATCACAATCCAGATGCCGACAATATACTTGGCCTTGATCGAGAAGGGTAACGGGAACAGATACATTTCCTGGTCGGCGTAGAGAATGCCGAAGGCCATGAGCAATCCGAAGATACCGCCGGATGCGCCCACCGTGCCGGTGCGCGGGTCCATGCCGAGAAAATGAGTGTACGCAACGGCGATCGTCACTAGCGCCGCGCCCACCACACAGAACAGATAGCACTCGATAAAGCGCCGCGGTCCCCAATCGCGTTCGAGGTAGGCGCCGATAAACCATAGCGTGAGCATATTGAAGAACAGGTGACTCCAGCCCGCGTGCAACACGGAGTATGTCACGAGTTGCCAGATCTCACCCTTCATCACGAAGACAGGGATGAGCGCAAACCATTCGTCAACCCAGCGCAGATCGATTCCAAAAACCCGGCGCAGAATCAGCTCAAGCAAGAAGATTGCCGTGCATGTAATGATGATGCGCTTCACCCATCCGGCGAAGGGCGGGAAGCTGAACGAGATGGTGCCGCCGCGTCTCATGAAGTCGTTTTACCTCTCCGGCTCGGGCACGACGGGCAGGCTATAATGACTGCCAGCCTGATCGAGCGCGCGGACGGCGAATATTACATTATCCTTCGAAACCTTCAAGGTTGCACGCGTACCGCCAGTTGCCGGTTGGACGTGCTCCCAGTCCGGCGCGCTCGTCGCGCGCCAGATGACCTCGTAAGAAGCCGCGCCTGCCGACGCTTCCCAGGTCAAAGTCGTGTTGTTTTCGAGGCTCTTCGTCAGCATTTTTACGTTCGCCGGAGGCGCGGGAGCCGACGCGAGTGAGCCCAGAGTTGCGGCATTCAACTCGGCCAGGTGCGCGATGTAGTCATAGTCGACGAATTTCGCGAGGTCGCCATATTCAATGCCATTTTCAGTTCGAACATTCTGATGCTGATGGTTATAGTCCTCGGCGAATTCAGTCAAGCGAACAGCGGCAAATCCCTGCTGATTGAAAGAAAGATGGTCGCCGCCACGCAGAAACCGATCCAAGCGGAAAGTGAGTAGCGGCTTCACGCCAGCATCGTAAGTGCGGCCGACATCGGCGATGTAACGGGCAAGTTCGCGCGAGGCTGAGTCGCTTTCGCCGCCCAAGGCGCGGATTCGGCGGATTTCCTGCTCGGTCGCCGCGTTCGGAATGCCCTCTGAAAACACGCGCACCACGCCCGCATCCTGCCGCGGATTGCGGTCTCCGCCCACGATGTCATTATTCAGGACGGCTTCCAGCTTCCAGCCTTCCTGCTTCGCCATCTGAGCAAAATGCTTGCTGCCATTCAGTCCCTGCTCTTCGCCCGCGACCGTCAGGAAAATGATCGTTGCGGGAAACTTGTATTTGCTCAAAACGCGGGCGCATTCCAGGCTGACGGCGGTGCCGCTGCCGTCGTCGTTGGCTCCGGGAGCAGGATCGGTACCGTTGAACGTGTCGCTGTTGCGCGAGTCGTAGTGGCCCGTGACGAGCACGATTCGATTCGCCTGCGCGGGATCAGAGCCGCGCAGAACCGCATAGACATTGGTGATGAGAGTGGGAGCTTTGATGCGCTCGGCCGGTTGCTCGGTGAAGGCATCGGTCTTTATCTCGAGGCACCCGCCGCAGTCTTTCGAATAACGCTCAAGTTCGGATTTGAGCCAATCGCGGGCCGCGCCGACTCCCCTGCCCGCTTTGACCGATTCGTCATCCTGCGGCGAGATTGTCGATCGATTGCCGAAGCTGACCAGTTTCTCGATGGTCTGGCGAATTCGGTCAGACGAAATCCGCTTGATTGCCTCGGCAATACGGGGATCGGCCGGAGGAGGCGTACTGGGTTGCTGGGCCATACACGACAAGGCGCAAAGGCCCATGATAAGGGCGGCAGCCGCACACCTCACGAAGACGTTCGGATGATCGAAAAACCCTCGGTTGCGCCTGTTTTCGGCATTCTTTCCCGGGGAGTCCCTTACTGGAGAATTTTCTTTGTATCCCACTTGACCTTTTCCTCGCGAAGAACCTAAATATATCAGGGAGACCCCGAACCTGGAGGAGAGCAATGGTGTACTGTCCTGAATGCGAGACCGATCTGGACATCGATGAAGATGAGGTCGATGAAGGCGCGGTGGTCTCGTGCCCGGAGTGCGGCTCGGACTTCGAGGTGATCACCGTCAACCCCATCGAACTGAAGATGGTCGGCGAAGACGAAGTCGACGACGAAGACGAGGATGAAGAGGACGCCGTCAAAGAAGACGCGGAAGACGAGGACGATCTCTGAGGACCCGCCCGAGCAGCGCAGCACTCAGTCGCCGCGAATGGCTTCTTTGCGGACTTCTGGTTTTCGCGGCTCTTCTCGCCCCGGGCCTCGCTCGGGGCCATGACTCCCGCAAGCCCAAGCCCTATGCGCTGATATTCGGGACCGTCTGGGATCCCGGTGGGCACGCTCTTTACGCCGTCAAAGTGAAGATACGGCGTGCCGACGAAAAGAAAGTTCGCTGGGAGCTCTTTTCCAACCACATGGGTGAGTTTGCCCAGCGCGTGCCGGTCGGCCCCGCAGATTACGTTGTGTGGGCCGATGTCAAAGGCTATAAGACGGCCGACGGCAGGCGAGTTCAGCCGGGTGAGGAAGTCAAGGTCCACATCGAGGCCGACGAACGCTCCGACATCGGCCTTCATTTGAATTGGTAGTAGTCTTTCAGCACAAAAACCGTCACAATAGATTTCATGAGAAAAGCCGTGTTGATTACAGGCCTGTTGAGCCTGCTGTGCGCAGGGTTGCTCTGGACTTCGCCAGCAGCGGCGGCACAGTTATTTGGTCGCGACAAGCCGAAAGTCGACAAGACGCGCCTGCTCACGGGCAAAGTAATGGACGGCGGCGACAACCCCCTGCCGAATGCCGTCGTGTACCTGACCAACACCCAGGACCATTCCGTGAAAACCTACATCGTAGGCCCGGAAGGAACGTATCGTTTTCCGCAGCTCCAGCCGACGATTGACTACGAAGTCTATGCGCAGATCGACAAGCACAAGAGCCACACGAAGACGGTGAGCCAGTTCGATAATCGCCAGCAGGTCTACATCGATTTGAAGATTGACACGAAGTAACGATCTCCAGCAGCAACAAGAAAGGCCGCCATTTCTGGCGGCCTTCTTAGTTATACGTGATAACTGGCTAGTTGCTGTCGCCCCCGGCCCGCTTCCACGAGATCAGGTCCCCGATGGTGGTGCTGGTCGAGGAGGATGAGGCAGGGTGCTTGTAGGACTCGACCTCCTGGCGTGAGGCTTCTTCGCCGACCGCCTTGATGCTCAGGCCGACCTTCTTTTCTTCCTGATTCATCTTGATGATCTTGAAGTCGAACTCGGCGCCGGGTTCGAGGTGCATGGGCTGGCCGTTGCCGTCGACGGCTTCCGAGTTATGGCAGAGGCCTTCGATTCCTTCGGCGATTTCTACGAATGCTCCGAACGTCGCTACACGCAGGACCTTGCCGTGAACGATGTCGCCGACACGATGCTGGGCGAAGAACGAATCCCACACGTCGGGCTGCATCTGCTTTACGCCGAGCGATAGACGACGTTTGTCCGGCTCAATGGCCAGAATGACGGCCTTCACCCGGTCGCCCTTTTTCAGGACTTCCGAAGGATGCTTGACGCGTGTGGTCCAGCTCAAATTGCTGACGTGGACCAATCCGTCGATTCCATCTTCGATCTCGATGAACGCGCCGAACTCCGTTAGGTTGCGTACGCGCCCTTCAACGGTCGCGCCCACCGGGTACTTATCGTGCAGCGTATCCCATGGATTCGCCGCCAACTGGCGCATGCCGAGCGAAATCCGCCGCTCGGTCGGGTTCACGCTAATCACGACGCAATCGACTTCATCGCCAACGTTGACCAGCTTCGACGGATGTTTCATCCGCTTCGACCAGGTCATTTCGCTGACGTGGACCAGACCTTCAATGCCTTGCTCCAGTTCAACAAATGCACCGTAATCCGTAACGCTGATCACGCGCCCGTGAACGTGCGCGCCCACCGGATAGCGGTGCTCTGCGTCGAGCCACGGGTCCGGCGTCAGCTGTTTGAAGCCCAGCGACACCCGCTGCTTATCTTTGTCATACTTCAGCACCTTCACCTGAATCTGGTCGCCCACGTTGACCAGGTCGCGTGGGTGGGTGAGCCGTCCCCACGACATGTCGGTGATGTGCAGCAGGCCGTCAATTCCGCCCATATCAACGAACGCACCATACTCTGTGAGGTTCTTGACGATGCCGGTGAGGACCGCGCCTTCTTCGAGATGTTCGAGAGTCTTGCCGCGCTTTTCGCTCTGCTCTTCTTCCAGAAGCTGCTTGCGCGAGACTACGATATTGCCGCGCTTTTTGTTCAGCTTGATCACGGCGACTTCAATGGTCTGGCCCTTCATGCCATCCAGATTGCGAATCGGCCGCAGGTCAACCTGCGAGCCGGGCAGGAACGCATGCGCTCCGTTAATGTCAACGGTCAGGCCGCCCTTGATGCGCTCGACGACAACGCCCTTGATCGGCTTTTTCTCGTTGTGAGCCTTCTCGATATCGTCCCACGCGCGCAGGCGCTGCGCTTTCTGGTGCGACAGCTTGGGATAACCGTCTTCGGTCTCACCCTTCTCGCGCATGACGTCGATTTCGTCGCCGGGCTTGAAGCGCGGCTGGCCTTCGTGATCGAGAACTTCGGCGATCGAGACCATTCCCTCGGATTTCGATCCGAAATCGACCACGGCGTGGGTCGCGGTCAGCTTGACCACAGTGCCCTTGATCACGTGATCGTCGCCCACCGACTCCTCGGTTTCCGAGGTAAAGTTCTCGAGAGCTGCGGCAAAATCCTCGCTGGCAGCCGGAGCAGTAGTTTCGTGAGTGGCAGCGGCCGGAGTTTCCGGACTGACAGCTGGCGTTTCGTGTTCCGAAGCGATGGCATCCGGGGCGGAAGCCTGCGGTTCCGCAGAAGAAGGTTGTACGGGCTCGGGAGCGTCTACTACGGCCGATCCGCCGTTGTGCGTGTCATGGGCAGTTGTCATGGTTTGAGTGGTGGAATCAAGATTGTGGGCGTTGCTGTCGTCGAACAAGGTCATAGCCTAAATGCCACGCACACGAGTGCGGGACGGATTGCGGGACGCTGTGTAGCGGACTGCTGGCGTGGTCGTTAGGTTGCGTTGAGGCCGCCCTGGCGGACGACCCTAGGACAATCAATTCCAGCTGGTTCGAAACGGCGTCCAAAAGGGACTCTCTGACTATAACAACCGCTTCCGAACAGTGTCAAACACGATTCCGGCCATTGCGCGAAAATTTACAAAGCCGTCATATCGGCGTGTCCACACTGGAGAGACGCGGCTCGCTGCGGCTCCTAGCCGATCGCTAGATTGAAAGCTTGCCGGACCTCGATCCACGCCCCCGTATCAATCGTACGGTTGCCGTTGTCATCGTACGGCGGTCATCGTTCCTCGGTCATTCACTCAAAGGTTTGTCATTCCGAGCGAAGCGAGGAACCTGCAGTTTTGCTCGGAGCTTGACACTCGCAGCTCGACGCTCATTTCTGCTACCCTCCCACCATGGATTACCTCTGGACTCCCTGGCGTTACGCCTATGTGAGTGGTGCCGACCACAATCCCGCTTGTATTTTTTGCGAAATGCCGCAGGAAACCGACGAAAAAGCGCGCATCGTCCTGCGCGCTACTCATTGCTACGTCATTCTCAATACCTATCCCTACACAAACGGACACGTCATGGTCGTTCCCTACGCGCATTTGGATGAACTGCAAAAACTGCCCGTCGAGGCCGCCCACGAAATGATGGCCCTGACGCAGCGCATGGAGGGCGTTCTGCGTACTCTCTACCGCCCCGATGGCGTCAATCTCGGCATGAACATCGGCAAAGCCGCCGGCGCCGGGGTGGCCGGCCACATCCACATGCATGTACTGCCGCGCTGGATCGCCGATGCCAATTTCATCAGCGTAGTCGGGGAGACCCGCGTGCTGCCGGAGAGCTTGGCGATTACCTGGGAGCGCATCCGGACTGCCCTGAAGAGTTCGTAATCTCCGATTGGGAAATTCAAATCGCACAACTTCGCAACTTACACGCTACAAAACAGACACGACCGTAAGCTCAAGCCGCGGACCGCATGCCAACCGCAGCGGCAATGCGGGGTCCGGCCCGACTGCCTGTTAGAATCGTAGTGTCCTCATGGAAGCAGCCCGCATCCGAAATTTTGCGATCATCGCGCATATTGACCACGGAAAATCCACGCTTGCCGACCGCCTGCTGGAGCTGACCGGGTCGCTCGCCATGCGCGAGATGCAGGAACAAGTGCTCGATTCGATGGATCTTGAGCGCGAGCGCGGCATCACCATCAAAGCCCACGCGGTGAGGATGACCTATCCGGCGCAGGATGGCCAGACTTACCAACTTAACCTGATTGATACTCCCGGTCACGTCGATTTTTCATATGAAGTTTCGCGCTCACTTGCGGCTTGTGAAGGAGCGCTGCTGGTGGTGGACGCGTCGCAGGGTGTGGAAGCGCAGACCTTGGCGAATGCCTATCTCGCGATCAATCACGGGCTTGAGATTATTCCGGTCATCAACAAGATCGACTTGCAGAGCGCGGACATTCCGCGCACGAAGGAGATGATCGAAAGCGCGGTCGGACTCGACGCTACGGATGCGCTGCTGATCAGCGCGAAGACCGGGCAGGGCGTGCCGGACGTGCTGGAAGCGATTGTGAAGCGGACTCATCCTCCGAAAGGGAAACCGGAGCGGCCATTACAGGCGCTGCTGTTTGATTCATGGTTTGATCCCTATCGCGGCGTGGTGGTGCTGGCGCGGGTATTTGAAGGCACCCTGAAAGTCGGACAGAAAATCCGGCTATGGTCGAACGGGCGCGTGTTTCAGGTGGAAGCGCTGGGCGTGCTGACACCGAAGCCAGTGGTGATTGACGAACTGGTGGCGGGCGAAGTTGGATTCATCATCGCGAATATCAAGAACGTGGCCGATACGAAGATCGGCGACACGATTACCGATGACGACCGCCCGGCGATCGAGCCGTTGCCCGGATTTGAAGAGATCAAACCGATGGTGTTTGCCGGGCTTTATACGGTTGACGCGCACGAGCACACGCAGCTGCGCGAGGCGCTGGAGAAGCTGAAGCTGAATGACTCTTCGTTCTTTTTTGAGCCGGAAAGTTCGGTGGCGCTGGGATTCGGCTTCCGGTGCGGCTTTCTGGGCCTGCTGCACATGGAGATCATTCAGGAGCGCCTGGAGCGCGAATACAATCTCGACCTGATCACGACGGCTCCGGGCGTGCGTTATCTGATTCACAAGACGGATGGCGAAGTGATTGCAGTGGATAATCCATCGCGTTGGCCGGATACGAGCGAGATTGCGAAGATCGAGGAGCCGGTGATTCTGGCGGTCATCCTGACCAATGAAGAATATGTTGGTGGGATTTTGAAGCTGGTCGAGGAAAAGCGCGGGAAGCAGAAGAGCTTCGAGTATGTCAGTGCGTCGCGCGTGATGCTGCAATACGAGCTGCCGTTGAACGAGATCGTGCTCGATTTTTACGACCGGCTGAAATCAGTTTCGCGCGGATATGCGTCGCTCGACTATCACCTCTCGGGAACATGGGTTTCGCCGATGGCGAAGCTCGACATTATGGTGGCGGGCGACCCGGTGGATGCGCTGTCGACGATCATCCATCGCGACTTCGCATACGAACGCGGGCGGGCACTGGCAGCGAAGATGAAAGAGTTAATTCCGCGGCAGATGTTTGAGGTAGCGATTCAGGCGGCTATTGGGGCGAAAATTATCGCGCGCGAGACCGTGCCGGCGATCCGCAAGAACGTTCTGGCGAAGTGCTACGGCGGCGACATCACGCGTAAACGCAAGCTGCTCGAGAAACAGAAGGAAGGCAAGAAGAGAATGAAGCGCATTGGGCGCGTGGATATTCCGCAGGAAGCTTTTTTGGCCGTGCTTAAGGTCGGCGAAGGAAGCAGCTAAAGTCAGAAGTTGGAGTGCAGACGTAAAAGGCAAGGGACAGTTCGGAGTCAGGAGCAGCTTTCCTACGGACGCGTGACGACTTCGTTCGGGCCGGACGGAAGTGTAAAGGGCACGCCATTTTCGCGGTTGGCATTCCTAGTCGCGGGGATGTCGAGCTCTGAAAGCTGAATGTTTTTCATTCCATATCCATTCTGCCCATCGTTGCTGTGGTTGTGCGCGTAGATGACCTGGCCGACGATCGCATAGGCCGGAATCTCCTCGCGATGACCGTCACGGTAGACCAGGACGGTATGCGGCAGGGGCGCGGACCGAGCTGAGGACTGGCCGGAAAACTCGGGCGCGATCATTGACTGGCGGGCCGGCAGCTCATTGGCGGGCGTGTCGGGTTGCGGAGATCGGGCAACTCCGCCATAACGAACGTAGCGATTCCCTTGCAATTCAATCAGCAGAGGAGCGGCTTTGACCTGCGCCGTATCGGGCGCGGCTGGTGCGGGCATGACGATGAACTGCGGAGCCGGGGACTCGGCCGTCACGGAGCCGAAGGGATAATCGTCATAAAGAAACGGCGTATCGCCGACGAAGTAGCCAAAGGGGATGGCAGAGCGATGATGCGCGGCAGAGCTTCCTGCGCTGCGCACACCTCGAGCGCCGCCGTGGAATCCACCGCGCATTTGGGCAGAAGACAGCGGTGCTAGAACGGCTGCTAACAGCAGAGCGAAGATGAACTGGCGTACCATCAGCCTGTTGATTTTACTCCTGACCGGCTCGGGGCAGGACCGTGCGTCAAGATGAAATAACTTGCACTGGCGCCACTACGAAGCATAGTCGGGTGCCCAACAATCAGTCTGACTGTGAACGATTGAGAACTGAAAACAGCGAGCACTTCATCCGCCTCGGACGCCGAAGAGGCAGCCGAGAATCCTTCTAATCAGTGCACTACAGCGTTCCTTGTATGTGCAAATCTCAAATCGTGTGACGAAAGTACTGATTTAGTAAGGGTTAGTTCACCGAGACACCGGGTGGCATTAACCAACTTAAAAACATAGTGTTAGCCAGCGCTCGGCCCAGCCGAAACGCACCGGCCGAGAGGTCGGACGGGCCTCGATTCGGACAGTGGCCCTCTCATCCACAGTGTTTTCCACAGGTTGGCGGTGTCTCGGGCCTGAAATGGGCATCCCGCCGTTCGCCAACGAATAGCGCAACCATTTGACGGGCAACGACGCTCGGCCGAACATGCTACTGAACGGTATCACCGGGCTCGTTATTGCCGCCAGCAAGGTTCGCGAAGCGAGTGGAATTGTGGAGAAATGCGAGGTGGAACCGCCCAATGGGTCCGTTTCGCTGCTTGGCCATGATGATCTCGGCACGCCCCCGAAGTTCGAGGTCGTCGGGCTTATAGAGCTCTTCGCGGAAGATGAACATGACAACGTCGGCATCCTGCTCGATGGAGCCGGATTCGCGGAGGTCGGAGAGCTGAGGACGGTGATCGCCGCCGCGGCTTTCAGGAGCGCGGCTGAGCTGCGAGAGCGCGATGACGGGAACGGCGAGTTCCTTGGCAATGGCTTTCAGTCCGCGCGAAATCGACGACACTTCCTGCGTGCGATTCTCGAAACGCTTACTGCCTCCGGACATGAGTTGCAGGTAGTCAACGACAATGAGGTCGAGATGGCCTTGCGATTGTTTCAGGCGGCGGGCCTTGGCGCGCATTTCACTGAGCGAGATGCCGGGCGTGTCGTCGATGAAGATGGGAGCCGTGGATAGTTCTTCCATCGCGCGTCCGATTTTTTTCATGTCGTCGCCCCAGAGCGAGCCGGTGCGAAGCTTCTGGCTATCGACGATGGCCCGCGAACAAAGGAGACGTTGCAGCAGGGCTTCGCTCGACATTTCAAGCGAGAAGATGCCGACGGTCTTGTGGTCATCGATGGCGGCATTCTCGGCGATGTTCATCGCGAAAGCCGTCTTGCCCATGGAGGGGCGGGCGGCGAGGATGACGAGGTCGGCTTTCTGAAAACCGCTCGTCATTTCGTCGAGCTCGGTGTAGTGCGTGGCGAGTCCGGTGATGCGCTGGCCGCGCTGGAGGAGGGCATCGATCGAGCCGAAGGAGTTGCGAACGATATCCGGAATGCCCTGGAAGCCTTTGCCGATGCGCTTTTCGGAGAGTGCGAAGACGGCGGCTTCGGCATCGTTGAGGATGTCGTCGGCGGAATCAGCCTGCTCGCTGGCCTTGGCGATGGCGGAATTCGCGACTCCGATGAGACCGCGGAGGATGGCTTTGTCGCGGACGATGCGGACGTAGTGATCGATGCTGGGACGGTCGGGCACGCCGTCGAGCAGGCTTGAAACGTAGCCGACGTCGCCAATGGCTTGGAGATCCTTCTTCTGCTCGAGTTCTTCAACCAGCGTGATGATGTCGATGGGCTTGGAGGCTTCGGTCAGATCCATCATGCGCGCATAGATG
>Ga0116121_1000271_pt1 | contig 28497 bp, 27 predicted proteins | sample June2015DPH_13_1_FD_89725 | JGI IMG/M metagenome (GOLD analysis project Ga0116121, IMG submission 89725) | Peatland microbial communities from SPRUCE experiment site at the Marcell Experimental Forest, Minnesota, USA - June2015DPH_13_10 | ecosystem: Environmental > Terrestrial > Soil > Wetlands...
GTTAGGATGTTTCTCTGAATCAGGTGGGTCTGGGAGCGAAACCATTTCGTCTCTATTGTGTTTAATTGGGAATCGTGCTTATTCTCTTGGCTACGCTAACCAATACTGCTTGACAGGTCCGCGCTGAGCGGAATATCACTAGGGTCTAGGCAAAAATCATACGGAGACATAGATAATGCTGTTAGGGGGAGGAAGAGCCGTTTGGTATGATTCGCAGTCGCCTTAGCTTTGCGCGGTTGTATCTGAGAATACTCACCTTGTTGTTGCCGGCTTGCGCCTATTTTATCGCGGTCAAGGTGCGATTCGGTTTCAACCTCTTGCTGTCGCGAACCGCTCCCGCGGGACTTCCCTCGTATTGGGGAATTCTCCTGCTCACTACGATTGTCTGGGCCATTGCCGCCGAAGAATCCGAGCTATGGAACGTGGAGCAGCTATACGCTCCCGGTGGGAAAAGCCGCCGCCTCCTGGAAGCCTTGGCATTTACCTATGCGGTAGTAATGGCCGCGGGATTTCTATACCGCCAAGCCAGTTATTCGCGCGTCGTCATCGCAATCAGTGCGGTCGCCCTCTTCGTACTGGCCACGATCACTCGCATCGCATTCCGCGTTTCTCTCGAATTGGTCCGCAAGGATGGCAGGAACGAAGTCAAAATCCTGGTGGTGGGCACCGATCGTTTCGCTCGCCGGGTGGGAACTTCGCTTCTCCACGGCGAGGTGCTGCCCTGCAGAATTGTGGGCTTTGTACGCCTTCCAGATCAGGAAGTTGCCGTCGACGGGCCGGTCTATGAACTTGATCAGATTCCAGTCTTCTCCAATGGCAACTCGATTAACGACATCATCATTGCGTTGCCCGCAGCTCGTCTAAGTGAAGTCCAGAAGATCACGCCCGTCCTCGAGAAACTCTGTGTCCCCACGCGCGTCGTCGTCGATCTGGGCGAAGGCGTCGTCCTCCGCGACCGCCTCATCGACTTGGGCGGGATCCACATGCTCGATCTCCGTCCCACGCTAGCGGAGACCGGTTCTTACCTTTTCCAGAAGCGCATATTCGATGTGGCCTTGTCGGTTCTTATTCTGTTGCTCACTCTCCCGCTTACCCTGGTCATCGCGCTGGCTATCAAGCTGAGCAGCCGGGGTCCTATTATCTTTGCTCAGGATCGAGTGGGCCTCAACGGAAGAGTCTTCCTCATGTTCAAATTCAGGACCATGCAAGTAGGCAGCCGTGAGGAGGGAGATACGCGTTGGACCTGCGAAGAAGATCCCCGTCGCACGGCCGTCGGGGCCTTTTTGCGGACCACCAATCTCGACGAGCTTCCCCAGTTTCTCAACGTGTTGCGAGGCGACATGAGCATCGTTGGCCCTCGTCCGGAGCGTCCCTTCTTTGTCGAGCGGTTCCTGGCGGAGTTCGATCGTTACAACTCTCGCCACATGTTCAAGGCTGGAATCACCGGATGGGCCCAAGTCAACGGTTGGCGCGGAGACACGTCCATTGCCAAGCGCGTGGAATACGATTTGTATTATCTTCGCAACTGGAGTCTCACCTTCGATCTGCAAATCATCACCATGACCTTGCTCCGGATGTTTACCAGCAGGAATGCTTATTGATTCACTGAGCTGGCATCTGGGCAGACTCCCAAGGCATCACTAGTCCTCTCCGAACTCCGTTATCCCCAAAACAACCGCTCGATGATCGGAATAAGATGATCGGAATGAAGGGTTTAGCACCCTTCCAGTAGCATCTCATTGCCAAAAAGTCACCCTCTGCTGTGATTCGAGGTACTGCGGGGCTCCCAGCCCGGCGAGAAGATATGCGGTAAAACAATCTTCTCTTGGGAGGGATAGGTTGTGAAGCGAATCTTGATTCTGGGCGCTGCGGGCAGAGACTTTCATAACTTTAATGTCGTATTTCGCAATAATTCCGACTATCAGGTTGTCGCATTCACTGCCACGCAGATTCCAGATATTGCCGGCCGGCGCTATCCAGCGGAACTCGCCGGACGCCTCTATCCGCAAGGCATCCCCATCCTCGAAGAAAAAGATATGGAAAGGCTGGTCGCCGAACACGAAATCGATGCCGTGGTGTTTTCCTACAGCGACGTTTCCCACCTGAACCTGATGCACCTGGCCTCGCGCGCGGTAGCGGCGGACACGGATTTCTGGCTCTTAGGAACTGAGCACACCCAACTCCGGTCATCGGTCCCGGTCATTTCTGTTTGCGCTGTCCGAACCGGCTGTGGCAAGAGTCCGGTCTCGCGTCTGGTTGCCGAAGAGTTGCGCCAGCAGGGTCGGAAGACGGTGGTAATTCGTCACCCCATGCCCTACGGCGATTTGGCCGCGCAGGCCGTCCAACGTTTCGCCACGCTGGAAGACCTCGATTTGCAGCAATGCACCATCGAGGAACGCGAGGAATACGAACCGCACATCACCAGGGGAACGGTGGTCTATGCGGGAGTGGATTACGAAAAAATCTTGCGTCAGGCCGAGAAAGAAGCGGATGTCATTCTCTGGGACGGCGGCAACAACGATACACCCTTTTATGCTTCCGACCTGGAAATCGTCGTGGTCGATCCACACCGCGCCGGACATGAACTGTCTTATTTCCCCGGAGAAGTAAATCTGCGCCGCGCCGATGCGATCGTGATCAATAAAGTCGACACCGCCTTCCAGCGCGACATCGAGACGGTTCACTATAACATCAAGCTCCACAATCCCAGGGCCACTGTTTTCGAAATGGCGTGCCGAGTCTCTCTCCCCGAGCCGTCGCTGGTCAAGGGACAGCGCGTGCTCGTGGTAGAAGACGGTCCCACGCTGACTCACGGCGAAATGCCCTACGGCGCCGGAGTGGTGGCGGCGCGGCAAAGTGGCGCAGCCGAATTGGTCGACCCGCGTCCTTATTCCGTTGGCTCCATCCGCGGCACGTATGAACGTTTCCCGCACCTCACAAACCTTTTACCCGCTATGGGCTACAGCGCCCTGCAACGGCACGAACTCGAAGAAACCATCCGCCGCACTCCTTGCGATCTTGTCCTGATCGCGACACCGATTGACCTCGCACGGGTCATCAAGCTCGACAAACCGAATCTTCGCGTGACCTATGAAGTGGAAGAACTCACTAAGCCCGGCCTGGCCGAAATGCTTGTCCAGTTCACTCACGAGCACGAGCCAGCTCTGGCGGGAGCCAGAAAATGAATGGCAAAGACTTTCTCTCCATCCGAGACTTTTCCCCCTCGGAGATCCAGTATCTGCTCGTTCTTGCCCGCCAAGTGAAGGCCGACCCCACGGCCTTCAGCCATGCTCTGAAGCGCCAGACTCTGGCCATGATCTTCGAAAAGCCCTCTTTACGCACCCGGGTCAGTTTCGATGTCGGCATTCAGCAGTTAGGCGGCTTTTCCCTTTACCTTTCTCCTGCCGAAATCAATCTCGGCAAACGCGAGTCCGTCTACGACGTGGCCAAGAATCTGGAACGCATGGTGCAAGGCATCATGATCCGCACCTTTAGCCACGACGTGGTGGTGCAGATGGCACGATTCGCCTCCATCCCCGTCATCAATGGACTCACCGACTTCGTCCATCCCTGCCAGGCGATGGCAGATTACCTGACCATCTGGGAAGCGAAGGGCAATCTCGAGGACCTCAAGATCGCCTTCGTGGGGGATGGCAACAATGTGGCGCGATCCCTCATGTTTGCCGGAGCCCAGCTGGGCGCACAGGTTTGGGTGGCCACTCCTCCGGGATACGAACTCGACACCGAGTCCGTGCAGTGGGCTCGCGACCGTGGCGCCGAGACCGGTGGCACTTGCACGCTGACCAATGATCCGGAAGAAGCAGCCTCCGGCGCTGACGTGATCTATACCGATATCTGGGCAAGCATGGGCCAGGAGGCCGAAGCCGAGAAACGACGGCATGTCTTCCCTCCGTACCAGGTCGATGGAACTTTGTTCCGCCGTGCCAAGCGCGATGCGATTTTTCTGCATTGTCTTCCCGCGCATCGCGGCGAAGAAGTTACTAACGAAGTGATCGATTCACCCCGATCGTTGGTATTTCAAGAGGCGGAGAACCGCCTGCACGCCCAAAAGGCCATCATGCTGGAATTGATGAAAGGCGAATTCGTCAAACTGCCGGGACTTGTGGAACTGCAGGAGCTGACGCACGTGTAGGAACAGTAGCTGTAACTCGCTGCCAACTTATGAAGACCATGCTTCTTGCCGTGGGCGGAAACTCCCTCATTCGCGCGGGAGAAAAAGGCACCATCGGCGAGCAAAGGACCAATGCCCGGCGCACCGCGGTGCAGATCGTCCGATTGATCCGCAACGGTTTCCGAATCGTGCTCACCCATGGCAATGGTCCGCAAGTGGGCGCCGCGCTTCTTCGCTCCGAGCGCGGCGCCAGCCAGGTTCCCGGCCATCCGCTTGACGTCTGCGGAGCCTCCACCCAGGGTGAGATCGGATATCTTCTCGAGCAATCGTTGCAGACTGAACTCCGGCAGGCCGGCCTTCACGCCCCAGTCGCCACGGTTCTCACCCAGACGATTGTGTCGGCGGACGATCCGTCGATGTTGCATCCCACCAAACCAATCGGCCCTTTCTACTCGCTCGCCGATGCCGAAGAACGCAAGCAGCTTTTAGGTTGGGAGATTGTTGAGGACGCGGCCCGCGGTTATCGCCGGGTCGTTCCCTCGCCCGAGCCGCTGGAGATTGTTGAACTGGAAGTGATTCGAGACCTGATCCAGCAGGGCGTAATCGTCATCGCGTGCGGTGGCGGAGGCATTCCCGTAGTCTCGAACCACGCGCGATTGCAGGGCGTCGAAGCCGTCATCGACAAGGACCGTGCTTCCGCGCTGCTCGCATCCCGTCTTGCGGTCGATCTATTCGTGATTTCCACCGACACCGATTACGTCTATGTGGATTACAAAAAGCCCGCGCAGCGTCCGCTACGCCAGGTCACCGCAACCGAGTTGGAAACGTACGCGAAAGCAGGCCATTTCCCTCCCGGAAACATGGGCCCCAAAATCGAATCCGTGTTGCGTTTCCTCTGCGGCGGCGGCAAGGAAGCCATCATCACTTCCTGCGAGAATCTGTGCCAGTCAGTTCTCGGAACTGCCGGCACACACATCTTTCCCGATCACGACCGTGCGGAAGTCGAGCGAAACGCCGAGCTCCATCTCCCGGTGGGAGGACGCTGATGCCACACTCAACCATCAACCCGATCAAGCCAGGCCCGCCTGCTCGGGACTCGATTCGAGGCGGGATGAAACTAAACCATGTCGTCGAATCTCAGCAATTCACCGTTCCCCTGCTCATGGAATTATTCGAGCGCTCGCGCGGCATGGAGCGCGTGGTGGCGCGCGGAGGCTCCCTCGATTACCAGAACCGCATCATGGCCACGCTCTTCTATGCGCCCTCCACGCGCACTCGTTTCTGTTTCGAAGCGGCCATGCATCGGCTCGGCGGCCGGGTCTTGGCCACGGAAAATGCCGGCGTGTTCTCCTCAGAGATCGAAGGCGAGCAGGTGGAGGATTCCATCCGCATCATCGGGGGATACTCGGATGTGATCGTAATCCGCCATCCCGAAGATCATGGCGCGCGGCGCGCGGCGGAAGTCTCGCCCGTCCCGGTGATCAACGCCGGAGATGGCAACGGGGGACAGCATCCCACCCAGGCCTTGCTCGATCTCTACACCATTTATCGCCAGCGCCCGCTGGATGGCCTCAGCGTGGCCATCATCGGCGAACTGGACAGGGGACGCACCGCGCGCTCGCTGGCGTATCTGCTGGCCAAGTTTGAACGCGTGAAGATGTTCTTCGTCAGTCCGCCGCAACTCCAGATGAAGCCCGACATCCTTGATTATCTCGACGAGCACGGCGTCCGCTACGAATTGGAATCGGAGATCAACCGCGTGATCGGCGAAGTGGATGTGGTTTACCAGACCCGCATCCGCCCCGAGCGCATGCACGACACCCACGGCCTTAAGCGCTATGCCATCGATTCAACCACCGTGGAGCGCATGAAGCCGGACGCACTGATCCTTCATCCCTTGCCCCGCACCGTCGAGTTGGACAAGTCCGTCGATGCCGATCCCAGAGCCATGTATTTTCGCCAGGCCCGGAATGGCCTCTATGTGCGCATGGCTCTGTTGACCATGCTGTTGGAGTAGGAGCAGTGAGTAGTTATCCCATGGCTGCTGGAAAATAAGATGATCGCGCAGTCCGCGCAAACCATCCCGCGTGATCGGAGAGTTTATGGCAAATCCCACCGGAAGTGTACAGCCAGAGCGTCATGACGCCCAATGGCCTACCACCATGGCATCGCTGATCGTGGGCTCTGCGTTCTTTGCCCTGTGGTTCTGGTTGCTTCCGCCTTGGCTTGGCTTTCGCGTTGAGACGGCACACTGGCGATGGATCGCTGCCCTGCCCTCCGTGCTTGGCTTCGCGGTAGCGCTACGCTGCGTATGGGATTTCGGACGCACCGGACACGGCACACCCGCCCCCATTGTTCCTCCGAAGAAGCTGGTAGTGGTCGGCTTCTACCGCTACGTGCGCAACCCCATGTACGTGGGATTTTTCATGGGATGGATCGGCCTGTGGGTGGTCTTCGGGCGGGCGAGTTGGCCGGCGATCGCGGTCGCGGTTGCCGTAATCCTCGGAGTGGCTCTCTTCGTACAGCTCTATGAGGAGCCAACCCTGCGAAAAATGTTCGGCGAGGAGTACGCGGAATATTGCCGCAATGTACGACGTTGGTTACCACGCTTGCAGCCGTGGGAGAGGTAAAGCCGGGCGACTATAGATCTATTTTTTTCTAATCGAGCGATCGAAAGGAGTTTATGACCACGCAATTCATAGAGCAGCCCCTACGCACCCACGACTTCATCGAACTCGAGAACCAGTACGGCGCTCATAACTATCATCCCCTCGATGTCGTGCTCGAGCGCGCCGAAGGCGTCTGGGTCTATGACGTCGAAGGCAGGCGCTACCTCGATTGCCTGGCTGCCTATTCCGCGGTGAATCAAGGCCACTGTCATCCCAAAATTCTGCAAACTCTCGAGGAGCAGGCCCGCAAGGTCACTCTCACCTCACGCGCCTTCCGCAACGAGCAACTCCCTCTGCTCTGCAAGGAACTCCATGACTTGACCGGCTTCGACATGGTCCTCCCCATGAATTCCGGCGCCGAAGCAGTCGAAACCGCGATCAAGACCGCTCGCAAGTGGGGTTACAAGGTCAAGGGCATTGCCGAAGGAAAAGCCGAGATCATCGTCTGTGCCAACAATTTTCACGGCCGCACCGTTACCATCGTGAGCTTCTCGACCGACGAGCAATATCGCGACGGCTTCGGCCCCTTCACTCCCGGCTTCAAAGTAATTCCCTTCGGCGATGCTCGCGCCCTCCGCGAAGCCATCACTCACAACACGTGCGCATTTCTGGTGGAACCGATTCAAGGCGAAGCCGGAATCGTCATTCCCCCCGAAGGATTTCTTGGCGAAGCCGCAGAAATCTGCCGTAAGAATAATGTCCTGCTGATGACCGATGAAATTCAGTCTGGTCTGGGACGCACCGGCAAGCTTTTCGCCTACATGCACGAACGCATCACGCCCGACGTGTTGATCGTCGGCAAAGCACTCGCCGGCGGCTTCTATCCGGTCTCAGCCGTATTGGCCTCTCGCGAGATTCTCGGCGTCTACCAACCGGGCGACCATGGCAGCACCTTCGGCGGCAACCCCATGGGCTGCGCCATTGCGCGCACCGCGCTGCGCGTCCTCCTCGAAGAAAAAATGGTCGAGCGTTCCGCCGAACTCGGCGCTTATTTTTTGACCTTGCTACAAACCCTGCGCAGCTCCGACCTGAAAGAAGTTCGCGGCAAAGGCCTGTGGATCGGCATCGAACTCCACAACCCGGCGCGCCCCTACTGCGAAGCACTGAAAGAAGAAGGAATTCTGTGCAAAGAGACGCATGACCGCGTGATCCGCATCGCCCCGCCCCTGATCATCAGCCGTCAGGAAATTGACTGGGCCTTTGAACGAATCACGAAAGTGATTCAGAAACACTGATTAGCGAAACCCGATTAACGAGACATTGACAGCGAACTCGAGTTCCCGGCGATCGATCCGGAAACGCGCGGAAGAGAGTGCCCTGCTCCGCGGTCCCCGCGCGTTCCGGCCACCCATCCGCGCGGTCCCGGGCGTAGCCGCGGCAGCTTCCGCAAAGGCACAGATTACGCCATTAGAACTAGCCCTGCTGCCGGTTCTACCCGCATGTCCTTCTGATATCTTCACGACCCTAGCAATTGCCTGTAAGTTTTGTGTCCTGTGCGACTCCCCCTGTTTAAAACTCGCCGCAGTTGTACGACTGTCGCTTTCCTGATCGGGCTTGCCCTGATGGCAACCCTGCCTTTGCCCCTGCGTGCAGCTGCAACCGAACTCACGCTCAAGCCAAGGGACCTCCAGTTCGGCAAAGTCGTCGTAGGCCATACTCGAACCATTCTCCTCGTCGTAACCAACGACGGTAAATCGAGCGTAAGGATTTCCAGTGTGACCTCGAGCAGTGGCAAGTTCAAAATCTCGAAACCGAAGCTGCCAGACGTTCTGGCCGCAGGAAAAAGGCTTGAAGTGCATGTGACCTTCGCGCCCACAGCAGCAGGCTGGATTGGCGGCCATGTCACCGTTCTTAGCAATGCATCCGATCGGAGACTTACGCTGCCACTAGGAGGAATTGGCGAAGCTACGGAAAGCAAGCCGCAGTTGGACATTGCCCCCGCCTCGCTGAGCTTTGGCGATGTGGGCGTGGGTACCACCGAGACCCTAACCCTTGGGTTGAGCGCGAGCCGCGGAAGCGTAACCATTTCTTCGGTGTCCAGCAGTAGTTCGCAGTTTGCCGTTCCCGACGTGGCGTTTCCGTTGACCATCCCCGCGGGACACGAACTGTCGCTCAACGTCGCATTCAAGCCGCAGAGCAGCGGGCACAAGTCGGCTACGCTTTCGTTTGTCAGTAACGCGGAGAATTCCCGAGCCTCCGAACCTCTGTCCGGTACTGCTACCGCTCTATATGTCACTCTCTCCTGGAACGCGAGCACGTCGCAGGTCTCGGGATACAACGTCTACCGCGGCACGTCTGTGAAGGGTACACTCACCAGGATCAATTCGAGCCTTGATTCAGACACCAGCTATACGGATGCAACCATAATCGGCGGCAAAACCTACTACTACGCAACCACGGCGGTCAACTCCAGCGGAAAAGAGAGTGGTTACTCGAACCGGGTTGAGGTAGTCGTTCCGTAAGCGATCCACCAGCCGTATACGTTCCCGCTCAGGCGCTCCCAAACGGACTCTTTCCGCCTTGTTGCCGGTTTGCTGCTAAATTAGCGGCGCCTAAGCAGCCTGCCCTGAGCCTAGTCGAACGGGGCGCGTAAATCCCCTCAATGATGGCGGAATTCAGCCCCTGTGGTCGTATCTTGCGGCGAGCTTTCCCGCAAAACTAACGCATCTCTTCTGCCTCTTCCGAAGCTTCCTGTTCGATCGTGGTGTTCATTGCGCTCAGCGCCCCAGTCCGGCGCAACTCGGGAAACATCCAGGCCCACAGCGCAATCACGGCCAGAGTGCCCACGCCTCCCAACACCACCGCCGGCACGGTGCCAAACCACTGCGCCGTGAGCCCAGATTCGAACTGTCCCAGTTCATTCGATGTCCCGATAAAGACCATATCTACGGCCATCACGCGTCCCCGCATTTCATCGGGCGTGCGCAACTGCACCAGCGTCGCGCGGATGATCACGCTGATCATGTCGGTGGCCCCCAGCAATATGAGCGAAATCAGCGACAGAACCAGGCTTCTCGAAAAACCAAAAACCATCGTGCACACGCCGAACCCCGCCACCGACCACAACAGGATCGGCCCCGCGCGCCCGCGCAGCGGTCGATGCGCCAGCGCGACTGCCATCAACGCCGCGCCCACTCCGGGAGCAGTTCGCAGCAATCCCAGTCCCCATGGCCCGGTGTGAAGAATTTCACGCGCATACACCGGAAGCAACGCCACCGCTCCGCCCAGCAGCACCGCGAACAAGTCCAAAGAAATCGCTCCCAGGATCAACTTCTCGCGCCATATAAAATGCAATCCTGCGAACACCGTCCTCATCGTCATCGGCTCGCGCCGCCGTGCCTGCGGCCGCGTCTTGATGCGAAATGTAGAGAGCAACGCTCCTATCGCAGTCAACATGGCAGCCGCGTACACTGCCGACGGACCATGAAACGCGGCATACAGAATTCCACCAAGAGATGGACCCAGAATCGTGGCCGCTTGAAACGTAGTCGCGTTCCAGGCCACGGCATTCGGGAAGTGCTCCTCGGGTACCAGTTGCGGCAAAATCGAACGGCTGGCCGTTCCGTTAAACGACCGCACTACGCCCAGCAAAATCAGCACAACGTAAATGGCACGCACGGTGTGCGTGCTCCGTTCCGCCAACACCAGCAAGAGCCCGGAGCATAACGCGTACCCCGCATAGCAAGCGCCCAGCACCTTCCGCCGGTCGAATCGATCCGACGCGTGCCCGGAAACCAGAAACAACAATATGCCCGGAAGAAATTGCGCCAGCCCGACCAATCCCAGATCGAGCGCCCGCTTTGTGATGTCATAGACCTGCCATCCCACGGCGACCGCCTGCATCTCGACCGCGGCCACAATCAGAAATCGCGCAATCTGGAACAATACAAAGTCGGGATGGGTAAACGCGATGCGTCCAGCTCTGGCGTCGGCGGGCGGTGGCATTGATCTTCTAATTTGCCACAGAAACCGCCCACCTGCATGACCAGGCCCACGGAGCCGCTAAAATCAAGTGATGCAACTTTTGCGAACCATCGGCTGGGCCGCCTGCATCATCTACTCCACGATTCCTGCCTTCTGGTTGCTGATTCATCCGCGCGCAGAATATTGGCGCTCTCGCCGGCGTTCGCCGTACGAGATACTCCTGCCAGTCTGGATCGGAATGTGGATCGCTATAGCCGGAATCACGGTCCCGTGGCGCAGCCACCTGCTTTACGCAAACCACTGGACTTGGATTCCCGCAGGTTTGCTATTTTGCGCTGGTGTGATGCTTTACAAGTTATCCCATCGCCAGTTCAGTCTGGCGCAACTCGGCGGACTATCCGAGATCCTCCGCGGCCATCGCCAGCAGCGCCTGGCCACCACTGGCGTTCGCGCCCACGTCCGACATCCCGTCTATCTCGGCCATCTCTGCGAGATGCTGGCCTGGAGCGTGGGCACGGGCCTGGCAGTCTGCTGGGCGCTCACCGCATTCGCGATCCTGACTGGAGCGATCATGATTCGCATGGAAGACAAAGAACTGGAGACCCGCTTTGGCGAAGAATATCGCCGCTATCGATCCGCCGTACCCGCCGTTCTGCCCAAGGCAAGATGAAGGACGGTGAACCGACCGACCCAGGCCCAACTCCGCGAACTCAGCGCCTTCTGCGGTGAGAGCTTTTATTTTTCTGAATCGGCAAACACGTCGAAGACCCAGTCGCTATAATCCGACATGACTGAAAGTTGAGAACTGATAGCTCTCTCATGCGCTTTGAACTCTTCATAGCGACCCGCTACTTGCGTGCGAAAAGACGCCAGGCTTTCATCGGCATCATCACCGGCATCTCCATCCTCGGAGTCGCCGCCGGGGTCGCCTCGCTCATCATCGCCCTCGCCATCAACAACGGATTTCGCCAGGACTTGCAGGAGCGCCTCATTGGATCCACTTCGCACATCAGCCTGCTCCGCGTAGCTGATGACGGCATCAAAGATTGGCCTCTCCTGCTCGAACGTCTTTCGAAACAGCCGCACGTGGTGGCCGCCGCACCGGCAATTTTCGAGCAGGTCCTCATCTCCCGCGGCCCGCGCGCCCGCGGCGCCGTCCTCAAAGGCATGATCCCCGCCGACGAACGCAAAATCGGCGATCTGCTCAATACAATAAAGGAGGGATCCGCAGCGGCGCTCGAAGAAACGCAAGCGCCAGAGAAACATGCGGGGACAGCCGGCTCGCCTGTCTCGGGAGCGCCAGCGACCGACGATTCACCCGATTCCCTCGCCGGCGTTCACGCCCGCGTCGCCGCCATGCCTCCCATCATTCTGGGCAAAGACATGGCCGACAATCTCGGCGCGACGGTCGGCTCCGGCGTCCTCGTCACCAGCCCGCAAGGCGAACTAACGCCCTTCGGCATGATCCCGAAATACAGTCGCTTCCGCGTCGTGGGGATCTTCAACTCCGGCTTCTACGATTACGATTCCTCCTGGGCCTTCACTCGACTCTCCGATGCTCAACGTCTCTTCGGTCTCGGTGATCTGATCTCGGTAATCGAGTTCAAGGTCGACGACATCTACACAGCCGGTCAAGTCGCACGCGAACTCGAAGACGCCGCCGGCAGAGGCTTCATGACCACCAACTGGATGGAGCAGAACCAGGCTCTATTTCACGCCTTGCGCCTCGAACGCCTAGTCACCTTCATCACCATCGGCCTTATCGTCTTCGTGGCCGCCCTGAACATCCTGATTTCCCTGATCATGATGGTCATGGAAAAAACCAGGGACATCGCCGTCCTCATCTCGATGGGCACGCGCAAATCGCAAGTACGAAACATCTTCATCGCGCAAGGCGTTTTGATCGGCGTGATCGGCACCGCCATCGGCCTGTTGCTCGGCTACGCCATCTCCTACGCCGGAGGCCACTATCACATCATTTCTCTCTCGCCCGAGGTCTATTCCATCGACTACGTCCCCTTCGCCCCGCGCCCGATGGATGGCGTGCTCGTCGCAATCGTAGCCATCGGCGTCTCCTTCATCGCCACGCTCTATCCCTCCTGGTCTGCCGGACGAACCCTCCCCGCCGAAGCCCTGCGCTACGAATAAGCAAAAGCGGATTGCGATCCTGAGCGGAACTTTCCCCATGTCTCCGCCGTACAATTAATTAGAAAGAAAAGAAGGAGGTCTCATGTTCACTTTCCTCCTGTGGTGCATCCTCTTCGTACTCTGCTGGCCCCTGGCCCTTCTGGCGCTCATCGCCTACGCATTCATCTGGCTATTGCTGCTCCCGTTCCGCATTGTAGGCATCGCGGTCCACGGCGTGCTGGAGATCATCTACCTCGCCATCACACTCCCGTTCCGCCTGTTAGCCGCGCCATTCAGAATTTAAGCCCGCGAAGATTTGGATTTTGGGTGGCGCAGCACTCCGAGCGCTGCGGTAGAGCGCTGATGACTGCAATAGGCTTTAGCCCCTGCGGTTCGCCTGGCAGCGACCCTAACTCTCCATCACCTTCAACCCCTCACTGACCACCAGAGAAGCCTGCGTCGCCCGCTGCACATCCTCCGCCGTCAGCCCCGGAGCCACTTCCTCCAGCACCAGCCCCCACCCCGTCACCCGTATGTAAGCCATCTCGGTCACAATCGTATCCACTACCCGCACGCCGGTCAGCGGCAGCGTGCATCGTTTCAGAATCTTCGGCGCACCGTCTTTCGTGGTGTGTTCCATCGCCACCACCACCCGCCGGGCCCCGGCCACCAAGTCCATTGCCCCGCCCATCCCCTTTACCATCTTTCCCGGGATCATCCAATTGGCCAGGCTCCCCGACTCATCCACTTCCATCGCGCCCAGCACGCTCAAATCGATGTGTCCCCCGCGAATCATGGCAAACGAATCGGAGCTTGAGAAATACGACGTCCCCGCCATCTCGCTCACCGTCTCCTTGCCCGCATTGATCAGATCAGCGTCTTCCTGACCCTCGATGGGATAAGGCCCAATCCCCAGCATCCCATTCTCCGATTGAAGCACCACTTCCATCCCCGCCGGAACATGATTCGCAATCAGTGTAGGCATCCCAATTCCCAGGTTCACATAGAACCCATTGCGCAACTCGCGCGCAATCCGATTCACAATCCGCTCGCGCTTCTCGGTGTCTTTACCGACTTTGTTCATAATCTCTCTAGTTGTCATGCTGAGCGCAGGTTGTGGTTGACGAAGCGAAGCACAGCCGCTGTCGAAGGGTCCCTTTCGCCACGATCTAACGAGGGCTCATCAAGGTGTTCTCTCGGTACTCGGTACTCGGTACTCGGTACTCGGTACTCGGTACCCCTACTCGCGACTAGCTCGCCTTCCTCGCCGTCCGCTTCTCGATCCTCCGCTCATACAGCTCCCCTTGAAAAATCCTCTTCACATAAACCGAAGGCGTATGAATCGCATCCCCATCCAACTCTCCGACTTCCACGAGATGCTCAACCTCCGCGATCGTCACCTCCGCCGCCGTCGCCATCATGGGATTAAAATTCCGCGCCGTTTTCCGGTAAACCAGATTCCCCATCCGGTCGCCCTTCCACGCCTTCACAAACGCAAAGTCCGCCTTCAGCCCATGTTCCATCACGTAAGTCCGACCATCGAACTCGCGTGTCTCTTTGCCTTCCGCAACGATAGTGCCCACTCCGGTCGGCGTAAAAAATGCCGGAATGCCCGCTCCCCCCGCGCGAATGCGTTCGGAAAATGTCCCCTGCGGCACCAGATCAAGATGAATCCTCCCCGTCAGCACCATCTCTTCCAGCAGCTTGTTCTCGCCCACATACGTCCCAATGTGGCGCACAATCTGTCCCGCCGCCAGCAGCAAGCCGTTCCCCAACCCGTCCACGCCAACGTTATTGCTAATGGTCGTCAGATTCTTCGATCCCTTCCGTACCAGCGCCCGAATCAGATTCTCCGGAATCCCGCACAGTCCAAACCCGCCAATCATGATGACGGCGCCGTCGCCCACATCGCGAATCGCCTCATCCGCATTCGCCACAACCTTATTCATAGCGCACGAATTCTAAATGAAATGAACCGAGCCGGCCCAGTAAATAAGCCCTGTCATCCTGAGCGAAAGCAAAGCGCAGTCGAAGGATCCCTGTAACGAATGCATCGCCCGATTCGAGAGCGTTTCCTGATCTCCCTCTCCGTGTCTCGGTGGTGAATTATTCTTTCTTCCCCGGATTCTTCTTCAGCTCATGCGCCCGCTCAAACTCCTCTGCCAACTGCCGCGTTGCCAGATTTTCCCGGATATGCGCCAACCGCTGCTCCACTTTGAACAGCGCATCTTCCAGGTTTTTCTTGTTGGTGATTGCAATATCTCGCCACATCGAATACGGACTCGCCGAGATCCGCGTCATCTCCTTCAGCGCCCGCCCACCCGCCGGTAGCAACCGCGCCTCTTCTCCAAACTCCTCCACCAGCGCCGCCGCCAGCGCCGTTGAAATCATCTGCGGCAGGTGGCTGATCCACGCACATAGCCGGTCGTGACCCTCCGGCGGCAGCATCGCAACCCTCGCCCCAATCTGATCGATCCATCCCAAGAACTCCGCGAACAGTCCTTCATTCAAATTCTGTCCGGGCAGCGGCGTCAAAAACCACACCGCATTCTGAAACAAGTCGGCGTCCGCATAATCCACGCCGCTGTTTTCCTTCCCCGCCATCGGATGACCCGCCAGAAACCGGTGCCGCGCATTCTTCCCAAACACGTTCAGCGCCTGTTTCGCCACCTCCGCCTTCGTGCTTCCCACGTCCGTCAGCAGCGTACTCACTGGCAGCGTCGGCCCCAACCGTCCGATCAAATCCACAATCGCGAGAACCGGCGTCGCCAGAACCACCAACTGGCTGCCTCGCACCGCGTCGGCGGGCTCGCAGAATCCATGGTCAATCGCCCCACACATCTTCGCCCGCTTCAGCGCCGCCTCCCGGTCGCACCCCACAATCCTCCCCGCAAATTTCCGCTTTCGCAGGGCCAGCGCAAACGACCCGCCGATCAGCCCCGTCCCAATAATCGTGATTTGCCGAATCGGCATTTCGCGTAGACCTAACACCGCCGAGATCGCAAAAATGCAGAGAACAGAATTCTAGACTTGGAAATCGAAGATTCCTGTGCCGAGTCGTCCGGCAAGCGGGAGGCTTCTCGCTCGTCAGGTCTCCTCCGGACAAACTTGCATCGCGATCTGGGCGCGCTCAGCGCCTGCGGCGGTGAAGACTTACCCGATCTTTCTTCCCACCGCCGGCGCAATCATCCGCAGTTCGTCCATCAACGTCGCGAACTGCTCGGGAAACAGCGACTGCGCCCCATCCGACCATGCCTTGTTGGGATCACAATGCACCTCAATCAGCAGCGCATCCGCTCCCGCCGCCACCGAGGCTCGCGCCATCGGCGGAACTTTATCCCGCCGCCCCGTGCCATGCGATGGATCCGCCGTCATCGGCAGATGCGACAACTTGTGGACGATCGGAATCGCCGATATGTCCATCGTGTTCCTCGTATAAGTCTCGAAGGTTCGAATCCCACGCTCGCACAAAATCACCTCGTAATTTCCGCCCGCCATAATGTATTCCGCCGAGAGCAGCAGTTCCTCGATGGTCGCCGCAATCCCACGCTTCAGCAGCACCGGCTTGCGCACCTTTCCCAACTCCCGCAGCAAATTGAAGTTCTGCATGTTGCGCGCTCCCACCTGCAGGATGTCCACATAGGGCAGCATCATCGGAATCTGCGCAATCTCCATCACTTCGCTGATCACCAGCAATTTGAATTTCTCGCCGGCTTCCCGCAGCAACTTCAGCGCATCTTCCCCGTGCCCCTGGAAAGAATAAGGAGAACTCCGCGGCTTGAATGCTCCGCCCCGCAGAACGCGCGCCCCTGCCTTCGATACCGCCTCCGCCGTTGCAAAAAGCTGTTCCCTCGATTCCACCGAGCATGGCCCCGCCATCACCACCACTTCGTTGCCTCCGATGTCCACCTCGTGGCCCAGTTTGACGATCGTCCCTTCCGGACGAAAACTCTTTCCCGCCAGCTTGTACGGGGAACTGATGCGATGGACTTCCTGCACTCCCGGCAGCAGTTCCAGGTTGCGAATATCAAAATCGATCCCCGCTCCCACCGCGCCCAGCACGGTCTGTCGCGCCCCCGTCGACCGGTGCACCTCAAACCCCAGCTTCACCAGGTGCTCAATCACCTGCTGAATCTGCCCCTCGTCCGCAATGTCCTGCATCGCAACAATCATAGAAAAGTCCCTGCTCCTAGCTCTCAGCTACTAGCTTCTTAATTGAGCTTGTCATTCAAATTTACCGCTTGTCATTCCGAGCGCAGCGAGGAAGCTACCTTCGCGTCCACCACCACTCCGCTTGCGCTCAATCATTCACTTCCGAATCCAACTCAGTCTCCGCCTTCTCGACTTCGGTTGCCGCTCCAATTCCTTCCTTCTGAATATTCCTCATCACATCCATAATCCGTTCAAAAATCCTGACCACATCCCGCCCCGGCAACGGCCCCCGATTCATCTTCTGCACATTCTCAAACACAATCCGCTCTCGTTCCGGCTCATAAATCGGCAAATTCGTATCCCGTTTCAACCGCCCAATCTCCACCGCGGCCCGCGCCCGCTCGCTCAGCAACTCCACCAGCCGCCGATCAAGCTCATCGATTTTCTTACGCCAATCCGCGATGTCCATGAGATCTCTTTGCCTTACGGCGGAAACTTTTCAATCCTGTCATCCTGAGCGAGGATTGTGCTGCGCGAAGGCGAAGCACAATCGCAGTCGAAGGATTCCTACCGATTGTCCCATCGCTGGCCTCTCAAGGTTTTCTTGGCATCACCATCTGTCAGCTTTCCCAACTGCGCACCTTTGTGGAGGATCAGAATTTTTGCAGCCCTATCTAACCGACCAACTTCTTCACAAATTCCCCCACCGCTTCCGCTTCCCGTCCCCGATTCCGCTCAATCGTCTCCACAATCGCGCTGCCTACCACCACCCCGTCCGCAAACTCTCCGACTTCGGCAAACTGTTCCGCATTGGAAATTCCAAACCCCACGGCTACCGGCAACTTGGTCACCCGCCGCAAGCGTCGCACCAACTTCTGCGCTTCGTCCGCCAACTGCTGCCGCGCTCCGGTTACTCCTGTCCGCGATACAGCGTACACAAATCCTCGCGATGCCCCTGCAATCCGCTTCAAGCGCTCATCCGGACTGGTCGGCGCCGCTAAGAATACCGGCGCCAGATCATGCGCTTTCATCGCCCGCAAATATTCCCCTGCCTCTTCCACCGGCAGATCCGTCACCAGCACGCCGTCCACTCCCGCGGCCCGCGCCACCATGCAAAACTTCTCCATCCCCATCCGCAGTATGGGATTCAAATACGAGAACACCACCAGCCCTGTCGACTGCGCATGCTGCCGCACATCCGCGGCCAAGGTTAGCACCTGCGCCAGACAAGTTCCGTGTTTCAACGCACGCTCGCTCGCCCGCTGAATCACCGGTCCATCCGCCACCGGGTCGCTGAATGGCACCCCCAACTCAATCACATCCGCCCCCGCCTCAATCGCCGCCAGCACCACCGCCCGCGTCGTCGCGAGGTCCGGATCACCGCACGTCACGTACACCACCAGCCCAGGCTTCTTGTAAAAGGTCAAAGGCATTTTGTCATTCTGAGCGAAGTTGCGATTCGCGAATGCAAAGCGCAAGTGTAGTCGAAGAATCCCTTTCACTCCTCGCTGCCCGCAGCTCCGCCAGGCATTTCAGCGGCACTCGCACCCAAACAATTTGTCACTCCGAGCGCAGCGTGGAATCTCCTGTTTCCTCCAAATTCAATCACTCAATCCAACCTCAAATTCTCCCGCATAATCCCAATATCCTTGTCCCCGCGCCCGGACACATTCACAATCACCACATCGGATCTCTTCATCTTCGGTGCGCGCTTCACCACCTCAGCCACCGCATGTGCCGATTCGAGCGCCGGAATAATCCCCTCGGTCCGCGCCAGCAAAGTCGTCGCCTCCAGCGCCTCCGCATCCGACGCCGGAACGTACTCCGCGCGCCCCGCATCTCGCAAAGCCGCATGCTCCGGCCCAATCGATGGATAATCCAGGCCCGCCGAAATCGAATGCGTGTTCGCAATCTGCCCGGCCGCATCCTGCAGCACGTAAGAATAAGTCCCCTGCAAAACTCCCGGCGATCCTCCGCGAAACCGCGCCGCATGTTCCCCGAGTCCCTCCCCGCGCCCGCCGGCCTCCACGCCAATCAGCCTAACTTTCTTGTCCTTTATAAATTCGTAGAAAATTCCAATCGCATTCGATCCCCCGCCCACGCAAGCTATCACCGCAGTCGGCAATTTTCCCTCGGCCTTCAAAATCTGGGCTCGCGCCTCCCGTCCGATCACGCGATGAAAATCCCTCACCATCGTCGGATAGGGATGCGCTCCCAGCACGCTTCCCAACAAATAATGCGTCTTCCGCACGTTCGTCACCCAATCCCGCATCGCCTCGTTGATGGCATCCTTCAACGTCCGCGATCCAGACGCCACTCCCCGCACCTCTGCTCCCAGCAACCGCATGCGGAACACATTCAACTCCTGCCGCCGCATGTCCTCGGTTCCCATGTACACCACGCACTCAAATCCCAGCAGCGCGCATACGGTCGCCGTGGCAACTCCGTGCTGCCCCGCGCCGGTTTCTGCAATCACCCGCCGCTTGCCCATGCGCTCCACTAGCAGCGCCTGACCTAAACAATTGTTGATCTTGTGCGCCCCGGTATGCAGCAAATCTTCCCGCTTCAAATAAATCTTCGCCCCACCCAACTTCTCAGTAAGCCGGCGCGCAAACGTCAGCGCCGTCGGACGCCCCGCATAAGTCCGCAGCAACTCCTCGAGTCTGCGCTGAAATTTCGGATCGCGCTTCGCCTTCTCATACTCGCGCTCAAGTTCCTCGAGCGCCGCCATCAAGGTCTCCGGCACATACCGCCCGCCGTAAACCCCAAATCGCCCGGGCTCATTGACAGGAACAGGACCACGAGGGTGTCCCACCCGTGCGCCTTCTTTGCGCAGGTCGGGGATTCTGACTTTTATTCTCGGTCTCGGAACCGTCGCCATTTTTCCTTCACTTCCAAGTCTTCTATTCCGACCAGCGCAGCCGGGGAGACCCTGCCCTGAGCGAGGTCGAAGGGGACCTGCTGTCGAGTCCGCCACAACACTCATTGCGTTAAGCTGTCCGCCGGTCGATTTCCCGCACAGCCTTCACAAACGCCCGCACCTTCTCGGGATCTTTCTTGCCCGGTCGAGACTCCACTCCGGACACCACATCTACTCCCCAAGGCGTCAGAATGCGCATCGCCTGGCCCACATTCTCCGGCGTCAGTCCGCCAGCCAGGACCAACTTCACTCCTCCAAGCCGCAAAGCCTCAGCGATCGGCACAGCCTTGTTCCAGTCGAACGTCTTACCCGTGCCACCAGGTTGTCGCAAATCGCCCGAGTCCAAAACCATTGTGCTAATCACGCCTTTGAGTAGCGAAGCCTCCTCCGAAAGATTCTTCCCCCAGTTGGCAAAGTCCGCCGCCAACTTCCGAATTTGCTCCTCGCCTTCACCGAGATGATTCATTGGCAGAGACATCAGAAATCGAGCCCTCTTCGGGAGGCAAGCCAAAGCCATCGCCTTCGTCCCGCCGCTCCGCGCCTCACCCGCCACGGACGCGTAAGATTGCCATCCCGTCAACGCAGCTTGCAGAACAAAGTCGCAGGCTTCGACTCCGCTTCCGTTCACAAACACTCCAATCTTCTCCACGCTCTCCGGCAACTTCTGAACAATCTCCCGCGCCGCCTCCGCCGTAATATTCCGCGGACTCTTCTCATAAAACACAAACCCCACGGCATCCGCTCCGGCGTCCACCGCGGTCAGCGCATCCTCCAAATTCGTCATCCCACAAATCTTGATCCAAGTCATAAAAGGCAGTTATCAGTTAAGTCCTAAACTATGCGCTGCAAGAAATGCTTGTCATTTCGAACCGGCGGCAGCCGATGAGGAATCTGCTTTTCCTTTCCACGAGCCGGGTGCCCCAGGTCTCGCTTCCTTTGCGAGGCATGGGGATTTCCTACCACCCACTCGGCACTCGGTACTCGCGACTCGGCACTCGCATCAACTCCCGCAAAGCTTCTCCCGGCGCATCCGCCCGCATCAACGATTCCCCAATCAAAAACGCCTGATACCCCGCCGCCCGCAGCCGCACAATATCTTCTCCCGACCGAATCCCGCTCTCCGCCACGCTCACCACATTCTTCGGAATTCGCTCCGCCAGTCGGAACGCCGTCTCCGCATCCACCTTGAACGTGCGCAGATCACGTGTGTTCACTCCAATCAAATCGCAACCAGCATCCAGCGCCCGCTGCAACTCTTCCTGATCATGCACTTCACACAAAACATCCAACCCGCGCGAGCGAGCACCCAAGGCCAGCCTAGTTAACTCTTCCTGCGCCAAAGCCGCCACAATCAGCAACACCGCATCCGCAGAATTCGCCCGCGCTTCTAGCAATTGAAACTCATCCACAATAAAATCCTTGCGCAGACACGGCACCTTCACCGCCGCCGCAGCCTGCCGCAAATTCCCGAGCGAACCCTGAAAGAATTCCTCGTCCGTCAGCACCGAGAGCGCCGCCGCTCCCGCCGTTTCCAACTCCGCAGCCAACTCCTCCACCCAAAACTCCGCCCGGATCAACCCCTTCGAGGGCGACGCCTTCTTCAACTCCGCAATCACCGCCACGCCGGTTCTGCTCTTCTGCTCCAGCGCCCGCCCAAACCCGCGCGGCACATGTCGTTCCGCCCGCCCCTCCAGTTCGCGCAAATCCGCTCCGCGTTTCGCCTCAACCACTTTCCGCCGCGTCGTCGCCACAATCTGATCGAGAAAGCCCGTCATACAAGGTCTTGCAATTATAGAAGACTGCACCTCCAACCCAACTCAACCACCCAAAACCCCCAAAAAAACAAAACCTCCGCCACCCTCGCGGGCAGCGGAGGCCAAGGTTTCAACCGCTCCTGCTTACTTCACGGTAGTCGCTTCGGGTTTGAAAGCATCCGCGAACGCTTTCCCGTTCGGCGTTCCCACCCCGGTTACGTTATCCCAACCCACTTGCGTATGCAGCGCAGTCGGGCTGTTGCATGATGTGCCGTCGCCGCTGGGCAAGGCCGAGCAGTCCATCCCGAACGAGATCACCAGCGATGTATCCTCCAAGAAAGGATAATTCCAAATTGCGCTGATGAACTTCGCCGGCACCACGGACGTAGCCCCACCCAACACCTGGCTTGGCGTGTAATTGTTGGTCCCCGTAGATTCCACAATCGAGGCCTTGACGTTGGTTTTTGAGGTAACAGGCACGACGTCCGTAATCGCTCCCGCAGGCAACGAATATAGGTACTGCGCCGCTTGCCCAAGCGGCGCTCCCGCCTCTTCATTCGCAATCGCCCACAGCCCGGAGAACATCGGGCAGGCCACGCTCGTGCCTCCCCACACCTGCCAAACCAGTTCCGGAAACTGGCCCGGAACGCTGATGGCAATCACCACTCCCGTGTATGGATCCGCCAACCACGCGATATCCGGCACCTGCCGATATTTTCCTGGCAGATGTTTTTGGAAGGCAGGCTTCGGGAACCCAGCCAAACAATTTCCCTTGCTGTCTTGCACCGCACAGTTGCTCGGTCCGCCGCCCGCTCCACCAATAAACCCGAAGGCGTCGGGCGGATCAGGCACGAACCCGTCACTGGCCAGCAAAGTCTGATTGTTCCCCCACCCTGCTTGCCACGCGATCGAGTGATTCGCATTCAACGCCAGGCTCACTCCTCCAATCCCGGTCGCCCACGGAGAATCCGCCGGAGCGCTCACCGCGGCAGGAATTTCGTCCAGGGTGTAATCCCCACCATCTCCAGAAGAAAAGTTGGTGGAGATTCCCGAGATTGCCGCAGTTTCGGCAATCAGGTTCTCGGTATCCAGCACCGCGGGTGGAGTAAAGGATTCGATCGAAGCATAGCTGCCTGAAATCACGCTACCCAGCCCATAGTTCACGGCGTAGAAAAGGGCCTGGTCCACGTCCTGGAAGCTCGCTGAGGGTGGAACCACCAGGTCGATGTTGGCTCCCGGAGCGATAGCATGGGCCCACTCCACATCAATGTTGATTTCTACACTATCGGGAACCTCGCACAGACTCGCCGTCGGCGTGTAAATGATGTTGAAGTTCGACGGCCCGAGCAGCGGCAACCCAAACATCGCTGAAAACGCATTCGCGTCCGCCTGAATGGTCGGCGAACCGCACCAGTCCAGAATGACAATGGTTTGTCCCTTCCCGTTATATCCCTCGGCGTAAAGTTTTGTGAGATTGTAAGCCGTTTGGATCGGCTGAGGGGTGTAGCCGCAACCTGGGCTCGTGAGGCTTACAATGTTTAGGTGATTGCCCGTGTAAGTGCCGGCGGGGAGCTCACCGTCGCTGTTGGTAGAAAACTGTTCCGTCACCACACCGTCGAAACAGTTCGAGGAATAGAAGTTCGAATCCGCAGGCGTCGCCGCCGAAGCCATCCTGGAAAAGCCTGACTTGCTCGCCGGAAGCTTCGCTTCGCGCTGTATCGCCGGATGCTCGTATTTCCCAGAGTCCAGTCCCGTAACCACCCGGACCAGCGGAGCCGCTTCTCCTTCTACGTAAGGATCACTCGCATTGGCACGGATCACCTTGTCCCGCACCTGATAATTGTTGAGTTGTACGTGGAATGCTCTCTCCACGTCCCCCACCGTGCCTCGCGCTCTTACAAAAAAATTATCGCCGCCCACTCGCACCACTTTTAGATTGTGCGATTCAAAAAATTCCTGGACCGTTTTCGCTTCTTCCGCCGTCGGCGCAAATCGCGCCGCAATCTGCAACCGGGTCAGCCAGTGACGGTAGTTCGGCGACGCGCGGTCATACAAATCCCGCGCTACCGCATCCATCTCTGCACGGTTATGCGGTTTCAGCCAGATGCTCACTTCAATGGTCTTCGACGGATCTTCTGTCCCTACATTCTTCGCCGTTGCCACATAGCTGGGAGTGTTGTGTGGCACAAACTGTCCGGAAGCCGCATTAGCCGGCCTCGCCGCGCATAGGGTTAGGATCAGTACAACAAGGCTCAGCCCCGTCGTCCTCATTCGGTCGACGTGAGCTGGGGGGGTTGAAGCTAGTCTTTCCATTGGTCCTCCGTGGACTCTGTTTCTGCGAACCTTACTTCTACGAACCCAGGCCAGCCGGTCGGACCATCGATGATGGTCCGCACCCGCGCTAACCACCATTGGAAGCAGCGAACTCTAAATGCAGTGTGATTGCCTGAATCCAGCTCCGCTGCTTGTTCTGCGAGTCGCAGCAAGTCTGGACTCTACCCCAAAGGTCCCGACATCCTAATGGCTTCGCTCAAGAAACACAATAAGTCCAAAGGCTCTCCCGGATTTTTGCCAGATCTCCGCCGAAGGCGGACGCTTGGACCTAGACTCACCTCCCTACTGGCAAACGCTCTCAACCTCTTTATAGGGCTTCTCCTTGTGCTCTGGATCCTTCATCCCTTTCACTTGCATCATCTGATCCAGCAGGGTCCCCGCGTCATGCAGCCCCACATCCGGATCGCTCTCATAGGCGGGATCACTTTCCGCCTCTTCCAATGTCACCAGTTTGAATCCCTTCGTCTTCAGCAGGTCCAGCGCGTCCGGCAGAATGGTGCTGCTGTACGCCCCCAGATGCATCAGCAGCACATAGTTGATCTCGTGCCCGTAAACCAACTTCGCCTGCTCCCGCCCCAAGTCCAGAAATTCCGACGCGGTACTCAAATAGCTCGACCGCAGCCACTCCATCGACGTCGCGTCGTTCTTCGCCTCGCACCGCGCATAGGCCGTATTCCACAAGTAGTCTTCCCAATCCAGCGTCACCTGCGCGATGCGGTATCCGTGCGCCTTCAAGTAAGCCCGCACGGCGCGCCGCTTCTCCACCGTGTCACCCTCGTGTAAATACGGATACCGGAACCAATGCCACCTATCCTGGCCCTCCAGCAACTCCAGCGCCGGCTCGTTCTCCTCGATCTCCCGCTCGAAAGCCGCGGCCGTATTCTGCTCCAAATCCATGTGTGAATACGTATGATTCCCAACCGGCTCTGCCGCCGCCCACAACTTCAGCGCCTCGGCTCCATCCGGATTTCCCTCGAGCTTTTTCGCATTGATGAATCCATACACCGAAGGCACATGCCGCTTCTTCAAAATCGCCAGCACTTTTGCGGTCGTCTCCGCCTGCGTAACACCCGGCGGCAACGATCCATTCCGCGGCAGATCGTCAAACGTGATGGCAAGTTTCTGCGCCGGGCAGATTCCACAAAACGCAAGGAGAAACGTACAGGTAGCAAGGGAAACACAAAACTGCGCAGACTTCCGGCAAGGAATGAAAAGCAAATCTTTCATCTCCAGAGTTTACTTGAGTCGCGCACTCCAGCGAAAAAGCTGGCCGCCGTAGAAGGATGTTTAGGAAGGTCTAGATTGACGCCGCATCACGCGAGAACGAGCTGTACGTAGAACATCTCTTTGGTGCCATCGAAGGGACTCGAACCCCCACACCGTTGCCGGTACATGGACCTGAACCATGCGCGTCTGCCAATTCCGCCACGATGGCAATCTGAATTGCAATGCAGCGGCGGCCCGAAGGCCGCCGCATCAGGAAGATCAACACTTCTATTTTACAGGCATGTCAAAGACTGTCAAACCAACCTTCACAGCGGAGCTCCATCAACTACCCCAGCTTCGCCGTCATCGTAATCTTCGCATTCAGCACCTTCGATACCGGGCACCCTTTCTCCGCCGCCTCCGCATACTTCTGAAAGGTCGCCGCATCCGCTCCCGGGACCTTCCCCGCTACATCGATGTGGCTCGATGTAATCGTCCACCCTGCTTCCAGCTTCTCCATCGTCAAAGTCACATTCGTGTTGATGCTCTCCGGCGTCAGATTCGCTCCGCCCAACTGCGCCGACAGCGCCATCGAAAAACACGCCGCATGCGCCGCCGCAATCAACTCCTCCGGATTCGTTCCCGGTCCATTCTCAAATCTCGAAGTGAACGAATACTGCGTATCTTTCAACACTCCGCCCGGAGCCGAAATGGTTCCCTTCCCATCTTTCAGCCCACCCTTCCACACTGCACTTGCCTTGCGTTCCATAATGTTCTCCCGATCATGAATAGAGAATCAAATTCGATTCCATTGTAGACGGACCTTACTCACCCTGTCAGGCGCAACCGCCCGGTCACGATCCGCCAAGTCTCAATCATAATCCGAGCAGCTCAAATAAAATTCGCATCGCGGACAACTCAACTTACACCTGCTCTCCTTCAATCTCGCCGAACAGTTCGGACAGAACTGTTCCGGATGCGCCTTACGCCTCTCAGCTTCTACCTGCTTCTCTCCCGTCTGATGCTTCACCACCTGATCTGGTTCGCTTCCGCTCATGCGCGCAACATACCTCTGCCCGCACCTTGCGCACAAGTGGAAATCCGTCTTCCCGGCTACGGCGATCTCGACAAAAAGAAAAAGCCCTCCGAGCCGGATTCCATCTCCCGCTCGGAAGGCCATTCACCACTCCGGTTCAACCCTTTTCTAACCCACCACCACAATCCACCGGAATCTCCACTTCCGGATGCAACAAGTCGATCAGCACACATTCCCCATCGATATAGTCAATGTAGCAATCGTCGGTATAGGCCCAGTCCCCCGGCCACGGATTCGCCAGCGCAAACCAGTATCCCCGATACTGAAACCGCCGCTGCCCTTCCACGACGGTCGTCTTCACCCTGAACGTGTGTTGACGCCCAAAATGCGACCGGAATTTATCGTCCGGAATTTTTTGCCCTTGCTGCCCCGCCGCCCGCGTTGCATGATCTCCGCCCTTCTCCTGCGGACGATTTTCTTCTTTCCCCGACTTCATCGGATCGTTCTGCTTCATCTCATCGTTCTTCATCTCGTCGTTCTGTTTCTCGTTCTTCGCCGGCTTCGCATCCTCAGTCTTCCCGGGCGCCTGCTGTTTCGGTGGCTTGGCCTCATCCTGCCGAGGCTTCGCGTCGTCCTGCTGCGGCTTCGCCTCTGGCCTTGCTTCTTCCTGCTTCGTTTCTTCCTGTTGCGGGGGACGCGCTTCATCCCGTGCGTCCTGTGCTTTCGCCGTTCCCCCGGCGATTAACAGCGTTCCCAGCAATCCCGTTCCCAGCAATCCCGCACTCCAGCCTTTAAATCTAACGTCTTGAAGTCTCATAGATCTCCTTCCCGCAAGCGTCTGCTTTGCCTCCAATTCCGGGCCCCCATCAGATGCCGTCCTTCCCTCTGCCGGATGCTGTCGTCCTCTCCACCCCCATCTACCCGATTCACCTGACCTTCGCAAAATTTTGCGCTTTCCACAGTTTCTTGCGCTAGAATGCCATTGCATTGAAGAGCGCCTGTCCTCCCCGACTGCGGACCCGCTCTTTGCCTTCTCCCAGGAGGTAGTAGATGTATCGGCCGTATTCCAATTCCCTGGCTGACTCGCGTCAGCCCATGGACGTCCAGTCCCTGATCCGCGACCTCGCCCAAGATTTCGTCACCGCCTTCAACACCGGCAACTACGACCAGGTCGCCGCTCTCTTCGCGCCCGACGGCGCACTCATGGCCCCTCACTACGACCTCGCCTACGGCCCCAAGGCGGTCGAGCGTCTGCTCCACCAGCTCGGCGACACCGGATATCAAGACCTTCGTCTCGAAACCATTCGCGTGGACTACTCCGCCGACATGGCAGTGGAGATCGGCCGCTACAACGTCGCCATCCGCCAGTCCGATGGCACCATCCAAGCCGACCGCGGCAAATACGTCCGCGCCTGGCGTCGCCTCGGTGCCTGGCTCATCATCGCCGATAGCTGGAGCTCGAACCTCCCACGCGTCAGTTAGGATTTCTTGCGGAGACTAAGGAACTGAGGGTGCCCCATCTTTCGCGTCCCTTGCGAAAGGTGGGATACCACGGACGTCTCATTCCCGGAAAACCTTTGCCGCTGAAAAAAACTTGGCCAGCCCGAACGCAGCCAGGAATCTGCTGTCCCCGCAACCTCCGGCCACTCCTCCCCGCAACAAGCGGCAGAAGTATGGGAAGTATCGTGAGGCTTGGCATCTTCTGAAAGAAACGGGCCTGGCGATTCAAGCTTGTTGCGGGGAGGAGTGGAAGCCGCAATGCATTTCGCCGATTACCTCGAAGCGAAAGATGTACCACTCATCAATCGGGATGAGCAGGACAGCGAAAAAATCCACGGTTCCCGGCTCATACTTTTTGCGTCTCGATCCAACTTCAGGCTTTAACCGTGACCCGTGCGCCAGTGAATTGTGGACTTCACTTGCACCCGGCCGCAGAGACCGCGTTAGGTGGTCAACTCCCACGTCGTACCTCGCCACGCCGAACGGTCTTGAGACCTTGATTCCGCGCTTCGCCGCCAGCATCATGAAGTAGAGTTCCGCCCACTCTCCACGCTCTTTGGATCCTTTTGCTTCCCGCTCGCAAGTCGGTCCGCTTTCCGCCTCATAGCTTTAAACCTCTTTCCGTCGAATCGGGTAGGAGGCGGGATTACTCCCGCCGTCCTCCCACACCACGCGGACGTGCCGTTCGGCATCCGGCGGTTCATGAAACAGACTGGAAGCGTCGGTGGGTATCCAGCAACGAA
>Ga0116121_1000279_pt1 | contig 28032 bp, 28 predicted proteins | sample June2015DPH_13_1_FD_89725 | JGI IMG/M metagenome (GOLD analysis project Ga0116121, IMG submission 89725) | Peatland microbial communities from SPRUCE experiment site at the Marcell Experimental Forest, Minnesota, USA - June2015DPH_13_10 | ecosystem: Environmental > Terrestrial > Soil > Wetlands...
GAGGGCACCATCACGACGCCCTTTGACATGAGAGTGCAGAACGATCTGGACCGCTTCCATCTGGTGTTGGACGTGGTGAATCGCCTGCCGGACCTGGGTTCCAAAGGCGCCTACCTGAAGCAGCAGATGCAGGACAAGCTGATCGAGCACAAGCACTACATCGACCGACACGGCCAGGACATGCCGGAAATCCGCAACTGGAAATGGAGCACCGGCCAATGAATACACGAGCGCTGATCGATACCGCACGGAAAATGGTCGCCGACCATGTCTAGTGGGAATATTCACTCTCGGAACAGTATTGTGGTGCGGCGATGTGGAGTCTTTGTACTTTTACTCAGGACTTAGGCGTGGCGTGGGCTCCCCGTCAGCGCCTCGAAGCCGGAGATCACGTCGAACAGCTCTTCATCGATGGATTCCTGTCGAACACGGCGGAAGGTGCGGTTTAGGTCTTCCAAAATGTCTTCGATGTTCTTTTCCGCGCGTTGCATGGCCGCCAGGCGGCTGGCGTTTTCGCTGGCAAGAGATTCGGCGCAGGCCTGAAAAAGCAGAACAAAGAGGTATCCTCGGATGAAAGCCGGAAGCGCCGACTTGGCTCCTTCGATGACCTCCGGCAAATTCTTTGTTGGCCATGCCATTGCGGCCAGCTTTTGTTGCCAGGCGTGATCCAGCGGCACCAGCCGCTTGCCGACGGGCTCGTAAACGGCTCCGAATTTCGGGTGGTTGTGAAAGACATAAACCTCCCCAACATCGCCCCGATCGAGAGCCGCCTGGCCTTCGATCAGGATCTGACCGATCAGGGGCGTGATGGCATTGACGGAAGTCGGAACCGATAGCAGATCGACTGGAGCGATGCCGGTGTCCGCCAACAGCGCGTGAGCGCGATCGCCGACCGCCCAGATTTTCATTATTGTGCCGGGCAACATTTTGAGCTCATGCACGGCGAATTCCACGATTACCTCGTTAAACCTGCCGACAAGACCCTGGTCCGAACCGAAGACGACCGCGCCGATCTTTTCTTTATAAGGCCCTTCATGCGGCCGCTCGTGCGGCGGTCGTTCTCCCGCGGCGAGCGAAACTGCGCCGGCCTGATGGAGGCACGCAACCAATGCGAGCTCCACGGTGCGATAGTAGTCGTCAAGCGATTGAACTGCTTTCTCGTATTGTCCAATGCTGGATGCCGCCAGCGCCTTCATCGACCGAACCACACCTTCGAGATCCCCCGCGCCGTCGATTTTTCGACGCAGACTCTCCAATGTGCCGCTCATGGCGAAGCCTTGGCCGCGGGCTTGGGCTTAGCAGCGGATTTGGGCGCGGCGTCGTGTTTGGGTTCGGGTTCGGGTTCGGCTGGTTTCGGTTTAGGCGCGGGCTGGAACGGAACAAGCGCAAGCGTGGCAATTTCCAGAATCGCCTTTCGGTCGGCATCGCTCAATTTGTCAGCTGACGTTAGCCGCCCTGCTACGTCCGCCGGGATGTCCGATGTCGCTTTCTGTAATGCCTGCTCCGCGTCGCTCACCTTTTCGATAGGCACGGAATCAAAAAGGTTCGCCGTCAAAGCCAGGAGCACTGTGACCTGCTCGATCATCGATACCGGCTGCGATTCCGGCTGTTTGAGGCAAGCTCGAATGCGCTGCCCGTGATCGATGATCTTGCGCGTGGATTGATCGAGACGAGTGCCGAACTTCGCGAACGTTTCCAATTCCTCGAACTGCGAGTAGGCGAGTTTGAGGTTGCCGGCGACAGCGCGATACGCGGCTCTTTGCGCCGCTCCGCCCACGCGCGAAACCGATTTGCCGACGTCTACCGCGGGAAGGATCCCCAGTTCGAAAAGCGTGGGCGAGAGGTAGATTTGACCGTCCGTGATGGAGATAAGATTGGTCGGAATGTAGGCGGAGATATCCTGCGCCTCGGTCTCGATGATGGGAAGCGCGGTGAGAGAACCACCTCCGCGCTCCTTGCTGAGATGCGTCGCCCGTTCCAACATCCGCGAATGAATGTAAAAGATGTCGCCGGGAAACGCTTCACGCCCCGGCGGACGACGGAGCAGCAGGGAAAGCTCGCGATAGGCGCGAGCGTGCTGCGTGAGATCGTCGTAAACGATGAGCACATCGCGGCCCTTCTCCATGAAATATTCGGCGATGCTCGTCGCGGCGTAGGGCGTGATATAGACCAGGCCGGGCGCGTCGTTACCTTCGGCGACGATCACCACGGTGTAATCCATCGCGCCTTTTTCGCGGAGGTTGGCCACCACCTTGGCGACGGCGGAAGCGCGCTGACCGATCGCACAATAAACGCAGAGCACATTTTGCCCGCGCTGGTTCAAGATGGTGTCGATCGCGATGGCAGTTTTGCCCGTCTGGCGATCACCGAGAATCAATTCGCGCTGCCCACGTCCGATCGGAATGAGCGCATCGACAACCTTCAGTCCCGTCTGCAACGGCACGACTACGGGCGCGCGATCCATGATGGGTGGTGCCGGGCGCTCGACCGGCAAGCGCTGGGCCCCCGCTACCGGGCCTTTGCCATCGAGCGGTCTGCCCAACGGGTTGATAACCCGTCCCAGCAAACTGTCTCCCACCGCTATGTCCATGACCCGCCCGGTGCGTTCGACTTCGTCGCCCGCGTGCAGATCCTGATATTCACCGAGCAGGATCACGCCGATTTCGTCCTCATCCACGTTGAATGCGATGCCCAACAAGTTGCCACGGAATCTCACCAGTTCTTCGTACCCTACGCCGGGAAGGCCTGAAAGCGTGGCGATTCCGGTGGAGACATTTGTGACGATGCCCACTTCGCGCAGCGTGAGTCGCGGCGTGAAGGCTTCGCGCACTTGCCTCATTCCAGCGAACACGCTGTCGAAATCGTGCTGTAGGCTCTCAGCTTCCATGTTCATGCGCTCACAGTTTCGGGCTTAGGTGCTTCGGGCTTGGGCTCGGCTTTCGCTTCTGCCTTCGGTTCAGCTTTTGCTTCTGCCTTGGGCTCGGCTTTCACTTCCGGCTTCGGCTCAGCTTTCACTTCCGGCTTCGGCTCCGTTTTTGCCTCTGCCTTGGGCTCGGCTTTCACTTTTGGAGCGGTCTCAGCTTTCGCTTCTGCCGCTGCAGCCTCGTCCTTCTTCTTCAGGAGTTCATCGACGCCTTTTTCCAACGAGGCTAGATAATCCGCGATGCTCCACGCCACCTTTTGTCCATTCGTGGTGAGTTCAATCCCGCTGACTAAATCTGGCGAGGTTTCGAATCGGATATGGATTTCCGCCGAGAAGGTTTCGTTGAGCGCATTTTGAATCGCGGCCTTCTGAGCGGCACCCAGGTCAAAGGTGCTCCGCACAACGGCCGGTTCAGACGACGACTTGAGGGCTGCACCGAGCAACCCCTTGGCCTTCTGGTCCATTTCGCGCAAGCGGCGCGTGAACACCTCTCCCATGCGTTCTTCGAGACTGACCGTAGCCAGATCAGCGAGCGTCTTTCGCGCGATTCCAAAGACTTCTTGCTTGGCTAGGTTCGTGATTGCACTCGAAAGCCGTTTTTGGTCATTTCGCAATGCGGCCGCTTGCGCAGCGCGTAGATTATCCGCATCTTTGTGCGCCTCGCCGAGTAGGCGCTCGCGCTCGACCTTCGCCTCGTCCGCCACCTTGCCAAGTAGAGCGCTGCGCTGTTGATCGAACACTTTGTTCTTGTTTTGAAAGTCATCGCGCTCCTTTTGTGCCTCGCTCTTCTTCGCATCGGCATCCGCAAGTTCAGAAGCAATGCGCTTTTCCCGCGCGTCGATGGCGTTGAGGATGGGCTTGTAGAGGAAGTGCTTCAACAACCACACCAGGATGAGGAAGTTCAGTACCTGTGCCCCGACGGTGAACCAGTCGATGAGCATGGCTCATTTCCCTCCAGTTTGAGCGATGACGTGACTCCAGAACGGGTTTGCGAAAATGAGAATCATTGAGACAACAAAACAGTAAATGGCCAACGATTCGATCATCGCCAGACCAACGAACAACGTCCGAGTGATCGTGGCCGAGGCGTCGGGTTGCTGGGCCAGAGAAGTCAGGGCGGTGGCAACTGCCCGGCCCTCGCCGAGCGCCGGACACATGCAACCGATGCCGGTGGTAATGCCGGCAGTGGCGATTGATACGACTGCGACCACGGTAACGCTATCCATAAGGAGTCCTTCTTATCGCTAACTTTAGTGTTGCGCTTTCAAAATTGTCCTGTCTGGCTTGGCTTGGACGTTACTCTGGACGACGGCCGCCTTCAGCTTCGGTACGCGGGTGGCGGCTGCAATGTAGACCGTGGCCAGAATACTGAAGATATAGGCTTGCACCATGCCGGTGAGCAGCCCGAGCACGGTCATGAAAATTGGAAAGATAAAGGGCGTGATGGTAAGCAAGATTCCGATAATCATCACCCCGCTCATCATGTTGCCGAACAAACGAACCGCCAAGGCCAGCGTGCGCGACAGTTCGCTGATGATATTGAACGGCAGCATGATGAACGTCGGCTTCGTGTACGTCTTGAGGTAGGCGACGAACCCCTGCTCCCGGATGCCAAACAGAGGTACAGCGACAAACACACACAGGGCCAGGGCCGCGGTGGTCGAAAGTGAACCCGTCGGTGGTTTATAACCGGGGATCACCGTAAAGAGGCTGGCCGTCGCAACAAACAGAAAGAGCGTGCCGAGAAAGGAGAGATATTTCGCGGGCTCATTCAGGCCCACTTCCTTGATCTGTTCTTCCATTGCAGTAACGACGATTTCAAGAGAACCTTGCCAGCGTGAGATATCGCCTTCCGTCTTGAGCTTGCGTGTGATCAGCTTTGCGCCCAACGACATCACGATCATCGTCGCCCACGTCATGACGATGGTTCCGTTAAGTTTCACAAAGCCGTGCTGCCACAGAATCTGCTGATCGGATGTGAGATTTACCGGCATACATCACCGACAGTCTGCGCCGTCGTTTCCTGTGCAATCGGTGCCTTTGCAATCGGCACGCGGGTAAGCCAAGTCACCAGGATGCGCGCCAGAATAAATCCAAGCAGGCAAGAGAGGATTCTGCGCCAATCGCCGCGCGCCACAAAATAGAAACCAGCCAGCGCAATCCCCGTTCGCAGTAGCAGGCTGAAGAAGAACAACGCCGCTGGCTGTTTGGACGAGATGCCCCTCCGAATTGTCCACCAAAGGCCGCCAAAGAAAATCGCGCCAAGCAAAACGCCAGCGAGCAGTGTGAGGATGAGAGCCAATGTTTCATTCATCGTTCTTATCCTCCATTTTTTCCTCCCCCGGTTTATCGTGCATGGCCTTGTCCTGCTGGGCCACCCAATGCCAGGCATTGGCGCAGCCGATGCACAATCCGGCGACCAGCAACATGAGCGTCCAGGAACGAGTTCCCGGATGGCGTCGGTCCAGCCAAAGGCCGAGCATCGCGCCCAGAAGCGTCGGTACCGCGACGGACCAGCCGATAAGTCCGGACATGCCGAGACCAAACCAGACTCCCTGCTTACCCTCCCGTTGCGCCCTGAGCTTGCGGGCAGCCTTCGCGGTCACCTGCCGCACGAATTCCGTCTCCTCGTTCGCGGATTGACCTTTCAGCTCATCGCTCATGTTGAAATTCCACGAACCGGCCGATCAGGCCACTTTCCATTTTGACGATCGCAGCGCGAACGTTGCGCTCGCTTTGGTCGAGTGTCAGAAACTCACGTTTCACCGCTTCATGGAGCTGGCCGAGATCCGTTCCGCCAATGGCGTGGCGCACGGAGACGAGCACATCTGGGCCGGCCTTGACCAATACGCCTTCATCGACGGCGAGGTAAACTGCTCCGTCTTCTTTTGTTTCGTAAGTCAAGATCCCGGGCGCAAGCGCCGCAACGCAGTCGAGGCGGTGAGGCAGGATTCCGAACGACCCTTCGCGGGTCTCGGCAACAATGCGCGATACATCCGTCTTGTCCGCGAAAATCTGGAACGGAAGCAGGATCTTAAGATTCATGGGCCTTCGCTGACACTGTTGTCGGTTCTGATTTCGGTGCTGTGTTCGTCTCGGGTGTAGTTTCGGTCTTTGGCTTCGTTTTCGAATCCATCTTCGGTTCGGTTGTTGGTTTTGTTTTCGGCTCCGGTTTTTTCGCTTCGCCGATCGCTCCGATCATATAAAGTGCGCTCTCCGGGTAATCTTTGAACTCGTCTCGTAGAATGCGTTCGCAGCCATCGAGCGAGTCTTTAAGACTGACAAGCTTCCCCTTGATCCCACTAAACTGTTCGGTGGTGAAAAACGGCTGCGTGAGAAAGCGTTCCAGGCGCCGGGCGCGAGCGACGGCGTTACGGTCTTCCGGGGAAAGCTGTTCCAGGCCGAGCATGGCAACGATATCCTTGAGGGCCTCGTACTGCGCCAGCGTCTTCCGGATTTCTTGTGCCAGTTTGTAGTGCCGATCGCCCACGATGCCGGGCGTGGCCATTTTCGAGCTGGATTGGAGTAGATCAATGGCCGGATAAAGTCCTTCGCTCGCCCGCTTGCGCGAGAGCACGATCGAAGCCGAGAGATGCGAAAACACATGCACCGCCGCCGGGTCGGTCAGATCGTCCGCCGGTACATACACCGCCTGGATGGACGTGATGGCTCCGGCACGGGTGTTCGCGATGCGTTCCTCCAGCCCTGATAACTCCGTACTCATCGTTGGTTGATAGCCAAGGCGCGACGGCATCTGGCCCATCAAGCCCGATACTTCCATGCCGGCCTGAATAAAACGGAAAATATTATCGATCAGCAGGAGAACATCCCGATGCTCGTCATCGCGGAAATACTCGGCCATCGTCAGCGCGACATCCCCCACCCGAAACCGGCTGCCCGGCGGTTCATTCATCTGGCCGTAGACCATCACCATGTTCTGAAGAACGCCAGCTGCTTTCATGGCGCTGTAGAGCTCTTCGCCTTCGCGGCACCGTTCCCCGATTCCGCAGAAAATGCTCATTCCTTTCTGATGCCCGATCATGTTGTGGATCATCTCCGTGAGCAGCACCGTCTTGCCCACCCCCGCGCCGCCGAATAAACCTGCTTTACCGCCGCGCTCCAACGGCACGAGCACATCGATGGCCTTGATGCCAGTCTCGAAAATCTCGGATTTTGTGGAACGCTCGGACAGTGGCGGGGGCGCGTGATGGACGGTTCTCCACTGCACATCAGCGGGCTCCGCTTGTCGGTCGATGGCATGGCCGAATACGTCGAACATCCGGGAAATAATCGTCTTGCCGACCGGCGCTTGCAGCGGTGCGCCCGAGTCCTCGACCGGCGTTCCCCGGGCCAAGCCTTGCGTTGGCGTCAACGCGATTCCGCGTATCCGATGCGCATCAAGCTGGGTCATGACTTCGACCACGATCTGTTGTTCCCCTCCGGCGCGCAGCACCGAAAAAATCGGCGGCAAGTGCCCGTCAAACCGCACGTCGACGACGCTGCCGCGCACCGCAACGACGGCGCCATAATTCGAAGAAGGTGGTTCATTTCTCATCTGCAGGTCCATGCCGGCCGCGCTTCACGCCCGGCACACTTCAGAAGGTGATCCGTTGTACAGGATCTCCCCACCAATGCGAGCCTAAGCGAATGAATACTCGCAATCTGATCAATAACGCTCACCGGATATCGACCTCCTCCTCATTTCCGTCGGACGCAAGAGATCTACCTGGGGCTGGGAGACTATCGGGCTGGAATAGAAACAAACCTTCGAACCCTCAGGAATGACTTGATTGAGGAAGAGGCACTACCGAGGGCGCTATCGGTCGACGCCTAGCCATCGACGACGAACTGAAATGCGGGGTCGGGCTCGGGTGAGGACTCACACCAAATAGAGTCTTCGCCCATTTTGTCAGCCACTCAATGGGTCTCAGAACTCTTGATTTACCGCAACTCTCACAACCGAAAAGCGGCCGCACATCGGCCAGGATGGCGTAGGACACGTTGAGTATGAGTTGAAATGGCCGAAATCCGAACATACTGGTGGCGAAACTCCACGCGAACCATTTTGTGTTGGGCAAATTCCTTAGAGTCTCCGCGACGGCTTCCCCTCCAAGCTTCATCGAGCCATCGGGCATTAGGACGTGGATCGTCGCGTAGGCATCCCAGATATCGAGATCAGGATTGAGCGACCGAAGCCTCTCGGGGTCGTCACCAATGGGTTGTACGGTGATGCTCGTCTCGCCAGATTTCTGTGCCGACCTTTGCACCCAATATCCAATGTGGCGGCAGACAGTGCATTCGTCATTGAACAGGAGAATTGGCTTAGTCTGCTTCTGGATCTCGGGCAACTGTACTCCGTTCATGACTCAAAGGGCTGCGTCACCGCTGTCAGGACGCTCGATACTGTCGGGGATGGACCTTCGACTCGTCCAACTTCATTCCGGTTAAGAAACATGACCAGAGTTGGCGTGCCCTGGATCTGGTAGCTGCCTGCAAGTTCCTGTTCGACTGCGATGTTCACCCTGAAGACCCTCTCCTTGGGTTCCACCATTTTTGCCACCTGCTCCAGGACCGGCTCGATCGCCCGGCAGTGTTCACACCCGTAAGACATGAACTCAACCACGATTGGCCCCTCTGCCTCTAGAACCAGCCGGGTAAACGTGCTGGAAGTAACGGTTTGTATCGTGTCCCTCGACAATGGCCTCAGTACTGTTTCTCGCGGATGTTCCAGTGTCTCGTTAACCATGAGTGTGTCCGCGCCGGATGTACTCTTCGGCTGCCGCCGTGCCGATTCCATCTTCAAAAGCCACCTTATCGATGCGACTTTCCTCCGCTTGTTCTTGCTCTTGTTCCCTGGACGCCACAGCATCATCGGCAGTTTCCATCTCTTCGTTGCTCATTAACGGGGTCGGGACGCCGTTTCTATTTTCACGTGCTGCCTTCTCCACGCTATCTTCCTCAATTTGCTCCCCAACCTCTTCCTCGTTGGCCGCAGCATTGTCGTTGGTTGCGATCTGCTTACTCAACCGAGATTCCGGGAGCGTTGCAGACATTCCGACGGTCTTCATAATTCTCGGGCCTTCCTTCCATTCGGGATGCGATTTCCCAAGATCCATTTCGCGAAGAAACTACCAAACGAACAGCCGAGCACCGGAACCGGGGGAACGCTCCCTGCCAATTTGAGTTGAAGGATCTCGCACTGGAGTTTTCTCGCCGATCTCCGCATTCGGAAGCACTGGCCGTGGCGCGCTGATCTTTTCAATCTCCAAGGCACCGTGGCAGTTCATAATTTCTGCGGCTTGGTCCGCGTTCTTGCCGGTACCGGTTGCGAAAACCATGACACCTCCACGACGCACGCCTTGGACATACGCTTCCGCATCCCCTTCGACGACTCCGAACGCCGTCAGATCCCGAATCAAGTCCACTTCAAAATCAGTGTGTGGAGTACTCATGAGGCCGCTGCCCGGCATCTCGACTGGCTCGCCCAAAACACGGATGTCCTTCTGAAGGAAACCTTTGGCCGTAAGATCGCGAACGACCCCGTCGGCCGATCCTGAATTCTCAAACAGACCCACTGCAGTCTTTGCCATATTGCCTCCTTAATGGTTGCGCCTTTCATAGAATCGCCGAACCGCGTCCGCAATACTGGTCAGAATTGATCAGCCAATTTAGGGCGTGACGGGTAAGACTGACTCAGTGCGCACGATTTCTTGGTGACAGCTATGCGGAGATCTTCCGGCAATCCGTAACTCAACCGGCCGGAGACGGCAAACCCACGAAAAAAGGAATCCTACCGATGAAAGCAGTTCTAGTGCGCGGCTACGGGGATGTGAACCAGCTGTCCTACGGGGATACACCTGACCTGAAACCGGGATCCGGAGAAGTGTTGGTCAGAATGTTCGCGACCAGCATCAACCCCATCGACTGGAAACTCCGCCGGGGTGATCTGAAGGCGTTCATGCCTTTGCAGTTCCCTGCAATTCTGGGTCGTGACCTGGCGGGCGAAGTGGTCGGCCTGGGAGACGGAGTCAAGACCAGAAAGATTGGCGACCGTGTCCTTGGTCTCGTGAATCATGCGTATGCCGAATACGTTCTGTGCAAGGCCGAAGATCTGGCTCTCATTCCTTCGGGCCTTAGCTTTGAGCGGGCGGCAGCACTTCCTCTCGTGGTTCTTACCGGAGCTCAGCTCATCGAAAAGGGGGTAAGGCCGAGATCTGGAGAGACAATATTGATCACCGGAGCCGTGGGAGGAGTCGGGCGTACTGCTGTGCATGTCGCTCGACAACATGGAGCGCATGTAATCGCGGGAGTGCGCTCCACGCAAAAGAAAGCGGCGGAAGGTCTCGGCGCCGACAGAATATTGGCCTTGGATAACAAATCTGAGATCGCCAGCCTGCAGGAACTCGACGCCGTCGCCGATACCGTTGGGCACGAGGTCATCACCGCACTCATCCCACATATCAAGAAGAACGGGGTACTGGCAACCGTCTTAGGCAAGCCCGAAGCGGCGAACGGGCGCGATCTCCGCATCGAGGAAATCTGGGCCCAACCCGATTCTGCAAGACTTGAACAGCTCGCATACGAGGTTGCAGCCGGTAAGTTCTCGATTCCCATCCGACGAGAATTCAAACTGTCAGACATCCGGTATGCGGACCCGATGGCTGAAAAGGGTGGGATCGGGAAAATCATACTGGTGGCCTAAGTCCGTACGGTAATCGCGCTTTATGCAGATAAGGGCAACCGTTTATATGTGAGGCGAAGTAGTGGAAAGGACTTTTTATGGAAGACCATAGATCTGCCCAGCACGACGATACGAAAACCTATCTCATCGGTGGTGGTATCGCCTCCCTCGCGGCCGCTGTTTTTCTCATCCGGGACGCAGATATCCCCGGCCACAACATCGTCATCCTGGAGCAACTCGATCGCTTAGGCGGTAGTCTCGATGGCGCCGGTTCTCCGCGGGACGGTTATGTGCTGCGCGGCGGGAGGATGATCGAGAGCAAGTACCTTTGCACTTATGAGCTGTTCTCGTCGATTCCGACCTTGGATGGAAGCAAGACCGTCACGCAGGAGATCTTCGACTGGAACGAAACCATGAAGACTTCCTCAAAGTCTCGCCTCGTGCGCAAAGGACAGAGAATCGACGGTCCTGAATTTGGCTTGAGCGAAAAGCACATTCTTAATCTGGAGCGCGTGGTAGCGGAACCGGAGGGAAGGCTCGGCAGGAGCACCATCGCCGACGAGTTTGACTCGTCATTCTTCCAAACAGATTTCTGGTTGATGTGGTGCACAACCTTCGCGTTCCAGCCCTGGCATAGCGCCGTCGAGTTTAGACGCTACCTGCTTCGCTTTACGCACATGGTCGCCGGATTCAGCCATCTGAAAGGCATCATGCGCACCGTCTACAACCAGTACGACTCCATGGTGCGTCCGCTCCAGAAATGGCTCGAGGAGCGCGGAGTACGATTCGAATTGAACACTCGCGTTACTGATCTTGTCCTGCGTGAGGAGGCCGGCCGCAAGACGGTAGAACGCATCGTCTACACGCGGAATGGTCTTTCCGGCGAGTTCGAAGTTGGCAAAAAAGGCTTCGTGATCGTCACTCTGGGTTCGATGACCGAAGCTTCGAGCCTTGGGTCTATGGACTCGGTTCCTGTACTCAACGGCAAAACCGAGGGTGGCGCCTGGACGCTTTGGGAAAAGCTGGCCGCTGGCCGGCCCGAATTCGGCCGACCATCGGTCTTTGCCGATCACATCGAGGAATCAAAATGGGTGTCGTTCACCACTACTCAGCGAGACCCGACCTTCTTTCGTTTGATTCGGGACCTCACGGGCAACGTACCCGGAGAGGGCGGACTGATCACTTTCGCGGATTCCAGTTGGTTGACCTCGATCGTATTGCCTCATCAGCCGCACTTTATCGGACAACCCGAGGACGTGAACGTGTTCTGGGGGTACGGACTGTTTGTCGATAAGCCTGGCGATTACGTGAAGAAACCGATGTCGGCATGTACCGGTCGGGAAATCATGACCGAGATCCTGGGCCACCTGCACATCGAATCCGAAGCATCGCAGATCCTGAAGACCTCTATCTGCATTCCCTGCATGATGCCCTTCATTACCAGCCAGTTCCTGCGGCGGGAGAAAGGCGATCGCCCGGCGGTTGTGCCAGAGGGATCCACGAACTTGGCCTTCACTGGCCAGTTCTGCGAACTTCCGGACGACGTGGTGTTCACCGTCGAATACTCGATCCGCTCCGCGCAAACCGCTGTCTACGACCTGCTCCAGCTGAACCGAAAGCCACCGGCCGTCTACAAAGGCCAGTACGACCCGCGCGTTCTGTACAAAGCGTTCACGACCCTGCACGGCATGAAGGCGTGAGTCGAACGACGAGGAAGGGTGAGAGAAAACATGAACCAATTATTACCGCCGCAGCGCACAACCTTTGCCTGCAGAGTTTGCAGCATCCGAGCATGGCTTCGAGACTGCACAGGTTAAACCTTCGCCAGGCATGAAGTGGACTGAAGGCTCTAGGCGAAGATGTAATCTACCGCGGAAGACAGTCACAAGAAATGCGACCGGAACAGTCCCGCCGGCGTAGCGTGGGCTGGCCTATCGGGAGATCGGAATGAAAAACTTGGTTTGTCGATGGATCGGCCGCGCGCGGTTCGACCCGGAACACCGGTTACGTGGAGGAGCAGACTTGAGGCTCTGCGTTGCTATTGTCGTGTTTTTCCCGTTGTTTCTTGCCGTCGGAGCGACCTCTTCCAGTCCGGATATGTTTCCGCCTATCAGCGGGCTGTCCCTCGCGGATCTGCGGGATACGTTCGAAGAAGTTCACAACGGACATCGCCATGAGGCGATTGACCTTCTGGAGCCGCGAGGGACACCCGTGCACGCTGTGGTATCCGGAACCATCCGGAAGCTGTTCCTCAGCAAACCGGGCGGCAACACAATCTACGAGTTCGATGAAACGGGAGTCTATTGCTATTACTACGCGCACTTGGACGGGTACGCGGAAGGATTGCGGGAGGGAATGCGGGTCGAGCGTGGGGACGTCATCGGTTTTGTGGGCTCGACAGGAAATGCCGATGCGCGTGTGCCGCACTTGCATTTTGCCATCTTCGAGTTGGGGCCGGAAAGACAGTGGTGGAAGGGGAAAGCCGTTAACCCATATCCTCGTCTGGTAGACGCGGTGAAGCGCGCGCAATAGCAATCACGCCCCAGGAACCTGCCCCCATAAGCGCTAACTTACTTCCGGACTGTCAGTGACCCAGGGACAATTGTTGAGCATTCATTTGCTTCGAGGCTTGGTCGCCACGGTGATTCGGTGGGTCTAGATTGCAACGCTTACGTCAAGCACCTTCTGCCGCAACTCTATGAACGCGAAGTCGCGCGAAACCTGACAAAACTCAAAGAGGGAACGAAAATGGTTCTTGCATTTGAGCAATAGAGGACAGCTTACTCGTCGGCGCAGTGCCACACTCCGAGCTAGGCGCGAGGTAGTTTTCACCAATCAGACAACCCGCGTGGCGTGGCTTTCAAAGAAGAAAAAGGCGAGGAGAAAACGCAATGAATCCCGTGGCTGAAGTAATAACAAATCCAAAGGCAGCTCCGGAATCAGGACGTGCTAATGGTGGAAAAACGCTGGACACGAATTCCAATAAATCAACCGCCCCCGCGACTCAAAAGGGAGCCACACTGACGTTTGGCGCCACTGCCGGGATGCCGAGGCGATTCAAGGGCAACTTCGATTTCCAGTTCGTGCGAACGATGGGGTGCACAACGTATAACGGGGCTGAGATCGGCGAGTGCTACGAGACTGCCTCGCGCATCGAGGACGAAAAGGAAGATAGCTACACGGAAGCATGGCGCATCACCGCGGAGCGGGTGGAGGCGATCGCCCGCAAGTCGCTTGCGGGCGGGCATCTGGTGAGTGCACGAGAGGCGTTCCTGCGGGCATCGTCATACTGGCGGGAAGCGGGGTTTTACCAAAGCACAACGGATCCCAAGTGCCGCGCGGGTTGGAAACGTCAACGGGAGTGTTTTACGCAGGCCGGAAAACTGATGGACCTGCCGTTCGAGGTGGTCAGTATTCCGTACGAGAACGGGCGGTCGCTTCCCGGCTATTTTCTGAAGGCCGATACGAGCAATAAGCCGCGACCAACGTTGATGAGCCTGGGTGGCGCCGACTCCGTGGGCGAGGAACTCTATTTCTGGGGTGGCGGCGCGGCGGCGCTTCGCCGGGGATACAACGCCTTGCTGTTCGAGATTCCGGGGCAGCGCGGTGCGATGTATTCGAATCCCGGTGCCGAGCTGTTCTTCCGACCGGACACGGAGGTTCCACTGAAATACGTTTGCGACTGGGTGCTCGGTCGTGCCGATGTCGACCCGAAACGCCTTGCCTTAGTCGGCTGGAGCCTGGGCGGGTACTTTGCGCCTAGGGCAGCCGCTTTTGAAAAGCGGATAAAGGCCTGCATTGCGAGCACGACCTTGACGAACTGGCAGAACGATGTTCTGGAAATACTCGGGTTGCCGGTGGATCAACCTTGCCCCAGAAATCTTGAGAGCAAAATCGATCTGTCGACCGTGACGAGCAGGTTTATCGCCCAGGGAGACATACGTTATCGGCATGGAGCGGGCGGCGGGACGATCGCGGAGTTCGTCGACGGGCTGAGCAAGTACAACTTGTCGGGATTGGAGGAAAAGATCACCTGCCCGTATTTCAATATCGGTGGACAAGGCGAGGGACAGCTCGCTGTTGACGGTCAGAAGTTCTACGATGGGCTGACCTGTCCCAAAGCGCAGCACATCATCGCCGCGAAGGAGGGCGGCGAGGCTCATTGCGGAGTCAACAACGAGAGCCTCGAGCACCAGATCATATTCGACTGGCTGGATGACATCTTCAAATAGAGCGGGAAGGTAGGCGACCATGATCAGTCTCTCGCTGGACGACTGGCCGTTCTAAGCAGTAGATGAGCCGCCTGTTCCCTGAGTGGCCGGGTTTCGCTATCTCACTCCTCGAAGACGACGGGCGTCCCATCCTTGACCAGGTCGGCGACCCTGGTGGCGTCCCAGTTTGTCATCCGCACGCAGCCGTGAGAGGCAGAATGGCCGATCTCCCCCGCTTCCGGTGTGCCGTGTATGCCGTAGTGCGGTACGTTGATTCCCATCCAGACAACACCCACCGGATTGTTTGGACCTGGGGCGATCTTCACCTTGGCATTTGCTTGATCGCCGTCCCAGAACAAAGCGGGGTTGTAGTTGTAGGTTGGATTTCGCACCACATCAGTAATCACCCAATTCCCGAACGGGAGCGGGTCGTGCTCGCTGCCGCTCGTCACCGGGGCGTAAAAGATGACCTGACCTTCCCGGTCATAGACCATCAGGACCGATTTCTTCTTCGAGACAACGATCTTGACCGCCCCGGTCTGCGCCCGCGTCGCTTGTTCAGCGCCCAATACATTAGGGACACGGATGTCCTCTCCAGCGATGAACCGGGCGCGGGGGTTCAAGCGCTTGAGCAGGGCCTGGGCCGAGTGGAATTTAGCGCCGAGTTCTTCCAGCACGGATGTGTAATAAAGGCCAGGCAGTTTCGACTGCTCCGTCGCGTCTTCCGGAATCGTCTTGAGAAACGGCCCGGCGGCGTCTTTCGCAGTGATCGTGTAGGACACGATCGGTTTAACGGTACCGGCACCGAGAGCCTGGAGCAGCGCCTTGCGGCTCCGTGCGCCTGGAGCAAGCCGGCGCGCGGCCTGAAACGCTGCCAGGGCCTCGCGGCTGTTCCTCCCGCCCTTGCCATCGATCTCACCCGATGAGAAGTTGGCTCGATCAAGCAGGACCTGCATTTCGAGCTCTGTGGCTCCGACTGACCGGGCTGATGGAGCCGGGCGGTTGGCTGCGATCGAGATGGACGTGCCAAAAAGAATCGCCGCGCTTGCAACGAAACACGACAGGGTCTTGGGTGCGAATGTCATGGCAACTCCCGGAACGACAATGTGACTTCTTTAATTACGTGACGCAACAATTATCAGGTTCCGATCCAACGCATCCCTTCAATCTCGTGGCTTGATCGATATGTCAGCTCTGTGGGGTTGGCCATTCTTCTGGCGACAGGACCCATCTGCCAACGCGACGCTCATGCGGCAGGTGGCCTATCCAGCTTTTCTTAACTCGGCGAGCTTTCCTTTCAAGTTTGCGACGACTTCTTTCGCATCGCCTATTCGCTCTTGAACTTTGCCCGCCTTCTTCTCGGCTTTCCCTTCGGCTTTCAGCTTGGGGTCACTCGTAACTTTTCCGGCCGCCTCTTTGATTGTTCCCCTTACTTCGTGGAAGCTGCCTTTGAGCTTGTCTCTCGTGCTGTTTGTCATATTCCCCCTTCGCCCCCGCAATGCGCAGATTGGTGGCATTCAAGATCATTTTGAGGGCTGCCACTTTTTTAATCTCTCGCCTTTCCGAGGTCTGAGCAGAATTGACCACCTCTGGAACGACCCTCGGCTTTATCCGAAACAAACCAAAGATAGATTTCTTCAGGTCAATTCGTCGGGAATTTCCGCGTGCGGAGACATTCGAAAAGCCTTCTCGACTTAGAGGCGGCTGTGGCGTTCGGAAGAGCTCTGGGAATTGTTCGTGACTTTGGTAACCAGCAGATGGTTACCTTCAAGCGTCTCAGCTTTCTTCCGATGGACTTTCCCCTTCGTAATTCGCATCGGTAGCAACCCACAACTAAACTTCGATGCGGGGGTTTAGTTCCAGCATGATCAACAAAATCACGAAGTCGCTCTTAGTCCTGGCAGTGGGCGGTCTGATGTTTGTCGGCGCCGCCGCTGCTCAAACCCAAAATAGCAACACGTCCGGCGCGGGACCGGGGCAGGTGGATCCTGGTCATCCTCGCGTCAACGAAGTGAATGCCCGCGAGCAGAATCAGCAGGATCGCATCGCGAATGGCGTGCAGAACGGCACCATGACGCCGGGACAGGCTGCGCGCGTCGAGAATAAAGAACAACACATTGACAACCAGGAAAAAGCCGACATGGCCGCCCACAATGGTCACCTGACCAAGGGCGAACAGAAGCAGCTGAATAAGGAACAGAACCGCACGAGCAAGCAGATCTACAAAGATAAGCATGATGGGAAGTAGTTCAAGCATCTGACTTCCCAAGTTCAGGACTAAAGCCGCGATCGTTGCGGCTTTTTTCTTTTTCGGAATCCGGTTCCGACTTTGCGTCTTTGCGCCGACTCTTGTCTATAATGGCCGGACGGAGCAGGGCCCGGCCTTTTCCAGCAAAAAGCCGGGCTCGTGCTTTCTCGCGTCACTTGCGCGGTTGAGCCAAAAAGAAATGTCCGTTGACTGTTCGAAAGTGAAACCCGGAATGGAAGTAGCGGGCCTGACCGACGTGGGCTGCCAGCGCGAAAACAACGAGGACTCCTACCTCTATTGGGAGCCAGCCGGCGAAGAGGAATTCCAGCGCAAGGGGCGATTAGCGGTGATTGCCGATGGCATGGGCGGGCACGAGGGTGGGCAGGAGGCCAGTCGCCTGGCGGTGGAGACGGTTCGCGAAGTCTATGATCAGGCCTTCCGCGACGATCCGCAGGCGGCCCTGGTGGAGTCGTTTGCCGCGGCCCATTCCCGTATTCAGGACTATGCCGAACAGCATCCGGCATTTCATGGCATGGGAACGACATGTACTGCCCTTGTAGTCCGCGGCCAGCAGCTTTTTTTTGCGCACGTCGGAGACAGCCGCCTTTACCTGGTGCGCGACGCCCGCATCTTGCGTTTGACGCGCGATCACTCCTACGTGGGCAGGTTGGTGGAAAGCGGTATCGTCCGCGCCGAAGACGCCGAGAAGCACCCGCAGCGCCACATCCTGACCGCCGCTTTGGGAGCGGGAAGGGACGTGGCGGTGGACGGCGCCGAACAGGGACTGGCCTTGCACGACGGAGACGATCTCTTGCTCTGTACTGACGGACTTTGGAGCGTCGTAAGCGATCGAGAGATCGAGGCCGCCGTCAATGGCAACGCCCCGGCCAAATGCTGCGCCGCATTGGTGAAGCTGGCTCGGCAGCGGGGCGGCCCCGATAACATTACCCTTCAAGTGCTGCGCGTCGGACCGGAGTCGCATCACCCGTCTTGAACGAAACTGCCGCTCTTGCGGAACTCCACTGACATTGGGCCGCAATCAAATGCACATCTCCGCCTGTTCCGCCCCGGAAGAACGCCGTTAAGTCGCTGAAAAGAAAACGATTCATCGTCAATTGTCGGCCGCAAGGAATGGAGAGGCAGTTGCTGAGCCGTTAACGTCAATAAAGTCCATTAGTGAAGTGGACTTTATGGCATAATTGCCAACCATGAAAATATCGCAAAAGGGACTCTACGCATTGCAGGCGATGATGATGCTTGCCCGCCACCACCACCAGGGAGCTATAAAGATCCGCGAAGTCGCGTATGAGGAGAATCTCCCTGAAAAATTTCTGGAACTGATCCTTCTCGAACTGAAAAACGCCCGCTTGGTCGAGAGTGTGCGCGGAGCCAAGGGCGGCTACCAGTTACGCCGCGATCCTGGCGACATTCGCTTGAGCGAGATCATGCGTCTCATCGATGGACCGCTGGCGCCTTTTGGCGACGCCGAGCAGCTGCGCACCTTGATTGACCGCGATCTGCCGCATCGGGCTCTCTATCAGTTATTTCTCGACGTCCGCGATGCCGCCGCCAACATTTTAGAAAACACGACCCTGGCCGACCTCATCGCCGAAGCAGGCCCGCGCACCAACAAGGGTAAACGTGTGGCTAAGAAGAAGGAAAAGAGCACCGTGGTGCCCATGGTCGTGGTCGGCGGACAGAAGTGATCAGGCGTCTACTGGGCTGCTGACGCTACGTGCAGCCGCCATTCCCGGGTGGGAGCAAACCGCAGCCATGTGCTGATGATGGAACGCGACCTGAACGACATGGGTGCCGTCATCGCCGTCATGATTCTTGATTATTGCCACCGCGACGTGGTGGATGGCGTGGTCTTCAAATCCATGGAACGCTGACTGCAGCAAAGATGGGGCCTGACGCCGTCAACCTAGGCTCTCCGTCTTCTGAAGGAAGACTTCCTCCAAGTCTCCGCAAATTGATACTCCTCTCGTACATGGGGCGCACGGGATGCGGACAGTTCGCCGATCCTTCGCCTTTGCTCAGCCATTCATCAGAAATTCACACGTTTGTAAAGTTCCTTTAACACAGCGCCGATAGAACGAGAACATCTATTCCAACGACGTATTTATCCGGCGTGGCGTTGACTTGTGTTTGCTGCCGGTGAGCATCGCGCCGAAAGTGAAAGAGGTCCTCAAACAAAACGAAGGTAGTTCAGTTGGCCGGCAGATGCGGAAGAGCTTTATACAAATTGAGTCCCAAAAAAGAGGAGAGTGCAATGAAATCTGCGTGGAAGTTGTGCGCGGTTGTGTTTCTTGCAACGTCGCTGGTGGCGCAAACCAGCACGGAGCCCAAACCCAGGAAGTCTAAAGCTGCGACGATCACGGCGGCGGACGTGCAGGCATTGAAGGACGCAATTGCCTCACAGCAAGCCGCTCTGGCTGCCCAGCAACAGGAGATCCAGCAACTCCGAGACGAACTGCACCATAAGGATCAGGCCGTGGGTCAGGCCCAGGCTGCGGCCACCGACGCTGCCAGCAAAGCGGATGCGGCACAAGCTCAGGCCGCCCAGCAGCAGCAGGCGGTTGGCGAACTCAAAAGCGACGTGGCCGACCTGAAGACCAATGTCACGAATACGGCTCTGACGGTGCAGGAGACGCAAAAGAACGTCAACTCAGCGTTGGAAAGCCCGGCAGCACTACACTACAAGGGAATCACACTTACGCCGGGTGGGTTCCTGGCGGGTGAATTTGTGCGGCGGTCCCGCGCCCTGGGCGGAGAGGCTACACCTTTCAACTCTCTGACTATGCCCGGCGCATCGGCAAGCAACATCTCAGAGTTCTTCGGATCGGGACGCCAGTCGCGTATCTCGATGTTGGCCCAGGGACAGTTGAAGGATGCAAAGCTAATCGGATACTACGAGGCTGACTTCCTCGGTGTTGGCACCACCTCTAACGCTAATCAGACCAACAGCTACCCGCTACGCCAACGCCAAGTTTACGCCCAAGCCGCCTTCACCAACGGCTGGACCATCACCGGCGGCCAAATGTGGACCCTCGTGACCGAAACCAAACATGGCACGGACAACCGCACGGAAGCAACCCCCATGACCATTGACCCGAACTACACGGTCGGCTTCACCTTTGCCCGGCAGTACGGGATTCGCCTGGCCAAGGACTTCGGCGACAAAGTGTGGTTCGCGGTATCGATGGAAAATGCGCAGGCCACGGTTACAACCCACAACAACGGAGACAATTTCCTGATAGGTTCCCAGGGTGCCGGTGGCGGTCTCTACAATGCCGGATCCAGCGCCAGCTCCTCGGGCAGCGCGTCTAACCTTGCCAACTATGCGTTCAACCCTTCCCCCGACATCGTGGCCAAGCTTGTTTTCGAACCCGGCTTCGGACACTACGAAGTATTCGGCTTATACGACCGCTTCCGCGATCGAGTCTTCCCCTGCGGCGAAGTGCTCACTGGCGCAACCTGCGGCGGAAGCACCACCGCTGGGGCCAATGCTCTAGGGGCCTATAATGCCTCGAAAAATGGCGGCGGCATCGGCGCTAACGCCCGCTGGTCCTTCTACAACAAGCACATCGACTTCGGTCTGCACGTTTTTGGCGGCAGTGGAATTGGCCGCTACGCTGCGAGTGGTCTGGCCGATGCCTCGATCCACACCGACGGAACCTTCAACCTGATCCGCAGCTATCAGGGTCTGGGGACGCTCGAATGGCATGGCAAGAAGCTCGATGTCTACCTCAACGCTGGAGCGGATTACGCCAGCCGCGCCGCAGATTTCGATCCCATCTCGGGTAAGTATGTCGGTTACGGATCGCCCTTGTTCAGCAACTCCGGCTGCTACACCGAACTCCCACCCGCGGTGGGCAGCGGGTTCTTTCCAACCAGTCCCGGCAGTTGCACGGCCGATACGCGTGCCGTCATTGAGGGTACGGCCGGTTTCTGGTACCGCTTCTATAACGGGCCCAAAGGCAGACTCCAGTTCGGCACGCAGTATTCCTACGTGACTCGTCAGACTTGGTCTGGCACTGGTGCCTCGGGAGCCGGACTGCCCGGAGTAACGCCAGAAGGACTGGACGGTATGGTCTTCACATCCTTCAGGTACTACCTGCCGTAGTAAGCGTAATAGTTTAAAGAAGTCGGGGCCGCATCCTCAGGATGCGGCCTCGCCTGTAGTTAAGCACGACAACCGAACGCTGACGCCGGAGCAGCCGCCGAAACTGCTGCCCCGATGTGGTTCGAGTTCCGCAGAATTCCACTCCGGAACTGCAATGAGATGCACATCCTGCCCGTTCGCTTACCCATGGAGATTTTCCTAAGCCACTGAACAGACTGACGTTAGGGCTGTTTCACTCCGTCCCCAAAAAAGGACTCGCAATTGCAATGTCCGCAACGTTAATAAAGTCTATTACTACAATGGACTTTGTGGCATAATCACTGACCATGAAATTACTCGACGAGGACTGGGTGCTCTGTGAATGAATGATGCCTGCCCGACCCCAGCTTCGCAGGGCGCTCGGGAATAACAGCGAAGAGTGAAGGCCGCCAGTCCGAGACGCCAAATTGTGAAGAGCTTTGTGTTACTCCCCCGGGATGTGTCGTACGAATAAAACTCAAAAAGGAGAGGATTTAAATTCCATGAAATCAACCAAGAACCTGTTTCTCACCGCCCTGACGCTGGCTGCACTTTCAGCCGGCGTTTCGGCCCAAACCGCGAGCCAGGTTACCCTGGCTTCCAATGAGGCGCACAATGCGGCGTCCGCACCTGCGGCGGCTGCCCCTGCGGCACCCGCACCTGCGCCGTCCGCCGTCACAGCTGCGGATGTCCAGGCTCTGAAGGATGCTTTGGCCGCGCAGCAACTGCAAATTGAGCGGCTCACACAGCAATTGGACCGCCAGCAGGCCCAGCAAGCCGCAGCGAAGGCTGCGGTCGAAGCGCAGCCGATTCCGCAGAAGCAGGTAGCGGAGATCAGGAACGACGTCGCCGTTCAGCAAGACGCCGCCACCCCTGGTCTCAATCTGCAAGACACGCAGACCCAACCCAGCGGACCTCCCAATCCACTGGAGAGCCCCGTCATCTCCATTCACTTCAAAGGCATCACCATTACCCCGGGAGGATTCGCGGAAGCTGCATTTGTGCGGCGATCGAGAGGGTTGGGAGCAGACCTGACCACCCCCTTCAATTCGCTGACCTTGCCCGGCGCTTCGCAGAACAGCCTGTCAGAGTTTTTTGGCTCAGCCCGCCAGTCGCGGCCTACGATTTACGTCGATGGGCGTCTGAAGAACGTGGAGTTCTCCAGCTACGTCTCTGGTGACTTTCTCTCCGCCGGTGTCACCTCCACGGCCACGCAGACGAACAGTTACACCTTCCGTCTGCGCCAGGCGTGGGGCCAAGCCAAGTTCGATAACGGATGGAGCTTCCTCGGCGGTCAGATGTGGAGTCTGGTGACCGAAAACAAGGCGGGCATCGCGCCCAGCGACGATCTTGGTAAAACCAACGACGCTCGGCCTATGACCATTGACCCGGGGTATAACGTCGGGTTTACTTTTGCCCGTCAGTATGGCATTCGCCTCACCAAAGACTTTGACCACAAAGTGGCGATCGCCGTCTCCATGGAGAACGCGCAGGGCACCCTTACAACCCACGGAAACTTTGATAATTTTCTGCTGGGTGAAGCGGGCGCCAGCAATACGTACAATACAACCTCGAACTACACCTTCAATCCTTCTCCCGATGTCATCGCCAAGATCAGCTTCGATCCCGGTTTCGGTCACTACGAAGTCTTCGGCTTGTACGACAGATTCCGCGACCGTATCTTTCCATGCGCGGAAAATTTCGCGAGCGCGGCATGCGGCAGTCTAGCCGCCACTAGCGCGGTTCAGGCCTATAACGCCTCGAAGAATGGAGGCGCTATTGGCGCGAATGCCCGTTGGAACTTCGACAACAAACATATTGTTTTCGGACTGCATGGCTTCGGGGGCAGCGGAATCGGACGTTACGGTGCGACACAGCTTTCCGACCTTGCAATCAATGGCGACGGGTCACTCCATCTGATCAAAGATCTACAGGGTCTAGCTACGCTCGAGTGGCACGGCAAGAAGCTTGATGTCTACGCCTACACTGGAGCGGAGTACGCCGCCCGGACGGCGAGCTTCGACCCCATCTCGAACAAGCAGGTCGGCTACGGCGCCCCACTGTTCAGCAACACGGGTTGCTACACCGAAACCGTTCCGGTCACCACAGGCACTGCGGGATTCAATCCGGGATCGCTCGCCAATTGCACGGGCGACACTCGTGCGGCAATCGAGGGCACGATTGGCTTCTGGTACCGCTTCTACAACGGGCCTAGGGGCAAATTCCAGTTCGGCACCCAGTACTCCTATGTGACTCGTCAGACCTGGTCTGGCGTCGGTCCCGCAGGGGCTGGAGCACCTGGCGTAACGCCGGAAGGACTGGACGGGATGGTCTTCACCTCGTTCCGCTACTACTTGCCGTAGAACCGGAAATGGTCCCGCGTCAGCCGTTGACGCGGGACCACCTGTTTCTAAGCGACAAGGTTTAATGGCCACTCAACTTTGACTTTCTGAGGGGCGCCTTCCCTTCGGAAACGCCGCCGGCCCGGTTTTGGCTACTCTCCTTTTCCGGGCCGGTGGTGTTAACTTAATTTACAGCAAGATTTTGAATGCCGTTCTTTTGTTTGCAGCACCACTATGAATTCCAGACGCGACTTCCTCAAACAGATTTCCGGGGCAGCACTTGCCGCAGGCGCAGCGCCCTCCCTCTTGACCTGGGCTCTCCCGCAGGAACGATCGGTCCCGGTTCCTGGCGAAGACGGAATGATTCTGCGATCCTTCCGCTTCGTCGACATCGAGTCTCCGGTCGAGTACTTCAATGTTTGGCTCACGCCCGTGCCCCACTTCTTCGTGCGCAATCACATGCACGAACCAAGCGAACTCGACGCGCACGACTGGAGACTCACGGTTGGCGGAGAAGTGGAGAAGCCGCTCACGCTCAGCCTCTCCGAGCTTTCCAAAATCGAGACCCACTCGGTCGTCAACACGCTCGAGTGCGCCGGCAACGGTCGCAATTTGCATCGCCCGCAAGTCCCCGGCATTCAGTGGGGCAAGGGCGCGGTAAGCACTGCCCGCTTCTCCGGTCCACGCTTACGCGACGTCCTGCAGCGTGCCGGAGTAAAACCCACCGGCAAGCACGTGATGTTCCGCGGGCTCGACGAAGTTCCCGGCAAAGTTCCTCCCTTTATTCGCAGCATCCCGATCGAGAAAGCTCTCGACGCCGATACACTCATCGCCACCCACATGAACGGATCTCCGCTCACCAGACATCACGGCTTTCCCGCGCGTACGCTCGTCCCGGGATGGATTGGCGCCGCCTCCTGCAAGTGGCTCACCGAGATCAAATTGCTCGACGCGGAATTCGTCGGCAATTTCATGAGTCCGGGCTACCGCTTTCCCAACCAGCCGGCCAAACCGGGCGATGCTGTGAAGCCGGAGGATACTCATCCACTTACCGCTCTGAACGTGAAGTCTGTGATCTCCGGGCCAAGTGAGGGAGCCAGCTTGAACGCCGGAAAGATCGCCGTGCACGGCGCAGCCTGGGCCGGGGAAGGTGACATTACAAAGGTGGAGATTTCAACCGACGGCGGCGCTTCCTGGAGTCCCGCCAAGCTCGGCCACGACCAGGCGCACTACGCCTGGCGTCTTTGGAGCTACGACTGGAAAGCCGGACAGAGTGGCGATTATACGATCCAGTCACGCGCCACCGACAGCTTGGGTCGCACCCAGCCAACCACCGCCGTCTGGAATCCCAGCGGCTATCTCTACAACGCCGTCGATCAGGTCAAAATCCATGTCGCCTAATGCTTTGAAGCCGCGCGGTAACGTGCACGTATGCAGCGATGTGGAAGCCTGCGGTAACGTGGAAGAGCGACGCTTCAGGGCTGCGTTAAGCGTCACAGACGACGCCGGCTTCAGCCCCTGTGGTCGCATTTCGCGTCCGGCGTTCGCAGCCTCCGCCCTTCTTGCCATTCTCGCGTTGATGACCGCTTCGCCATTCTCCCTGCAGGCGCAAAAAACCATTCCAGCAAGCGTAACCGCGGATCTGCCCGCCGGTGCAATGCAGGCCAAGGCCACTGCTTCCTGCCTGGAATGCCACGAGGCCCGCATCATCGTGCAGCAGCGTCTCAGCAAGGGGGCATGGACGAAGGAAGTGGACAAGATGGTCAAATGGGGAGCGGTGGTCGATCCCGCCGACCGCGATGCTCTCATCGATTATCTAAGCATCAACTTCAGCCCCGACAAGCCCGCCTACGACCCGCAGCGCACCTCCGGAGACAAGAAGATATCGAAGTAGCGGTTCTCACGATTTGCGAAAATGTCTGTAAGGCCACGGAAGGCGCTCTTACCACCCTGCGAAATGAGCAGAGAGCCGGGTAGTGGTGCAGTTTGGCTACCACACGAAGACTCACACGAAGACTGTCATCCTGAGCAGAGCCGTTTTTCAGGCGTAGCGAAGGATCTCCCGCTTAACCGGCCCAACGCGTAAGCCAAATTGCACCACTACCGAGAGCCGCGGAAGAGCAGCCTCACCATTTTGCGAAATGCGTGCACAACCGTGGAAGAGCGGCGCTTTCAGCGCCGCGTCAAGCGTCATTGATGATGCGGGCTTCAGCCCCTGTGGTCGCCTCTTGCCGGAAAAAGCAAAGCGCTGCCGACCCAATGTCCCAGAGCCTTCGCGGACATTACGGCAACGCTGCCACTTCTGAATCCAAACTGTAATGAGAAAATTATAGAAACCTCGCTGCCCCGTTTCTAGTGCATTGTAGGGTACGGGGAAGCCTGAAATAGGGTTAGTCCTGCCTCTGGTCCCACCGACCGGACCGCCCTAACCTCTCCGCAGTGTTCGACTTACGGCGGATTATACATACAACGCTGTACCCACAGACTTGCATGCACAAATGTTCCGACTGGAACATTAGGACGAATGTTCAGGAACTTTCGGGCTAGCCTTTAGGTCCCTTCCTCTGTGTCCCCTGTGCCCTCTGTGTTCAAGCTTTTTTCGGGCCGCAGCAGCGGAAACAGAATCACGTCGCGGATAGTGTGTGAATCGGTCAGCAGCATACACAAGCGGTCCACGCCCACGCCCACACCGCCCGCCGGCGGCATCCCATAGGACAGCGCGCGGATGTAGTCCTCGTCCATCTGGTGCGCCTCGTCGTCGCCACGCTCGCGCTCTTTCAACTGCGCCTCAAAGCGCTGCCGCTGATCCTCCGGATCGTTCAACTCGCTGAACCCATTGGCGATCTCCATCTGCCCCGCGTAGATTTCAAACCGCTCCGTCCACTCTGGCTCGTCCGGCTTCTGCTTCGAGAGCGGCGACACCGCGGTAGGGAACTCGTAGATGATCGTCGGCTGCGTGAGGTGCTCTTCCGCGACCACCTCGAACAGACTTGCAATCGTCTTGCCTAGCGGCTCCTTCGGATCGTATGCCATGTGAGCGTGCGCCTGGTTAAACCGTTCGACTAATTTCTTGACTCCATCGTGGTCACCGAAGTCGCTCACCTCAGGCTTCCCGCCTGCTGTTTCCGGCCAATAATGAATGATGGCCTCGCGCATGGTGAAGCGCTGCCAGTTGGCCCAGTCAATCTCCTGATCGCCCCACTTGGTTTTCGTGACACCGTCCGGATGATCCTTGTCCTTCGTCACATCCTTCGCCGCCTGCGTGATCAATTCCTGCGTGAGATCCATGATCCCCTGGTAATCCGTATAGGCTTGATACGCCTCCAGCATGGTGAACTCAGGATTCCAGCGCCAGCCCAGTCCTTCGTTGCGAAAGTTGCGATTGATTTCATACACGCGATCGAATCCGCCCACCACCAGCCGCTTCAAGTAAAGCTCCGGCGCGATGCGCAGGTACAGATCCATGTCGAGGGTGTTGTGGTGCGTGACAAACGGCCGCGCTACCGCCCCACCCGCGATGGGCTGCATCATGGGCGTTTCGACTTCGACAAAGCCATGCGCCTCCATCGTCCGCCGCAGCGACTGCACCAGCTTGCTGCGCTTCAGAAAAACTTCCCGCACTTCAGGGTTCACCACCAGATCGACGTAGCGCTGCCGGTAGCGCAACTCAACGTCAGTGAGCCCGTGGAATTTTTCGGGCAAGGGAAGAAGATCTTTACTGAGAAAGGTGATCTCTTCCACATGAACCGTCAGCTCGCCCGTGCGCGTGCGAAACAAATATCCGCTGACGCCGATGTGGTCGCCGAGATCGAGCAGCTTATACAACTCAAAACCCTTGTCGCCGACCGCATCCTTCTTCACGTAAATCTGCAATCGCTTTCCATCCTGTTGGAGATGGCAGAATCCGGCCTTGCCCATCAGGCGGATTGCCATGATGCGTCCGGCCACGCGCACGTCGATCCGCGGATTTTCCAGTTGCTCGGCAGTCTTATCCGAGTCTTCCGCCAGAATTCGAGCAATGGTGTGCGTGAACTCGTACTTGGTCCGGTACGCGGTTTGGCCCAGCGCCTCGATCTGTTTCAGTTTCTGACGCCGCAGTTCGTAAATGTCTTCGTCGAATGCCAAGAGAATCCTTCGAAAAGGGAATTGCGCCTTACCGGCGCGGAAAGACGAATGAAAACGTTGAAACGCGATTATAAACAACCCGCACGCGGTGGTGCGTTCCCACCGCCGAATTAAGAACGACTTGGCACGTACCTGTACATCATGGTACATTGGTACACATGGCGGATGACCCGAAACTGCTGGTGGAACGAGTGCAAACTGGAGTGCGCATGGAGAAACGTCTCCTCAAGGTCCTGAAAGGTTTCGCCGAGTATCACGACATGACTCTCGGCGATCTACTGGAGGGCATCGTCCTCCATGCCTTCGACGGCAAGACGCCGTTCAGTCCGGCCTCGCTCGAACGCATTCAGGAGTTGAA
>Ga0116121_1000280_pt1 | contig 27814 bp, 19 predicted proteins | sample June2015DPH_13_1_FD_89725 | JGI IMG/M metagenome (GOLD analysis project Ga0116121, IMG submission 89725) | Peatland microbial communities from SPRUCE experiment site at the Marcell Experimental Forest, Minnesota, USA - June2015DPH_13_10 | ecosystem: Environmental > Terrestrial > Soil > Wetlands...
GCGGCACTTCAAGTGCGTGTAAGCGATCGAGGAGCCAACCAAGCGCATTCCATCAGGGCCAGCAGCCAAAAGCTGCATCCAAAGGCCGAATGTACGGCAGCAATCTCACCTTATCCTCATTACTGATTGACGACTTGGCAAAACGGGGGCGTCCATGTACGTCCAATGGAGCGACCATCCCACAGGAATATCGGCCGATGGCCGTTCGATGTTTTGCCCATCCAGCACACGAACCAGCTGTGCCCGGATACGGCCGACGCTGTCCTCGACCATGCGCCGCTGGGCAGAAGTGAGATCGGGAATGTACTGCGGGAACGCGGGCCTGGACGAGGAAACACTCAATATGCTCGCCATATCGGTGAGCAGTTTATCGATGTAGCGACAGGTCACACTCAGCCGGCGCTCATGATTCGAGTTAAGCGAATTTTCCGATCCTTCGGGCATCGTGTCACATCACCTGTAGTCTGCGAACTCCGTCTGACAAAGAACCAGCCCGCCGTGTATCAATAGGGGGCCATGCCTCGCGAATCATCCAGCGACTCTCCAATTCATGCGAAAGTCGATGCAGAGTGGGCTGATCTTGATGTATTCTTCCGAACGATATTTTGGGTGCTTCGCCGTCTCCACCAGCGCCACAATTGCTCCTGGGTTTCCTTCGCTGAACTGCAGGATCTTGGCGAGGAACCCGTCCAGGTTCGATGCCGTGAGATTTGTGCGCCTGACCACCTCGCGAGCGAACTGCTCCGCCACCGACTTCTCAAAGTTTCGGATTTCGTATTTCTCGGAACGGCCTGAGTAGAAAGGCTGGAGGAAGCCGGTGTCCTCCATGTGACTTGAGCGGGCCACCGCACTTACGGGTGTCGATCCCCAGCTCATTATTTCGCGCACAGCTGCCGCGAAGAAGTGTGAAGGATGCCCGAGGTGATCCAAGAGAATCGCGTATTGCCCCTCATTTAAGGCATCCATCACAATTCCTTTCACGGAGACTGCCGATTTCGTCTTGATGGCCTCCTCGTTCCGAAAGGCGGTCCGCGCGCGCGGGCTACGGAGGCGCAGCAAGCCATTCGCTAGACTGCGAAACACCAGGTGTGGGGTCGCGGAATCTTCACAGTAAAGGACTGACGGGAATTCCGGCAGCAAGCCGCGCAACAGCAGAGTCTTGCCAACACCAGTGGGTCCATGAAGAAGGAAGGGGCGCCTCTTCGCGAGGCGCTGCCTGATGGCCTGTCTTTCGTCTTCACGGTCAAAGATAGATTCCGGCATCATGTTATCCCTTGATAAAGCGCCCGTTGACACACGACGGCACCTGCCAGGTCCAGCACGGCTTAAGCGACACTGCGATGTTCAAGTTTTCTCACTTTCTCCATCTCGAATAGGCAGAACGGCCAGCATACTTCGCGCTTCGTCCGAGCTCTTTTTCGATCTCCAGCAGCCGGTTGTACTTGGCAATCCGTTCCCCGCGGCACGCTGACCCGGTCTTCAGCTGCCCGACACCGGTAGCGACACAGAAATCCGCGATTGTCGTATCGTCAGTTTCCCCGGAGCGGTGGGACACGACAGCCGTGTAATTGTTCTGTTTCGCCATCTCTATGCAGTGCAGAGTTTCGGTCACGGTTCCGATCTGATTAAGTTTGATCAGAATCGAATTGCCTACTCCTTCCTTGATACCTTTGGCAAAGATTTCTGGATTGGTGACAAAGATGTCATCGGCCACCAGTTGCACCTGTTGCCCAAGTGTGGAAGTCAGCTTCTTCCAGCCGGCCCAATCATCTTCGGCAAGCCCGTCTTCGAGGGAGAGGAGTGCGGGATATCTCTTAAGCCAATCGGTCCACAGCGAAATCATGTCATCGGAACTCTTGTGAGACTTGTCGGACTTGCGAAATACGTACTGGCCACTCTCGTAGAATTCACTGGCAGCGGGATCCAGGTTGATCCCGATCTCTCCGTCGAGTTTGTAGCCGGCCTTCTGCACGGCCGCGGATATCAATTCCATTGGCTCCTCATTCGATCGCAGACGCGGCGCAAACCCGCCTTCATCGCCCACGCTGGTTTCATAACCCTTCTGGTGCAGAACTTCTTTCAGCGCGTGAAAAGTTTCCGCCGCCGCTCGCAGCGCCTCGCTGAAGCTGGGTGCACCCGCCGGGACGATCATGAATTCCTGAAAGTCCACGTTGTTGTCGGCGTGCCGTCCGCCGTTGAGGACGTTTAGCTGGGGCACGGGTAACACGTACTCTTCGCGTGCGACAAACTGACGATAGAGAGGAATTCTCTTATCCGCCGCATCAGCCTTGGCCGCCGCGATCGACACTCCCAGCATGGCGTTGGCCCCTAGCTTCGATTTGTTCGGCGTGCCGTCGAGTGCGATGAGTTTTTCGTCGAGCGACTTTTGGTGCGACGCATCAAGCCCCTTCACCGCGGGCTGGATAATACTGATAACGTTATGAACAGCTTTCAAAACACCTTTCCCCTTATAGCGACCTTTGTCGCCATCACGGAGTTCGACAGCCTCGTGTTTTCCGGTTGAAGCCCCGGAGGGCACCTTGGCGACACCCGTTGCCCCACTATCCAGCGTCACGCTCACTTGAATCGTCGGATTTCCGCGGGAGTCAAGAATTTCCAGCGCATCAATACTCTTTATCTTCGACATAAGTCTCCTTTGCATGAGTTATAGGAGTTCGTTAAACAGAACCGGTTCGAAGTACGGTGATCAAGTCTTTCTCCACATCTTCGGGAAACGCTAAAGCCTGCAGTTTCCCCACGGTCTCGTCCATGGGATAGGAAAATGACTTCAATTCAAAAGTGCCATCCTGCCAAACCGCATAGCATGCCTCCGGTTTGCCGGTTTTCGGCTGACCAAGGCTACCGGGATTGACCACGACGCGATCCCCAATCTGTCGTATGAACGGAGTGTGGGTATGCCCGACAAGCAACACATCCGCCGGGATGCTATCCATTTCGCGAATCCAGTCGTCGGAATCCTCAGGGCAATAGCCATATAGAGGGTCGGACGGCTTGGCATGGCAGAGATAAAAGCGCTTGTCCTGTCTCCGAAGCTCCACGTGAAGTGGCAAGCCCCGCAAGAATTTCTTTTGGCTTTTGTTCAACACGGAAGCGGTGTATTGGCGCGTGGTTTCCGCCATCTTTTGAAAGCGTGCCCCACAGCGCGGATCTACGTCGTAGCCGATGGAATGATCGTGGTTGCCGCGCACCGTGACGGCGCTCTTGGCTTTCACAAAATCAACGATTGCAGCAGGGTCGGGTCCGTAGTTGACTAAATCTCCCAGCACCCAGAGTTCGTCGTATGCTTCCGGTAGGCACCGCAAAGCTTCGCAGTTCCCATGCAAATCAGTAATGATAACAATCTTCAAGACTTTTCCTTCTAGATCACATACCCTTTGGCGGAGGTACATCATCGATCTTCTTCGTTGTGGTCCACTAAGGGCATACCCTACAGTCCAACTAGTGAACCACCATCACAGGACAGTGCGCGTATCTCAAAGCTCGCTCGGAAACCGAACCTAGCATCATTCTGGAAATGCTGGATCGTCCTCGGCGACCCAAAACGATGAGGTCAATGCCGTCCACCTCAGCCCGATGAATGATTTGTTCCGCCGGATGGCCCACCGCCATGGCGGTGTTCACGTGGAGGTCGCGCCCGCTGGCTTTTTCCGTGAGCTTCTTGAATCCCTCTTCAAAGTGTTCCTTCGCGTCGTCCAGTACGGCTTCTAATTCGACCGAAGTCGACGGTTCCGGCGGCCGCGCAACCGCAAAAATAAGCACCGTCGCATCCAGACACTCTGCCAACGAGAAGGCCACATCCACTGCTTTTTCCGACTGCGGAGACCCGTCGTAGCCCACCAGCAGCTTCCGAAAATATGCGTTCTGTCGTTTTCCCGTCATGCTCCCTCCTAGTTTGCGTTTTCGCTTGCAGGTTGAGGTAACGCCGACTTTTCCTTTGCCTTGGTGGCCAGCAAGTGCCTCGGCATGAACCAAGCGTTGGCGATCATAGTGGGTATCACGGCACTCCCAATCACTGTGGCGACCAAATATGAATACTGCGCCTGGGTGATGACACCGTGATTCAGACCGAACAGCGCAGAAATAGTGCCAAACGTCAGCCCGGTAGACATCATCAACGTGAAGTACAGTCCCTCTTCCTTCTTGTAGTCAAATGCCTTGACCGTGGGGTACAGCGGAATTACCTTCGACAGCATCTTGGCGAAGAACAACGCAGCGAACACCAGTGGTGCCGCGATCAAAGCAGGGACGGACACAAACGATCCCGCCCGAATGAAGTAGAACGGCGTGAGCAATCCGAACGTCAGAGTACGAAGTCGGCGGATGAGAATGTGATCCTTGCCCACGCTGCCAGCCAGCACCATTCCAATGATGTAAGCCGGCAGGACGGCTTCGCTGCCTGACCAGACCGCCAATCCCCCCATGGCGAACAGTAGGAAGAGCAAATACTTGGCTTCCAGTTCGGAAACCCGCCCTCCATATTTCTTAAAGAAGCGCGGCGTCAGAAAAGGAAGGATAGTGAAGACAACCATGCTAACGACCACGAAAATGAGCGTCTTGATCGTAAACGGGGAGAAGATCATTCCCAGAGCAATCACGGTTCCGAGATCGTTGATGAAGCAGGCGGCCAGCACCGCCTTCCCGAAATCCGTAACGTTGAAACCCAGTTCCAACATCACGGCGTAGACCACTGCAACGGAAGTAGTGGAAAGGGCGACGCCCGCCAGCCAGCTCGATCGTCCCGACCAATGCAAGATGTAGTGAGCAACGGCCGTGCACCCAAAGAACGGTCCGACGAAACCCACCAGTCCAATGACCGTCGCCTCTTTCCATTTCGTCCGGAAGATCTGAGGATCCAGTTCGGCACCGGCCAGAAACGTAAGAACAATGGCGCCCGTGCCGGCGAGAAAACTGATCCAGCTCGTCTTCCCGCCAAGTTCAGCGTGCACGAAAAGCGCACCGATCACCAACTGGGCGACAGTGCCTACGACAATTTCACTCAGGGCAGTGGATATCCGAAACCAGATGGCAACCAGCGTCGCGATCAAGGCGAGGCCGACCCAAACAGCGGCCATTACCCACACGTTCTCCATGAAGCGCCACCTCGACTAGTCTCTGCGGATCGTTGCCGGTACCATGATTCCGTGACAAAACAATCCGCTTGTCAGGAGTCATCAGCTGTTCCGGCTTAAGAATTAGGACAGCGGTTGGCGGTGAACTCCTTCACCGTGGTTAACAGCTCAAGTACAGCAAGAAATACCTGCCGAAGTCAATGCCATTCATCACACGCTGCCATTCATCACAAGCAACTGGCAGTCTCGGAAAAGCAAATATCGGAATTCCAAATCCATGCTAAGCGGAACGATGGAACTGTGCCCAGAAATGTGACATGTTACGCGTTAAGCTTGTGGGGCGTGACGGAATTCAGTCCGCCCCAAACCGACTCGGACCATCACATTCTCCTTGCGGTTTTGTGAACCCGTCAAAGGACATTCGCTCGGACTCAGACGTATCAACGCGAGCGTACCTTCTGGCCTTCGGGAGTGGTGCACGGTTCTAAACCAATCAGGAGGAGAGTTCACTTATGCGTCTACGCAATCAACGGGGTTGTTTAAGGTGCATGCGGCGCAAGACCGGCCCGTCGTGTTGGGGGTTTCTGTGGGGCGAAAATGACTCGGACGGAAATCGCGTGCTACGCACCGCAGTTATTGGAACACTGGAACGGTCCCGACCAGAGACTTGGCCCAAGCCGTTGTGAACGGCTTAGAATCTCCATAAACCAGGATCGAAATCGGCAACGCGAATTGTCTGAAGCGAGTTTCTGAAGAGATGGATACGACCGCACTGGGGTAGTGTAGGCATCCGGGATGTCCGGACTGGAGCCCTAGAACGCCGGCTCAAGCAGTTGCGTCTCGTCAATGGAGACCGCCTGGCGGTCGCCACCAAGGCGAAAATACACAATCTCATGAGCGTCTTGTTTAACCATGCCATTCGTTATGAGTGGCTCGAACAGGGGAGGAACCCGATAACCCTTGTTCGTCAAATCGCTCAACGCAAATGGACACCCGAGATTCTGGAACCCCATGAGATCCAGAATCTGCTGCTGCAGCTCAACTCTTGTTTTCGCCTCATGGTACTTCTGGAGAAGGGGTAAGGGTCGAAGGGTCGTATCCACGGAATCGAGCCACTATTTATCAGCAGCCAAGTAGTCAGTAGCGCAAGGTGAAGCGCAATGAAAAAAGGGCTTCCCGCGAACATTCCGACAGCATCAGCAAACCGTTCTGCGATCGACCTCTGCTCTAGTGCTTGTTCTTCTTGTCGCACAATCGAGTCTATGTATGACCGATCTTGAGTAGACTTTTCGCTCATGTTTCCTCATTCGAGGGATTTGCCCTACCGAACCTGACATCTCTCATTTTAAAGCGCCATGTCATTTGCTTCGACCTGCTGTTCGCACCGCCCGAAGGACAGCCGCGCGGTTTCGGGTTTGCGGAGAGGTCTGTGCTTTGCAGAAGTTCGGATTTCAAGACTCATGGCACACGGAGTGTGGGGCTTGAAGACGTTCGCCAGCATGGCGACTATGTAGCCCAAAGATTATGGCAGATCGGATGCGCATCCTGCTATTTGGCAAGTTCGCCGGGATGTATGCCTTCTCCAAGGACAAAGCTCGATCCTACACTGCTCAATTCAGTTGCTCATCGGTCGCCGGGAAAAGGTGCAGTCCCCCGATGACTGCCTCCACTGGCTCGTTGGGAAATTCCGCCCGCGCAAATGTGAGTATGTTGATGATTCCTGCGTGCCCGCAACCTGTGACCAGGACCAACCCTTCAGGGCTGTTCAGCACCAGTGATTGATCCCTCCAGTCGATTCGTACTCCTTCTTCAATGCAATCATCTGGTTCTTTTCCCCTTGCGGCGCTGGTCTGCTGTAGAAGATACCGCTTGCGACATGTACCACTGACAATGCCGAGGGATTTTTCTTCATCATCTCTCGGCGAAGGGTCATGAGCCCACTGACATGATCCCAGTGATTGTGTGTGAGGATCACTTCCTTAACGTCAGATAAATCAATTTTCAGGTCGTGTGCATTTTGCAGCACGGTATCAGGATGCGCCCCAGTATCAAGCAGGATGCGATGACCATCTGCTTCGATCAACGCGGAAAATCCCCACTCGCCCAGACCCGTTGTACTGCCCACCAGCATGGTCGATAGTAGGGTTACCTTGAGCGCGTGAATCTGTGCGGGCGTGTTCCGAATGCTCGCAGCTGGACTGTTCTGAGCTTCCGCAGGCTGCACGCTGATATTCGGAATCGAAAGCGCGATCCAACGCAGAAATATATATTCGGTGAAGCCTCGATAGCTTGCACATTTGTGATACACCGTCCAAGGATGTTTGCGACATCCGCTCCGTCGAAGGCCGCGACTAAGGCATATAGTATCGCAAGCAATTCGTTTCAGCTGGCAGGGGCGACACGGCTATGTTGCCGCAATTCCAGTCCCTCGCTTCGCAGGTGGAACCATCGGCCGGACCACACGGCTTACTTCAGTGCCGGGTGGAAAAACGAAAGCGTCCCGGACTCATCGAGTCAACGGGACGCTCCTTCGTTCGATCAGCCCTCCCCCGAAAGCTGCTCTGAACCACCTTACGCTGTGCTCTCCATAGCCGCAATTGCCGGTCGTAATCCGACTTGTTACCCAAAGTCACCTAGCCGCAAATCACAATCACTCCGAGTAGCCTTCGTCGCCATCTTCTTTTTCGCTGCCGTCGCGTTCCTCTTCGCCCACTCTGGGCGTTAGTTGGCGAGCGCAGTGTTCTCTGACAGAATTAGCCCCGTCAGGTAACGTGGATTGAGGTACGACGGGAATCTTGCGTATCCCAAGGTTTCGATCTAAGTTGCATGTAGGAGAGTCTTTTGACGCTCCCTTCAGGTGTGCTGGCGTCCAGAACTAGCTGGTCTGGACGCCCTTTTATGAAGGGCATCACACTCTCATGGTGTGAAGCGGATTACTCACGTCGCCGCGCTTCCAGCATTCTTGATGTGCTGCGCATTCGCCAAAACCATCGTGAACTCTCTCTCCAGAATGTTCCAAACCGGTTTCCAGTAAACACCGCTGGATTCCATCGCTATTTGAGTCACACCGAACTGCCGTAGCCATTCCGCAAGCTCGCGCAGTTCTTGGGTCGTCGCACCAAAACGCCGCTCGTGCTTCTGCACTCGTCCTGCTTCCCACAGCAAAATACAAGCAGAAATCGAGCTCTTATGTACATCCAAACCGCCACATCTCGGATGCAACGCGTCCATGATTACCCCTCCATTGAAGTGTGATCCAGGACGCGCCGATAGGGTGAATCTCCCTCGCGTGCCCACCCTCACGGAGAGGCTACAGTCCGTTGCGCCAAAGCGCGTCCCGGGTCAAACTCATCCACGGGCTCTCAAGCACCAGTAAGGTCGAAGACCTCTGGACCACACGCCTCGTCATAGCATACTGCCGCCGAATCCCGTTTTCATTCGTCGTTGTGGCGCTGCGCGCCGTGCAAAACTCATCCCATCTGGTTACATAAACTATGCTGAATTCTTGTCGGCAGCGTGATCGGCGCAAACATGGGATTTAAACTCTTGGTCGCGCTGCAACTCGAAGTCGCGCATCATTTCATCGAAAGACTTGCCTTCAGGAGCACCGGAGGGATTGAACCGCCATCCACATTCGGAGCAACCAAAACCCCGAAAACGCTTGAACTCAATCCATACCAGCTTCCTGCTCATGGCTGCCTCTGTCGCGCCAACGATCACTAGCGTGCTGTCATAGGGATAAAGAGCGCAGTCTACATACGCCAATTTTGATGGGTCTGTCGGGCATCCTACATACCTGGATTTTGTTCCGGCGCACGCCCGGACTTCCACCTTGGGGTGCCCTCCAGTGGCTTGCTCTACCACCCTGATCGCGCCCTGCGCTACGTGTCTCTCGCTTGAATGTGCGGTATTGCTATTAGCTGTGATTCCCACGAAAACGGTATCACTGGTATCAGTCAGAAAGAGCGAGAAAGATTAGGCACGTGGGAGACGCAGACTCCTGGCCTCTGTCGTGTCAGTTTTGAGGCGCACCCTTGAATCGGTAACAAACCCTCCACTCTCTGCTTGACCATCACTGCAGCTTCGCGCTCTCGGCTTTGGCTTGCTTCAGGATAGGTATGTCTGGGTCGGCATCTATCCAGAGGGTGAGGAAATCTTGGTAGGCTTGGCGAGAGTTCTGTAAGTCTCTTGAGGACTTGTAGGCGCGAGCGAGTCCTAGATGAGCCAGCGCCCCGAGTGGGTAATTCAATATAAGGCCGGGGTGGTCAGTGAGCTTCCTAAATTCCGTCGCCGCCTTGGGTCCGTCGCCCATCGCCAAGTAGGCTTGTGCGCGCACATAGGCCGGATAAAGGGTCGAGACTGCGGTTGATCCAGGGTTCGCAAGCTCAAGAGGCGTCGCGACACCCAGATCATCGATGGCTTTCGAAAATCGCGCTTGTCGCAGGTCGATCTCCGCCCGAATGGCGGGCAGCCAGTATTTCTGAACATAGGTGGCCTCGGGCCAGTTTTTGTCTAGTTCATGCGAGAGGGCTTCGGCCTGATTGACTTCTCCGATCTGAACTAGAACGGCCGCGGCAAGGGTTGTGACATCCCGCCCGTGCGAGATCTTCTGCGCCTGAGAAATATATTCTTGAGCCGGTGCGAACTCTCCGACTTCGCTCTCGCGAAGTGCTGCCTGGACCAGGTATATTGCGGCCGATTCTTTGTCACCATCGCGTTCCATCAGGTTTTCGGCGGCGTGCGAAAGCTCACGAGCCTTTTCGAAACGGCCGTGATAGGCCGCGGTATTGGACTGCTCGGATAGAAGAACCGCCAGAGCTCCCGGCATGTCAGCTGACCGTTGAGCCAGTTGCTCCATTCCCGTTTCGTCGTTATGAAGAAAGGCCATCCAGTAGTGTGCTTGCAATAGCGAATCTGTCCGCAAGCCTCGTTGGTCGGCTTCGGCTAAAACCGCAGAGGCTTCTTCCACCCGGTTCAGAGCGAGCAGTCCTACTACCAAGTTTGAGTATGTCGAGGCCCTCGAAGGGTCAAGCAACAGGGCCTTCCGAAAGCTTTGGACAGACTGTTCGTAGTGGCCGAGCTCGCCCTGTTCATTGGCCAAGTGGTTGTAGGGGCCCGCAGACTCCGGGTAATTCTGAACTGCAACAGCGTAGACTTGCTCCGCTTTTTCCAAATCGCCGGTTACATAGGAGTAGTAGCGCGCCTCAATCGCCTCCCGTTCAGCTTCAGTTACGTGATCCCTGAGTTCGTAGGCTTTGGTGGCATTCTCACGGGCAAGTTCAGATTCTCCGAGATTGTGGTTGATTGTGGCCAGTGCGCCATAAGCCATGGCGAAGTTGGGATCCAGTTCAATGGCTTTCTTGAAAATTGGCAGCGAGTCGTGGTCGCCCTTTCTATCCCAGGTGGAGAGGGCCAGGCCATAAGCTTTGAGCGCATCCAGCGAAGACGTGGTGGCCTGTTCGAGCGGAACATCAAATTTCCGCACAGTGGCGAGCGATTCGCCGAGTTCGCCGCGCAGCTTGGATGCTGCCTCTCCGAGACTATCTAGCACCTTCTCCTTGGACGCCGCCGTAACCTGCTCCTCCGCCAGCATGTCTCCGCTCTGGCAATTCATCGCTTTCAATCCCAGCACATATTCGCTGCCTAGACTGCCGATCGCCCCAGCAATGTACGCCTTGCTGCCTGATCGCTGGCAGAGCTCGCGGGCAACCTCGGGCGTGAGTTTTGTATCAGCTGGACGGGTCATCTGGCGCAGAGTTTTCGCGACATTGCTGTCGGAGAGCACATTCAAAAAAGGGGATTGCCGCAGAGAAACGCTGAGCGCCGTCTTGAGAGTGTCGTCAAAGACTGAATCGCCCGTGCTGTTAGCGAAGTCAGCGAGGACGATGGTGTCTCTCTTCGTCAGAAGTTTGCTTCGACGCGAACGATAGTAAAACCCGCCCGGAATCAGCAAGGCAAACAGCAAAACGGGAACTGCAATCTTCCAAAGCTTCGCAAGCCGAGGTGCAGGAGCGTTCGCCATGGCCACGGTGCCAGAGGTCGCGGCAGAAAGGTGTCCGCTCTCGGAGTCCCGCTTCAGACGTTGAAGATCGGTACCAATGTCGGAGGCGTGCTGGTAACGGAGGTTGCGATCTTTCTCCAGACACTTATTGATGATCCGTTCTAAATCGAGAGGTACATCGGGATTCAGACGCACCGGGGGAACGGGCGCTCGGTTCAGGATGGACTCGAGGACTAGCCCCGTGCTTTCCCCCCGGAAGGGTAGCGTGCCCGTAGCCATCTCGTACAGCACAGCGCCAAAGGAAAACAAATCCGTGCGGGCGTCCAGTTCCTTTGCCCGAACTTGCTCCGGCGACATGTAGGCAATCGTTCCCAAGGCCGTTCCCGGACTGGTCAGGTGCTCTTCCAGCGTCACCGTCGATTGCGCCGTTGCTCCAAACGATTCACTGCTGCCGATTACGGGTGTCACTTTAGCCAAGCCAAAGTCGAGGACCTTGGCATGTCCGCGCTTGGTGAGGAAAATATTCCCCGGCTTGATGTCACGGTGGACAATGCCAGCGCAGTGGGCAGCATCGAGCGCGTCGGCAATCTCAATCCCTAGCGAGAGTACTATCTCAATCTCCAGCGGTCGCCCTGCAATACGGTGCTTCAGAGTGAGGCCGTCCAGAAACTCCATGGCGATGAAAGATTGGCCGTTTTCTTCACCGATTTCGTAAATCGTGCAGATGTTCGAATGATTCAGTGCAGAGGCAGACTTCGCTTCGCGCTGAAAGCGACTGAGGGCGTGCGGGTCTTTGGCTACGTCGTCGGGTAAGAACTTCAGGGCAACAAACCGTCCGAGCTTTACATCCTCTGCTTTGTAGACCACACCCATCCCGCCACCGCCGAGCTTCTCAACGATGCGGTAGTGCGAGATGGTTTGGCCGATCATTTAGGCTCAGTCTCCGGCCGGATGGCGAGCATGGTAGACGGCTCCGGGCCACGTGTCAGGAAGCGGAGGGTTGCGATTCCACTCGAGGATGCCCGGCATCGCGCCGGGATTAGAGTCGCCGCCGTAGTATCTCGTATGGAAACCTCCGCCATCGGAAAAGCGCGAGAGTAGAGTTCAGGGATCAGACAGGGATTACCGCGTGCTGTTCACGCGCCGCAAAAACCAATAGTTCGCGGAATCCTACACCCAAGTCCTAAGCCGCGCAAATACCGCCCTCTGCTGGTAGCGATACCGTTTGGCTTCTGATGATCCACCGGACTAATTAAAGTCGAAGGCAACGTGGTCCTTCGCTGTACTCAACTGCTGCCTCCCCTGTGTTTCCCTGCTTTCTCGCATCCAATCGGTGCCACCGCATACTTGGGTAGTGCGCTTCGGCAAGTAATCGTTACATGTAAGAGAGCAATAGCACTTGGGGCTCACCTGGAGGGGACCGCTGGATCACGCACACGTTTTACAATCTACGCCCGTCTTTTTACGTCGGATTTCAAATTCAAATTCCGGATCAGTCGGTGCAAATACTTTGGGTGAATTCCCAATAAGCGCGCGGCCTCGACGTGATTGCCGTTAGCTTCGTCCAGTGCCGTGAGAACAAGCTGTTTTTTCGTCTGGCTCAAAGTGTCGTGGTATCGCGCCGCAGCCAAGCCCGCCGACTGTTCCTCCAGCAGCGTGTTGGGTAGGTCTTCGGCAAGAATTTCGTCGGTCAGTCCGAGCACGATCGCATGTTCGATGGCGTTCTCTAATTCGCGAACGTTGCCGGGCCAGCTGTATTGCATCAACAACGCACGTGCTTCCGCCGCGATGCCTTTGAAGCCGCGATGGCACTTGGCCGCATGTTTGTTGGCAAAATACAGAGCTAGTGACGGTATGTCTTCGCGATGCTCGCGCAGTGAAGGCAAAGCTACGGAAACCACATTCAAGCGGTAATACAAGTCCGGCCTGAACTCATTCCTCTTGATCGCCTCGTCCAGGTTTTTATTCGTCGCAGCCAGGATGCGCGCGTTAAACGGCAGTAGACGGTTTCCCCCGAGCCTTTCGAATTCACGCTGCTGCAAGACCCGCAGGAGCTTGGCTTGCAATAGCGGAGCCAATTCCCCGATTTCGTCGAGAAACAGGGTCCCCTCTCCAGCTACGTCGAGCTTGCCCTTCTTGGTCCCGACCGCGCCCGTGAAAGCTCCCTTTTCGTGGCCGAACAGTTCGCTCTCCAGTAAGGCCTCCGGTATGGCAGCGCAGTTGACAGCGACAAACGGCTTGTCAGGCCGCAAACTGTTGGCGTGAATGGCGCGGGCGACAAGCTCCTTGCCGGTTCCACTTTCACCGAGAATGAGCACGGTCGAATCGCCCCTAGCTACTCGCTCAATGAATTCACTGACGCGCTGCATCGGCCTGCTCTCCCCGATGAGGGTGCGGTCGGCTTTGGCTTCTGCCTGGAGGCGCTGGTTCTCTGCTTTCAGGGAATCCAGCTTCGACAGGTTTTCTAATGTGACCGCGGCGATGCGCGAAACCGCGCTCAGGAAGTAGGCGTGGTCCTCTCCAAAGGCAGGTGAAGAAGCCGGTGAGCTCAGATAGATCACCCCGAGGATTCTCTCAACAGCCACCAAGGGCACACACAACACATGCTCTCCGGAATCGGTTTCAGTGCGAGCTGCTGCGATGACGGCACAGTGTTCCCAGGTCGCCTGCTGCACCAACTCGTTCCGGATTAGCATGTCGGGCGGAGCGCCGACGTCTCTATTCCACATACACGGCGGACTGGATTCCTCACTCGCGTTCGGCCGAAGCGCGATGGCAGCCTGTGAGGCCGGGATCACTTCGCAAATAAGCTCCAGCAACTCGCGCTGCAAGGCTTGCACGTCGTGGGTGGAATTAATCATACTCGCAATCCTGAAAAATGCAGTTAGGTCGCGCGCCATTCGACCCACCCCTGAGTCATCAGTGGGTAGGCCGGAGAGATCAAGAGACATCGTCTTTATTTCTGAGCTCGTCGCATGGTTGCCGGGGCGCGATGATAGTGGGCCCGACTGCTCATCGGGGCCGGTGAGGAATACAAACTCGCTGTTCCCGACACGAATCCGGTCTCCATGGTGGATGGTCTGGCGGCTTACTCGCGCTCCGTTGACGAAAGTCCCATTGTGACTGTCGAGATCGGCGATCTCAAAAACACCGCTAGATACCTCGCTCACCGAGCAATGCTTTCGTGAAACCGCAGGGTCGCCAACCTCCAACTGGTTGGAGGGATCCCTACCCAGAATCAGCGGGCCATCCTGCACGACCCGAACAATTTCCTTGGGGAATCCGGAAATCGACAGCAGTCTTGGGTTGATCAACTCAGTCTCCGGTTGTTCAGTGTAGCCCAAACTGCAGGAGAAGAATCGTCGAGTCGAATTCGGCTGGTGCGGAACCAAAAGGCTACCGCCGGTAGCCATTCGACTACCACATGGTCTGCCTGCGGAGAATTCCGGTCAGGGAGGCCGGATTCATCTTGTTGCAAAACCAGCAAAAAGGATCTGTGAGGAAGCTCAGTTGCGCTTGGCACGACGCATGCAATATCTCGTGGTGTCACAGCAAGCTCCCAGCGATAGCGCAGACGAGCTTCAGTGACAAATTCAGTTTGGTTCCACTGCAAGGAACCCAAGGAGGATGTCATGAAACGCAACCTGATCGGGATCCTGTCGCTGGTAGTGATGTCGGTGATGCTCAACACCACGGCTCACTCTCAGTCTTCTGTCAAAGCTAATGTGCCGTTTGCCTTCAAGGTTGGGTCGGCGGAGCTTCCGGCCGGCACCTATGCCGTCAACGCCATGGGCGCGAGCATAATCGAGATCCGGAACCCTCAGACCAGCGCGGGCGCTTTGTCGACAGTCACGCCCGAGTATCAACGCGACTCGGGCGCCAAGCTGGTGTTCCACCATTTGGGTGACCAGTATTTCCTGTCGGAAATCTGGAGAGGTGCTGGCACCAACGGGATGGTGATCGCGCCATCCAAAAAGGAGAAGAGCCTGGAAAAGGAACTGCAGCTTGCCAAAGCTCCGGCAAGTGACCAAGAAAAAATCGTGATCGCGCTTAAGTGAAACCTATCCACTTGAACCACGCAGCCGGAGCCGAGCGCTCCGGCTTTCGCTTGTTCGGTACGAGATCGATCAGGACCAGCGGACAGTGAGTGCGTAGATCTCGTGAGTGCCTATGTCGCGGGCAAAAATCGCGGAGCCATCAGGTGCGACATAGATCTGAGTACTCTGCTCAAGCGAATCCACTACTCGACGAAGGTCCTTTAGGCCGGTGATGGTTTCAATCTGGTGGTCTGCGAAGCGCAAGCGCTGCGCTTTAGGTCCTGCGCCTCCGGTGGTAAAGTAGAAATACTTCCCATCCGGCGAAACCGCCCAACTACTCACAAAGTTGCCGGCGACAAGCTCACTCCATTTTTTGGGTTTTGAAATCAAAAGTCAGGAACCCCGGCCGCAAAGGATCGAAGCGAGCGGCTACAAACGTGTTCTGGGCAATCCACAACCCTCCGCTAGACCTGTATGCTCAAGGAGTGGATAGCACCTTCGCGCTGCCCAATATGTACGCGCAAAGGAGACGATCACGCCATGGACGCGGCGCGGAAGTCGAACTGAAATTACGCGCCGAATGGACCCTAACATCGGGTTCATCTGAGCATGAGCGGAATTGACACTGGCCGAACGCCATGGTCTAATCCGTTTCTCGCTGCGCACACACTTGTGCGCGGAAGAAAACAGATGTGAGGTATTAGATGTGATCGATTTCTTTGTGGATACGGCCAACCCGTATCCGGCTCACGAGCAAATCAAGGAGCGGATCAGAATGGCGCTGGCGTTCGGCGAACTGCAACCAGGCGATACTCTGCCTTCGATTCGCGAGTTAGGCGGTGAACTGGATATTGGCCCGGCAATCGTGCGGCGCGCTTACGAAGAATTGGCGCGCGCCGGGATTCTCACCATCAGCCGGAGCCGTCGCGTTATCGTGAACCGGCAATTGGAGTATGGAGGACATCGCGAAAGCAGAAAACAGCAGGTGCGCAATCTCGCGGAGACAGTTTTGAAGCAGGTTGTGAAACTCGGGATTCATCCGCAAAGCTTCGCGCTGTATCTGCAACACCAGGTTCGCCAAGCTAAAGACAGCGATAACCGCATTGTGTTTGGTGAATGCAATCGCGTGCAAGCCGAGCAGTTCGCCTCCGACATTTCGCAGGCGTGGGGGGTTCCCGTGCGCGGCCTGGACTTCGACACGCTTCGGCTTTTGCCACTGCGGGAGACCCGCGGAATGCGGTATTTGTGCACCGTGCCGTTTCATTATGAGGAGGCATGCAGAGTTGCGCGAAAACACAAATTGAAAGTGGTGACCGTGTCGGTGCACTGGGATCAGAAGGTGATGGCGAGGATTGCGCGCCTGGCTCCGGGCAGTCGCGTTGGTCTGGTTTTCAAGAAACGCGATCTTGAGGAGTATGGTCGTCTGTTTCTGCGGCAGCTTGAGAGCCTTTTCCCGGATGCCGGACTCGCCTTTGGGGCCCTCGCGCTCGAGGAAATCGAACCGCTCGACAAGTGGCTGGAGCGTGGAAAATGGCAACTGCTGTTTTTCAGCAATCGCATCTGGGACGAACTGCCTGAAAGTGTGCGATTGAGATCTGATGTCGCTACGCCGACGTTGCGCGCCGATCCAGTATCGCTTGAAAAGGCGCGCTTGGAAGTCGGCATCCTTTCTTGAGAAACGACCGCCGGAGACTTGAATTGACTATTAACGTCGCTACGGACGTCGGTGGAACTTTTACCGACCTAGTTGGCTACAACCGACGGACCGGTCAGCTCACCGTGGCGAAAGATTCCACTACGCCCCAAGATTTTTCGCGCGGGATTCTCAGCGCGCTGGTCAAATCCGGCCTGCCTCCACGATCGGTGAAGAGGTATTTTGCGAACGGCTCAACCGTCGTAATTAACGCGCTTACCGAACGAAAAGGCGTAAGAACGGCTCTGTTCACAACCCGCGGCTTTCGCGATGTGCTCGAAATACAGCGCTCGAACCGGCCCGACATTTACAACTTCACCTACACCAAGCCGTCCGCGTTTATCCCTCGCGAACTCAGCTTCGAAGTACGCGAGCGTTTGGACGCTGATGGGCAAGTGCTCGAAGCGATCGACCTCGCGGACCTGGCCACGCACATTCGCCGCTGCAAAGAAAAAAATGTGGAGGCAATTGCGATCTGCTTCCTGAATGCGTACAGGAACAGCGAGCATGAGCGAAAATGCGCGGACTGGATACGCAAGCATGCACCAGAGATCTTGGTCTGTTGTTCTCACGAACTGACGCAAGAATACCGGGAGTATGAGCGGGCCAACACCACCGTGCTGAACAGTTACGTTCAGCCTGTCGTGGCTCGATACCTGGCAAATTTGGAGGATGGTCTGCGCAAGGTTGGCATGGGTGCGCAACTGTATGCGATGGCATCGAATGGGGGCGTGATGAGCTTCTCGCAGGCCAAGCGGGCGCCCATTCAGGTTGTGGAATCGGGACCAGTTGCAGGGGCGATTGGTGCACGCGCGATTGGAGAGTCGATCGGCGAGTCGAATCTGCTGACGCTCGATGTTGGTGGAACAACGGCGAAGACCACTCTAATCCACAAAGGGCAACTGCGCATTAACAGCGATTACTTCATCGAGAAGAGTCCGACCTCGGGGGGATACCCGTTGAAGGTGCCGTGTTTGGATATTGTCGAGATCGGCGCAGGGGGCGGAAGCATTTTCAACAAAGATGAAACGGGCGCGTTGCGGGTTGGCCCGGTAAGCGCGGGTGCAGTGCCCGGTCCTGCCTGTTACGGCCGGGGAGGAACGAAACCAACGGTGACCGATGCGTTCCTGCTAGGCGGCGTTCTGAATCCCCATTATTTCCTCGGCGGAGACATCCATCTGAAAAAGGAGCGTGCACATGATGCGTTTGCTTCCGAGTCGAGGAAATTGGGGATTCCTGTCGACAAACTCGCTCACGGAACGGTGCGGCTTGCCAACTCGCAAATCATCAATGCACTCAAGCTGGTCTCGGTGAAACGCGGCTATGACCCCAGGGATTTCACACTCGTTGCATATGGAGGCGGCGGGCCGTTGCATGCCTCCAGTGTGGCGCGGCAACTCGGTATCCCAAAGGTCTTGGTTCCACCATTGCCCGGAGTGTTCTCGGCATGGGGAATGCTCGTTGCTGATTTGCGGCGGGATTTTCTACGTACCCGGATCATGCTTGTCGATCGGCACTGCGGCGAGAATTTGCAGACGGCTTTCGGTGAATTGGAGGAACTTTCCCGCAAGGCGTTTTCCGAAGAGGGCCGGGAAGAGCACATTCGTATCGAACGCTATGTCGATGCCCGCTATCGAGGCCAGGAACACAGCGTGAAAGTGTCGATAGCTCAGGCGACGCTAAAAAATCAGGCCCTCGAAGTCCTGCGCCGGCACTTTGAAGAGTTGCATCAACGTGCCTACGAGTTCACCCTTGCGGACCCGATGGAAATCGTTACCTGCCACTTGGTCGCGTATGCAAGGCTGCCCAAACCTCCAATCCATGTGATTCCTCGGCGAAAAGGTGAGCGCGCGAAACCCAAGGAATCGCGGTTGATGCATCTGGAAGATAAGTCGGGACAAGTGCAAGTCTTTGAGCGCAGCAACCTGCCACCGGGTTCGCGACTGAATGGCCCGGTGGTCATCGAAGAGCCAACTTCGACCACCATCGTGAACCCTAGAGACCGCCTGCAGGTCGACGAATACGGCAATCTGCAGATTGAAATTCGCTGACGCTAGCTCAGATGAAGTTTCCTCAGATCAATTTCAGCTGTGGACTAATGACTTCCGCAATCGATTCTGCTTTTCTCGCAGAACCGCAGTTGCTTCCCGGTCGACCTGCAATGTCTCGCGATTGAGCACGACACCACAGATTTGCTGCGCCTGATCAATCGTGAGGAATTCGTTGCGAACGTCGGCTTGAACGTCTTGTGGATCACGTTCGAACGCCGGGCCAAAGCCACCACCTCCGCCCGTGGCGAGCCGAACCATATCGCCCTGGCGCAGTTTTCTGGCTGCGATTTTGCCGCGCGATTCGGGAGGCGCTCCCGTAGAAAGAATCGACACGCGATTGCAGGTTCCCGCGCCACCTCCTGAGAGTCCCCACGGAGGAAATCTTGATCTTCCAAAGGAAGCAGTGAAATTGGCTTCGCGACTCAGCACGCGATAGTCCTTTACGACTCCAAAGCCCCCGCGAAATTTCCCAGCTCCCGCTCCTGCTTCAGTGTTCAAGGCATACTGTTCGACGCGGATCGGGTATCTTGCCTCGATGACCTCGGTCGACATATTCAGGGTCTCTCCGTCGCCGAGACAAAACTGCGCGCTTGCGCCATCGTGAGTCGACGTTGCACCCCATCCGCCGGGTTGCGGTTCAACGAGAGCGTACGGCTGTTTCTTTCGTTCGTCATAACCACCCAGGATCGTTCCGCAAACGCTGAGAAAGTGACCGGCGCCCACGCGACCAGGAATATGCGGAGCCAGCGCCTTCATCATCAAGTCCCCAACATAAGCATCGGTCTCCCAATAGGTGGAAGTCGGGGCGGGCGGAAGCGCATGAAAGATGCTGCCGGGATCAGTCAGCAGGCACAGCGGACGAAAGTTGCCTTCGTTGGCCGGAGCGTGCGGAGACGTGATCGCTTTGAATGTCGCTTTCGCGGTACACAGCGACGCCGGATAGGAAGCATTAATGGAACCACTGACTTGCGGGCTCGAGCCCCGCAGATCGATGACAAACTCTCGCGCAGAAACCGTCAGCCTGATCCGCACGCGGATTGGATCATCGTGAATGCCATCGTCATCGATGAAATCTTCCGCCTCAAAAACTCCGTGCGGCAGATGCTTGAGCGCATCTTTGCTCAGTTTCTCACCTGAAGCCAATATCTTCCGAAACGAGAGCTGCATCGAAGGCAAACCGTACTTGGCGCAGAGTTCTTCCACCCGGCGCGCGGCAACGCGCAGAGACGCTTCCTGCGACAACATGTCACCGATGGTCATCTCAGGAATGCGCACATTGTGACGAATCATGTCGATGAGAGACTCAGACGGTTTGTTCCGCTCGTACAGCTTAATCACGGGAAAGAAAAGTCCCTCTTGATAAATTTCGGTGGAGTCGGAAGTCCAGCTTCCGAAATGCATGCCACCGACGTCAGACCAATGGCCTTTGCTCACGGCAAATGCGACGAGCACACCCTTGTACATAATCGGACGAATCAGCGTGATGTCGTTCAGGTGAGTTCCGTTTCCGTAGGGATCGTTGGTTATGAAAACGTCGCCGCCATGAATGTTCCCATTGAACTTGCCGATAGTTTGTTTCACTGCCAGATCCAGCGTGCCCAAGAAGCCCGGCACGCCGGCTGCTTGCGCGATCAACTGCCCCTTGTGATCGGTGAGGCCACAGGCGTAGTCCAGCACCTCATAGATCACCGGGCTTTTGCTGGTGCGGCCGAAAGCGTGAAACATCTCTTCTGCGGCGGAAATCAGACCTTCCTGAATGATCTCCAGGGTGAAGATGTCAGTCTGTGCTCGAGCCATTCCGTACTCCGCGTGAGGGTTGGGCAATCTCGATGATCAGATCACCGTAAGCGCCGACGGTCAAGTTGTCTGCCGGACCGAGCACGCTGGTTGCGGTCGCTTCCTCCACGATCGCAGGGCCAGCCAAAGAATTTCCGGCCAGAAGTTTAGCGCGGTCGTATACAGGAAAGGGAACGATGCGGTCGAGTTCACGCCAGTAGACATCGCGTCGCTGCTTGATCGCATGCGAGGCATTTTCGTCTCCGCTTCGAATCGGCTGAAACTCCGGCTTCTCGACTCGTCCGACCGCCTGCAGCCGGAAATGGACGATCTGTACCGGTTCCTCGGTCCGGTGTCCGTAAGTGCTTTCATGCATCTGATGGAACGACGCCTCCAATCCTTGCCGTTGTCCGGCCGTGAAAGTTTCGGTTGGAAGAGGCACGGTTACGGAATGGCCGCCTTGTCCGAAGTAGCGCATGTCAAGGCTACGATGAAACTCCCGTCTCTCGGCGGGAATCTCATCCGAATCCAGAGCACCCCGCCCCAGCGACTCCAACTCACGGAAGATTGAATCAATCTGGCCGGCGGTTGCGTCTTTCAGGTCCAGGATCATAGTCCGCGAGTAGTGATGGACCAGATCGGACAGCAACATGCCCATCGCCGAAAAATTTGCGGGCGCCACCGGGATCACGACCTTGCCAATTTCGCATTTCCGCGCAAGATTGCAGGCGAAAAACGGACCCGAGCCTCCGAAGGCGAGCAAAGCAAAATCGCGAGGATCGAAACCTTTTTCGACGGTGATTTCGCGGATTGCACCCGCCATTTTCGCTTCGACGATGGCGAAGATGCCGCTGGAAGCCCGCCCTATGTCGAGCCCCAACGGCTCCGCAATCTTCGAATTGATCGCCGCGCTGGCCGATTCATAATTGAGCTGCATCTCGCCGCCAAGAAAATATTTCGGGTCGAGCAAACCCATACAGAGGGCAGCATCGGTCAGGGTGGGTTGCTTTCCACCGCGCCCGTAACAGATCGGACCGGGATTTCCTCCAGCGCTCTCGGGGCCTACCTGCAAGGCACCTCCAGCATCGATCGATGCAATACTGCCACCGCCAGCGCCAATCGAACGGATGTCCATAATCGGCAGCAGCAGTTTGTACCCCTCGATCATAGTTTCCGAAACGACGCGCGGTTGCCCCTTCACGATCAAAGAAACGTCGAAGCTCGTGCCGCCACCATCTGCAGTGATCAGGTTCTGCAGGCCTGTTGCGGCAGAAAGCCTGCTCGCACCCAATACTCCCCCGGCAGGCCCGGACATCAGCGTAAAAATCGGACTCTCGCGCGCTTCGGTGAAGCTCATTGCGCCGCCGCTCGAACGAAGCAGCAGAAACCTTTGCGAAAAGCCTTCGTTCTGCAAGTTCTCCTGCAAGTGGTCGAGATAGTCCTGAACCTTCGGTTGAATATAGCTGTTCATCACGGCCGACATCGTGCGCTCGTACTCGGAGTATTCCCTCAAGATTCTGTGTGAGAGCGTGACGTAGATCTCCGGAGCCTCTTTCGCGAAGATTTCTCCGATTTCTTCTTCGTGGACGGGATTAGAGTAGGAATGCAGCAGGCACACCGCAACCGCCTGCACCTTGTGGCGCCGAAACCAAAGGATTGCGTCCGCGACGCCAGCGCGTTCGAGCCGCCGCAGCACGCCGCCACGCGCATTGATGCGTTCATCGACCTCCATGCGGAGATGCCGGGGAACCAGCGTCGTCGGCTTCTGGTAGAGGATGTTGTACATATCGGGCCGATCCATTCGCGCGATTTCGATGACATCGCGAAATCCCTTGGTGGTGATCAGTCCGGTAGAAGCGCCTTTTTTTTCGAGCACTGCATTGATCCCCAAGGTCGTGCCGTGCACGAATAGATTTACGTCGCCTAGGGGGAGCCTCTCTTTACGTATGACATCCAGCACTCCTTGGCTCGGCTCAATCATGGTCAACGTCTTGTTCGATCGAACTTCGCCGCTGCGGAGATCCCAGCTGATCAGGTCAGTGAAAGTTCCTCCTACATCGACGGCGAAGCGCATTGCTGGTTGGCTGTGTGGCATCTTGGATTCTTATCTCTGCTATTGATCTACGGCAGTTTTGTGGGCAAGCTCGGCGCGCAATGCGGTTGTGCGCTCGGCGTCGACTGTCAGTTCGCTGGCGACCTCACGGAGCACAACGCCGTAGTCCTTCTCAGCTGCGCTTCGGCTGACGTAGCCGGCAATGACATCAGCGAGAACGGCTTGCCGATCGCGCTCCCAAGGATTCCCCCAACCCGCGCCGCCTCCGCTGCGAATCAGGACGCGATCTCCGGCGCGAAGCTCGGCTTTATGTTTTCCGCGCTTTAGTTCCTCAGGCGTACCGGGGAAATAGGTGATTTCGTTCAAAAGACCGCCCTTTCCGCCTTCGATTCCGGTGACGGTGCTGGCCTCGGTGCGCTCGGCAATGGATATCGCCGTGGTGGACTCGAGTGCGTGATATTCCTTGACCACGCCTACTCCGCCGCGAAACTTGCCGGCCCCGCCCGAATCTTCCCGCAGTTCATATCGTTCAACCAGCAGCGGAACACGCGATTCTTCGATTTCATTTGGAATGTTGCAGCAGCCGGACTCGCAGTGGTGCAGCAGAGCATTCTCTCCGTCGCGGTTGCGGCTCGCGCCCATTCCAACCGCTTCGACGCCGCCACCGTAATCCCCGCGGCCGGTCTCATAATCAAAGTAGGTCATCAGGAAATCGCAGCAGTCTCCACCCGAGTGGGCTGTGACTCGCTGGGGAATGGCTTTGGCTAATGCCATCGGTATCAGATCCATCAGGCGCTGCTCGGGCCAGGCATAGAGGAAGGTGGCAGCCGGAGGAGTAGGGTTGAAAATCGAGCCAGACGGCGCAATCACCTGCAAAGGTCGAAAATGTCCTTCATTGGCGGGCAGCAGAGGAGTGGTGAGCGACTTGAGTACGTAGCGGCACGCCGACATGGTCCCCGGAAATGGCGAATTGATCGGGCCGCGCTGCTGGGGAGCTGAACCGGAGAGATCGATAATGAAATCGCTGCCGCGCACCGTCACGGTCGCATGCAATTTCACGGGCCCGGGGTCGACACCGTTGTTATCCATCCAATCGACAATCTCCCACGTGCCGTCTGGGATGGCGGCAACGGCTGCGCGGGATATTCTCTCGCCGTGCGAGATCATCTCCTGAACAGCTCTATGAAAGGTATCTTTGCCATAGCGCGCGACGAGTGCTTCGACGCGCCGCCCGCCCAGTCGCAATGCTGAAGCGGCAGCGAGGAAATTCGTTGCAGTCGTGTTGGGAATGCGTGAGTGGGCCTTGATAAGACGCACGATTTGCTCTTGAAGCTCGCCCTTGCGAAACAGATACAGAGCGGGCATCAAGAGTCCTTCCTGATACATCTCCGTCGAGGTGGTGGGATAGGGATCGATCGCGCCGAGATCGCCCATATGGGCCTTCAAGGCGGTATAGGCTACGATTTCGTCTTCGAAAAAGATCGGAGCAACCAAGGCCGCATCGATCGGCTGGCTGCCGGTATCAAAAGGAACCGAGGTCGTGAGCACGTCGCCGGGCGCCAGGTTGGCAACGCCCACCTGGTCGATGCACGATTGCACGCAATAGTTGAGCGTGCCCGAAAACAACGGAATTCCGGGGACGTCGGCAATCAGGTTCAGGGCGTGATCGTAGATGGAAATACCAAAGTCATTGAGTTCGTAAAGAATGGCCAATGTTGTCGTGCGCTTGAAACACCGCTTCAGTTCTTCCGCGGCGGAAATCAGCTCGTAGCGAATGACCTCAGTCGTGATTGGATCGGCCAACTCTTTTCCTTCAAAAACAGGAAGCTTGTCTGCTTCCTGCTGCCTAGTTTCGAAGCGCTTGCTGCGGCCCCACGATGTCAAAAATGAATTGAACGGATCATTTCTCTCGATTGGACGCCGGCGAACTGCAGCCCTATAATCTTTTTTTCAAAAAGTGTGCTTGTTCTAACACAAATGTGCCGGATGTCAAACAAATTTATCTTGACATGGCCGCGGAAAAAGGCGTAAATTTCCGGCCACGAAAACTTCCTGCTCCAGATGCGGTCTTCCTTGGGGGCACCTTGAATACACAAGATGGTGGTGACGGAGGCGTCAGACATGCGGTGCTTCGTGGGAAATGCGTTTCTGTTTCTAAACTAGTTTTGTTCCTCATGGTGCTGGCCGTCGCCGCGAGCGGACAGACCTTCACCACTCTGAGTGGAAGTGTACTGGACCCATCGGGTGCGGCTGTGGCGAGTGCTCAGGTGTCCATTGTGAATGAAGGAACGGGCGCCACACGCAGCACGACGAGCGGCGCGTATGGGACCTACGAATTCTCGCAAGTGGCCGCCGGGAATTACACGCTGACCATCGCCGCCACGGGATTCAAGCAAGCGATTCGTCAACACGTCGCTGTGCTGGTGGCGACGCCGACGCGGGTCGATGTCACGTTGCAGGTCGGCGCGAACGCGCAACAGGTCGTCACGGTCGAAGGCAGTGTGGAAACGGTCAATACGCAGGACGCAAGTATAGGATCAGCCTTCGATCAAGATCAGATCGTTCAATTGCCTTTCGCCGCCCGGAACCCGGTGAATTTGTTGACGCTGCAACCCGGCGTGGTGTTTACCGGCTCTTCCGACACCGACCTGCTCTCGATGGGTTCTACGCAGAACCTGGACCCGCGCGAGGGGGTGGTAAACGGCGTGCGCGGGAACCAAAGCTACGTTTCGCTCGATGGCATCGAATCGAACGACTATCAGAATCAATCGGCATTCACGAGCGCAATGCCGATCACCCTCGATGCGCTGCAAGAATTTCGCGTCATCACCACCAACGCAACTGCCTCCAGCGGCGCCGCGGGCGGGGCGCAGGTAGAAATGGTGACCAAGTCGGGCACCAACGCGTTTCATGGCAACGCCCGCTGGTTTAATCGCGACACGTCGCTCGCTGCAAATTCATTCTTCAACAATGCGGAGGGCGTTCCGAGAGCCAAGCTCATCCGTAATATTTTCGGGGCATCGCTGGGTGGTCCTGTATTGAAAGACAGGGTTTTCTTCTTCCTCGACTATGAAGGAAGAACGGATCGCAGCGCGACTCCGACCAGCAGGATTATTCCGAGCAACACTTTGAAGTCGGGCGAACTGATTTACCAGGTAGCCAGTCCGGGCACCGGAGTGGTTCCCTGCCCCTACGGCTCGGGAAACTGTGTGGAACTGACGCCGAGCCAGTTGGCGGCGCTTGATCCTGGATGCTCGCAACCGGGCTCCGCGGGGTGCGGCGTCAATCCCGACATGTTGCAGTTCATGAATTTATATCCATCCGGCAATGCTCCAAGTCTGGGACTCGACGGCGGCCTGAACTATACGGGTTTTACCTTCAATGCGCCGACAAATACCACGAACGGCGTTTACACCGCTCGCCTGGATTTCAATTTGACGGGCAACGGGAAACACATGCTGTTCTGGCGCGGCAACCTCGCGGATATCAAGACTGACATTACCCCTGCTGAATTTCCCGGCCTTCCCCCAAACAATCTCTTCTTTAACGACAGCAAGGGCATGGCAGTCGGATACACGGCGGTGTTGCGCACCAACCTGATCAACAACGCCGAGTGGGGATTCATACGCCAGGGAGTAAATGAAAGTGGCGGGACGTCCGACGCACTCTCTGCGGAAAATTTTTCCGATCCTTTGAACTTTACTCGAGGCTTTGCGCGCACTGTGCCTACGGAAGAATTCAGGGACGACCTGTCGTGGACTCGCGGAAAACACACGATTCAGGTGGGAGCTGACGTTCAGCTTCCCAGAAACCACTTCTCGACATATCAGAATTCGTATCCAATCTTTTTCCTGGGAGACTTCGCGTTTTGTTCGAACGATTGCCGCGATCCGATCAACGAGCTACAGGCTCAGGGGCAACAGGCACCGTTGAACACGACCGCATTCCTGACTTCGTTTATGGAACTCACGGGCTCGTTGAGTTACGCGGAAGCTTCGCTGTTGGCCAATCCCAAGAGCGGTGCGCTGACACCGCCAACGGGTGTGCCGTTGAATCGAAATTATGCGGAGGATGATTTCGAGTGGTACGTGCAGGACAGCTGGCGGGTGAAACCCAATCTCACCATCAACTACGGCCTTCGCTACAGCTATTTCGGTGTGCCGTGGGAACAAAACGGGCTACAGACGATTCCGACCATGAACCTCAATTCGTGGTGGGACACCCGCGTTGCGAACATGAATCAGGGGATTCCAGCAGACGCCGCGCCTCTGCTCTCCTTCATTCCGGGCGGTAAGGCAAATGGTAAGCCTTCGTGGTACAACCCCAGCACCCGCAACTTCGCTCCCCGGCTGTCTCTGGCATATTCTCCCGGCTATCACGATGGAACTCTCGCAAAGATTTTCGGAGGGCCGGGTAAGAGTTCTATCCGGGCGGGTTTTGGAATGTACTACGGCCGCATGGGAGGAGCCATCGCAACGGATCAAGCGATCAATGCCGGCGATCCCGGGCTGGTAAACAGCGAACTGACTCCCATAGGGCTTTTCAGCCTGGCGACGGCTCCGCGATTCTCCGGAACTTGCAGCGTGGCGGCCGGATGCTCGGGATTCCCCGCATTATCGACATTCTTCCCCAACGCTCCGACCAATGTAACTTTTCCATTCACTCCGGATACCGGTATCGACAATTTTGACTTTTCCGTGAATCAGAGTCTGAAAGTTCCGTACTCGTATGCCATGGATTTCAGTCTCGAGCGGGAGCTTGGGAAGGGATTTACGGTTGAGGCGGCGTATGTCGGCAATCTGGGCCGTCGACTGCTGTTGAAAAAAGACTATGGCCAGTACATGGGCGAATTCAAGGATGTGAAATCGGGCCAGACGCTGTGGCAGGCCTACAATCTGCTCGTAAAGCAGATGGGAAGCCTCACCAACCAGACGCCTGCTTCGCAAATCACTCCCATCGCATGGTTCCAGGACTTGATGCCCAATATGCCAGCGTATGCGGCAGGTTATCTGGGCAATCCTGCCGTTGCGAACATGACGCCCACGCAGGCTTTTTACTCCATCGTGCAAACCTATGCTCCGGATTGGAGCGATGCTGTGCTCGCCATGGACGA
>Ga0116121_1000281_pt1 | contig 27650 bp, 23 predicted proteins | sample June2015DPH_13_1_FD_89725 | JGI IMG/M metagenome (GOLD analysis project Ga0116121, IMG submission 89725) | Peatland microbial communities from SPRUCE experiment site at the Marcell Experimental Forest, Minnesota, USA - June2015DPH_13_10 | ecosystem: Environmental > Terrestrial > Soil > Wetlands...
ACGCTGGTAAAATAAACCGGAACTCCAGCAGTGCGTCGATTCGTGGGGCTATAGCTCAGCTGGGAGAGCGCGTCGTTCGCAACGACGAGGCCGTCGGTTCGAGCCCGACTAGCTCCACCAAATCTTTCAATAGCTTGCCGATATTCCTGGCCGGGTTCGGCGCCGGCGGGAAACTCCATCCGATGGCCGCTTGTGCCTGTGACCGTGGCGCAAAGTCTGTAAATTCCTGGGCGAATGTGCGTCGAATTATTCGTAATGGAGCGCACAGAGGTTTTGCAGCGAGGGCGGGAGAGAGCTAAGCTCAATTGGTCTCAAACCAAAGAGGAGGAGTGCTCGCCGATGCAGCCCAGATTCTTCCTGTTCGTGCTACTCGTAGGCGCAACCGCAGCTATGGGGGGCGAACCAAAGCAACTCGCTCTCGGCCGTCGTTCTGCGCCTTTGCTCACGGTAGATGGCCTGACGTTCAAGGATCTCGATAAGAATGGGAAGCTTGATCCTTACGAGGACTGGCGTCTTCCTGCTGAGGTCCGGGTCGCTGACCTGGTTCAGCGCATGAATCTGGAAGAGTTGGCGGGGCTGATGGTCCACGGCACGCTGCCGAGTGTTGGGCCCATGGCGCCGCTCGGGGTTGGCAGGGAGTATGACTTGGAGAAGGTCCGCCAGTTCATCGCTGAAGATCACGTCAACACTTTCATCACGCGGCTGAATGGAAGCGCCGAGTTCTTTGCCAAACAGAACAACGAAGTGCAGGCGATTGCAGAAGCTTCGCGATGGGGGATTCCGGTAACCATCTCCTCGGATCCGCGGCACCATTTTGAGCAAGTGCTGGGAGCTACCATGCAAGACAGAGCATTCTCGATGTGGCCGGAGCCGCTGGGCTTTGCGGCATTGAACGACCCGGAGCTCACTCGCCGCTTCGGAGATGTCGTGCGTCAGGAATATGAAGCGGTTGGCATTCGCGAATCGCTTGCGCCACAGGCCGACCTGGCCACGGAACCGCGCTGGGCTCGGATTAACGGAACCTTTGGCGAAGATGCGAATGTCGCGAAAGGCATGGTGGAAGCCTACGTCGCCGGAATACAGAATGGTGCGGATGGTTTGAACTCAGGAAGCGTCGTCGCGGTGGTGAAACATTGGGTGGGGTACGGCGCGGCAAAAGACGGTTGGGATGGGCATAACTACTATGGCCGCTATGCCGATTTCTCTGGACACAACTTCGCACAGCATCTGATTCCGTTTACCGGCGCCTTCGCGGCGCACGTAGGCAGCGTGATGCCCACCTACTCGGTCTTACAAGAAGTTGCCATCGACGGCAAGCCGCTGGAGCAAGTTGGAGCGGGATTCAATCATCAACTGCTGAGTGAATTGCTGCGCGGGCAATACGGATTTCGCGGCCTCATCGTAAGCGACTGGGCGATTACGAGTGATTGCTCTGAGGCCTGCCGCAATGGAACGGCAGCAGGCGTCGAGCCCACCCCAGCGGAAATCGGCATGCCATGGGGAGTGGAAGAGCTGTCGAAGGCGCAACGCTTTGCCAAGGCGATCAATGCTGGAGTGGACCAGATCGGGGGGACCGAGCAATCGAACATCATCGTGGAAGATGTTCAAAAGGGATTGATCTCGGAAGCGCGGGTTCGGGAGGCTGCGAGCCGCATCCTTCTGCAGAAGTTTCAGATAGGACTCTTTGAACAGCCTTACGTGGATGAAACAAGGGCCGCGGTGATTGCCGGAAACAAAGACTTTGCAGCTGAGGGGCAAGCTGCGCAGGCCCGCGCTGTTGTTCTGCTGGAAAACGGACGCGTCCCCGCAACGGGACAGCCTCTGCTGCCGGTGACTCCAAAGAATAAGAAGATCTATCTGTATGGCATATCTGCCGAGGCTGCGGAGGCGGTTGGATTCATCGTGGTCAAGGATGCGGCGCAGGCGGACCTGGCGATCATTCGCGCGCCGGCGCCCTATGAAAGTGAGCATCCGAATTTCTTCTTTGGATCAAGGCAGCACGAGGGAAGGCTCGCGTTTACGGAACAGGATGCAGCTTATGCGGAGCTGCTGCGAGTAAGTCGGATGGTTCCGACGGTGTTTCTAACCACGCTTGAGCGGCCGTTGATCCTCACCAATGTTAAGCCGCACGCGACTGCGCTCCTGGGCGATTTCGGCATCGCAGACGAACCGCTATTCGCTCTCGTAACCGGGAAGGTACCGCCCGGCGGACGTCTCCCCTTCGAATTACCGTCCTCGGTGGAGGCGGTGAAGCAACAGAAAAGCGATCGACCACACGACTCGCAATCCCCACTGTTTCCCTTTGGGTTCGGGCTGCATTATTGAGCGTCGACAGCACCCGGTGACGACTACTTGGAGAAAAGTTCGGTGCGAGAGATGCCGAGCTTTCGCATTCTCGCATTGAGCGTGGTGCGCTTCATGCCGAGCTGCACGGCCGCGGTGGAAACGACGCCGTTGGCTGCGCGCAGAGCGCGAAGAATGAACTCCTTTTCTGAAGACTGCAGGGTCTGGGGTGCTTCGGAGTGCGGGGGAGGAGCGAAAGCTCCCATCGCAGCCAGCGGAACATTCAGAACCGGTCCGGGAGAAAGGATGACCGCTCTCTCGATAATGTTCTCGAGTTCTCGAACATTACCCGGCCAGTGCCAGCGGGAGAGCGTGCGCATGGTTTCGGCGGGGATTCTCTCAATGTGGCGGCCCATTCGTTGGGCATGCTTGTTGACGAAATAGTGAACCAGCAAAGGGACGTCACCGGTTCGATCGCGGAGCGGAGGCACCTGAACCGGAAACACATTCAAGCGGTAAAAGAGATCCTGCCGGAAAGTGTGGTCCGCGACCATCTGTTCCAGGTTGCGATTGGTGGCCACGACCAGCCGCACATCGACGTGGATGGTGTGCGTGGAGCCCAGGCGCTCGAACTCCTGCTCCTGGAGGGCGCGAAGCAGTTTGGGCTGCAGTTCGAGCGGGATGTCGCCGACCTCGTCGAGGAATAGAGTTCCTTTGTTGGCGAGCTCAAGGCGTCCAATCTTCTGGGCGATGGCGCCGGTGAACGCTCCTTTTTCGTGGCCAAAGAGTTCGCTCTCCAGCAAGCCGGTGGGGATGGCAGCGCAATTCAATTTGACGAGCGTGCGATCGCGGCGCCGGCTGAGGTCGTGGATGGCTCGGGCGATCAGTTCCTTGCCCGTGCCCGTTTCTCCGAGGATGACGACGGTCGAATCGGTGGCGGCGACGGTACGCACCTGATCCAATACTTGTTTCAGCGCAGGGCTTTCTCCGACGATCTCGTCAAAGTTGTACTCGCTGCGAATTTCGTCTTCGAGATAGCTTTTCTCCTGCGCCAATTCGTCTTTCAGTTCCGCGATCTGGCGAAACGCCAACGCGTTGTCCACGGCGATCGCCACCTGATTTGCGACCTGGCTGAGCAGGTCCACATCCGCCTGGGTGAACCGGGACTCCTGGAGGCTGCAGACGTTCAGAGTTCCGAGGGTGCGTTCATGACCTACCAGGGGCAGCCAGCATCCCGAACGGATGCCGCCCTTTATGAGCATCTCGGTGACTTTGGACGGGAACGTTTGGGCGTCGAGGTGGTTCACAAGCAGGGGCTTGCAGGTGGAAAAGGCTCGGCCTGCGGGCGAATCCTCTACGGGGAAGATGAATTCTTGCCGGATCACGCCACGTCCTTCAGGAAAATCGACGGCGTGAATGCTGAGCTGGTTTTGCACGGGATCGTAGAGGCAGAGGCTGGAGTAGTCGTGCTGCAATAGGCCTCGAATGCAACCCGAGACTTGGGCGAGAAGCTCGGGGAGATCGAGATGTCGAACCAATGCGTTGTTGATCTCGAGCAGCAAGCGAAAGCGCTCGTGCTCCTTCAGCAGGCGATCCTGGTAGGTTCTGGCCGACTCGTGAGCGAACGCGGCATCGACGGCGAGAGCCACCTGGGCGACGGTTTGCTCCATGAAACGCAGATCGGAATCGCTGAAGGCACGCTCCCGCTGACTGCCGAAGCAGATCGCCCCATAGCGCTGCCGAGCCGTGGTTACGGGAACCACATAGAAGGTACGGATGCTGCTTTCGCGCAGCAGACGAACCGCCGGGGCAAACCGGGTTTCGTGATCCAGATCCTCGAGCAGCAGGGGTTGCTGATGCTGCCAAACCCAGCCTGCTGGCGAATCCTCGATGGGCAATTCCAAGGAGAGGGGAATCGTCATGGGAGCGGCGGCCTCCAAAAGGCTCACGCGCATCACATTCTGGTCAGGGTCGTGCAGGACAAGGTTCAGAAACTCGAACTGGACCACCTTTAACAAACGATGCTGCAGGTCGTGGAACAAGGCCGACAGCTCAGGGTGGGAGGCGATGGAGCCGGCCACTTCCAGCAGGGCTTCGTAGGCCTTGATCGCGGGCACACGGTCGGGGGTGGAGGTGCGGGACGAGTCTTTATCCAAATCCAAGGCGGTCACTTTCGGACAGTAGAACTTTCCATTCTACGCCGTGCCCGGGGGCGCATGGTCAGTTTGACGAGATATGGTCAAGAGCTTTTGCGGGAAGACGGCAAAGTGGAGCGCTTAACGGCCGCCAAGTGTAGTGGCAACAGTGGCTTAGAGAGACCTGCCCGCGAGCCGATCTCTGGCTTTCAGGCTGCAACGTAGTGAACGACACTCGATACTCGGCCGGTAGGAGCGAGCGGGAAGACGATCCACAAGAAGCCGAAGAAGAACGGAAACGGACCACGGAGGCCCACCCATGGCAACGATCACGACCAATTCTACTGAAACCCTCGGGCAGCACGAAAGCATCACGATCGATCCGGCCCACGATGTGTTTCGAGCACGGCCCCGTCTGCTGGACGCGGTATTCTCGCCAAAAGTGGTGGCGGTGGTAGGAGCTTCCGAGAGGCCGGGCAGCGTGGGCCAAACCGTGTTGTCGAACCTGGTGGCAACTCCATTTGGCGGAGACGTGTATCCCATCAACCCGAAGCGGCCAACCGTGCTCGGCATTCCCGCCTTTGCCCGCATTGTCGATTTGCCAAAGAAGCCCGATCTGATCGTGGTTACAACCCCGGCGGCGACGGTCCCGGAGATCATTCAGGAAGCGGTGGATGCTGGGGTTCCGGCGGCGATCATCATCTCGGCCGGATTCAAGGAGCATGGCGAGGCGGGAAAAGAGTTGGAGCGGCGGATCCGCGAGATCAGCCGGGGGAAGATGCGCATCGTCGGTCCGAACTGTTTGGGGGTGATGAATCCGGTCAGCGGATTGAACGCAACGTTTGCCAAGAAGATGGCGCGTCCCGGCCGGCTCGCATTTATCAGCCAGAGCGGAGCGTTGGGTACTGCAGTGCTGGACTGGAGCTTGCGCGAGATGGTGGGATTCAGCAGCTTTGCCTCGGTCGGCTCTATGTTGGATGTGGGCTGGGGGGATTTGATCGACTTCTTTGGAAGGGATCCCAACACCGACAGCATTGCGATTTACATGGAATCGATCGGCGATGCGCGGGCGTTTTTGTCGGCGGCGCGCGAAGTTTCCATGAGCAAGCCCATCGTCATCATTAAGGCGGGACGGACGGCGGCGGCAGCCAAGGCGGCGGCTTCCCATACCGGATCCCTGACGGGAAGCGACGAAGTTCTGGACGCGGCCTTTCACAGCAGCGGCGTGCTGCGGGTTAATTCCATTGGTGAGCTTTTCTACGTGGTGGAAGTGCTGGCAAAGCAGCCGCGTCCGCGCGGTCCGCGTTTGACGATTCTGACCAACGCCGGCGGTCCCGGCGTGCTGGCGACCGACGCCCTGATTGCGGCAGGGGGACAGTTGTCGGAGCTTGCCGATGAGACCATGAGAGCCTTTGACAGCTATCTGCCACCGCACTGGAGCCACAACAACCCGGTGGACATTCTCGGCGATGCCGAACCGGAGCGCTACGCGAAAGCGCTGGAGATTGCAGCCAAGGATCCCAACACCGACGGCATGCTGGTGGTTCTGACTCCCCAGGGAATGACGAATCCGACGCAGATCGCCGAACACCTGGTTCCCTATGCGCACTCGACGGGCAAGCCGATATCGGCGAGTTGGATGGGAGGCGATGAGGTAGCGCAGGGAGAGGAAATTCTGCGGCGCGCCGGAATTCCCGCGTTTGAATTCCCCGACGCTGCAGCCGTCGCCTTCAATTACACGTGGAGGTATGCGAGCAACCTTAAGGCGCTCTATGAAACTCCGGCGCCCCGCCGCGCTGCGGAGCACGACCGGGATCTGGCGAAGAACATACTGCACAAGGTCCGCGAAAGCGGCCGGACAATTCTTACCGAATACGAATCCAAAGGGCTGCTTGCGGCCTACGGAATTCCGACCGTCCGCACTGAACTGGCGAAGACCAGCGCCGAGGCCGCACGGAAAGCGGAAGCGATTGGCTATCCCATTGTCCTGAAGCTGAATTCTGAAACGATTACCCACAAAACCGACGTGGGCGGGGTGAAGCTCAACCTGCACAACGCAGGCGAAGTGAAGACGGCTTTTGAGGAGATCAAGTCTTCGGTGACGGAGAAGAAGGGCGCCGAGCATTTCCTGGGGGTTACGGTGCAGCCCATGTCGAAGCTCGAGGGCTACGAACTGATCATCGGCAGCAGCATCGACAGTCAACTCGGTCCGGTATTGCTGTTCGGGACCGGGGGACAGTTGGTGGAAGTGTGGAAGGATCGTGCGCTGGCGCTGCCGCCGCTGAACACGGCCCTGGCCCGCCAGTTGATGGAAGACACAAAAATCTTCACGGCGCTCAAGGGAGTGCGCGGGCGTCCGCCGGTGGATCTGCAGAAGCTCGACGGACTGCTGGTGAGTTTCAGCGAGTTGGTGGTGGAACAGCCCTGGATCAAGGAGATCGACATTAATCCGCTGCTGGCCTCGCCAGCAGGATTGCTGGCCCTGGACGCTCGAGTAGTTTTGCATGAGCCGGAAACCGCCGAAAGCGATCTGCCCAAACCAGCCATCCGGCCGTATCCGATTCAGTGCGTTCGGCCTTTCACGCTGGAAGACGGCAGGGAAGTGATGATCCGGCCCATTCGCCCGGAAGACGAGCCGCTCATTGTCCGCTTCCATGACCGCCTCTCGGAAAACACGGTGGTGCAGCGTTACTTCAAGTCTCTGGACCTGCAGACGCGGACGGCGCACGAACGTCTGGAAAGAATCTGCGCGATTGATTATGACCGCGAGCTCTCGCTGGTGGCAGAGATGATGGACCCGATCAACGGCAGGCAGATCATTGGGGCAACCCGGATGATCAAGAACGAAGACGGAACCGCCGCGGATCTGGCGCTGGTGATCGCGGACGACTATCACTATCTGGGTCTGGGTACCGAACTGATGAAGCGCAGTCTGGCCGCGGCCCGGGCCGAGAGACTGAAACGGCTTCTTATCAATTTCCTCCCGGAGAACGCGAACATGAAAGCCTTGGCCGGCAAGATCGGCTTCAAGACTACGCCCGATGCGAGCACCGGTCTGATACACGGGGAGTTGGAACTGCCTCGGACTACGCGCCTGAACGCGAAGTGAGTGGCGAGGAGAGGTTTGTTTCTTCGCGCAGGCGGGAACAGAAAGACCGCGAGTGCAATCGTGGTCAGGTTTAGAGCTTTAGAATGCCCACTTCAAGAGCGTTGCTCCGCTGGTGAAGCCGGCTCCGACGGATGCGATCAGCAGCAAGTCGCCCTTCTTGAGCTTGCCTTCGTCTAACGCCGTCTGCATCGCCAGCGGGATGGTGCCAGCCGTAGTATTGCCGAAGCGATCGATATTAATGATGACTTTTTCCAGCGGCATTTTTAGACGCTCGGCTGTGGCTGTGATGATGCGGCGGTTGGCTTGATGGGCGATAAAACAATCGATGTCGGCTGCGGTTAACTGGTTTTTCTCCAGCACCTGCTGGGTTACGTCCGACATTTTCTGCACCGCATACTTGAAGACATTCCGCCCGTCCTGGTGGATGTAATGCATTTTCTGGTCGACGGTCTCGTGACTTGCGGGATGCAAACTGCCTCCCCCCGGCTTGTAGAGATACTGCCCACCAATCCCTTCGATTTGATGCACGAAGTCGATGAGGCCGAGATCTTCGCCGTCCAACGCGGGTTCCAAGAGAACCGCGCCAGCCCCATCTCCGAAGATGATGCAGGTAGCGCGATCGGTGAAATCGGTCATCGATGAATTCACATCCGAGCCGATTACCAGCACCTTGCGATGCGCTCCACTTTCGATCAGCTTCGCTCCAGCAGTGAGGGCATAGACAAAGCCGGAACATCCGGCTGAAACGTCGTATCCCCAGGCGTTGGGGATGTTGCATTTGTACTGCACGAGACAAGCCGTGGAGGGATAGGCCATGTCGGCGGTGACCGTGCCGACGATGATTGCTTCGACGCCGGAGAGATCCACGTTGAAGCGAGTCACCATATCTTTGACGGCTTCGACCGCGAGATCACTCGCGGCTACTCCTGGAGCGACCAGATGGCGCTCGTGGATTCCGGTGCGCTCCAGGATCCATTCGGTGGTGGTGTCCACCATCTTTTCGAGTTCCTGGTTGGTGAGGATTCGGGGAGGAACGTAGGTACCCAGTGCGGTGATCTTGGCGCGTTTTGTGACACTCAGTTTTGCGACACTCAAGCGAGCAGCCTCCTACACCATGCAATTGCTATTTTGGAGTTCGTCCTCGGCAAGAAAGAGTCGAACGGCAAGTCTATACCTGCTTGCCCAGACCCGCTTGACCAACGGCGAGGTGCTCAGCCATGTTCCGAGGAGCGTGCGATTGGCCGGAACCTTGGGAGTCGAACCCATACGGGTGGTACTGATTACCTGCTCGCCCGAGCACTTTACCCGCTGCCGATTCCGATAGTGACGCGAGCATCCTCGCCGCAGGCCTTGATCCTGTTATTTCCATGTGAAGTCGAGCATCCGCGCTGCCAAAACAAAGGGTTCTGGCCACACGGAGAATCTTGGGAAATCAACGGAAAAATGGTTGAGGGCGGGAAGGTACTGACCATACTTCGTCATACTGACAGGTCGAGAACCGAGCCGCACCTCCAGTTGATCAAGCCTGCTCCATGGTTGTCAGACTTAAGCCCAAGTTGACAATGAGTTACGCCGAACCGGGCGGCATGGGTTCTGGCTGCGAAAGTGCATTCCCTTGAGTGTGACGAAAGGGGCCCGGTAGCAACAGGAGGCCTTATGGAAGACTTGGTTCGAACGCTGGATTATCTGTTCGGCTGTCATCACGGCAATCTCAGCCGGGTTTTCACTATCGGTGAAACGACCTATCGAGTGTGCTGTGATTGTGGGGCAAAGTTCGATTATTCCCTCGCGAGCATGTCAATTGGCCACCGCGTGGCTGGCCGCTCCATGTTCCACCGGCGACGCACTGCCTGAGGCGGAGGAGGGACGATGTTGCGAATCACAGTAGAAGAAAACAACGATCGCACCCGGTTTCGGCTGGAAGGCAAGCTGACGGGCAATTGGGTGACAGAACTTGAGCGATGCTGGATTTCGGTACGCAGCAATACCGTGAAGCAATTCTGTGTAGATCTCAGCAGCGTCAGTTTTGTCGATGAGACGGGGAAAGCCTTGCTGACGCGGATGGTTTCGCAGGGGGCAAAGTTGCGGGCCAGGGGACCGCTCATGACTTCATTGGCAAAGAAAATCTCGACTCGCACCTGTGGAGTGGAGACCGGAGAGCAAAGCGCGGAAGAGTAGGCAGTTGCAGAGGGAGGCTTATATGGCAACGCAGACGGTGGCTACGGCGGTCGGTATTCATCGAGTTCTGGTAGCGATCGATTTTTCTGAGGCGTCCGACAAAGCGCTTCGGCACGCCGTCGCGATCGCACGCAGCTATGGTGCGAAGTTCTACCTCACGCACGTAGCGTCCGCGATGGGTTTCACGCTGGCGGGGGGAGACGCAGCGGCATTGGCGGCGGACGGAGCGGACCGCGATCTACGCCGTCTGGAAGAAAACCTGGCAAAGACTGGCGCACTGGACGGCATTCAGCATGAAATCGAAGTCTGCCAGGGTGAAGTGTGGCAGCAACTGGAGCGGGTGATTGAGGAAAAACATGTGGACCTGGTGGTGGTGGGCACGCATGGGCGGACTGGACTGCGCAAGGTTGCCTTTGGTTCTGTGGCCGAAGCTGTGTTCCGGCACTCGATCTGTCCGGTGCTGACTGTGGGTCCATTTGCGCCTTCGGATCCGCCCGCGCATGCCGTGTTACGGCATATTCTCTATCCCACGGATTTGTCTGAGGAGTCAGCGGTGGCGGCGGGCTACGCCGAGTCGTTGGCCCGACAACACGGAGCGCGCCTGACGGTGGTTCACATTGCCGAGCGTCCGGGCGACGCGAAGACAGACGAGCGGGAGCGCGAGTTTGAAGCGAACTTCCGCAAGCACGCGCCCGGCAGACGTCCTCACGACTGGACTTTTCGTACGCAACTCGGGCCCATCGATAAAACCATTCTTGAATTGGCGGAGGAAGGACACGTCGGCTTGATCGTCCTGGGCTTGCGCTCTCCGCTTTCCTCTGCGCGTCCCAACGGCTGGCCACACGCGTACAAGATTGCATGCGAGGCTTGTTGTCCGGTTTTGACTGTGCGCTGCGATGCGGAGTTTCGGCGATGATGCCTCGGGAAGAAACCGAGAGAGGATCAAGATCGGGATTCGTATCGAAAGAAAAATTGTTTAACAAGCTCGCGAACCCGCGAGATGGATGTAAACTGATGGCACTGTCAGGGTGAAGAAGACAATTGCGGATTATATATTTCAGCTCGACGAACTCATGCGTCCGGGAAAGGCCCACCGAACTTGCGGTGGGCAGAAGATTGCTATGCCCTCCTATGTTTCGAAGCCCACGCCGCCCAATCAGGACAAACGGTGGAAGCTGGTGGATGCAACCATGCGCCGCCAGGGACAGCAGGCCCGTGGTCTGATTGAAACGCTGCACACCGTCCAGGAAGCCTTCGGCTATCTGGATACTCCGGCGTTGCGCTATGTTGCCATGTCTCTGCGCGTGCCGTTGAGCCGAGCTTACGGTGTGGCCACCTTCTACCATTTTTTCACCCTTAAGCCAGCGGGCGAACATACCTGCGTGATCTGTATGGGCACAGCGTGCTACATCAAGGGAGCGCCGCAACTGCTGCACGCCGTGGAACGCGAGTTGGGTATCGCGGCAGGTGAGACCACCGCCGACCAGAAGGTCTCTCTGTTGACGGCACGTTGCCTCGGCTCTTGCGGGCTGGCGCCAGCCGTGGTGTATGACCAGGAAGTAGCCGGGAAGGTGAGCATCCCGGCCCTGCAGCAGCATCTGAAGCAATGGACCCGTCCATGACTCCTGAAGAACTTGAGCAAATCGCGGAAACCGAACGGGCAGCGCAAAGCCAGTTCCAGCAGCGAGTCCACGTATGCGTCGCGGCCGGGTGCATGTCCTGCCAGAGTCAAAGCGTGAAGGACGCGCTTGACCAGGAAGTTGGACGCCGGGGTACGAAGGAACGTTGCCGGGTGAAGGGCGTGGGCTGCATGGGACTTTGTTCGGAAGGCCCGCTGGTCTCGACCAGCACCGGCGTTCTCTACAAGCAGGTGGCGGCCGGCGATGCGGCTGAGCTTCTTGACAGCCTGGAAGGCCCGGCGGTGGCGCGCCTGGTTTGCCCGACGGACGTTCCATTCTTTCAGCGGCAGCAAAAGATTGTGCTGGAGAATTCCGGGGTAATCGATCCGGACCGGATCGAGGACTACATTGCGGCCGAAGGTTACGGCGGGCTGATCAAGGCGCTAACCGAGATGGCGCCGAGGGAAGTGGTGGAGCAGGTGACCAAGAGTGGCTTGCGCGGGCGCGGAGGCGCGGGCTATCCCACGGGATTGAAGTGGAGCACGGTGGCAAAATCCGTCGGCACCCAGAAATATGTTATTTGCAATGCCGACGAAGGCGATCCCGGCGCATTCATGGATCGCAGCGTGCTGGAGAGCGATCCGCACCGCGTTCTCGAGGGCATGCTGATCGCTGCCTACGCCGTGGGCGCATCGGAAGGATACATCTACGTGCGCGCAGAATATCCTCTGGCGATCAAGCGGTTGCGCAACGCTATCCGGCAGGCGGAGCGTGCCGGACTGTTGGGCGCGAACATTTGTGGCACGCGATTCAGCTTGCGGCTGGACGTGCGGTTGGGTGCGGGCGCGTTCGTCTGTGGAGAAGAGACGGCGCTGATTGCGTCGGTGGAAGGGAAGCGCGGAACTCCTCGTCCGCGTCCGCCTTATCCCGCGATGGAAGGTCTATTCGGACAACCAACGCTGATCAACAATGTCGAAACTTATGCCAACATTGCACCCATCATTCGCAAGGGCGGGGAGTGGTACGCGCAGATTGGCACGGAGAAAAGCAAGGGAACGAAGGTGTTCGCGCTAGCTGGCAGTGTGCAGAATACGGGGCTGGTGGAAGTTCCGATGGGAATCAGCCTGCGGGAGATGGTGTTTGAGATCGGCGGCGGAATTCCGGAAGGGCGGAAATTCAAGGCCGTCCAGACTGGCGGCCCCTCCGGTGGCTGCCTGCCCGAGAGTTGTCTCGACATGCCGGTGGACTACGAATCGCTGGCAAAGGCCGGATCGATTATGGGTTCGGGCGGAATGATCGTGATGGATCAGACTTCCTGCATGGTAGATGTGGCCAAGTACTTCATGGATTTCTGCATGACCGAGTCCTGCGGAAAGTGCATCCCCTGCCGGGTGGGTACTTATCAGATGCACCGCATCCTGACTGCGATCAGCACTATGAGCGCGACCAAGCAGGACATGACCATGCTCGAAGAGCTATGCGATCTGTTGAAGCACACCAGCCTGTGTGGGCTGGGACAATCGGCGCCGAATCCGGTGGTGAGCACGCTACGGTCGTTTGGCGAGGAGTATCGGGCGCACATCGATGACCATAAATGTCCGGCCGGGGTGTGCGGCCGGCAGGAGAACGGAGAGCAGGGATGAGCCTGACCGCAGCCGTTAAGACCCTGAAGATTGACGGGCGGGACTTGAGCGGCCGCCAGGAAGAAACCATTCTGGATGTGGCGCGCCAGCACGGGATCTTCATCCCCCGCCTTTGCGAAATGGAGGGACTGTCGGACGTGGGAGCGTGCCGGCTGTGCCTGGTAGAGGTGAAGGGGCAGAACCGCTTGCTGCCGGCCTGCGTGACCGCGGTTGAAGAGGGCATGGAGGTCACGACGAACTCGGAACGCCTGCAGAAATACCGCAGGATGATCCTGGAGTTGCTTTTCACCGAGCGCAACCACGTCTGCGCGGTCTGCGTTTCCAACGGCCACTGTGAAATGCAGATGCTGGCACAGGGCCTGGAGATTACGCACGTTCACTTTCCCTACCGCTATCCCAAAGTGGAGGTGGATGCCTCACACGATCGCTTTGTGATCGACCACAACCGCTGCATTCTGTGCACGCGTTGCGTGCGCGTGTGCGACGAGATCGAGGGCGCGCATACTTGGGACGTGCTGGGACGGGGCATCGACGCCAAGGTCATCACCGACTTGAATGAGCCGTGGGGCTTGTCGGAAACCTGCACCAGTTGCGGAAAGTGTGTGCATGTGTGTCCTACAGGCGCGCTGTTTGAGAAAGGGCGTTCGGTGGCGGAGATGCTCAAGCGCCGGCAGTTTCTGCCGTACCTCACGCTCATGCGGGAAGAGAACGAATGAGCAAGAAACGGCTGGCAACGGTTTGGTTGGATGGCTGCTCCGGGTGTCACATGTCTCTTTTGGACATGGACGAGCGTTTGCTGGCGTTGGGTGGCATCGCCGACCTGGTCTACAGTCCCCTCGTGGATGCGAAAGAATTTCCCGAGGACGTGGACCTGACGCTGGTGGAAGGCGCGGTGAGCAGCGAGGAAGACCTGCACAAGATCCAGATCGTGCGGGAGCGGACGAAGACGCTGGTCTCGCTGGGCGACTGTGCGGTTACGTCCAATGTACCGGGTATGCGCAATCCCTTTGGCCGGAAGGCAGTGTATGACCGGGCTTATCGGGAGAATGTGACGTTTGATCCGGGCATTCCAAATCAGGGCGTTCCGGCGTTGCTACCTTATTCGCGGCCAGTGCACGAAATTGTGACCGTCGATGTTTTTGTTCCCGGCTGTCCTCCTTCGGCCGACACCATTTTCTACGTAGTTACCGAGCTGCTGGAAGGCCGGCAGCCGGACGTGAGTCCGAGGACGCGCTTTGGATCGTGACGCCTTTTTGGATCGTGGAGAAAAGCCGTGAAGCAGGGCAACACCATTGTCATCGACCCGGTCACCCGCATCGAAGGTCATTCCAAGATCACTCTGCACCTCAATGAAGACGGCCGGGTAGAGGAAGCGCGGTTTCACGTCACGCAGTTCCGGGGCTTCGAAAAATTTTGCGAGGGGCGTCCGTTTTACGAGATGCCGTCGCTGATGGCGCGGATTTGCGGGATTTGTCCGGTGAGCCATCTGATTGCCTCGGCCAAGGCTTGCGATTCTCTGCTGGCGGTAAGGATCCCGCCGACCGCCGACAAACTCCGCCGCATCTTCGGGCTGGCTCAAGTGCTGCAGTCGCACGCGCTGAGCCTGTTTTATCTATCCTCTCCAGACCTGCTGCTGGGCATGGACGCCGATCCGGCCAAGAGCAATCTATTTGGCGTGGCGGAGAAGAATCCGGAGCTGGCCCGGGATGGAATCCGGCTGCGGCAGTTTGGGCAACAGATTATTGAACGGCTGGGAGGGAAGCGCATCCATCCCGCCTGGATCGTGCCGGGAGGAGTGAGTGAGCCGCTCACCGCTACGAATCGCGATGCCATCCTCGACGCGCTGCCGGAAGCGCTGAGCATCGTCGAGCGGACCCTGGAATGGTTCAAGAGCACGATGGAGAATTTCCGCGAGGAGATCGCGAGCTTCGGCAATTTTCCGACGATGTTCATGGGGATCGTCAAGCAAGACAACGGCCTCACGTTTTACGACGGAAAGCTGCGCATCGTGGATGCTTCCGGGAAGGTTGTGGCCGACTCCCTCGATCCCACATGCTACTCCGACTATATTGGCGAGAAGGTTGAACCCTGGAGCTATATGAAGTCGGCGTACTACAAACCTCTGGGGTTTCCGGACGGGGTTTACCGGGTGGGGCCATTGGCTCGATTGAATGTCGCCGACCGGTGCGGTACGCCGCTCGCCGATCAAGAACTGGCGGAATTCCACGAACTGCAGCGCACCGCGGTGCTGAGTTCGTTCCATTATCACCATGCCCGGCTGATCGAGATGCTCTATTGTGTGGAGCGCATGGAGCGGTTGCTGAACGATGCGGAAATTCTTTCTCCGCATGTGCGCGCCGTGGCGGAGCCGAATGCACTGGAGGGAGTAGGCGCTTGCGAAGCGCCGCGCGGGACGCTGTTTCACCATTACAAGATCGACGACCAAGGCCTGATACGCTGGGTAAACCTGGTGATTGCCACGGGACATAACAACCTGGCGATGAATCGCAGCATTCTGCAGGTGGCCAAGCATTTTGTTCGCGGACATCACCTGACTCCCGGGATGTTGAACCGCGTAGAAGCGGTGATCCGGGCCTACGACCCCTGCCTGAGTTGCGCGACCCATGCTCTGGGCCAGATGGCGTTGCACATTCAGCTGCTCAGCCCCAACGGCGAAGTTCTGGACCAAGTGGCGCGAGGCTGAGTTCGCGAGCAACACGATGCCTCGGGTGCTTATTATCGCGTACGGCAATCCTCTGCGCAGCGACGATGGGATAGGCTGGCTGGTTGCCGGGGAACTGCGCAGCCGGTTGGCCTCGCCGGAAGTGTCGGTCCTGCAGTTGCACCAACTCCTGCCGGAAGTGGCAGAGGCCGTGAGCCGTGCGGACTCCGTAATTTTCGTGGATGCGAGCAGGGACGGTGAACCTGGCGAGCTACGCTGCCAGCCCGTGACCGCACCTTCGATGAAGGCGAGCTTCTCTCACCAACTCTCTCCCGCCGAGGTGGTTGCACTGGCCCAGGAGTTATACGGCACAAGTCCGCAGGCATTCTCCGTGAGTCTTGTGGGTCAGTGCTTTGAGCATGGCGAGGGGTTGTCGAGCAGCGTGACTGGGCGTTTGCCGCATCTCGCGGCCAAAGTGGAAGGACTGACGAAACAGATTCTGTCAGGAGGGCCCGTTTCTCTGGCGGAGGTTAAGGCTTAGAGTTCCGGCCACCGAAAGGGAAGTCATTCTGCCCGCTGCCGAGCAGGAGGAAGAATGATCCAGCAAGAAAAAACCGCGCTGCCGTTTGGCAGCGCGGATCGAGGGTTGATGCGTCGAGAAGGTGAAGCGACTCCGTTGATTCAGGAACCGCGGAGACTCCGCGAATTAGCCTTTGCAAAATTTTCTTCGAAGCATTCCCGCCATGCCGATCAAACCGGTGCCCATCAGCAGGAGGCTGCCTGGCTCGGGCACGGCACTGTAGCCGATAAACTCCTGCGGGCCCACGCCCGGCATTGCATGGTTGGGAGTGTAGAGGAGCAATCCGTTGAAGGCTGAATTGGAAGCGGTGCCGGCCAGGATGAGGTACTGGCTATCGATTGCACCAGCGCCGGTGGTCTGAAATTGGGACTGCGATGCAGCGTTCGATGAGAACAGGCCCCAAATTGCCCAGTTCGCCTGCGTAGCCGTGATCGTTCCGGCCAGCATGCTCTTGAAGATCAACCCAGCGGCCTTGTAATCCAGAGTCATCGACGGCCCGAACATGCTGTTCGCAATGCCTTGCAGGAATGGCGTAACAGTCGCCGTCCACCTTTCATTGACACGGATGTCGTTGTCGTAGCTGTCGCACAGCAGGAGCGTGGGCGTACTGCTACCGTTGATGGAAAACTCGTAGGGATAAACAGCTCCGCCGCCAATGCCACTGCCCGTGCCTCCAAGATATTTCATAGTGACCGAGGTGGCGAAAGCCGGACTCGCCAGGAGCAGCGAGACCACCAGAACCGAAAGTATGAGATGAAGACGATTCAAACGCATGGGTTTGCCTCCTAGCAAAACTTAAGGACGGCCGTCTTGAGCGACAGCGTGTGTCCTGCTTTCCTTCGATCGGGGGAGATCGGCCAGCAAAGCTAAAGAGATAAGCCGTTGCTGAAAACTGGCTGCGCCGCGAAGGGGCGGCATTTCTGTCGACGGGGTGCAACTGACTCCCGTAACAGACGAGGAGGGTACCATCGTATACAGCTCCTGAAAATGGCTCGATGGTGGGGTTACTGAAGTCATCTTTGAAGTCGTCTTTGAAAAACCCAAGTCGGCAAGCCGGGCGCCGGGCGGAGGGTTGGCGATGCTGGGAGGGTACTACAGAAATCCACAAGATATTTTGTGCAAAGCCTTTCGCGGTCTGCTACCATGATCGCCAGAAGAGGGTGGATCTCCTGTAGTTTGTGGGGGTTCGCGCTCTGCGGTATGGCACTTGACCTGCACCCATAGGTTTGTGGTGGAGTGCCCCGATTCCGGAGCCCAGAACGGCCGCCGCAGGTAGGAGTGGTTTGTGAGCGATCCCGAAGAGGGGAACGTCCAGGCAGTGGTGGTGAAGCGCCGGCGAAGCCGCCGCCACCGTCGTAATCGTCTGCTTCGGCGCTGGCTGGTGGCCACGACGATCGGGCTATTTGCTGTTGGTATCTCCGCTGTCGCGTTGAGGTATCTGAGCCCATCTCTTTTCCGCGCGCAGTCCGCTTCACCCACCCTTCAGCAGGCGGAACTTAGCCGCAATCGCCTGCGTACGTTGAATCAGATTGTCGCCAGTTCCTACGCTGACCGCCCCGTGTATCCGTATTCGGTCGTGCCTGGCGGAGTTCAGGATGCGAAAGAATTGAAGTGGGTGGCGGAACACGATCCAATCGTGGCGGCTCACTACGCCGGTTTCGATTACGCCCGCGCACGCGTGGTGCGTCTCACACTGGATCGAACAGTCTATGTATCCTACCGCATTGGAAATCACATCTACTGGACGCGGCGGAGGCTGACTCTGCACAAGGGAGAGAAGCTGATCACCGACGGCAGGATGACGGCGCGCAGCCGTTGCGCCAACCGGGTGGAAGAATCTCCGCAACAGGAGGCCTCGCCGGCCGAGCCTCCGGTACAGAAATTCGATGAGCCGGTTCGATCCGGCGATGGCACGGCGCAGCAATCTCCCCCGGTTCCGTTCCAGTCTGCCCTGCTTAATCCGCCCGGACAGCCCGGCCTTGGGCCTGCGGGACCGCTGAGTTTGTACAATCCATTTGTCGGAGGAGCCTGGATTCCAATCTCGCCTCCACCGCTGCCAGCCGGCCTTTGCGGGCCGGCCAAAACCAAGGGCACGGGCGGAAGCACGGGTACCGGTACGGGAAAGAATAAGGGAGGTCCCTGTGGCGGGGGGTCTACTGGTACAGGAGTCGTTCCGGAGCCGGGAACCTGGCTGATGTTCGCTTCCGGTTTGGCCGCGATCTACTGGTGCGCCCGGCAGAAGTTTGCTCGCGCGTGACGTGGAGCCCGTCCCCAGCGTTTCAACCCATATCCCGAGATACCCTACGACACTGCGCTTGCGACCGGGTCGCGTCTTTGTTAGGTTCTTCTTTCTCCACTCTTAGTTTCAGCGTCCGGCAGGCCACGCGGCGCTCGCCACGACTCGCGTTTCGTTTTCCTTTCTGCTTGCCTTAGGAGCACCTGGGTTCGGCGAGTCCGCAGCTGCTCGGTCAATCTGTTCGGCTGAACGTGGATCTCACCGACGCCCCAGGAAACATTTATGACGCAAAACTTCATCCGTCGCCCGTTGGGTCGACCCAAGGTTGTAAGCCTTCGGTAAGGGGGTTGGTTCGCGAACACTGCTAGAATCGGCTTAGCGCGACCCAAACACCGCCATAGCATAAGGACATCGATGGACCGCTCTTTCTGTTATAGAGCCGCTGCCGGATTGCTCGTCTGGGCAGCAGTATGTTTGCCCGCGAGCGTCGCGGGACAGGTCCAGGGCGTGTCTTCCGTTCGCCGGGTGCAGGTGCTGGGCAACCGAAATCCTGTTGAGATCGAGATTGAGTCCAGTGATCGCCTCGTTCCACAAACCCAAGTGCTAACCGCTCCCGACCGCCTGGTGGTGGATTTCGCCAACGCGGTTCCCGGTACGCAGTTGCGTAACCAGTCGGTAAATCGCGGTGAGGTAAAGAGCGTCCGAGTGAGCTTGTTCAGTTCGAAGCCGCCGGTCACACGCGTTGTTTTTGATTTGAGGGGTCCACAGCACTATCAAGTTTTTCCGTATGGAAGAACGGTGATGGTGAAGGTGGGAGCAGGCGCAGGCGCGGAAGCCGCCAGACTCGCTCCCTCCTCGGGATCAGGTTCCGGTCCGAGCCTGGTGAATACGACTTATCCCGCGCAGTCGGTGCCGAGCGTGGTGGCAACGCCGGTGCCGCCTCCGCTAGTGGTTTCATTCCAGGCAGGATTGCTCACGATCAGTGCCAACAAAGCCAGCCTGTCGGAGATTCTTTTTGCGGTACACCAGCGCACCGGGGCGGAGATTGCCATCCCGGCAGGCGCGGAGCAGGAGAAAGTGGTGGCCGAGATCGGTCCCGCTTCCGCGCCAGAAGTGCTCGCGCACCTGCTGAACGGTTCGAAGTTCAATTTCGTCATTATGAGTTCGGCGAGCGACCCCAGCATTCTCGACCGCGTCATTCTGAGTGCTCGTCCGGACGGGCCGGCGCCGGTTTATCGTCCTCTGCCGCAAGTGCAGCCTGAGGACGACAGTGACACCGAAACTCCAAGCAAGGGCAATCCTCCGCCCGTGACGACGCAACCCGGACCGCCACCTACAAATCCCGAGACGAAACCTCCGGCGAGCAACGACGTTCCTGATTAAGCCGAGTTTCTGGATTCACTTCCGCTGAGTCAATTGTTCGGATGCGCTTGCGCGTCGAGCTGCGCGCAGATCACGGCGGGACGGATTATGGAGGCGTGATCAGGCGGATCGGTACGGGAGAGGTTCCAGAGATGGGAGTGGCTGTAGCGTTGTTGCTGCATCCGGCGACGTTCAATACCGTTACGTTCAGGTTTCCGGTTGTTGAGTCGACATAGTTGATGAAGACTTGCAGAAACCCAACAATCGTCACAAACTGACCCACCGCCAGAGGGGCCGTCGGACTGCTGTCGTAGATTGGTATCGTCACGATGGAATTGCTTGAAGTAATGACGTCGGTACTACCTACCAAACCCGCTTTTACCAGCGGATTCTGGCTACCAGCTTGGATCTGAAATGGGAACGGCGGAGTTTGAGTTGTATTTAGTGTGTCTTGTCCAGCGAGACCGGTTCCATTTGAATTATTGATCAGACACTGCACTGCCGTCGACGTGTCGCCGCCAAGAGCATTGGGATTTACGGGATTCTCGCTCAGATCGATTTGCGTGGCAGCCGGGGTTCCGCACGCATAAACCGTGGTCTGATCGCATCCTGCGATCGCGGCCTGGTACCCAGCGGCCGCGCAGGAAGGGACCGCGACCGGATTGCCCGCAACCAATGCCGGGACGTATTGCAGTAGGGTGCCCGCAGCAACGTACTGGGGAGGGTTGTTGATCATGCTCCCCGCGGGGTACACCGGGGGATTACAGTTCGCGGCACCCGGCTCACAGTCGGCAGTCAAATTGAAACTTTCGCCGATTGCTCCTCCTCCAAGCTGACTGATTCCTCCATTGTTGATAGACCCATTGGCCGGTACTACGAAATTCCCTCCTATCGGATCGCTGTTCGGGACGATCCAGGGCTTTACGCAGCGCGGGCGCACGGGAATCATCTCGGCGGCCACGGTGCTTGAGTCGGAAGGATTAAATACTTCGGCAGAGGCGGTTGCGCTTACGCCGGAACTTGAGGGAGTGCCGCCGGGTATCAAGGAAAAAACGCGGGCGAAGAAGGTGGGCAGTTTCGCCTGCTGCACATACACCGTGACCACTGGGTTCACCGCGAAGCCTGTGAGGCCGACGCAGCTCGCATTGGACCCTCCGGCGCTTCCTACGCTGTAGTTCACTGTAACCTTGGAAGCCGCGGCGCCGCCGATCAGGTTTTGTTGCGCGACCGTGTTCGCGGCCAGTGCGGCGGTGCCGCCGGCGCCGCAGACCGAATTCCAACTGCCGTCAGTGGAGCCATTTGCCGGATCGCCGGTAATCCCCGAGAGCGAAATCACCCTCGCCGCTGCCAAGGCCCCCGCATCTGCTGCGCGCTGGGCTTCTGCGCTGGCCTGGTAAAGCGTGCCAATGTCGATCGAAAGCGCAGCCATGGCTACGATGGCGACCATGGCTAGCGCCACCAGCGCCATGGTCACGCCCCGCTCTCGCGTGCGGTACGGGGCGCTTCGTCGCGGACGTTGAATTAGTGGCGGCAGCATAGGCTAATCAATTGTCGATTTTCAATTCTCATTGAACGCCACCGCAGTCGTGGTGATACTGCTGGGACCAACAAATCTTCCGCCGAACAGGCTGGACACGCCGCCGAATTGCCAGCTATACGGGTACACAATCCCGACACAGGTGTTCACCATGTAAGTGGTAGTTTGGCCGGAGGTCTGCGGCGTCACGCATCCCCGGTTGATGGTCAGCTTGAGCACGGCGGTGGGTCCACCCGGACAGCCGGTGGCAGTTGCGACCCAGGTAAGACCAGTCGGTGGTGGTGGCAAGCTCGTTTTCAGGCCGCAATCGTTGATTTTTTCCGCTAACAGATAGTTGTCCACGACTTGGATGGCATCGCCGACCGATGCGGGGATAGGCGACGAAGGGTTGCCGAGGTCGTTAGCGGGATCGGCAGCGGCCACGCGGGCACCCTCCCGCGCGGCATTGGTTAACTTTTGCTTGAGGGTGATGGCGCTGCTGAAGTCGAATATTCCCACCACGAATAAAACCAGTAAGGGCAGAGAAACCGCGAATTCCACGATCTGCGAGGCGCGATCGTCGCCCGTCCGCCTGCCAATAACCCGCCATAGTGCGGCGAAGGGGCGAAATGCCGGATGGAGGGTCCGAATCACTGTGTCTCCTCCCGCATCTGCGCCTGTGCGGGGAGGGTAATCTTTTGCAAGTCCAGCGACGTGCATGGCTGCGGGTAACAGGGCAGGGTGAAATGGAAAGGATACTTGTAGCCGAAGCTGACCGACGTGCCGCAGGTTCCTGCCCCGGTCACCATACCGCCGGAGCTGTACGCCAATTGAACGTTGGGCTGAACGCAAACGTTGCTGACGGGGCTGCTCGTACTCGGGAAACATGCGACGGGGGTGCCGGTACACGGGTAGGGGGTTCCACACGCGCACAGGGTGGGAATCGGCACCGGCGCCAGGGCTTGCGATGGGTCCAGCTTGGCCGCAGACAAAGCGGTGTTGACGGCTTTTACGGCATTGTTTACGGCATTTTGTTGCGCGGAGCCTGTGACGGCGCAGGTTGCGCAGGCCGGAGCCACGGCCGCGCGCGCACCTTCCCGCGCCGCGTGCGTGATGGTGCCATAGTAGCGAAAAGCTTGTCCGAACCAGAAGATCGCCATCACCATCACGAAGAGCAGAGGCAGGATCATCGCAGTTTCCGCGATCTCCGCGCCGCGCGTGTTGCGCACCAGGTCACGCCAGGTTGTGGGACTCGATATCCGCACGCTATCGCGCTCCCCCCATCTTCCAGTTCCAGACGCCGTAGAGCAACGTCGCCACAGCCAATGCCACTCCGTAAGGAATCTTCAGCGACCGCGGGTTATCCAGCGAAACTTCGGCGTCCGGCATATGAAAAGTAAACATCGACGCCAGCAGCCGCCCGATGTTACGCAGCGTTTCCCTCACTCGCCGCTTGTAGATCACCAGCCCGAGGGCCATGATTCCCGCCACGAAGACCGAGCCCATCAGCACATCCGCCAGCGCCCCTGGTCCTAGGAATGCGCCCAACGCTCCAGCCAGCTTCCAGTCGCCTGCGCCCAGGCTGCGAATAAAAACGAACGGTAAGAGCACCAGCAACCCCAACCCGGCGCCCAGCAGGGACGTCTTCAAACCGCCCCACCCGCCGGCCACGACGCTGGCCGCAATTCCGACCAAAAGGCCCGAGACGGTCAGCCAATTCGGAATGCGACGGCTGCGCCAATCGGTCCAGCCGGCAACGACCGCCAAAATCACCGCCAAACCCAGTACGACCGGCTTCAAAACCACCCCGATCTGTGTGGAAATGCGCTCTCGGAATCTCGCTACTGCGGCGGATTTTCACATAGCCGCGTGCCGAAGTCTAGGGGAAAGTAGCGCCAGCATCCTGCTGGCCCAAAGGCGGGCGGGACGCCCGCTGGACAGCCGGCGAGGACGCCGGCGCTACTAAGTTCGATTAGCGGTTGAACGCTCCCGCACCGTTATGCTCCGCCACAATGCGTTTGGCGTTGTCGGCGAGAGCTTTAGCTTGCGGCAGAAGATCGAGAGCCTTTAGCACTTCCGGATCCGATTCCGCCCGCACCTTCAGGCCCTCATCCTGACCGAAAGCGTCCACGAAGATTTCGGCCTTGATGTTGGATTTGATCCAGTCATTGTTATCCACCAGATCAGCCTGGGTATAGGCAATGTTGGCTTCGTCGAGCGACTTGCGAAAATCCTGCAGCAGAGCATCGTCCACTTCAAAACTCTTCGTGGGATGATGACTCACGACGTAGCGTTTGGCGAAGTTGAAGAAAGCATAGTGCTGAAACAGTGTGTCCTGAAAGTGATTGTCCTTCACGGGAGGAATCACAACATCGGGCGTGATACCGCCTCCACCGTAGACCGTGCGTCCGCTGTCAGTCAGTTTGACTTCACGGCTGGCATTGCTGCCGGATTCGGATTCGCGGTTGTAATAGTAGTCGTAGAGCGAAATGTTACTGTAGTCGCGCTGAATGAGCCGTCCGCTGGGCGTGTAATAGTGCGCCGTGGTCAGTGCCAGTCCTGTGTTCTCCGAGAGAGGATACACAGTCTGGACCAGGCCTTTGCCAAACGTCACTTCACCCACGATCAAACCACGATCATGGTCCTGAATTGCGCCCGAAACAATTTCCGCCGCCGACGCCGTCAAACGATTGACTAGCACCACGAGCGGATAGTCTTTGCCACCGTTGCCATGCTGCGCCACGTAGCGCTTTTCCGCGGAAGCGCGGCCATGATGAGAGACGATGACCTGGCCCTTTTTCAGGAACTTGTCGGCCACGCCCACGCCTTCACTCAACAATCCGCCGGGATTCCCCCGCAGATCCAGAATCAAGCCCTTGAGATCGCCAAACTCATCCAGAGCCTTCGAGACCTCTTCTTCGGTGGTCTCGTTAAATCCAGTCACGTGCAGGTAACCGATGCCAGGGCGGATCAGGAAGTGCACATCCACGCTGTAACGCGGAATCTCGTCGCGCACCAGCGTGAACTCCATTGGCTTGTCTACACCTTCGCGCGAGATGCTGATGTGAACGGTCGTGCCTTTTGGTCCCTTGAGCAGGTCGGCGACATCGCCCGTGCTCATGTTCTCGGTGGACTTGCCGTCAACTGCGATGATCACGTCGCCGGGATGAATGCCGGCTTTGTAAGCGGGAGTACCGGTGAAGGGAAAGATCACAATCACTTTGTTGTTGCGCGGTCCCACCGTCATGCCCACGCCGTAGTACTTGCCGCGCTGGTCTTCGCGCATCAGGGCATAGGACTTGGGATCGAAGAAATTCGAATGGGGGTCAAGCGCGTGCAGCATCCCGGGAATAGCCCCGTTGTAGATCGCTTTGTCGGGGTTGACCGGCTCGGCGTAGTTTTCCTCGATGACGGCATAGACGTCGGTGAACTGCTTCAGACTGTCTTTGACGTCGGAGTCGCTGGAGGTCGATGAGGACTGCTGCCCCGTGCGTTGGGCGAAAAGAATTCCCAGAAAACCGCAAGCCAGCAGAAAAAAAACTACCAGGAACAGTGAGCGGCGAGAACTACGTGCCATCTTGGATTTTTCCTTCGGTTGAGGGATGTCGAGCTTCCCCAGCTACCGCGCTGAATACACGCAGTATATCACCAGATCAGACTGCGCCGGACCCGGAAAGTTACCGTTGGTAACCATCCCGGATCCTGCTTTCTTGAGATGCGGCTAAAGGTTGTCAGGGTTCCCAGGTCCCCAAAACTCGCAATGCGGCCAGCCCTCAGGGGACTGCTAGCCTCCCCGAGGATGGCGGGGCCTCGGAGACTTCCGCAGTGGCAGGATGACTGGGTGGCCCCAGACTCGCAGGGGCCAGTCGGCTTGGACGGCCTTCCTGGGACTGAGAATGAACAACGGCTTCCTCATCATCTTCAGGCGAGGATGGAGGGTAGGCCCTCCTCCGATGTCGGAACGCATAGCGCCCTCCTGGGAACCCGCCGATCGCTGAGCCCATGGCCCCGCCGATCAGGCCAAAGAGTCCACCGCCGATCATCACTCCGGCTCCGACCGGGGTCCCGTTGCGAGTGCTTTTGTCCACACCGATTGCCGCCCCAATGCCGAAGCCGATTGCCGCCCCAATCAGAGCATGAGCAGCGTTGCCATGATCCATCCACGGAGTTTGGTAGCTGCCCCGGCGAGGATATCCCCGCTGGGGCGGAAATGGCCGTCCCGGCCCTCCTCGGGGAAGTTGCGCCAGGGTTGTGTTGTTGGTATCAGGCGAGCTGTCGGCGGTTTGTGTATATCGACTCCGCGCCGCCGAGATCGAGTCCTCTCGAGAGGCGCTGTTTGCCACTTGCGAATCTCCGGTTTGTGCAGCCGCGCCCGACGCGAACAGAACCGATGCCAGCAGTAGGTGAATGTGTTTTGTGTGTCTCATGAGCGCAGAGTAGCGCTCACGGCATGGCTGCGCTGGCGGTCTTGGGACACTTTCCGCAGTGTCACAAAGATTCGAGCGGCCTCCGGACAAACTCAACATAGCGCCGCAGTTCGTCAATGGAAGACTCGGCTAGCAGAGAGAAGGGAATCGCGCGGCACCCTGCGGGTAGTTCTTTGGCTGTGACCGAATCACACACCACGGCAGCGGTCTGTTTCAATCCCCGCTGCCAGGTGGGTTTCCGGGCGTCCCGCAAAACAAGGCTGTCAGGATGGAAACCAGCGGCGCTCAGCATGGTGCGTGCCAGCTTCAAGAACTCCGGCCACTTTGAGGCAACGCCAACCAGAGCGCCCGAAGGAGCCGGCAGCCACTGACCCAGCGACGAGGGTACGGACCTGAAGCGCAACGCGAGCAGTTCGGTTCCGTCCGGCAGCGCCTGCCGCACGGTTGCTAGCCGGTTCGGAAGCACGACTGGAATGCTGCCGGCGAGTGCCTTCGGGCAGTCTTCCAATCCGCAGTTCATTACGGGGAAAGTTACGGCTTGCGCAATCTCCGCCGTCACAATGCGGCGGAGTTCTTCGTCCGGTTCGACCAGCAGGAAATGATCGGGCGGCTGCAGTTCCAGCCACTGTCGCAAGCGCGAACGCAGAGCAGGCAGAGAAACGCCTTGTTTGCGCGCGGAACGGAAGAGGCTGGCAATCATCTGATCCAGCGCGATGGCGGAGGAGATTGGCACCTCGGGCTTGTTGGCCCGGACGAACACGCCACTCCCGCGGCGATTCTCAACCCAGCGTTCCCGCGCCAATTGCCGGTAGCCCGCACTCACCGTGTTGGGGTGCAGGTGGAAGCGGCGCGCCAATTCGCGGGTGCTCGGCAGGCGCTGTCCGGGAGCGAGGTCGTCGCCCAGAATGCCCAGAACGACCTGCGTCACAAGTTGTTCGCGAATGCTGACCTGACTCCCACGCGCAAACCAAAGCTGCATGGCCGCTATCTTAAAGCTAGCGCGGGAATGTGCATAGTCGGTGCTGACGGGTTCAAGGCGGCCCGAGCGGATAAGTTTCCGCCATGCTACGGATCGCCCGACCTGAAAAAACGGTTCTTGACGTCGAGAGCCGCCCGCTATATGGTTTCCAGTCACCAAACGTGCGGGGGGCGCGTTCTTGGTACCGCAAGCGCTCGGGGAGTTGGCACGTGCTACTTCGTCGAACAGTATTCACCGCATGCTGGGCAGTCACGTTAGTTCTCGCCGTTAGCAAGTATCGTCCTATTTCGGTTCAAGCAGGCGAAGGATTCCCGCCGGTCTCGCCTGAAGAATTGAAGATGACGAGCGAGCCGCTCGCTCCCGGAGCCCCAGCCATCATCCTCTACCGTCAAGTCGACCGCGACGACAATGGCCGCACCTCTCACGAAGACAACTACGTCCGGATCAAAATCCTGACCGAAGCAGGGCGGAAGTACGGCGATGTCGAGATTCCGTTCTTCAAGGGAAACGACGAAGTTGTGCATATTCGGGCACGAACCATCAAGCCTGACGGCTCAATCGTCGACTTTGGCGGCGAAGTCTTTGAAAAGTCCCTTGTAAAGGGCAGGGGATTGCAGTACATGGCGAAGACCTTCACTCTCCCAGATGTCCAGGCGGGTAGCATTATCGAATACCTCTACACCTACGACCTGAAGGAGCACGTCATTTTCGATTCGCACTGGATCCTTAGCGAGGATCTCTTCACCAAGAGAGCCAGTTTCTCGCTGAAACCCTACAAAGGCACCTATGTCCCGGTTCACCTGCGGTGGAGTTGGCACGATCTGCCGTTAGGCGACCCACCCAAAGCGGGTCCCGACGGCGTCGTCCGAATGGAAGTGAACAACATTCCCGCTTTCCAGACCGAGGATTTCATGCCGCCGG
>Ga0116121_1000282_pt1 | contig 27646 bp, 29 predicted proteins | sample June2015DPH_13_1_FD_89725 | JGI IMG/M metagenome (GOLD analysis project Ga0116121, IMG submission 89725) | Peatland microbial communities from SPRUCE experiment site at the Marcell Experimental Forest, Minnesota, USA - June2015DPH_13_10 | ecosystem: Environmental > Terrestrial > Soil > Wetlands...
TGTGGTTAATCCGGACAGGACCGACGCCGTCCACGTTAATAACGGATAAATCTGCGGCTAATTCCAAAGAAAATAATTCGCCGTGAGCATGGACATTTTTATTCATGTTGTGTTCCAAATTTAAGATTATAAGTCCGGTGTTTGAATGTCAAATTCGCTTGCAAAATTTCTGCCGCCATGTAATAATTAAGGTAGCTTAATTAATCTGGCTTAATTAACGGAGGTTTTGATGGACAGCGAAAGAACCGAAGAATATTTAGAGGCAATATATAAAGAGCAAAGCAAGGGCGAATCCGCTTCTACTTCTTTTCTGGCGAGGGATTTGGGTGTCTCCCAGCCGGCGGTGACCGACATGTTGAAAAATCTGGAAAGCAAGGGGCTGATCGTCTACAAATCCAGTCAGGGCGCCACGCTCACCGATATCGGCGTGGAAAGAGCGCTGGGCGTCATCCGGCAGCACCGGCTCTGGGAAAGGTTCCTCACCGATATTCTGGGCATGTCCTGGGATAAAGTGCATGATGTCGCCTGCAAATTGGAACATCTGGATGTCCCGGAAGTCGAAGAAAGACTGGCAGTACTGCTCGGCGACACCGATACCTGCCCCCACGGGCATGCGATTCCTGACAAAAACGGGAATATTAAGCTGGATAAAACCATCCCGCTGACGAAATTCCAGCCGCTACAGCGCGTGAATATCGTGGCCATTGACGAAGGCGATTCCGGCCTGCTCCGGGAAATCGAAAAAAAAGGACTGAAGCCGCAGGTTATCGTCACTATCAAAAAGAAAAATGAAGACGGTTCGATGGAAATCGAAGCCGGCAATAAAAAAATTTCCCTGAAACCGCAGCTGGCGGCAATTCTGCTGGCGGAACCGGTCGCAGCAAACAAATTAATTGCGGCTAAAACCGAAACAACGCTCAGCAAACTGGACGCGGGCAATACCGCCATCCTGAAAGAATATACCGGGGAACGCAATCTGCTGGGGCGCTGCCTGTCGCTGGGGTTTACCCCCGGCAGCGTCATCAAAATGCTGGAAAACTATAACAGCGGCCCGGTCCTGGTCAAAGTGCACGATACGGCGGTCGCCCTAGGACGTGATTTGGCCGACCATATTACCGTCACCCGGACTGAAAATGCATGTTAGGCAAACCCGAAAATAAAATGATCATCGTGGCGCTGGCCGGCGCCCCGAACACCGGCAAAAGCACCGTTTTTAACCTGTTAACCGGGCTTTCCCAGCACGTGGGGAACTGGCCGGGCAAAACCATCGAGCAAAAGACCGGCAGTGTGCACCGCGGCAATCTAACCATGAATATCGTGGATTTGCCGGGTACCTACAGTCTGACGGCTAATTCCGCGGAAGAGCAGATTGCACGGGACTATCTGGTAAGAGAGAATCCCGATCTGGTAGTGGCCGTGCTGAATGCCGCCAGCCTGGAACGGAACCTGTATCTGGTCGCCGAACTCATCGAATTGTCCCCGCGGTTGGTAATTGCCCTGAATATGATGGACGTCGCCCAGCAGCAGGGAATGAAAATTGACGCTAAGGCACTGGCGCAGGAACTGAATATCCCGGTCATCCCGATTGTTGCCAGCAAGAACCAGGGACTGGACGAACTGCTGACCGCCATTGAGCAGGAATACCATCAGCCGTTGGGTTCACGTCAGTTGAAACATATCGAGTACGGCAGTGAAATCCAGAAGGTCATCGACCACGTGGCGCAATTACTGGATGACGCCATGACCGCGCCTTATCCCAAACACTGGACGGCGATGAAATTACTCGAAGGCGATGCCCAAATCAATAAAATGATTATGGGACGGGCCGCCGGCGAGCAACTGTCGTCATTAGAGGCTTATCTGCGGGAGCATGAATCGGCGGCCGTGACCATCGCCACCCTGCGTTATGCCTGGGTGGAGAAAATGATGGCGGCGACGCAGGAAAAGCCGCCGATGGGTCGTGTTTCTTTGACTGAACGAATCGACCGGGTAGCAACTCACCCGGTATCCGGTTTATTTATTCTTTTACTGGTATTGTGCTTGATTTTCGGGCTGGTTTACAGCATCGGCATCCCCCTGCAGAAATTGCTGGAATTGCATTTAATCGAGGCCGGACATAATTTTGTGAATGCGCACCTCAGCGCACCTGCCTGGGTCAAAGGTTTACTGGCGAACGGGATTATCAGCGGGGTGGGCACGGTGCTGACTTTTATCCCGATATTGATGCTGTTTTTTGCCGCCTGGGCATTTATGGAAGATGTTGGTTATACGGCCCGGGCTGCTTTTGTCACAGACAAGTTCATGCATTCGCTCGGGTTGCACGGTAAATCCGTTTTACCGCTGGTACTGGGATTCGGCTGCAACGTCCCGGCGATTCTGGGGACACGCATCATTGATTCGCCGCGTTCCCGGCTGCTGACAATCCTCGTGGCACCGCTGGTACCCTGCACTGCCCGGATGGCGGTGATCACCCTGATTGCCGCCGCATTCTTCGGCAGCACCGCGATTTTCGTGGCCATCGGCATTGTCATTTTCAGCCTGATTATGATGATTATCACCGGGCTTATTTTGAACCGGTTTGTCGTCGGCGGCGAAGACAGCGCTTTACTCATGGAATTGCCGTTGTACCATTTACCCAATCCGAAAATCATCGGATTAGTAACATGGCAGAATACCGTCGCTTTCATCAAACGCGCCGGCACGATTATCCTGGCGGTTTCCGTTGTCATCTGGATATTATCCTATCTCCCTCACGGGGAGATTAACACCAGCTTCCTGGCAGATATCGGCAAATTTTTAACACCGGTAGGAAAACTGATGGGATTGAACTGGCAGATGATGGTGGCATTGTTGTCCAGCTTCATCGCCAAAGAAAACACCCTGGCGACGCTGGGGACGCTGACCGGCGGACAGGGCGCGGCGCTGACGGCGCAACTGAAGGTTTTACTGACACCGGCGGCGGCATTGGCTTTCCTGGTCGTGCAGGTGCTTTTTATCCCCTGCGTGGCCACTGTCGCGGCAATCCACCACGAAACCAAATCCTGGCGCTGGCCGCTTTTTACTGTTGCTTATCAACTGTTGCTTTCATTCGCCATGGCCATTATTGTTTTCCAGATTGCGCGCGTGCTTTAGAGCATTGCGATTTTAGAAAAAAACGAAAAAATTATCGAATATTTTTAAGTTTATTTTCCGGAACACAGTAATAATGGTAAAATCAGGCTACGCTAATGAAAGGGGGGTGAATCAATGAACTACCACCGGATGTTCAGGGTAAAACCCGGCGATAAGATTGATTTAAGTAAAATTGACCCCGATTTTACCGATGTTTTTAGGGATAAAGCATCGGCGGGTGACAAGATCGAAAAATACACTCAGGAATTACGGGATTTACAATATCGACTATATGCAGCCGGGAAATCATCGCTGCTAATATGTTTACAGGGTTTGGATGCCGCCGGGAAAGATGGAACAATTGTCCATGTGTTAGGCGCGATGGACCCATTGGGAACAAGAGTTTGCGCATTTAAAGTCCCGAGTGTTGAAGAAGCATCGCATGATTTCCTGTGGCGCATTGAAAAGCAAGTTCCGTCCAAAGGTGAAGTGGTAATTTTTAACCGTTCACATTATGAAGATGTCCTGGTGGTTCGAGTGCATAAAATGGTTTCAAAAGAAGTGTGGTCCGAACGGTTTAATTTCATTAACAATTTTGAAAAAGAGCTCGCTGCCAACGGCACACATATTTTAAAGTTTTATTTACACATTAGTCCGGAAGAACAACTAAAACGATTTGAAAAGCGGCTTGATAATCCTAGATATCAATGGAAAATAAGTGAGTCTGATTATACCGAAAGGGATTTTTGGAAGGACTATATGCGAGCCTATGAAGAGGCACTGAGTGCAACGAGCACGAAAGATGCCCCCTGGTATATAATCCCTGCGAATCATAAATGGTTCCGCAATCTTGCTGTGTCGCAAATGGTTGTCGAAAAATTCAAATCGTTAAAGATGCAGCTTCCCGAACCTCAAGCGGATTTAGATATTATCCGGCAAAAATACCACAAAGCAGTGAAGGAAGCCGAAGAAAAATAATGGGATACGACTAATCAAATTCTGCTGCAGCCTCCAAGTTTAAGCTTGTAAATCAAACCTGATGGTGCGTTTGTCAAGCCTTTTTCCCCGGTTTCACTAATGGTGTTTCCGGTTCTAAACTCGCAAGAATTAGAATACCCCCAATGGGATTCGAACCCGTGTTGACAGCGTGAAAGGCTGTTGTCCTAGGCCTCTAGACGATGGGGGCTTGCAGGTACATTATAACAAATACAGCTATTAACGACAAACATTTTTTCTATCAACGTTGTCAGCTTGAAAATTGCGCGTCTTCCGCCTTTTCGCTTTTGGTTCACCGTTCCCGCCAATGTTATAATCAGGGATGAGCATTTAGAATTGATGCACAATCATCATTGAGGCGTAACGTGGCAGACAGTCCTTTCGACCAGGCTCTTGATTTTATCTACAGCTTTATCGATTACGAAAAGAAGCGCGACCCGCACATGAAAATCACCTGGGATTTAAGACGGGTGGAACTGCTGCTGGCGAAACTGGGCAATCCGCACCTTCAGGCTAAAACCGTGCATATTGCCGGCAGCAAAGGCAAGGGCAGCACCGCGGCGATGGTGGCTTCCGTGCTGACCAGAGCGGGCTACACCACCGGACTTTATACGTCGCCTCACCTGCATTTCTTCAATGAACGCATCCGTGTTAACAACCGGCAAATTACCAACGATGAAATCGTGGCAATGGTGGCGAAAATCAAACCGGCGGTAGAAGAAGTCAATAAGGAAGCCGCTTTCGGCGTCCTGACTACATTTGAAGTCACCACCGTGCTCGGTTTTTATTATTTTGAGCAGCAAAAAGTGGACATTCAGGTCATTGAAGTAGGCCTGGGCGGCAGGCTGGATGCGACGAACGTGGTCCAGCCCGATGTCTGCGTGATTACCCCCATCAGTTATGAACACACCGATATTCTTGGTAAAACTTTAACTCTGATCGCGACGGAGAAATCCGGCATTATTAAAAAGGGCAGTACTGTGGTCAGTTCCCCGCAGGCCGCCGAAGCAGATGCAGCCATCGCCGCTGCCTGTGCCAAACAGGCTTCAAAGCTGATTAGAGTCGGGAAGGATGTTACGTATCAAAGCACAAAATTTGACGATGCGCAGCAATCTTTTACTGTCCAGGGCAGGTTAGCCAACTACAAATTGACAATTCCTTTGCTCGGGGAATATCAATTAAGCAATGCCGCCACCGCCGTCGCCGCTTTAGAAGTACTGATTGAAAAGGGAAATCCGGTCCCGGGACAAAGCATGGAACAGGGGATGAAAGAGGTAACCTGGGAAGGCCGCCTGCAGGTGCTCAACCGCCGCCCGCTGGTGGTGGCGGACGGCGCCCACAATCAGGATTCGGCGCACAAATTGCGGCAGGCGCTGGCACAATATTTTAAATTCGAGAAAGCAGTGCTGATTATCGGCATGTCTTCGGACAAAGATCTGGAGGGGATTGTCGCGGAATTAGCGCCGGTTTTCCGGCAGGTAATTGTGACCAAATCTCTGCACCCGCGGGCCATGGACTCCAGGCCGATTGCCGAGGAATTCCTGAAATACGGCATTGCTGCTCAGCAGACCGATGATATCTCGGTTGCGATGCCGCTGGGCTTCAACCGGACCGGCGAAAACGACCTGCTCTGTATTACCGGTTCTTTGTTTATCGCCGCCGGCGCCATCGAACAGGCAATGGCGCTGGGACTGAACCCGGGAAAGAGTGAAAAATGAAAGCACTGCTGCAGCGGGTCAATAATGCCGCTGTGACGGTAGACGGCGAAACTGTGGGGAAAATCGGGCCCGGCTTAGTGGTATTTATCGGCGTGGCAAATAGCGATGGGCAAGAAGATATCGAATATCTGGTAAATAAAATCCCGCAGCTCCGTATTTTCGATGATGCCGATGGTAAATTCAATTTATCGGCGCAGGATGTGAACGGCGAGCTGCTGCTGGTCAGCCAGTTTACGCTGCTGGCCGGCACGCGCAAGGGGCGCCGCCCCGGTTTCACCGATGCCGCGCCGCCGGATATCGCCGAAAAACTTTTTAATCGATTTGTGGCGCAAATCAGATTGACCGGACTGCAAGTGGCAACCGGACGGTTTCAAACCCACATGCATGTTTCCATTGAAAACGACGGTACGGTTACGATATTCATCGATAGCCGCGAACGGCTCACCAGCCGTTCGGCGTAATTTCAAACCGGACTTTACAGGATTCCTGCCTACCAGGTGCCGTCCCAGGTCACCTGAAAACTATTGACAATACCGACGACGTCCCAGGTGCTGCTCCATCCCGGGGTAGGAAACAGACTCACCGGTTGATAGGCCTGGCCCACGGCAATATTCACGGTTTTGACGCATCGCGAAATGCCGTTACCGGGAACCGCACCGGTATCGTCGATATAAATCAGCCCCTTATCGGTGGTTTGAAATGCATCCAGCGCATGCAGCCCGATGGACAGGTCTACCGACACATAGGCACATCTGATGCCGTCTATTTCGGCGTCGTTGTGCAGCCTTTCGGCAAAATCGCTGCAAACATCCGGGTTACCCGGTTCGGCGGTGCCGTCAATAATATTCTGGATACGGGTCAAATCAACGTGACTTTTGGCGGTGCCGTAATATGTGTTCGGCGTATCGTTCGCGGCGGTGTAAGGGTACTTGTCGGTTTTATCGCTCTTCAGAAAGCTGACCAGCTGGGCATAGGTGGGGTCAGCGGCATTTTTATTGTTAATCAGCACGATAAAATCGCCCGTGTTGTCATAGCAGCCGTCACCGCCGAAAGTTTCGCCGCTGGCATCGTCCGTCACTAGGCCCAAATAGTAGTTTCCGTAAACTCCGGTTGCCGGATTGATGACCGGTGTTATGGCTAATGCTACCGGCTGGCTGCTGATACCGTCTAAAACTGCCGTAACGTTGGCCGTGCCCGCGGTGACGCCGGTCGCGATTCCCCATGAATCGATTGAAAGCATGCTGCTGTCACTGGTCCAGGTTACTTTATCGGTAATATCGGCGGTGGAACCGTCAGCATATGTCCCGGTGGCCGTAAATTGGGTCATCGCGCCAACTGCCAGATTCGCCGGGGATGACGGCGCCACGGTAATGGAAATTAATTTGGGGGAAGGCGTTTTTGCCAAACAGGCGGTTAGCCCGAGTGCGGGAGCGGCAATCAGCCCGAAAATTATTAGAACGCGGATAAATCGTATCTGTACGGTATTTTTCATATAAAACGGCAGCACAGCCATTCCGTGCCTTTCGGTCTTTATTAATGTATCCGATTGTAAAATAACCGTGGTGAATAATCAAATCCTGTTTTGCACCACAGCGGTTATCGGCTTTTTTATTGTCTCACGGAAACGCTTGTGTTATGCTTTCTCTGATGAAAGGTTATGCGCATGTTGCGTTAATACTAATAATCGCGATTGTGGTGATTGTTCTTTTGATCCTTTTTGTGCTGCATGCCGGGCCGTTTAGTGCGCCGGTAACGACACCGGTCGCCACCCCGGTATAACTTTTTTTACGCGCGATTGATACCGTTTAACAATTAATTCCCGGTAACCTCATTTACCTCCTGACGGGAAGATGATATTATAATGGAATTATAAGTTTTAATTCTGCTTCCCCAAAGCCGCAGAATTCTGAAGAAGGGGTAAAATGTTATGAAGAACGATCACCTGCGTTTTCTCGGGTTGGGTCTCACTCTGGGGTTAATTGCGGTTATGACGCTGGGCGCCGCCGCCTGTACGTCAAAACCGACATCTACGGCCACCTTGACCTCGATTACCATTGCCCCCGGTTCGCCGTCTAGTTTACCGGTTGGGGTTGCCCAGACGTTTGTGGCCTCCGGCACTAATTCGGATGGTTTTTCCGGGGTGGATCTCTCTTCGCAGGTGACCTGGACAAGTTCCGACCCAACGGTGGCGACTGTTTCTGCAACGGGGTTAGCCTCATGTCTGGCGGTAGGCACTACCAAAATCACCGCATCCCTGGACGGAATAACCAGTAACACCGTAAATTTGACAGTTGTGGCAGCGCCTACCACTACTGCTACTGTGGTAACACCTTCTTCCACCACGACCGGAACAGACACCGGCACGACTACTGTGACCACGACTACAACAACTACCACCACTGCGCCGTAGTCCAATAATATTTCCTCTTGAAAACAATATATACGGGCATTCAAACACAACCACATTCAACCGAATGTGGTTGTGTTTATTAAGTGATTCGGGTAGAATTGTGCTATCAAACCAGCTCAGGTATTAAGCTAAAAACAAACAATAAATAAAGGTCTTTGCCGATGGTGGAAAACAACAATACTCCGGAAAACAAAGCAATTAAAGAGTGGTTATTATCCACGCTGTACAAAGTAAAATCGGGCCAGATTTCCACCGAAGAAGCGCTGCGGGAACTAAGCGTTTTGCCTTATGAGGACCTCAATTTTGTCAAAATCGACCACCACCGCGATATTCGGACAGGCTTTCCGGAGGTCATTTTCGGACGCGGCAAGACCGTCGAGCAGATTGTAATTATCGCGGAACGTCTGGCGGCCCATTCCGATAAAATCCTGGTGACGCACGCCGGTCCGGAAGTTTACCGGGCGGTCAGCGCTAAAATTCCGGATGCGGTTTATAATCCCGTGTCCCGGACCATCGTCGTTAACCGTCAGGAAAAAGCCGTTCTGGTGCCCGGCGTCGCCGTGGTGACCGGCGGCACCGCCGATATCCCGGTGGCCGAAGAAGCCGCTGTCACCGCAGAATTAATGGGCAATAAAGTGGATAAAATTTTTGATGTTGGTGTGGCCGGGCTGCACCGCCTGCTGGACAAATTACCCCAGTTACGTCAGGCAAAGGTGCTGGTGGTGGTAGCCGGGATGGAAGGAGCGCTGCCCAGCGTTATGGGCGGTCTGGTGGCGGCGCCGATTATTGCCGTCCCCACCAGCGTGGGCTACGGCGCCAGTTTTAACGGGCTGGCCGCCTTATTGACCATGCTCAACAGCTGTGCCCCCGGCGTGGCCGTGGTCAATATTGATAACGGCTTCGGCGCCGGTTACATGGCCGGAATGATTAACCTGGGAAAAAACGGAGAAGCCGGTGGCGAAAACAAACCTTGAGTCAAAACTGGAGCAGCTGAAAAAGACTATTAGTGAAATGGGCTCGGTGCTCGTCGCTTATTCCGGCGGAGTAGATAGCACTTTCCTGGCAGTTACCGCGCATGAAGTACTCGGAAAGAATTCGCTGGCGGTGTTCGCCGCTTCGCCCGTTGCGCCGCCGCTGGAAAAAGAAGAAGCCGAAACGCTGGCGCGCAATATCGGCCTCCGTTTTAAAGTAATTGAAAGCAACGAAATGTCCAATCCTGACTTTGTCGCTAACCCTCCTGAACGCTGCTATTATTGCAAACGGGAATTATTCTCCGAATTAAAACCCATCGCGCTGGCCGAAGGCCTGAAATGGATTGCCGACGGCACCAACGCCGATGATTTGCACGATTTTCGTCCTGGCCGAAAAGCTTCTGCGGAAGCCGGCATCCGCAGTCCGCTGCTGGAAGCCGGACTAACCAAAGCGGAAATCCGCCGGCTTTCCCGTGCTAAAAACCTGCCCACCTGGGACCGGCCGGCTTCGCCGTGCCTGGCCTCGCGCATCCCTTACGGCACCCCGGTTACCGCCGAAACGCTAAACAAAATCGCGCGCGGAGAGCAGTACTTGCACAGCCTGGGTTTCCGCCAGTTGCGGCTGCGGCATCACGGCGATATCGCCCGCATTGAACTGGACCAGGAGGATATGGTTAAAATTATCACGCCGGAAATCCGGCAGGATATCGTGACAAAGCTCAAAGCTTTAGGTTATAAATATGTGGCGCTGGATTTAACAGGCTACCGCACCGGCAGTTTGAATGAAGTTTTAAATCTCGCCGGGGATGAGGGGAAAAATGGTTAAAATCGCCTATTTCGATTGTTTTTCCGGCGCCAGCGGCGACATGATTATCGGTTCCCTGCTGGATGCCGGGCTGGAACTGGAAATTTTGCGAAAAGGTCTGGCCGGGCTGGATTTTCATGGCTATCAACTGACCGCGGAAAAAGTGCTGCGCTCCGGCATCACCGCCACCAAATTCGATGTGGTTATAGAGGAAGAAAAACACGAACACAATCACGAAATGTCCCATCACCATCACCGCGGTTTAACCGAAATTCTGAATATCATTAATAACGGCAGCATTCCGGATAGCGTAAAAACAAAAAGCAGCGCAATCTTCCGCAAATTAGGCACGGTGGAAGCCGGAATTCACGGCGTGCCGCTGGAAGAAGTCCATTTCCACGAACTCGGCGCCGTCGATACCATCGTTGATATCGTGGGGACAATATTGGCGCTGGAAACCTTGAAAATTGAAAAGGTTTATTCCTCCCCGTTAGCGGTCGGCAGCGGTACGGTGAAAACGGCGCACGGCGTTTTACCGGTGCCCGCCCCGGCGACGCTGCAAATCCTGGCCGAAGCCGGCGCGCCAATCGTCAATGCGCCGCCGTCGGAGAATCCGCCCGGAGAATTACTCACCCCGACCGGGGCTGTTTTGATTACCTCTCTGGCCTCCGGATTCAAACAGCCGAATATAATCATCGAGAAAACCGGTTACGGCGCCGGCAATAAACAATTCCCGACCTGGCCGAACGTGGTCCGGGTCTGGCTCGGTGAGGAAACCGGCGGCCAAAACGATGATGCACTGGTATTACTGGAAACCAACATTGACGACATGAACCCGCAGATTTACGGCTTTTTGATGGAAAAACTGTTCGCCGAAAAAGCGGCGGATGTCTGGTTCACCCCGATTCAGATGAAAAAGAACCGCCCGGCAATCATGCTCAGCGTCCTCGCGCCCGCTTCGCTGGAAACAAAACTGACCGAAATTATCATGCGCGAAACCTCGACGCTAGGAATCCGCTCGCGCCCGGTTTCACGGCACACCGCGCAGCGGGAAATCATCGAGTTTGATTCCAGCCTGGGCCGCGCCAAAGCGAAAATCAAGCGGTTCGGCGGCGATATCGTCGCGGTATCGCCGGAATATGACGACTGCCGCCGGCTGGCACTGGAACACAACCTGCCGCTGCATGAAGTTTCACGTATTGTGGCAAGCGAAGCCCGCCGCTACCTGAACGAACAAAACCCGAAGTAATTTTGTTATTTTCTATTGACAGCGGTTTTTTCCGTCCTGTATAATTGCAACTGGGTGCATTTAGGATGAGCTGTCTAGCGACATTAAAAGCAAACGGATTCAAACTGACCCCGCAGCGTAAACTGATGGCGGATTTTTTCCATGATTCGGAATCGCATTTAACCGCGGAAGAAATTATTGCGCATGTCCATGAAAAGATGCCGGGCGTGAATAAATCCACGATTTACCGCAACCTGGATATTTTCGAGCATTTGGGTTGTGTTCTGAAAAGTGAGTCCGGCGACCATGTGATTTACCACCACACCGAGGAAGGGCACCACCATCACCTGGTGTGCGCCCGGTGCGGTAAAAGTATTGAATGCGATGAAATGCTTTTCCGGCCGGTAGAAAAAACTTTGCGCGATAAGTACAATTTTCGCGTCGATTTCAAACATCAGGTCATCAGCGGCCTCTGTGAAAATTGCAGTAAACAATAAATCTTTCCCGGTTAATTATTTTTTTAATTATCTAATGCAACTGGTTGCGTTTGTCAAAAGGAAACAATAAACAATGCACATTCCTGACGGTTATCTCAGTCCGGCGACCTGCGGCGTGATGTACGCGGCGGCCGTTCCCTTCTGGGCAGTCGCAGTGAAACGTGTCCGCAAAGCACTGACCGCCCGGACTGTACCGGTGCTGGCGCTTTTCTCGGCATTCTCCTTCACGCTGATGATGTTTAACGTCCCGATACCCGGAGGTACGACTGCCCACGCGGTCGGCGCTACGCTGCTGGCCATCGTGCTGGGTCCCTGGGAGGCCGTGTTGGGGGTTTCCACCGCGCTGGGGATTCAGGCACTGTTTTTCGGTGACGGCGGACTGCTGACTTTTGGCGCAAACTGTTTCAATATGGCCATCGTGATGCCGCTGGTGGGTTATTTTATTTACAAGGTAATCTCCAGTGATTCTGATGCGCTTTCACCCCGCCGCACCGTCGGCGCCGTCATTGGCAGTTATCTCGGCATTGTTACCGCGGCGGCGTGCGCCGGCGTTGAACTCGGTCTTCAGCCTGCGCTATTCCACACTGCCGGCGGTACGCCGCTTTACGCGCCTTACACCATCGGTGTGGCTTTACCGGCAATATTAGCTGCTCACCTGTTAGTCGCCGGTCCGGTGGAAGCGGTGGTCACGGGCGGGGTCGTTGTCTATTTGCAGCGGACTCACTCCGGTCTCATCAAAGCTGACGTCGCAAAAAAGAAAGAAGGCAAACGCTGGCTGGCCTGGGGTGCGCTGGGGCTGGTGGCTTTGGCCACACCCGTCGGGCTGCTGGCTTCCGGTACCGCCTGGGGAGAATGGGGAGTGGCTGAACTGAAGACAATGGGACTGGGTTCGATTCCGCAAGGATTGCAAAAATTAGCCGGCTGGTGGCCGGCCCCGATGCCGGATTACGGGCTGCCGCGCATGGCGGCGGTTATCGGCTATATCCTCTCTGCCTTTGTCGGGATTATTTTGATTGCAGTTTTTCTCTGGCTGCTTGGGCGCTGGCTTACTCGAAAAAATCAGACAAAAAATGATGTATCCGGAGGTTCGCCGGAAAATTGAAAGGCGACGATTTTCTCACTAAAAGTATCTCGGGCTTCAGCCGCGTGCTGGAATCGGTGGTGACCACGGAGGATATCAGCCGCGCTTCCGGTTTGCTGCAAAGTCTGGACCCGCGGGTGAAGCTGGTTTCTTTCCTGCTGTTTATCGTCGGCATAAGTCTGGTGCGCAGCCTACCCGTCCTCGGCGGGATATTTGTGCTGATAATACTTTTGAGCTTAACATCAAAAATATCCCCCGGTTTCTTCCTGAAACGGGTTTTGATTTTTGTGCCGGTTTTCACGTTGGTAATCGCGGTTCCGGCCTTATTCCTGACGCACGGGCAGCCGTTGGTGCACATCTTCGGTAAAATTGTGATTACGCAGCAGGGCGCGCTTTCGGCCGGTTTCTTGCTGCTTAGAGTTACCGATTCGCTCTCATTAGGAGTGCTGCTGGTCTTAACCACACCCTGGGCTAATGTGCTGGCCGCTTTACGCTGGGTGCGGATGCCGGCGCTGATTGTAGATATCCTCGGCATGACTTACCGCTACATGTTCCTGCTGCTGCACTCCGCCAACAGCATGTTTCTGGCCCGGAGGAGCCGGGTTATCGGCAGTTTTTCCGGCGGTGAGAACCGCCGCTGGCTGGGCCGGGCGCTGGCCGTTACTATGGTAAAGTCGCAAAAATTAAGCGAGGACGTTTATCTGGCGATGCTGGCGCGCGGCTATCAAGGCGAAGTCCATGTTTTGCAGGATTTCAGCTTAAAACGCCGCGACTTTCTCTGGATAACCTTTTCATTAATCGTCGTAATATTCTTATTTTGGGTGAGCCGTTTATGAATTCAGTGAATAACGTGAATATCTTCGAAGTCAAAAACCTGGACTATGATTATCCGGGCAATATTGCCGCCTTAAAACAGGTCAGTTTCACGGTTAAACCTGGGGAAGTGGTGGCGCTGGTCGGCGCCAACGGCTCCGGTAAAAGCACCCTGCTCAAACTGCTGGACGGCCTGATTTTCCCCAAAGCCGGCGAATTGATTGCTTTCGGCAAACCGTTATCCGAAGAAGGATTAAAAAATAAAGCATTTATCCAAGAATTCCGCCGCAAAGTGGGGATGGTTTTTCAGGACCCGGATGTCCAGCTTTTTTCCCCGACCGTCTGGGACGAAGTCACCTTCGGGCCGCTGCAGCTGGGAATTTCCAAGGAGGAGGTTATCGCCAGGGGCCAGGCGGCGCTGGATTTAATGGGCATTGCACATCTCCGGCAGCGCCCTCCCTATCTGCTCTCCGGCGGGGAGAAAAAGAGGGTCTCGCTGGGCTCGATCCTTTCACTGCAGCCGCAGGTGCTGTTATTGGACGAACCGACAACCGGCCTGGACCCATCCAGTCAGGGGCATTTGATTGATTTCTTGTTGCAGTGGGCGAAAGCAGATAAATGCCTCGTCTTCAGCACGCAGGACCTGGATATTGTCGAGGAGATTGCGACCCGCGTCATCGTGATGGGGACAGAGCACAACGTCATGGCGGACGGGCAGCCAGAGGATTTCCTGTTCAACCCAGATTTCCTGGTTAAGACCAATCTGGTGCACGAACATTCTCACCGGCACAAACAGCTGGTGCACCGCCATCAGCACCTGCACGAACACCACCACGAAACTGAAATCTAATCGTTTTAAAATTGTCATCAATCCCAACCGCTGTGTTTTACATCGTGATTCCACGTCTGTTACAATGGCATTGACATGAGATTTCCATGGCAGCAGAAACAGACCTTGAAAACGGAAGTATCCCACAACCTGACTGACGAGTTAAGCCGTCAGGGTTACCGCATGACGCCGCAGAGGATGATGATTGTTGACGCCATCGAGCACAGCGAAAATCACATCAGCGCCGAAGATATTTTTAAACAGGTGGTGGCCAAATTCCCCAACGTCAACCTCTCCACGGTCTACCGGACGCTGGAATTGCTGGAAAAGCTCGGTTTAGTCACTAAAACCGAAATGGGTGTCGGCCGTATCGTGTACCACCCCATGGAAAAAGGGCATCACCACCACCTGATTTGCCGGGAATGCGGCAAAGTGATTAGTCTGGATGAAGCCGCACTTACTCCCCTCAAAGAATCCCTGCAGCGGGACTATCAGTTTTCCGCCGAATTGCGCCACCTGGGGATTATAGGTTTATGCGCCGATTGTCAGCAGAAATCCGGGAACAAAAATACCAATGGATAAACAGGAATACTGGGAAAGCCGCTACCTCGGGGAAGGGAAAATCTGGGGGGAATCGCCCAGTACATCCGCTCATGCCGCCCTGCAGCTTTTCCGGAAGCACCGGGTAAAAACAGTATTGGTACCTGGTTCCGGCTACGGCAGAAATACCGGATTATTTTCATCGGCCGGATTCGACGTGACGGGGATAGAAATTTCGGAGACGGCTTTTAAAATGGCCGGCCAATTTGACCCGCGTTCGAAATTCTATCAAGGCTCCGTGCTGGACATGTCTTTCGATAACCGCCGGTACGACGCAATTTATTGTTTCAATGTCCTGCATCTCTTCCGCCAACCGGAAAGGGAGCTGTTTTTGAATCAATGCTTTGGCAAACTAACAAAACGGGGATTGGCTTATTTCACCGTTTTTTCCGAAAAAGAGTCGAGTTTCGGACAGGGCGCGGAAACGGAACCGAATACCTTCGAAAGTAAACCCGGTCGCCCGGTACATTATTTCACCGAACCCGATTTACGGCAGCAATTCCACCGGTTTGAAATATTAGAAACCGGCATTATCGAAGACCCGGAAGACCACGGCGGACAGGCGCACGTTCACATTTTGCGGTACATTTTCGCGAAAACCAACGAGTAAAATCCAACCTCTTTATTTCTGCTTCGGCTTAATCGGCTCAAATTCCAGGCTGATATCCAGCGCTTTAGGGGAATGGGTGAGTGCCCCGATCGAAATAAAATTCACCCCGGTTTCCGCGACGGCGCGTACCGTCTTGAGATTGATGTTGCCGGAGGCTTCGGTCATAATCCCGGACGGCACCAGTTTCACCGCGGCGCGCATTTTGGCCGGGCTCATATTATCAAACATGATGATATCCGCTTTGGCCGCCACCGCCTCACGGACTTCCTTCAGGTTGGTTACTTCCACCTCAACTTTAATCCCTGCCGGGGCACTTTGTTTCGCTTTTGCCACAATTTCCTTTAGTGTCATGCCGTGGGCGCGCAATGTCGCCAGGTGGTTGTCCTTTATCAGCATGCCGTCGCTCAAATTAAAGCGGTGGTTGCGTCCGCCGCCCATCGAGACCGCGTATTTTTCCAGTAGTCTCATACCGGGCGTGGTCTTGCGCGTATCCAGAATTTCCACCGGCAAATCGCCGATCAGCGCCACATATTCCGCTGTCTGGGTGGCAATGCCGCTTAATTTCTGGAGGAAATTAAGCGCGACCCGTTCGGCTTTAAGCAGGCTGCGCGCGTTGCCGGTCACAGTGGCGATAATATCCCCCGAATGTAATACGGTTCCATCCTTCAGTAAAACCTTGAATTTGAGCTCCGGGTCTACTTTGATAAAAACCAGTTTGGCTAAATCGATGCCGGCCAGCACGCCGTCGCCTTTGGCTAAAAGCGTGGTTTTGGCCCGCAGGTCCGCCGGGATGAGGGATTCACTGGTAATATCGCCGCCGCCGATATCCTCCTCCAGCGCCAGGTCAATCAAAGTATTCAACTGGTTTTCGTAAAGCGCTAATTTATCGGTCATCTTAATTTTCCATTAATATTATATCTTGTTGCGCCTATTATAAAGCATATGCGCCTGATTAAACAACTTTATTTATCCAGTTCTTTCAAAGCCTGCTCTAAATCTTCAGGCAGCGGCGATTCGAATTCCACCCATTTACCGGTAGCCGGCAAGTTAAAGCCGATTTTCTGCGCGTGTAAAAATTGCCGGTTTAAAAAGGCGGATTTCTTCCCGTAGGTGATATCGCCGAAAACCGGATAGCCGATGGCCGCCAGGTGGACGCGTATCTGGTGGGTGCGCCCTGTTTCCGGCATGATTTCCAGCAGGGTGTTTTTGCCGACATAGCGGATGACGCGGTAATTGGTGCGGGCGGCCCGGCCGCGGCTTTCTCCGGTCACGGCCATCTTTTTCCGGTCGCCTGAATCCCGCCCGATGGGGGCGTCAATCACGCCTTTGTCCGGCCGGAGAATCCCTTTGACCAGCGTAATGTATGTTTTTTTCACAGTGCGTGCTTTGAACTGGTCCGCCAGGTTAGCCAGGGCAACGTTATTTTTCGCCACCAGCATCACCCCGGAGGTGTCTTTGTCCAGGCGGTGCACGATTCCCGGGCGGGTAACTTCACCGTCATCTTCGATTTCGTTAAGATGGGAAAGAACCGCGTTCACCAGCGTGTGGCTGGGGTGCCCCGGTGCCGGATGTACCGTCAGCCCGGCCGGTTTATCAATCACCAGCAGGTCGTCATCTTCATAAATGATTTTCACCGGGATGGCTTCCGGCAGCAGGCCGGTGGGCGCCGGCGGGGGAACAGTGATTTCGATTTTTTCGCCGGCTTCCGTCTTGTGGCTGGCCTTTTCTGCGATGCCGTTGACCAGAACATTGCCTTCGTCAATTAATTTCTGCGCCTGCGAGCGGGACAAACCCGGACAGTTTTCACTGACGAATTTATCCAGGCGGAAGCCCGCTTTGTCCGCTGTAAATACATAAGAATCCGGGTTTTGTTTCATGCCAAACCCTACTTATTCTCGCGGATAGTCTCACGCAGTACGGAAAAAATAATCAGGAAGACGCCGATGGTAATCGCCGCATCGGCAACATTGAAGACGTAGAAAAATCCGGGATTGATAAAATCGGTGACATGGCCGGAGAACCGCAAGCGGTCAATCAGGTTGCCGAGGTCGCCGCCCAGCAGCAAACCGAGCGCAATCCTGTTTGGGATGTTGACGAATTGTGGATATTTCCGGTAAATATAGACTCCGAGGCCGGAAATGGCAAACAAGCCGATTATTGCGACCCCCGTCAGAATCACCGAATAAGCTTGAAATGCGCCGAAAGCAGATCCGGTATTCGTGATATGAATAATGCTGAAGAACCAGATCTTATAGATTGTCCGGCCGTCCGGGGGGAAAGAACGTATCCAATTTTTAGTTAAAATATCAACAACGACTATCAGGAGAATAGTGATGGGAATAATCAGATTAAGTTTGGAGGTTCGGGGTTTACCTGTTTTTTGCATTCTTAGCCTGAAGCGCTTTACAGTTCATACATTGTCTTGCCGCGGGTAGTAGTTCCAATCTGGCCGATTCAATCGGTTTGCCGCATGTTTCACAAAGGCCGTATTTGCCGGTTTCAAATTTGGTCATCGCGATTTCGATATCACCCAGTTGGTCTTTGATGCGGCGTTCCATCGCCAGACGCTTTTCCAGTTCCAGGCTTTCAGTAGCTTCTTCTTCACGTTTGCCAAAAGGACTGCCATCGCGCCTTTCCTCAGAAGGACGGCCCTCTGCATTCAACTGCTCTAATTCATCAAGCAACCGCTTCTTCTCACTTTCCAGAAGGGCCCTGATTTTTTTGAGGTCGGTCATTATGCTTTCTCCTGTCTTCCTGCGAAGTTCCAACCTGCCGCTGCTGCCTTAAGCCTTCACGGTTAAGCTATTATACCGTCATCCTACCGAAATAACAACAACAAAGGGCAGACCGCTCAAGCCAATTACACCATTTCAAATACTTGACCATCTGCTCAGTAAAAATATTTATCTGATATTGTATCCCTCTTTCTAGTTTTTCGCAACTGCGATTTTTTGTCGCCTGACATGATATGTTATTGATTATCGGCGAAAAATTTAACCATTGCCCGCCTATTTCAAACAGCGGTCAACATTGTTGAAGAAGAAAACATGAGCATCAAACGGATTTGCGTTTATTGCGCCTCCGGTCTGGGAGTCAGCCCTGAATATCTGCTGGCGGCGCAGGTTTTAGGCAGTCTGCTAGCTGAAAAGAAGATCGCGCTGGTCTTCGGCGGTGGTGATGTCGGTCTGATGGGAGCCGTGGCTGATGCCGTCATGGCCGGTGGCGGCGCGGCGATTGGGGTTATCCCGAAATTCTTTGCACAAAAAGTGGTACATCAGGGCTTAACTGAGTTACATGTGGTCGATTCAATGCATGCCCGAAAACAGATGATTTTTGATTTATCGGACGGCTTTATCGCGTTGCCGGGCGGTTTAGGCACACCGGAAGAAATTTTTGAGCAGCTTACCTGGACGCAGCTCGGCTTGCACCGGAAACCGTGCGGCATCCTGAACGTCAACGGGTACTACGACCGCCTGCTGGGTTTTCTGGATTATTCCGTGACCCAGGAATTTATCCGGCCGGAACACCGGGACATGATTTTAGTAGAACAGTCTCCTGAAGTGCTATTAACTAAAATGACTCTGTATAATGCCCCGCATATCGAGAAATGGATCGGATTGAAACGCAATAATCTTTAAATCCGCCGAATAATGACTGTTGAATTTCCAATCTTAGTAAAACGATTCTAGGTGTTCGTTTGACATACAGGTCTACTTTTCATATCATTTAACTAGAGACGTAAAGTCAAATTGTATGCCTGTTCCCCAATTTAAACCTGCTTTCCGGCTTTGCATCAGAAAACTACCTGCAGCGGAAGATTTAATTAGTGGTGATCAAGGTTAGATAAAAGGTAGTTGACAAGGAGGTTCCTCAATGGCTGATAATATTACACCCACCGGCCCTGCGGCGGCACCAACTGTACCGGCTCCCGCGCCTGCACCCGCAACGGCGCCTGCACCGGCGGTGCCGGCTTTCCCCGGGGGGTACAATGGAAAAATATTACGCGTTAATTTATCTACCGGCACTACTTCGACCGAGGCATTAACCGAGCAGTTCTGCCGTAAATGGCTGGGGGGCGCCGGATTTGTTGCGTATTACCTCTGGAAAGAGCTGAACCCCGGTGTTGATGCGCTCAGTCCGGATAACAAACTGGTCTTTGCCATTGGCCCCATATCTGGTTTGCTGCTGCCCGGCGCGGCTCGTAATTGCGTTGGGGCGAAGTCGCCACTAACAGGCGGTATTGCCAAATGTGAATGCGGTGGTTACTGGGGGGCTGAACTGAAGCGCGCCGGTTTTGATGCAATTATTGTTGAAGGTAAGGCGGAAAAACCGGTCTATCTCTGGGTGCATGACGGCGAGGTCAGCATCCGGGATGCTGCTCATCTCTGGGGAAAAGATACCTTGGACACTGAGGCCGCGGTCCGCACTGAATTGGGAGATGCGAAAATCCATCTCGCCATGATTGGCCCGGCCGGAGAACACATGGTGCGCTATGCCTGTATCATGGAAGGCTGCAAAGACGCAGCGGGCAGAGGCGGCCTGGGCGCAGTGATGGGTTCCAAGAACCTGAAAGCGATTGCGGTGCGCGGACATAACCTGCCGGCGGTCGCTAATCCGGATAAAGTCAAAGAAATCAGAGCGCGCATGGTGGCGAACAAACACCCGCTTTCCAACTTCGGCACCGGCGGCCCCGATATGGTTTTCCATGAAGCTTCCGGCAACTTGCCGGTTCGTAATTTCCAGGCCGGCGTTTTCCCCGACGTGCAGAAGATTCACGGCGGCGTCATCAAAGACACCATGGGCGGCCGCATGGACGGCTGCTTTGCCTGCCCCATCCGCTGTAAGAAAGTCTGTAAAATTGATGAACCTTTTAAAGTGGACCCCGAATACGGCGGCCCGGAATACGAAACGCTGGCTGCGTTCGGTTCTGACTGCGGCATCAACGAAGTTAAATCTATCGTCAAAGCCAATGAACGGTGCAACGCCTATTCCCTGGATACGATTTCCTGCGGCTCGACCATCGCTTTTGCCATGGAATGTTTTGAAAAGGGGTTTCTCACCCTGGAAGATACCGGCGGCCTGGAATTGAAATGGGGCAACGCTGAGGCGATGCTGAAAGCAGTTGATTTGATTGCCCGCCGTGAAGGTTTCGGCAACTTTTTAGCCGAGGGAACTGCCCGGATGGCCCATAAAATCGGTCATAATTCGATTGCCTTTGCGATGCAGGTGAAGGGACAGGAAACTTCCATGCACGAACCCAGGATTAAAGCCAACATGGCTTACGGCTTTATGTTTGCGCCGGCCGGAGCCGACCATTGCGGTTCCGCGACCGATGGTGCTATATCTACCGACAAAGGTTTGACCGCGTACCATACACTGGGTTGGCATTCGGGCTTTGTTTCCAATGAAATCAGCGCCCGTAAAGTCAGCTTCTACAAAATGGATGCTTGCAACTACGCCACAATCGATTCGCTGGTCTTATGCATGTTTGTCGGTTACGGCCCGGAAGGGAACGCCGAGTTATTGAAAGCGGTCACCGGTTGGGATACCGGCATTGGGGAACTTCTGCGCATCGGTGAACGGATTCTCACCACGATGCGGTTGTTCAACATGCGGGAAGGCCTTACTTCCGCTGACGACACTTTGCCGGAACGTTTCTTTACCCCCAAGCTCGATGGCGCAGTGTCGAAGACACAGCTTGACCATACTAAGATCGAAATGGTCCGGAAATACTATTACACGTTGATGGGCTGGGACACTAACGGGGTGCCGCTGCCGGAAAAAGTTGAAGAGCTTTACATCAATTAACCGCCGCTGACAGGAGGCCTGTAGTGGAAGAGAAAATCGTCTATTTCGAGAAAGCCGGTGTTATCAATACGGAAGAGACCTTGCGCCTCGCTGCCGAAAGGGCCAAAGCCCGCGGCATTAAGCAGATGGTCATTGCCTCTACCCGGGGCGATACGGCCCGGCTGGCCGCGGAACGGCTGGCCGGCACTGGCATTATCCTGACGGTCATCCCGCACCAGTACAGCGGCGGACGTGAGCAACGGTTTCCGCTCGAATTAAAAGAATCGCTGGAAAAACAGGGTCATCACGTCCACTTTGCCACGTCGTTATTCGCCACCGAAAATCTCTACGGCAGCCCCGTCCCGCGGGTGATGGCTTTCCTGCTGCGTACTTTCTCTCAGGGGATGAAAGTTTGTGTTGAAATGATTCTGATGGCGGTAGACGGCGGTTTTGTCGCCAGCGGCGAGCAGGTTATCGCGGTTGCCGGGAGCGGGCGCGGCGCCGATACCGCCGTTGTGGCGATTGCGGCCTCTTCACGAAACTTGCCGGACCTGCATATTACGGAAATTATCTGCAAGCCGCTCCAGACTTCACAGCATATCCCCAATTATGTCCCGCCGGAAGGGTAAACGGCTCACTTACAACTGCATTTTAAACTGCTCCTAAAATGTTTGCTGCCATTGACATTCCCCTCCTCTTTGGAGTACATTCCAATCAGTCAAATTCTCTTTATTCATCGATTTTTCAGGAGGACGGAAATGGCAAAAGCGAAAATCACCGTAAAAAAGACCGCCGAATATAAAATCAAAGTGACGAAAAACGGTCCTTATTTAGTCTCCGGCGGCCTGCCTCTTTCTGAACTGACCATGTGTATCGATGAAGAGGGGCAGTGTCACGGCTGGCAGGAAACCAAAAAGTATCCGGTAGAGGAAACTTATGCGCTCTGCCGCTGCGGGCACTCGGGTAATAAGCCGTTTTGCGACGGCACCCACGGTAAAGTGCAGTTTGCAGGGAAAGAGACCGCTTCCCATCGCCCATATCTGGAACAGGCCGAAGAAATTGATGGCCCCGGCCTGAAACTGACCGATGTGCGGAATCTTTGCGCCAGCGCCCGGTTTTGTCACCGTGGCGGCGGCACCTGGAAACTGGCCGAACAATCCGGCAAACCGAAAGCCAGACAGATGGTGATTGAAGAAGTGGCGGATTGCCCTTCCGGCCGTTTGGCAGCCTGGGATAAAGACGGCAAACCGCTTGAACCGGATTTCGAACCGTCCATCGGTGTCGTGGAAGATGTACAGGCTGGCAAAATGGGCCCGTTACGGGTGCGCGGCGGCATCCCCGTCGAAGCCGAAGACGGCACCGTTTATGAAATCCGCAACCGGGTCACGCTTTGCCGTTGCGGCAAAAGTTTGAACAAACCCTTCTGTGACAGCCGTCACTTGAAATAGCAGTGATGATATCCAATCTAAAATACTTCAAACCGGAGTTAACATAATGGAAAAAAGAAAACTGCGCGGCGGCATGATTGGCGGCGGTATCGGGGCATTTTTCGGGCCGGTGCACCGCATGGCCGCCACTCTGGACGGACAGGCGGAATTCGTCTGCGGCGCTTTTTCCGCCGACCCTGTGAAATCTAAAAAATCAGGTCAGGAGTTGTATCTCGCGCCCGAACGGGTTTACGGGGATTACCGGGAAATGGTGGCAAAAGAATCCGCTTTACCGCCGGATAAAAGAATTGATTTTGTTTCCATTGTCACGCCGAATGTGTACCATTTTGAAGCGGCGAAATTATGCCTGGAAGCCGGTTTTCATGTGATTTGCGATAAACCGATGACCTGCAACCTGGCAGAGGCAAAAGCATTGAAGGCAATTGTTGCTAAAACGCACAAAGTTTTTGCCCTGACCCATACTTATACCGGCTACCCGATGGTGAAACAGGCACGGTACCTGGTGGAGCAGGGGACACTGGGTAAAATCAACAAGGTTGTGGTGGAATACCCCCAGGGCTGGCTGGCCGGTTTTCTGGAAAGCGGCGTTACTCCTGCCACGATGTGGCGGACCGACCCACAAAAGGCCGGTGTTTCCCTGTGTATGGGCGATATCGGCATCCACGCGGAAAATCTGGGGCGCTATATCACCGGCCTGGAAGTCGAAGAAGTCTGCGCGGATATTTCTCATTTTATCCCCGGCAATCCACTGGATGATGATGCCAATATCCTGGTGCGTTATCAGGGCGGCGCCAAAGGGGTAATTACCGCTTCCCAGATTTCCACCGGCGAAGAAAACGGACTCAACATCCGCGTTTACGGCGCCAAAAATGGGCTTTACTGGAATCAGGAAAATCCCAATTACCTTGCTATCCGGAACCCGGAAGGATATGGCACTACTTATTCCAAAGGCAATAAGATTCTCTGCCCGGCGGCGCAAAATGCCGCGCGTTTGCCGCCCGGTCATCCCGAAGGCATTATCGAAGCCCTCGCGAACATCTATCTGGAAGCTTTCCGCGCAATTCGGGACGGCGCCGGGAAACGCAAAAATACCGTTTATGATTTCCCTACCGTGGACGACGGCGTTGTCGGCATGGCCTTCGTGGAAACGGCACTCGCCTCTGCATCCTCCGACCGTAAATGGGTGAAGATGCTCTCCACAGAAAAATAACGAATCATTGTTTGGGACTTATCGCTGCAAACTGACAGCTCTGTTACTTGACCGAGTTCGGAGCTGAGCTCGTCGATTTTGTGGTTGTTGTGGCCGTCGTTGTCTTAACCGTCGGCGGCGTAACCGCAGACGGAGCCGTAGTAATGGGGGTGGTCGTTGTCGTAGTTGTACTTGGCGTCACGGCAACCGGCGGCACGGTCACTATGGGCTGTTTAGTTGTCGTCGTTCCCGTTGTAGCTGTAATGGGCGGAACCGCAGTCGGGGGAACCGCCGCAGCCGATGACGGTTTTGTTGTGGTGGTTGCTGCCGATACCGCTGGCGCAGTATTGGTCGAGGTGGTTGTCTTGGTAATGCCGGCAGCCGCTGACCCGGTATTTGGGGTTGTTGCCACGGCCGCTACTGGAGTTGCTCTTTGTATTGCCAGCGGCATCTGAACTACAGTTGCCGGTGTTTTCCCGGCAACCGGCGCGAAAGATACGATATCCGCGCTCTGCGTGACGTTTGCCTGGTTGCTTAAATCAACATGGACGGTCCAGTCGCTGCCGGTTGTTGCCGTTAAAGTCAGATTTTGTTGATATACGGTTTGATTGTTTTGTACCAGTTGAATTGCCAAAACCATATCTTCGGGAATAATTGCTCTGACTGTGATTGTATATACTCCGGAAACCGGTGTTTCGATCTGAATTGACTGTCCGTTCGTAGAAAGCGCGGCGCTGGAGTTTGGAATCTGATTGAAAGAAATTCCGTTAGTTAAATAGCCTGTGCTGGCGCCGTCCGGGTCGCTGACCGAACAAACGCCGGAAGGATTTAGCGAAAGAGATAATTCGTTTTTCGCCGCCGGAATGTTTTCCGGTACCGCTGCCGCCAGTGTGTTCTGGATGTTAAGTTGCTGGTCCTGGGCGACGCTGACTTCGTTATTTTGCTTATCGATCACGGTCACTGTCCCTTTGATAACTGACAGGCCGGTCGCACCGGAGGTATCCACTTCCGAGCTGAAGGATGTACCCTGCGCTACGAGTGTTGCCAGCGGGGTTTGCACCGCGTAATATGGCTGCTGCGTCCCGGTACCGATAACATTGTTCCAGGTTTCCCCGGAGAGTTGGTTCAGCACGATATGGACTGACTGCTCATTCACGAAACTGGATTCTGCTACGGTCACTTCTGTCCCGGGGTCAAGCGCGGCGGTGCTGCCGTCGAAGAATGTGATTACCGCATGCCCGCCGTCAGATGTCCTCACCGCCGAACCGGTGGCCAATTCAATGGTGCCATTAACTGCCTGCCATGAAGTAGAATTGGCGGCTAGTGTTTCCACTTCCCCGCTCAAAACACTGAGACTGAATTTGTCGGGGTTTATCTGCGCCGGCATGGAAGCCGGGGTTAAGCCGGGACTGACCAGCCAGAACAGCAGCGCCAGCAGTACGACCATTGCCGCCGGGACAATCACCCGGAAATTCAGCTTTTGTAATCTGAAACGGCGGGCAGCGACAGGCTTGGCTTCATTTCTAATACCGGCCAGCAGGCGGTCGTGTGATTCGCGCCGGAAATCTTCCGAAACGGAAATTTCCGGAACTGAATACATTTTAGCCGCCGCCGAAAGCAAAGGTTCCAATTCCGCCCGCCGGTCCGGAAACCGGCGCAGGCAGTCTTCCATCGTGTCCCCGGCCTTGAGACGCGCCAGGCATTTTTCCAGTATGACTTCGATTTTGTCCGCCATTATTCTGTCCCACCGCTGAGTTTTTTCCGTAAATTGTCCAGGGCGCGCATTTGCAGCGCCCGGATTGCCCCCTGTCGTTTCCCCATCACAGCCCCGATTTCATCATTTTCCGCGCCTTCTAGGAACTTCAGAATGATCAGCTGTCTTTGCGGCTCGGGCAGGTTCTTGAGCGCCGCGGCTGTTTTTTGCCATTCCTGCGCTTTTTCTGCTTCTGTTTCGGGGTTGGCGTTGCCGACCGGGTCAATCAATTCCAGGGAAATTTCCGGTTTACTTTTCCGGATTGTATCCACGGTTTGGTTGTGTGCGATCCGGTACAGCCAGGCTGAGAAAGTGTCTTCTTTTCCCCGGCAGGTTTGAATGGATTTCCAGCTTTTAATAAAAACTTCCTGCGTGATGTCTTCTGCTTTCATCCGGTCGTTTATCTGATAAAAGACATAGCGGAATATCTGGTTCACGAAAGTATTGTAGAGAATCCCGAATGCTTCTACATCACCTTCAATCGCCATCTTTACATAACCCTGGATTTCTTTTTTTGAGGCAGGTTGTGTCACCGCTGTCAGGTCAGCCTCCTCATATATATTACGGAAAGCAGTGCTGCTTTGTTACGTTTACTTCTTAGTGTTTTGAAAATATTCGCGGGGTTTTTAACTTATTTATCATATTTTATAAAGTGCCGTAACACTTTGCTATATCATAACGTATTATTTTACATGAATCTATGGAGGTGACTGATGAAACGCATTCTTTTCGCAGTGTTATTGGTCATGGCGGTGCTGCTGGCGAGCGCATTGCCGGTCAGTGCCTATGTTTTGAATACCGGTGCCGTCTCAACCGTGCCGGTGGCAAAACCCGCGCTGGCAATAAAAGCACCGGTTTCGGCGCCGGCGGGCGCAACATTTATTGTTACTGTTACCGATACTAAAAACAACGCCCCGGTCAGCGAAGCTAATCTTTGGGCCTTGCCCGCAAGCGCCCTGCCGGTAACGGCTTCTGCGACGACCGATATTGCTGCTTATATTTCACAACATGGTACTTTCCTCGGGAAAACAGATGCAAAGGGACAGGTAACAATCCAATTCGCGCAGGCGGGACAATATCTTTTGGCAGCGGTAAAAGACGGCTATAACCCCGGATTCGCCAAAATCTCCATCGGCAGTGAATTAAAAACGCTGGCAATCCGGGCGCCTGTTTCCGTCAAAATTTTGCAGCCGTTTTCACTCCGGGTGGTGGAAACCAGTGTCTTAACCGTTGAAATCCCTGTCTCCGGCGCCGATGTCTGGGCGGTCAGCTCCCCCGTTGCCTCACCCATGACTGCGAATGCAGATATTGCCGCTTATGCGCAAAAATACGGGATTCATCTGGGAATTACCGGCAATGACGGTTATCTCAACCCTGAACCCGAATTAAGCCGCGCGGGAACTTATTGGCTAGTCGCGCTCAAGGACGGTTATACCCCGGCGATATCCAACATTCTCGTGGTTAGTCCGGTCACGATTACACCCATCCCTTTCCCGACCCCGACAGTTACACCCATTCCCACCGCTACTCCTTTGACCACCACCAAACCGGTTACCGGGGTTAGCCCGGCCGCAAGCGTTACCGGCACAATTCAAATTCCGGCCGCTTCTGTTACACAGAAATAATCGCGAGGAATAGATATTTGCGTCCTGAAAAATAGGGATTGTATGTTTTGAATTTATTTAGGATTTAATATTTCGGATTTAGCTTTTATTAATTATCCGCCGGTCGGCATCGTCAGCAGCGCGATGTGGTCGCCGTCTTTAAACTGCAGCCTTATATCGCTCTCGAACCCATCAA
>Ga0116121_1000283_pt1 | contig 27461 bp, 19 predicted proteins | sample June2015DPH_13_1_FD_89725 | JGI IMG/M metagenome (GOLD analysis project Ga0116121, IMG submission 89725) | Peatland microbial communities from SPRUCE experiment site at the Marcell Experimental Forest, Minnesota, USA - June2015DPH_13_10 | ecosystem: Environmental > Terrestrial > Soil > Wetlands...
GGTGCAGACATGTCCCGGTGCAATGAAACCCTGCACCCGGTTGCTGCTCGAAACCATCAGGGCACGAATGGCCGGCGGCACGAGCACGTGCGAAACCAGCATGGAAAAGTTGGCGAGGCCCTCGCGCTTGGCTTGCCACGCGGCCATGGCGTTGGCGGGAGCTGTGGTCTCGAAACCAATCGCCAGAAACACGACTTTACGCTCAGGATTTGCGCGCGCAATCTTCACTGCTTCGGTCGGCGAGTAAGCGATACGAACGTCCGCGCCTTGGGCTTTGGCGCGAAACAGGTCGGAATGCGATCCCGGCACCCGCAGCATGTCTCCGTAGGAAACCAGGATGACGTCCGGCCGCAGCGCCAGGGCAATGGCTTTGTCCACGGTTTCAAGCGGCGTGACACAGACAGGGCAGCCGGGGCCATGCACGATTTCAATATTGCGCGGCAACAGTTCGTCGATGCCGTAGCGCATGATGGTGTGGGTCTGGCCGCCGCAGATTTCCATCAGCACCCAGGGGCGGGTGGTTGCCTGGACGATCTCCGCTGCGAGGGCGCGGGCGATGCGATGGTCGCGGTATTCGTCAAGATATTTCATAAGCCGCAACCCCACCGCAGTTTCCGAAGCTCGTGCGACCGGCTACGCTTCGGCTGGCGGCAATTCCGCCTCGAGCGCTCCCATTTCTTCGAGAAGCTTGTAGGTGCGCTCGGCTTCGGCCGCATCCACGCGGCTAATGGCAAAGCCAACGTGGACCATCACATAGTCGCCCAGTCCGGCCTCAGGGACAAAGCTGAGCGATACCTGGCGCACAATTCCGCCGAACTGCACGCGAGCCGCCCGCAAAGGGCCCAGTTCCTGAATCTCGAGGATTTTACCGGGTATGGCCAGGCACATGGCGACGCTCTCCGCATTAGTACAACAAGAGCAGTGTACCGCTATCTGTGATCTACGACACGCCCGCCCGTGACGAATGCACCGAAACCGATCACTCCCGCCGGTGGTCTGCATCACCGCCTTCGGCAACGCAGGGCACGTCGTCGGGATCGACTTTGTGGAACCATGGTTCTGTGTGAAGTTTGCAGGCGAATAACGGCTAAGATATCCCCATGAACGTCCGGCGCGCGCCCGAACCCGAGATCGTGATGGACGCGGAGGAGCGCTTTGAAGGCTTCGAGAACCTGATGCCCTTCAAGGTGCATAACATTCTTCTCGTCTCCAGCTTCTACGATTCTTTCATTCTGCGCGAAGACGGACGGCTCAACGAGTTGCTCATCGACCAATCGCTCGATCTCACGCCGCAGACCATTCCCGGAATCACGCACGTATCGTCTTGCGCCGAGGCGGCGGAACTGGCCCGCTCAAAGCAATTCAACCTGATCGTGACCAACCTAACCGTCGGCGACATGAACGCAGCGCAGTTGGCGAGCCAGGTGAAGCAGGCCGGGCTGGATGTTCCGGTCGTGGTGCTGGGCTACGACTATCGCGAAATCAAGAATTTCGTGGCGCGGAATCCTGTCACCGACATTGAACGGATCTTTCTTTGGCAGGGCAACGCGCGCATTCTGATCGCCATCGTCAAGCACATCGAGGATCAGCGCAACGTGCTGCATGACACGCGAACCATTGGCGTGCCCGTGCTGCTGGTGGTGGAAGACAATATTCGCTATTACTCGTCGTTTCTGCCGGTGATCTACACCGAACTGATCAAGCAATCGAGGCGCGTGATTCAGGAAGGCATCAACGTGGCGCACAAACTGGTGCGCCTGCAGGCGCGGCCGAAAATTCTGTTGAGTTCCAATTTCGAAGATGCGGCCGCGCTGGTGCAGCAGTATCGCAACTATCTGTTCGGCGTGGTGTCGGACGTTGAATTCCCCTGGGACGGAAAGCTGAATCCCGAGGCGGGCTTCGAACTGGCGCGCATGGTGAGGAGCCTGGTGCCGGACGCGCCCGTTGTGTTGCAAACCAGCCGCGCCGAATTCCGTCCGCGGGCGCACGCCGCCGGGTATTCATTTTTGCGCAAACGTTCGCCAACGCTGCTGAAAGACCTGGGCGAGATCCTGACCGAGCAATTCGGCTTCGGCGACTTCGTGTTTCGTCTGCCCGATTTAGCCGAAGTGGGACGGGCGAAAGACATGAACGAACTGGAAGAGCAATTGCGGAAAGTTCCGGCGGAAAGCATCGTCTTCCACTCTCAAAGCAATCACTTCTCGCACTGGCTGATGGCGCGCACGGAATTCGCGCTGGCGGCCAAACTGCGTCCGCGGAAGGTTTCGGATTTCCCAAGCCCAGAACATCTGCGCCGCGACCTGATCGAATCGATCAACCAATATCGCCGGGAACAAAGCGAGGTGCTGATCGGCGACTTTCGCGCCGACACTTTCAAGCGGTCGGACTACAGCTTCTTGCGGATTGGCTCGGGCTCGCTCGGCGGCAAGGCTCGCGGACTGGCGTTTGTGCGCCACTTGTTGCGCAAGGATCGCATCACGCGCCGCTTCCCTGGCGTCCGCGTTTCGGTCCCTCCTTCGGTCGTGCTGGCGACGGATGTCTTCGATCAATTTGTGTCCGCGAACAACCTTCTTGATTTTGCCTTGCATTGCGAAGACGACGCCGAAGTTGTGCGCAGGTTTCTGGAGGCTCCGCTCTCTGCCGCTCTCACCGAGGACCTGAAAGCGTTTCTGGCCGAAGTGCAAGACCCCTTGGCAGTACGCTCTTCCAGCCTGCTGGAAGATTCGCAATACCAGCCTTTCACCGGAGTCTATGAGACTTTCATGCTGGGCAACCAACAGCCCAATCCAGAAGATCGCCTGGCAGCGCTGACCGGGGCGATCCGTCGCGTATACGCTTCGACGTTCAGCCACCACGCGAAGTCGTACGTGCGAGCAACGCCCTACCGTCTGGAAGAAGAAAAGATGGCGGTCATTCTCCAGCAGGTGGTGGGCTCGCGGCACGAACAGCGCTTTTATCCCGATTTTTCAGGCGTGGTGCGCTCGCGGAATTACTATCCTGTGCCTCCCATGACCTTCGAGGACGGCATCGCCGCGGTGGCTCTGGGACTGGGCCGGGCCGTGGTCGATGGCGGAAAGTGCTTGACGTTTTGCCCGCGATATCCGCAAAACCTGGTGCAGTTTTCCTCGGTCGAAGACATACTCGCCAACTCGCAGTCTGAATTCTGGGCCCTGGATCTGCAAGGCGGTTCCGACGGCCGCCCCGGACATTGGCACGAGAAGCGCTTTCCGCTCGAGGCCGCCGAAAGCGACGGCACGCTGCAACCACTGGCGTCCACGTATTCCCGTGACAACCACGCGGTCTACGATGGCGTCAGCCGGCCCGGATCGCGCATTGTAACTTTTGCGCCGATGCTCAAACACGACACCTTTCCCCTAGCCGAGATTCTCGATGTTTTGATCTGCGCCGGCGAGGATGCGTTAGGCAATCCCGTCGAAATCGAATTTGCCGTACGTCTGCCGCAGGTGGGCGATCAGAGTGCAGAGTTCGCCTTCCTGCAAATCCGGCCGCTGACGCTCTCCCGCAACACCGAGGATTTATCTCTGGACGAGGTGCAACCCGAGCAGTTGATCTGCCAGAGCAACAAGGTTCTGGGCAACGGACGCATCGACGATCTTCACGATGTAGTGGTCGTCGATTCGCAGCGTTTTGAGCGCAGCCGCAGCCAGGAAGTCGCCGAGGCGGTCTCGCGTCTCAATCGCCAGCTTAATGAAGAGAACCGGCCTTACCTGCTGATTGGCGTGGGCCGCTGGGGATCGACCGAACCGTGGCTGGGCATTCCGGTGGAGTGGGACGAAATCAGCGGCGCGCGCGTCATTGTCGAAGCGGGATTCCGCGACTTCCGAGTCACGCCGTCGCAAGGCAGCCATTTTTTCCAGAATCTAACCGCCTTCCAAATCGGCTATTTCACTGTGAATCCAGACGCCGGCGAAGGCTCGGTAGATTGGCATTGGCTGAGCGAGCAACCATCGGTCGAAGAGCAAGGCTGCGTCCGTCACCTGCACTTTGCCGAACCGATCAGCGTAGTGATGAACAGCCGGACCAGTCAGGGAGTGATCTTCAAACCCAAAGTGCAGCCCGGCAACTGCGCGAGCAGCGAGGTCTAGCTTTCACGCTGCAGAATGACCACCAACCGTCGTGGTCCGTGTGCGCCCTGCACGAGAATCTTTTCGATGTCGGCGGTGCGGCTGGAGCCGCTGATCACGCACGCGAATGAGTTGCGGTCGAGGATCCCGTCTCGCGAGGCGCGGCTCAAGGCAGTTGTCAGGTCGGGAACCAGTTGGTCCACCGTCGCGTAGACAATATGACAGGGAGCGATCACCGACGCGCCGCGTCCGCCGCACCCAGCCGTCACCAGGATCGATCCGGTCTGTGCAATGAGAGCGTCGGCGAGGGTGATGGTCGCCTGTGAGGCTTCGGCGGGTGCGCCCTGACTCGACCAGCGAATCGGACGACCCGGAGCCGCCACTTCGATTAACTGGCGCAACGACGGATCGTCTTGCACGAAAATCTCTCCTTCGGGCAGAGACTGGAGAACCTGCGATAGCTGTCGAGCGCTGGCAGCCCGGTCCGCGGTCAGCGCGCATTCCATGAGGTTCAAAACACATTCCTGCTGGAAACGCTCGAGCGGATTCGCGACGGGTTCAAAAATGACACGATCCGACGCCAGCGCAGGCGGTTCTGGAACCACGGTGCGCAAGCCGGCTCGAATCTGCTGCAGAATCCGGTCGCGGCTGGAATTCTCGCTGGGCGTTTCTTTAGTTTGAGCTTCAGCTTGAGCTTGCGGCACGGTTTTTTCTCCATTTTGCTCGGAACGATTCGGAGGGCAACGGCATGGGCGAGCGATAACGGTTCCACACCCGCATTGGGTCGAGGAACGTTTCCGCCAATCCCAGGGCGTAAAGCAAGCGCAGCGATTTGCGCACAGTCCAGCCGCCGAGCGCGTACAGCGACGGGCTGCCCATGGCTGCTCGCCAGATGCGGAACATGGCCCGTTCACTCGATTTCGTAGCTCCCGCTTCGGTGGCGTTGCGGCGGTTTTGAAGCAGGTGGTGATGCAGATCGATCTTCACCGGACACACGCTGCTACAGGCTCCGCACAACGACGACGCGAAGGAGAGATGCTTGAATTCCTTGATGCCATTCAGATGCGGCGTAAGGACGCTGCCGATTGGACCGGGATAGGTGGTGCCGTAGGCATGGCCTCCGACATGGCGGAAGACGGGACAGATATTCAGGCACGCGCCGCAGCGAATGCAGTGCAGCACTTCGCGCTGCTCGGCGTCGGCGAGCAGCGCACTGCGTCCGTTATCGACCAGCACCACGTGGAACTCTTCCGGTCCATCGGTTTCGCCGGCTCGTCGCGGGCCGCCAATCAGTGTGCTGTAGGTAGTGATTCCCTGCCCGGTACCGGAGGTTGCAAGCACCGGCCAAAGCACGGCCAGGTCTTCGAGGCGAGGAATTACTTTTTCAATGCCCGTGACAACTACGTGAATTGGAGGAACGCTGGTGCACAGGCGTCCATTGCCTTCGTTGGTGGAAATGGCAACGACGCCGGCATCCGCCACCAGGAAATTCGCGCCCGAAATGCCCATTTCAGCGGCAAAGAAAGCCTCGCGCAATTTGCGGCGCGCGACTGCCATCAGGTCCACCGGGTCGTCGCTGTCGATGGCGGGATCGAGTTTCTCGCGAAAGAGCTGGGCAATCTGGCTGCGGTTGAGATGCATCGCGGGAGTGACAATGTGGTACGGCGGTTCGTCACGGAGCTGCACGATGAACTCGCCTAAATCGGTTTCCCAGACTCTGATGCCAGCTTTCTCCAGATCTGGGCTGAGGCGGATTTCTTCCGTCACCATGGACTTGGACTTCACCACCGTGCGGACGCCGAGCCTGGTGGCAAGGTTCTTTACATAGGTGCAGGCTTCCTCGCTGTTGGCCGCCCAGAAAACGTGTCCGCCGCGCGCAATTACTTTTTCTTCGAATTGGAGCAGGTAGCGGTCGAGATGATTGATGGCCTCGCGCTTAATTTCCCGGCAGCGCTGGCGAGCGGCTTCCCAGTCCTTGATGCGGGCTCGGCCCTTGAGATGTGCGGCGTCGTAGCTGTCCATGCCGCGGCGAATGACCTCGCGATGCAACAGGTCCGCCGACTTTATGGCGGCGTCTTGCAGGAATCGTTGGGCTGCGGTGCTCATGGTTTCGCCTGCGTCGGGCCGTCATTCTGGCGGCCTTCGTTCTTCGGACCTTCGTTCGCAAGGATACTGGCGAGGTGAATGGTGCGGGTTGGCGATTGGCGTTTGCCGAGGATGCCATCGAGGTGCATCAAGCAACTGGGATCGATGGCGGTGACGTACTCGGCGCTGGTCGCGGCGACGCTGTCAGCCTTGGAATTTCCCATGGCGCCGGAAATATCAGCGAACTTGACGGCGAAGGTTCCACCGAAACCGCAGCACTCCTCGGAGCGAACCATTTCGATCAGCTTCAGACCATCCACCTGGCGCAACAGCTTCAAGGGCTCCTCCCGCAGGCCGAGTTCGCGGAGGCCGTGGCAGGAAGCGTGGTAGGTCACCGTGTGCGGGAAGCTAGCGCCGACCTGGGTGATGGCCTCCACCTTCACCAGAAATTCTGAAAACTCAAAAGTACGGCTGGCGAGTGAAAGCGCCTCCTCACGCAATGGGCTGTGGGCGAGCAGTTCCGGGTAGAGGAGGCGAATCACGCTCACACAGGAGCCGGAGGGGCAAACCACAACGTCGGCGTTCTTGAAGACGCGCACGAAGTGCTCGGCACACGGACGAGCTTCGCCCCAATATCCCGTGTTGAGGGCGGGCTGGCCGCAACACGTTTGATCTTCGGGATAGTCGAGGTTGTACCCAAGGCGGCGCAGCACTTTGACCGTGTCGACCCCAACCTGAGGAAGCATTTGATCGACAAAGCACGGGATGAATAGGGATACTGTGCGTTTCACAATCGAACCTTCACTCGAAACTTGACTCGAACCTTCACTTTAGGATACGCAAGCCGCTTACCCGTCTCCGGGGAGCGTTCTACCGGAGAACCAGGGTTGTGAATGGATACACATACGCCATGAATGTCACCAGAATTCCCGCCAGGGCCGCAAGGGCGAGGCTGTGAAAGAAGACATAGCGAAGGATGTCGCCTTCGTGTCCGTACCACTGGGTCGCGGTGCTGGCGACAACGATGCTCTGGGCGTCGATCATTTTCCCCATGACGCCGCCGCAACTGTTGGCCGAAGCCATCAAGCTCGGCGCCACTCCAATCTGCTGCGCGGTGATTTTCTGCAGGCTGCCGAAGAGCACGTTCGACGAGGTATCGGAGCCGGTCAACGCCACGCCCAGCCAGCCGAGCATGGTTCCAAAGAAAGGATAGAGCGAGCCGGTGCGCGCGAAGGCTAGCCCCATGGTGGCATCCACGCCGGAATAACGAGTGAGGATGCCGATCCCCAGCATGGCCGCGATGGTCAGCAGCGAGAAACGCACCTTGACGATGGTGCGACCGTAGATTTTGAAGATGTGGGGAATGCTGATGCCCATCACCAAACCGGAAAGGATGGCCGCCAGCAGGATTCCGGATCCGGTCGCGCTCAGCCAGTTCAGAGCAAACACAGCGGGCTCCTTCGTCGGCTTTGCAACCACCGGCGGGACGCGTTGCACGAGATTGTGAAGGCCCGTCACCGGGAAGGTTGGATTGGTGATCGCGCTTGGCAGGGTATGCCAGGTCGCCAGCGAAGGAAATACCTTCTCGGGCGTGTTCATTAGGTTCTTGCCGGACTGCGTGCCCCAGGCGAACACGGCGACGCTGAGGATGACCCACGGTATCCACGCACGTGTCACTTCGGAACGGCTGTAGCCGTGGTCGGCGCGCGCGCTCTTGCTCTGTTCACCTTCGAAGGTCCAAATCTTTTTCGGATGCCAAATGAGGAGAAAGCCAATCAGGCAAATCATGGAGATCACGGCGGCAACGATGTTGACTAGCCAGGGTCCGTGAAAATTGGACATAAGAACTTGAGGTACCGCAAACGAGACACCCGCGACTAGGATGGCCGGCCAAACCTCCAGCATCCCGGAGAAACCTGCGAACGCCCAGATCAGCCAGAAAGGAACCAAAATACAGAAAGGCGCCAGAATGCGGCCGGTGATCGCGCCGAGCATAATTTCACTCATGCCTGTCACCTTGGCCAACGCGATGATGGGCGTCCCCAGCGCACCAAATGCTACCGGGGCGGTGTTGGCAATCAGCGACAAACCAGAAGCCTGTAGCGGCTTAAAGCCGAGGCCTATCAGGAGCGCAGCGGTCACGGCGACCGGCGTTCCGAATCCGGCGGCGCCCTCAAAGAACGCGCCGAAACAGAAAGCGATCAGCAGCAATTGCAGGCGGCGATCCTGAGTGATTCCGGTCATGCTGTGCTGCAAAACCTTGAAGCGTCCCGACTCGACGGTGAGCTGATACATAAAGATGACATTCAGGATGATCCAGCCGATGGGAAACAAGCCGTATCCCGCGCCATAGACGGCCGTAGTCGCAGCCAGTCGCGCGGGCATGTGGAAGACAAATATGGCTGTCGTTAAGGCCGTGGCGAGTCCGAGCAACGCGGCGTAGTGCGCTTTGATATGCAGCGCCGCCAGGGTGCCGAGCAGGACCACGATCGGCAGTGCGGCGACTAATGTTGAAAGCCACCACCGTCCCGTGGGGTCGTAGTTCTGCGACCAGGGGGAAGCTAGCGGTGGAATTCTCAAAATCAGAACGACGGCGACAACAGCCGCGATGAGCGCCGCGATCCACGCCACAGGATTGATTGACGCGGGAGGAGCTTTCGGATGGACAATGGTCGGCACTTGGGCAGGTAAAGGCGTCATGGGCTCCTCGGGCAAACCTGCGCGACGCGGAGGTTTGCTTTCACGATTCGAGTCGTCAGGGATTCTCGTATCAATGTGGCCCTCAAGATGCGACGTAGCTCACGGGTGGGTGTGATCGTGGTCACAGGGTGAGCTGCGGCACGCGCTACAATGTCCGGCATATCCCGGCGAGCCACGAAGCAACTTGTCGCTGGCGAGCCGAGCCGACGCGAGGATGCACATGTCACGAGAAAGATCTGCCACTCAGGAACAGCCGCTGGTTCGCTTTGGTTTGGGACTTGCCAACTGGAGCGAGCGCTGGTTTCCGGATCCGTTGATTTTTGCGCTGATCGGAATCGTGGTAGTTTTTATTGTCGGGCTGCTGCTTCATCAAAGCCCCGCGAAACTCGCGATTCAGGGCGGGAAGAACTTCTGGACCCTGGTTCCCTTCACCATGCAGATGGTGATGATCATTGTCGGTGGATATGTCGTCGCTTCGACGCCGATTGTGTATCGAGCCATTCGCGCCCTGGCTGAAATTCCGAAGACGCCGCGCGGAGCGGTTGCCATGGTGGCGCTGTTCTCCATGCTGACGTCGCTGATCTCCTGGGGCCTGAGCCTGATTTTCAGCGGATTGTTCGTTCGCGAACTGGCGCATCGCGTCAAGGGGTTGGACTATCGCGCCGCCGGCGCCGCCGCCTATTTGGGGCTGGGAGCTGTTTGGGCGATGGGACTGTCGTCCTCGGCCGCCATGCTGATGGCCACCAAGTCGGCGATGCCGCCCACGTTATTTAACATCAGCGGTCTGATCCCGCTCACCCAAACTCTTTTCTTGTGGCAGAGCATTGCGACGACGGTGATCCTGATCGTGCTGTCGGTGCTGATTGCCTACCTCTCTACACCGTCGGTGGAGAACGCGAGAACGGCTGAATCTTACGGAATTCAGTATGAACCGATTCGGTCCAGCCTGGAGCCCAAGAGCAAACCGGGAGAGTGGCTGGAATACAGTCCGCTGCTGACAATTTTGGTGGCGGCGTTGTTGTGCTGGTATCTGGTGGATGTGTTCCGCACCTCGCCGCAGGGCGCGCTGGCGGCGCTTGACTTGAATACTTACAACCTCATGTTCATCACGGTTGGGCTGCTGTTGCACTGGCGCCCGAAGCGCTTCATGCGCGCCGTAACCGAGTGCGTTCCGGCCACAGGCGGCGTGCTGATCCAGTTCCCGTTCTACGCCGTCATCTTCGGAATGATCGTAGGAACGGGGATCGCCGATTCGCTGGCAAAACTCTTCGCTTCGATCAGCACACACAATACTTATCCCTTGCTGGTCGCGATGTATTCGGCGCTGCTCGGGGTTTTCATTCCCTCAGGCGGCAGCAAGTGGGTGATCGAGGCTCCGTATGTACTACAGGCGGCGAATCTGCACCAGGTGCATTTGGGATGGGTGGTGCAGATCTACAACGCGTCGGAAGCGTTGCCCAATCTCGTCAACCCCTTCTGGATGCTGCCGCTGCTCGGCTTATTGAAACTGAAGGCCCGGGACATCGTGGGATATGGCGTGCTGCAGTTGATGGTGCATATACCGGTCGTGTTCTTCTTGTGCTGGTTGTTCGCCCGCTATATTCCGTACGTGCCACCGATGAAGTAGGTTCGCGGTTCGCAGCCGGATGGAATTGGGCCTCTACCTTGCCTGGAACGTGAAACTGACACTTGCGGGCTTGCCGGCAGTCACCGTTACATCCTGCGTCTTGGTTCCATAAAATTCCTGCCATGCGGTGAGGGTGTACGAACCCGGCGGCACGTTTTCGAGTTTAAAGGAACCGCTGCCGTCGGTCACCGCGTACGGACCCTTCACGACCGCAATGTAGCCCTTCATCCAGGGGTGGATGTTGCATTTGATCGGGATTGCGACTTCCTCCTTGGTCCAGGTTACGTCGAAAGGCGCTCCGCCCACCAGTTGCGACTTATTCCATTCGGGATTACTGGCGGTTTGCGGGTGAACGTTATGCAACGCATGGTCGCTATTCAGTATCTTCATGGGCTGACCCACATCGACGGCAACCACATGCGGAAGGTACTGACAGCCTCTTTGCTCGATCTGGACCGGAACAGACGAAGGGGCTTCTTTCCCGGTCAGGCCCTGGCTGACATAGAGGACAACGTTGGCGAGGCCGCCGTTGGGCCCGACCACCACACTTTCCGCGGTGACGGGTTTGTCCTTATGCAGAGCGGCGCAACTCGGTTCACTCGCCATGTCGATGGTCCGCTGGCGAGGAGCCACGCCCTCCAGTTTTACTGTGCCGGTGATCTGACTGTGAGAAGCCGCGTGGGCGTTCCCTAGCCAATGCAGCCACGCACCGGCGAAAATCAGTAGAAGGGTGGCCAAGGTCGCTACTTTAAATCCAAACTTCATGAACCCTTCGCAAACGTCATTTTTAAAAACTGGTTTGGCTGGCGTCACTGCGGCGGAGCGGTTGTGGCGGCCGCAGGAGGCTTTGGTTTGGTCGTTTTCTTTTTCACCGGCTTCGCGGGAGGCTCGGTATCGTCAACCACGATCTTCTTCGGCGGAGGGGGCGGCGCTGCGGACAGCGTCTTGACTTGCACACGCAAGCGCGTCAATTCGTCTTCTTTGGTGGCGGCGAGTTTCTGCATGCGCTCGCCAAAGCTGCGGCGCGCGGTCTCCAGTGCGGTCATGTCATGGCTCAGGCTTTGAAATTCGTCCTTGCTGCCGAAGGCTCCCGCCGATTCGACCACCGAACCAAACACGTCGTAGAGCGCGTCGAGATTGCGGTAGAGTTTGAAGCTTGCGCCCAGGTCTTCGGGTGAGCCATTAAGTTGCGCCAAAGTCTCGGGCAGTGCCGACTGCAGGTTGCGTTGGATGGAGTCCACGTTCGCCAACGTCTGTTTTTTAGTGGCGCCGTCGGTCTTCCATTTCTCGATGCGCATCTTAGTCAGGTCGGACTGCATGCTTTGTGCCGTCTGCTGCAAGGGCGTCAGAATGGCATTGAGTTCGCTCACCGACGCATACGCGACCGGCGGCGTGGCAGCGGCCGATCCAGTTGGACCTTGCGCCAACGCAAAGGTCGAAGCCAGCAAGGCGATCAAGCAAACGAGAATATTCCGTGAGTTCAACATGGGGCTCCCATTGTGTGCTGTTGTTTGTCCCACATATCCTAGTTGAGGACGACGGTCGCAGTCGAGCGCGGCACCCGAACGACCTCGGTGAGTTTGACGTGGCAGCAAACCTAAGCGAGAATTGAAGGGTAGCAATTCCAAGTGGGCCTGTGGCGCAGCTGGGAGCGCGCTTCCATGGCATGGAAGAGGTCGTCGGTTCGATCCCGACCAGGTCCACCAAATCTCCCAACAACTTAGCGGGGCGAGTGCTCACGGCGACGCTGTTTGTGTCGTGGCTTGTGTCGGGGGGACGCGGACCTCGGGATTTCGACGCCGAAACTAGTCGTGGAGAACGACGTTGAGAAGTGAGCTGTGGACTTCAATCTCACCGTTGTAGCGAACGAACCCCAATTTTCTAAATTTGTTCATGAAGAAACTAACCCGCCCACGAGTTGTGCCAACCATCTCTGCGAGAGCCTCTTGGCTGATTCTTGGAATTGCAACTTCAGGCTTTCCGTCCTTGCCGAACTGAGCAAGCAGGAGAAGAATACGGGCAAGTCGTTTCTCGCTGGAATTGAAAAGCTGGTCAACCAAATCCTCTTCGTAGCGGAGGTTCCGGGTCAGCAAATAGGCCACGAACATATCGGAAAACGCGTGCTCCCGGTGAAGAACCTCCAGCATGGCCTTCTTGGCGATCTGCATCACTGAGCAATCGGCCATTGCGGTTGCGGAGCACAGGCGCAGAGGCTGACCGGTAAGGCACCCTTCTCCGAAGAAATCGCCCTCGTTCAGAATGCCGATGGTGGCTTCCTTCCCGCTCTTCGACAGGACGCTGAGTTTCACTTTTCCTTTCTGGATATAAAAAACAGCATCCGACGGGTCGCCCTGAGCAAATATTGTGCGCTTCTTGGCAAAAGCTGAGATCGTCCTTCCGCCGTCGATAATCGAAAGGAATTTTTGGGTATTGAATTTCCGACGTTTTTGGGCCGCTGGCACGGGTGTCATCATGACGAGCCCCCCTTTCAAGAAGTGCAGAACCGCAAAGGGAACTTTCCATTTTCCTAAGATCGAGAATGTAATCTTGCGCCAAAAGGGAGAACAACATCAAGCCATCGCGGGGCAAAGCGGCGATCCACTTGACGCAGTAATGATTTCACCCTTGAGGTCGAAAGTCAAACATTTCAACCATTGCTGACCTTGATGACCATCGATGACCGGTTCCGGTCGCTTACTCGATCTGCCGTCATGCGGGCGCGACAGACTGTCGCAGCGAAAACAGCGCCCACCGCGGCTCCTGCCACTTCGAAGCTCGGGATGGTTAGAGCGAAAGGACGTTGACTTCCGAGGAGCGATTGCTCTTGGCGTCCTGCAAACCAGTCACAACAATGGTAGTAACCGCGATTTAGAGTAATTGGCCTCCAGTGCCGCTGAAAACACTATTTGTCGGCATCTAACTGTATGATGGCGCTCCATACAATACTCCCGAGAGATGCCGAAGGTGAGGGGCTGTTTGCACTTATCAGGCGACCAGCGGCAAGGAAATCACCGCTACCTACAAAATGCTTGACCCGGTCCCTTGCCTATCGCACGACCGTCTAAGCCGGGAGGCAAGTCATGAAGCTAGACCTAGTCCGTGCTCCATTGGAGAGCCTGGTCCGAGTTCGATTCTTGTTCGTGGTGATGGCGCTCGTTGTCGCTCTGTCCACACAGACCGCCATTGCTCAGGCGCAGAGTCGCCTCGGGCAGCGCAGGATCATCAGCAAAATCGTTCCCGCTTATCCTGAAATTGCAAAGCGTTACCGCATTAAAGGCATGGTCAAGCTGGAGGTCATCGTTCGTAAGGATGGAAGTGTTCGCTCCGCAAAGGTGCTAGGGGGAAGCCCGGTGCTGATCGGATCAGCCACCGATGCGGTCAGCAGTTGGAAGTTTGAACTAGCACCCGCAGAATCGACCGAAGTGGTTCAAGTAGCATTCGATGACTAACCCTGACCGACAGGCGGTAGCTACCCCTCAACGGCCACACTAGACATTGCTGTCAACTCGGAAAGAAGGCTTGAATCATGTACACAATCGGCAGGGTCTCGGAAGGGGTCATCCTGATTTGTCAGGACTGTGCCCACATTGAGCACGTCAGCCAGTTCAATTTGAATTTCGGCAGTCAACGAACGCAGGCCGCACGAGCGATGCAGGCTCACTCACACGACAAGCACAGTGCGAGTCCACTCACACCCCTCCCGAAGAAATACGGGATCATGGCGCAGTGGTAGATTTCCCCGTTCACCCACAGGCAAAAACAAAACGATTTCAGAGAGAAAGCTGTAAACCGATAGCCTTGTGCTCAGCGGGGAGCTACCGCCTGAGCGACAAATCCGCTGATGGTGATGTAACTCGGGGCTCCCAAAATAGTGGTGAGACCCTGTATTCCCGAAGAAGCTCCAGTGCCGTCGATTACCGCAGGCTGTATGGTAGTCCCAACCAGGATGGGATTTTCAGCCATTCCTTTTCAGCCATTCCTTGACAGATCCCCGCAGGCGGGTCGCTGGCTTGGCGCAATGAGAAACTTGGGCAACAATGGTCAATTGTGACCAGACAGCCAGTCGCTAATCGTTCTACGCTCTTCCAAAGTCCCGTTGAGGAAGAGTGTTGGTATCTCGTAACAGGAACCTCTCTACAAGCCTATTGAACGGCGGCACCTGTATCTTCGGCTTGGGGTGGGGCATTCCAGTCGGCGGGGTGATTTCCCATAGATAGGGATGCACGTTGGTGGCCCCATGAGTGCAGCATCGTCGGCTTCCGCCTTTGTCGGTCGAGTTCTGATCGTGTCCAACAATGCGGTCGCAATCGGGCAAATTAAGGATTCGCTGCAACGATTCGCGTTGTTCCCGGAACAGTGTCCCAAGCTTTCTTTAGCTCTAGAGCGGCTGCACCGGGCAAAATTTGAAGCAGTAGTGATTGATTTGCAGCTCGGAAGTCAGGCTGAAGTAGTTTTGCAAGCAGTACGCCAGGCTCCTTCAAATAAGCATGCAGTCGTATTCACCGTTAGCGATAACCGTGCCGACGCTTCAGGGGCATTTCGGGCTGGCTCAACCTTCGTGTTACTAAGACCTCTTTCTCGGGGTTTAATCAACCTCAGCTTCAAGGCCGCCTACGGTTTGATCGTCAGAGAAAAGCGCCGATACTTCCGCTGTCCGGTTGAGGTTCCAGTGGCGATTCTCAGAACAGCATTGCCAGCGGTTCACGGTTCCACCGTCAATGTCAGCGAGGGTGGAATGTCGATCGCTGCCAATGCCTCACTGGGATCTGGCGACCCGGTACAGTTGCAGTTCGCTCTGCCAGGTGATGAATTCCAGTTTGTCGTTGAAGCCGCGGTGTGCTGGGCGAATCAGCCGCAGATCGGAATGCGGTTCACTTTCTTTTCTCCGCATCTAGCCTCCAGGCTGCAAGAGTGGCTTTCTCGCCAATTGGAAGAAACGATTCCGCAGTCGGTGCGGGAACAGTTCTCAAAGCTCCCGAAAGAATAGCCACGGCCAGATCTGCACGCTTCGGCGACCCTACACAGTTAGCAACTTAATTCCCACTTGATTGTTTATCAGTGGACCATGTGTGCTCATGAGAAGCGCCTGAGCGGCGGCGTGGTCTCCGGGTCGGGCAAAGAAGTAACCCTGTGCGAGATCGCACCCCATCTGCTTGAGCAGGCTGACCTGCTCCGCAGTTTCAGCACCCTCGGCTACTACCCTTAGACCAAAGTTGTGAGCCATCATGATGATGATGCGCACGATCTCACCGTCCGTGTCCATCTTAGAAATGAAGCTACGATCAATCTTCAAGGTGTCCACGGGGAAGCCTTGCAATCGGCTCAGTGACGAGTAACCAGTTCCGAAATCATCAATGCTTAAGTGAACTCCCAATGTCTTCAGTTCCCAGAGAACGAGGTTCGATCTTTGTGGGTCTGCCATCGCGACATTTTCCGTGATCTCTACGTCGATGCTGCGCGGGTCGATTCCCACTTCACCCAGAATAGCCCCGATCTGGACTGCCAAGTCCGGCTGGGCAAACTCCTTGGGGGTGACGTTCACGCTCATCGTTAGCGGCGGATCGCAAGGAAACTGAGAGTGCCATGCCCGGAGCCGAAGGCACGCTTCGCGAAGCAACAGGCGGTTCATTGGCAGGATGATTCCAGTCTCGTCAGCAATCTGGATGAAATGAGCAGGTGACAGGAGACCTTCCGGCCGTTCCCATCGACTGAGCGCTTCGAACCCGGTTATTTTCCCGCTCTGCAGCGACACAATGGGTTGATAGTGAACTCGGAATTCTCCCAACTCCAGCGCTCGACGCAGGTCGGTTTCGAGGCGCAATCTCTTGACGGCAGAGGTGTGCATCGCGTTATCGAAGACCTGACAGCGTGCTTTTCCTTCCCGCTTGGCTCTGTACATCGCGATCTCGGCATCGCGTACGAGTTCTTCGGATTTAGCATATGAGGTCGCGCAAAAAGCGATCCCGATACTTGCGGTCGTCACCAACTCTTGTCCTTCCACCACGAAAGGAATGCTCAAACGTTCCTGGATGCGCTCCGCCACCCGAATGGCATCGCCGCAATCCCGGATGTCCTCCAACAGGACGGTGAATTCATCGCCACCCAGTCTTGCCAAACTCTCTTCGCTCACAAGACCGCTTCCACCTTGCAGCGAGCCCGACCGCGAAATCGTATCCACCCCTCGGATGGAAACTGTCAATCGGCGGGCAATCTGTATTAAAAGGGCGTCTCCTGCCGCGTGTCCCAAGCTGTCGTTGAAGACCTTGAACTCATCGATATCAATGAACAATACAGCAAACTTGAAACTCTGGTGCCTCTGGGAAAGCGCAAGTACGTGTCGCACGCGCTCTAGAAAGAAAGTACGATTTGGCAGGTTCGTGAGGGCATCGTGCAAAGCGTTATGCGCCAGCGTCTCTTCCGCCCACTTGCGGTCGGTGATGTCACGATTCACGATGACAAGTTTCTCAATCTGGCCCTCTTCATTTGGAATCGCAGTGGCGACCGACTCCAGAATGCGCCATGTTCCATCCTTATGGCGCATGCGATATTCAAGCAGATCTCCCCGCCCCGTGAGTCGCGCTTTCTCCGCCGCTTCGAGTACCCGACTCCGGTCCTCAGGGTGGATTTGCTCCGCTGGTGAAATCGCCAGCAAATCCTCCGACGAGTACCCGAGAACCTTCTGATACGCAGGGCTGTTGTAGAGCCGATTCCCCGCGCAATCAACGACAGCGATCATGTCGGCCGCGTTCTCAGTAATCACTTCAAACAGTTGATTGCGTTGAGTCAATTCGCGACGAATTCGCTGTAGTTGAAGTTGCTGGTAAACCGTGTAGATGTCGAAGAGGAGCACAAGGCACGCCAACCCGCGTGCCCACTCCTTGAGATCCAGCCACTCGGAAGTCCTTATGAGATGAGGGCCGGAAAAAGTCAGAGACACAATTCCCGTCGTCAACACGAGTGTGACGGTGACAGCAAATCCCCAAAGCCACCACTCGCGCGCTTCGACTTGCCGCATCGGTTTCGCGGGGTTTTGCTTATCTCTTTCGCTACTAAAAGACAATTTGATACCTATGCGAATCTAAGAGCTTCTTTAGTGTGAGAACAATGAACGGAAAGCGATAGTTACGAAAGACGATGAATCTGGATAAGTTCCACGGATTTAGAACAATCTGGGATGTCGTGAGCCAAGCGATCCCGCACTGATACTGTTCACTTTTGGACAGACAGGGAGGCATGTTCTCCTTATCCTGAAAGAGCTATCACTGCACAGCGTTGCCTCGCCTGGCAGCGTCGCATCAGACTTGCGAGCTAGGTAAAGAGCACTCGTAAGTGGGCACTTTAGTTGGGGGGGCACAATTCGCTACCGATCCTCTCGATACAGACTCCTGTTGGGGCACTAGAAATTCGGCGATAACTGTCGCGGCCCTCCCCCATTCAAACCGCTGTGGGTAAGTACTGCGCCTTGTGCACCACAACGAGCGGGGGAAGCAGCCTTCTATGACAGGCCCTTTGGAAGACGGTCTTACGTTGGAGCGTAAACGCGCGGAAGACGCGCTTCGCGATTCCGAGGCCCAATATCGTCGGTTGTTTGAAACAGCCCAGGACGGAATCTTGATTCTCGATGCGCACTCGGGATCGATCATCGACGTGAACCCCTTCCTGATTCGATTGCTGGACTATCCTCGAGAGGAGTTCATTGGCAGAGCTCTTTGGGACCTTGGGGCGTTCAAACAAGTTCAAGAATCGAAGGCGGCGTTTCGAGAACTGCAGGACAAGAAATTTATCCGCTATGAGAATTTCCCGCTTGAGACCCGGAGTGGGCGGCGCGTCAATGTCGAGTTCGTCAGCAACGTTTATGGAGTGAATGGCAAGAGCGTAATTCAATGCAACATTCGTGACATTACCGCGCGCAAGAAGATTGAGGAAGCATTGAAGGACAGCGAGCGGAGCATGGCCGGGTTAATCGCCTCGGCGATGGACTCGATCATCACGGTGGATGAGCAGCAGCGAATCGTGCTATTCAATGCCGCAGCCGAGAAGATGTTCCGCTGTTCGCAGGCAGATGCCCTGGGGCAACCGCTCGAACGCTTCATTCCAGATTGCTTCCGGGCCGCTCACTCCGGCCACGACCGGCAATTGGGAAAATCCGGTTCCGCCAACCGCGACATGGGCGATCTGATTTCGCTCTGGGCTTTGCGTGCCGACGGCGAGAAGTTTGAGATAGAAGCCACGATCTCGCAGGTCGAATCCCACGGCAAGCGGCTATTTACCGGCGTACTACGGGATGTCACCGCGCGCAAACAGGCCGAGGCAACACTACGGGAATACGTGAGAATCGTGGAGGGATTGGAGGAGATGATCCTGGTGGTGGATCGGCAATACCGCTATGTGATCGTCAACCGAGCGTACTTGAATTTTCGCGGCGTGACTGCCGAACAGGTGCTCGGGCTTACAACGGAAGAGGTGGTGGGTCGCGAGGCTTTTGAGGGGATCGTCAAGGAACAGATGGACAAGTGCTTCTCCGGCGAAGTCGTGCACTATGAAATGACGTACAACTTCGCGACCGTGGGCGAGAAGAATATGTCCATTTCGTACTTCCCCATCCATGGTCCTGCGGGCGTCGACCGCATCGCCTGCGTGTTGCAGGACATCACGGAACGCAAGCGAGCGGAGGTGGCTTTACTTCGATCGGAAGAAAGATTCAGCAAGGCGTTTTGCAACAACCCGCTGGCGATCACGATCTCGACCCGAGCCGAAGGGCGCTATCTGGATGCGAATGAAGCTTTGCTCCAGTTGCTGGGTTACGAGCGGCGAGAGGTGATTGGTCACACTTCCGCGGAACTGCACTTCTGGGCCGAACCTCAGGATCGCGAGGAAATACTGCAGAAACTCGACCAGGAGAAAAACGTGGTGCGGCGCCATACGCGATACCGGACCGCGAAAGGAGAAATTCGAGAAGCAGAAACTTGGATGGAATCGATCGAACTGGGCGGACAAGCCTGCCTGCTGGGAATCACTCGGGATGTCACAGAGGTGCAGCAACTGGAAGCCCAGTTTCGGCAAGCCCAGAAGATGGAAGCCGTTGGGCGTTTGGCTGGGGGCGTGGCGCACGATTTCAATAATATATTGGGTATTATTCTGGGCTACAGCGACATTTCGCTGGGGTTGGTGGCCCGGGACAGTGCGATAAGCCGGCACTTGTCAGAAATCAAGAAAGCCACAAAACGCGGAGCGGAGCTTACTCAGCAACTCCTGGCATTCAGCCGAAAACAGGTTGTGTTCCCTAAAATACTGGACCTGAACGACGTTGTGAACAAGACCACAACGATGTTCCTGCGACTGGTCGGCGAGGACATCGAAATTGAGTTCCGGCCGACCGTTCCGCTGGGCAGCGTCAAAGCCGACCCTGGTCAGATTGAACAAGTGCTGATGAATCTGGTAGTCAATGCGCGAGACGCGATGCCCACCGGAGGCAAAATCATCATCGCGACCACAGAGGCGGAACTGGACGAGGAATACGTTTCCCGGCACTCCGGTTGCAAAGCCGGACAGTATTCTGTCCTGGTGGTAAGCGATACAGGTTGCGGCATGGATGAATATACCAAGTCGAAAATCTTCGATCCCTTCTTTACCACCAAGCCGACCGGGCAAGGAACCGGCCTCGGACTCTCCACTGTGTATGGAATCGTGAAACAGAATGACGGCTATATTGTTGTGTACAGTGAAGTGGGCAAGGGCACCACGCTCAAGATGTATTTTCCGAGAGTAGAGGCGCCGGCGGAAGAACTCAGGCTGCCTAGTGAAGAAGCTGAGGCTCCTCGAGGATCAGAAACGATCATGGTGGTTGAAGACGATGAGGCTCTTCGCGAAGTGACGGTCCGGCTCTTGCAAGACGGCGGTTACCGAGTGATCCAGGCAAAAGACGCGGAGCAGGCGCTCGCCATGATGGCGTCTTCTCGACCAGAAGTCGATTTGCTCCTGACGGATGTCATTATGCCTGGAGCAAGCGGCGCTGAACTGGCGCAACAGGTCAAGGAGGGCCATCCCAAGCTTCGTTCGCTGTTCATGTCGGGATACACGAACGATCTAGTTTCGAGACACGGAATGTCGATCCACGAGGCTTCCCTCCTGGAGAAGCCCTTTACCAAGAAAGCTTTGCTCAAGAAGGTTTACGCGGCGCTGCACGGCGAGGCCGGAAGAGCCTAAGGAATGGCGACGAGAGATTGTGGGCGAGAAATGAGCACGATCCATGGCCAAGGGATCACGGGCGTAAACGGGAGTCATTGGGAGTTCCTGGACTCGTTGGCGGTTTGGGACGTGACCCCGGTAGGCGTTCCCCGGATGACAGCGTGCCCGAGATAAGGATGTCTCGGGGATCAGACCAGCCCGGGCTCCTCAGCTACATCTGTTCCAATTTTGTTAGGTACTCCTCCGATGATGCAATTGCAGTGCGCAATGTCCGCAAATCGGTGTCGTCCATGGCGATGAACCGGAACGGCTGCAAACCTATCCGTACGGCTGAACATGGACCGAGTAGCTCGGCGATGCCGAGTACTGGTCCTGCATGGGTCCAGAACATCACTTCTACTACCGCTCCTGGACTGAGCGGCTTGAGAACCTGCAACAAACCTCCCGTTATAGAAACGGTCTGAAGTCTGGCTGAAGGGTGTTGCCCGTCCTCAAATCGGATCGTTGCTTGAGGCATGCCCGGAATTCGGGCACGGATGGCACGCTGTTTGGCTTGCGGCTGAGGGGAGGTCATGCGCCGAAGTATCCTCCCGACGGTAGGACCTGCACCAGATTACGTAGGAACCTGTACGTATTTAAAAGCTCAGCGGAGCAGACGCTCACTCTGAATGCCCTTTAGGAACTTGCACCGGCTTAGCCCGCGCATGCATACATCAGCGTGGTTAAGTATTTCTTGTACCCACGAATGGTGAGTCGAACCACGCCTCGGACCTGTTCCTCCACGAACCCTCCATTCCTTAACTCCGCGACTGCCACACGAGCGGAAGAGGAATCAAGGGTCTGCCTAGACAAGGTCACGAATTGACGTGGGTCCGCTTCATAAGAGAGGGCGAGTGTGACAAGCAGCCCGTCCTGGATGTTTTGGCAACTCATGAAGCAATGTTATGTGCGTGAGCAGGACCCCGCACTGGCCCTTCGGTGCCAGTCTTTGGTTACCAGTGTTCATCCTGCATCTGTCCTCTCGCCATGCTCGACATGACCAGGGGCAGCGCCAGCTAACGACGCGTTCGATTTTTCAACGCTCCTACCGCGGATACGTTCCCGTAATGTAGCCTTCCAACTCCTGAATGGTCTGCGCCTGGCCGGAGATAGTCCAGCGCACCAGGTCGCCGATGGAAATCACCCCCACCACGTTGTCATCCTGCACGACGGGGAGGTGGCGGAAATGATGATTCGTCATAATCGTCATGCACTCGTCGACGGTGTGCTCCGGGCTCACGAACACCACCGGACTGGTCATGATCTGACGGACCGCTATCTCCTTGGAAGAATGGCCCTTCAGGATCACCTTGCGGGCGTAATCGCGCTCGGAAAGAATGCCGACCAGCCTCTGGCCGGAAAGGACCAGCAGGGCGCCGATTCCGTGCTTGGCCATCTTCTCGATCGCTTCATAGACCGACTGTTCCGGCTCGACCGAGAGCACCTTGTTTTCGGCTTTGCTCTTGAGCAGTGATTCAATTCGTTCGGAGAGTTTCATCCGGCCTCCTCAAATGTTGCGTGCGGTCATGGACCCCATGACGACGAATCCTACACGTTCCCGACCAGCCAAGCCAGACTTTTTGCAAACTACTAAAACTGATTCGATCAAATGTCGATGAGTTTGTCGGGGTGGCGGCTGACATACCAGCAGGGGTAATAGCCATTCTGCGGGAACAGCGAGTGGACGCAGGTGTCGGTTTCCTGCGGTCCGGGTTCGTATTGGATCTTGCCGCCCTTCACGTGGATGACGTAAAGGACGTTCCTCGGAACCTGACCGAACTGGGCTCGGCCTCCGGGAATCTGGTAGCGGAGGGAACAGTAGTCGGCCGCGTAGGTCGCAACCAGCAAAGTGATGAGTGCGATGGCAGCGATTTGGCTTGCGCGTTTCATGGCTGCTGCTAAGAGCTCACCTCCGGGCGACATTCACTCTAACGGGTCGAAGCAGGGGCCGTCCAGAGAATGCTGCATCTGCCGCCTGGTCTTCAGTTCCGCACGTGATATCCGTCGTCGGTATCGCAATCGGCAACAGCTAGGCCATCGTTGCAGTATGTATGTCCCCGTTTGAGATGCTAGCCTGAGACCGCGATGCATTTACGCCTCTCTATCGGTGCACGGATTACCTGCGTGCTCTTTACGCTGGCCGCGCAATCCGCGGCGGCAACGGGTGCGCATTGGGCTGTTGTCAGCGAGCCGGCGCGACTGGTCAACGGATCGCCGGTGCTGTTCCGGGTTACGACGCCGAAGACGGTGCAAACCCTTTCGGGGAAATGGCTCGACCACGAGATCGCATTTAGCTTCGACGCCAGCAGCAAAACATGGTTCGCGCTCGCTGGGGCGAGCCAGGAAACCAAGGCGGGAGAATATCCTCTTGAGCTTCACGCCGGGACGGTTTCCGGGCAAGCGAGCGGAGAAACGATCTCATTCGAGAAGACGATTCGAGTGGAGCACCAGCGCTATCCGCGCGTGCTGCTGAAGGTTCCGACGCGCTATACCGCGCCCAGCGCCGAGGACCAGCGCGAGATTGCGCAGGACAAGGAAATAAAAGCCGAGGCCTTCAAGACTGTCACTGCCGAGCGCGAATGGCAAGGGTCGTTTGCGGCTCCGGTGAATGCCGAGATCTCGGACGTGTTTGGAGTCGAGCGCGTGTTTAACGGCTCGGTACAGAGTACACATCAGGGACTCGATTTCCGCGTGGGGCCCGGAACCTCGGTTTCAGCCGTCAATCGCGGCAAAGTCATTTTGGCGCAGCCTTTGTTCTTCGAAGGCAATTGCGTGGTCATCGACCACGGCCAGGGCCTGCTGACGTTGTATCTGCATATGTCGAAGTTCCTGGTCAAGGAAGGCGACACCGTGGAAAAAGGCCAGCCCATAGGCCTCAGCGGAGGCACCGGCCGCGCCACCGGCCCGCATCTGCATCTGGCCGTACGCTGGCAGGGGGTTTACTTGAACCCGCAGACTTTGCTGAAACTGGATCTGCCGTAAGGCTTCGCTGTTCGTCTTTCGTTATTCCCTTCTCGCAATTCTGTCAGGAGTGCGCCGGTCTCCACCCCCCCTCTACCCGGTCTATTGGAATTATTGGGTTAGGGGGAAATTCCTTGCAAAATCTTGAACCGAAATGGCTTAGAGGCAAAATCTTGATTGCATGGGACTTAGGCTCTTGCCGCTGGGCTCTTTCGCTGGCTGCCGGGGCCCCCCCTCCCTGACGGTCTATTGGAATCAAGACTTTAGCGAAGGTCTCCCGCCAAAGTCTTGAGCGGAATGGGGTTATCGGCAAAGTCTTGAGCGCGTGGGAGTTAGGGGTGGTTTTCCCGATTTCTTTCGGGCTTGGATCTCAAAATCTTGATAATAATGACGTTATTCCGAGTAGGAAAGTAGGCCTTACTTACACCGTCCACGCAGCCTTAGTTTCAATTGTCAAAGAACTGGACTTACTAACTCCATTGTAACTCGGGGTGTCAAGAGGAAGAGTTCGCATTGCGCTGCCTCTATGAAAACTCTGATTCAGTGTCGGCAGAGAGCATAAACCACAGGGTACACAGGGGTGCACGGGGGAAACCGGGACTTAACAGAGTTCCCCTAAGGATTTAGGCGGGCGGGACATCGTGGTGAATCCCCACCCTTCGCAAAGGCGCGAAAGGGTGGGGCATCCTGGTTGAAAGACTTGGCCAGCCGACACTTCAGGATCACGCCGTCGCCGTGTCAATGCCGGAGGCTTGGAGCGCGTCTTCGGCTTCCCAGAGGCCGTCGCGGAAGGTGAGGCTCTTGCCGGAGATGGCGGGGATGCGCTCGCCGGGGACGACGATGCCTACGAGGTTGAGCGGGTCGGCGGCGGCGATTACGATGCGCTCGGCGTTGGCATGGGGCGGGAGCTTGCGCTGGGCGCGCAGCGATTCGACTGCGACGGGCAGCGCGAACTGCTCGCCCTGAAAGCCATCGACAAAGCGTCCACCGCGCACCTCGCCGCGATCTTCGAGGCGGCGGTAGCCGATCTGCAATTCGCGCCAGCGCGGCAGATTGGTTTCGCGGGCGAGCAGATCGCGGAAGACGACGCCGTAGCGGCGCAACAGCATCCAGCAGCAGGATTCGACGCTGCGGTCGCGATCGGCACCCTCGGTGTGGAGGAGCGACCAGCGGCCGGGAGCGTGACGGGGGCGGCGGGCGGCGGCGATTCCTTTGCCGGAAGCGCTGCCCGATTGGGTCTTTCGGTTCGTCAGCGGGGGAGTGACCAGAGCGCGCAGGTTTTCGAAACCGTCGGCGGTTACCAGGCCGGCGGCGACCAGCTCCCAGAGGCCGGTTTCGATTTCGGCTTTGAGGCGTCCGGTGGCGCGCACCATGTCGGGGAAGAAAAGCGCGCCGCGCTGCTTGAGGAGTTCGAGCACCGACTGCGCCACTGGACTCAGGAACGAGGTGGCGGAATCCTCGGCGCCGGGGTGATGAGCACGCATCCAATCGGCATCCTCGCGCACGAAGAAGGCGATGGGCGCGACTCGGGTGGGAATCACGCGGCGGCGAATCACGCGGCCATTCTCGCCGGTGGTTGTAGCTTCGAGCGTGGCCGGATGCGGCGAGAGGCGACCCCATCCCACGGCCCCGGTAAGACAGAGTTGATCGAGGTGGGCGGGATCGTAGTCGGAGATTCTGCGGGCGAGGACGAAGCGCTCCCATGAACTCGCGGGAATTTCAAAGCCTTGCAACTGGCGGATCACTTCGAGCGTGCCGTGCTCGCCTCGCACCTGCGTGCCCGGGGCGATGTGCTGCCAGCGCAGGAGCCACTGCATGAACTGGGAGGCGGTGACTGGGGCAATCTGCTTGCGCAAGGTGGCGACGGTGAGGCGGTGAATGCGGGCGAGCAGGCGGCGCTCGCACCATTCGGTTTCGGGTGGGGAGGCAGTTTGGCTGGCGTGGGTCGTCCCTCCGGGACTTGAAGTGTCAGGTGTGCATTCCCCAGCGGTGAGCAGATTTCGAAGAGAGTCGTTTTCCGGCGCAGCGTTCCCCCAGCGGCTGAAAGCCGCTGTTGAGTTGGCGGCGGTTACGGCACGAGTGGAACTCGTGCCCTTCCCAAAATCGACAGGAAGCGGTGCGTGTGGTTCGTTGCGGAACTTGCCGCGCAGAATGGCTCCACTGGCTTCGATGCGGAGGAGAGACTTCTCGATGTCGGAGGCGGGTAACGCTAGCAGTTCGCCGATTTCGGACGCGGTGGTGGGGCCTAGATGGGCGATCCATCCCTGGACAGTGGTTAGGAGGGCATCGTCGAAGCTCGGTGCTGAAACCTGGGTTGGGGCAGCTTCTTGTGGGGCGGAGCTTGGTTCTGGATTGACGGGGGAGAACCCCGTCACCACTCGTGCGCCTAGCCCTGTCTCCACATGGGCTACAGCGGGACGCATGGTTTGGAACCATTCTTCACGCTCGGCGGCGATCCAATATTGTTTGCCGGCGGCCTCGGCCACGACGGCGCGATTTTCAAGTTGCAGACGTTCGAAGAAGCGCGCCCATGGAGCCGTGCTCCGGCTCTCTTGCTGAGAGCTGAGAGCCGAGAGCTGAGAGCTTGCGGGCACGAGCACCAGCGTATGCAGGACGTCGTGGAGTTCATCGGCGTCGCGCACGTCGGGCCAGGCTTCCTGCTGCACTTGCGCTATGGCGGCGGGATCGAGCGCGCCTACCTCTTCGAGCACGGAGGCGGGCAGGACTCGGCGCATTTCTACTGCACGGGCGCGGCGCTCTTCTAAGGGCGCATCGTCGAGGTAGGCGTAGGGATTTGCATTGAGAATCTCGTGCGAGAATTGCGACGGCACGGGAGTGTCGACGGCAAGGCAGCGAATGGTTCCCTGCTCGATTCCGCGCAGGACTTCGGCGAGGCCTTCGATGTCGAGGGCTTCGGTGAGTACGTCTTTCATCACTTCGTGGACCAGTGGATGATCGGGAATCTTGATGTCGCCTTCGATATTTTCGAAGCACGCGGCTACGTCGGGAAAAACCGAAGCCAGCAGATCGTCGGAGCGGATGCGCTGGATTTGGGGAGGAACTTTCTTTCCGCCCTGAAAACGCAGGAGGGCGAGGGCTCGGGTTGCATCCCAGCGCCAGCGGGTTTGAAAGATGGGAGAAGCCAGAGCGGCCTGCTCGAGGATCGGCGGCATGGTCTCGGAATGCAGGAATTGAAAGACGTCGGCAAGTGGGAAGCTGTGCTGTTCGGCTAGAGCGATGTTAAGGCCGTTGTCGGTGGCGGCGGCCTGGAGCTCGAAATTGAAGCCGCGGCAGAAGCGCTTGCGCAGAGCCAGTCCCCAGGCTTTGTTGATGCGGCCGCCGAAGGGGGCGTGGATGATGAGCTGCATGCCACCGCCTTCGTCGAAGAAACGTTCGGCGATGATGGTGGTTTGGGTGGGCACATCGCCTAATACGGCGCGGCCTTCGATCGTGTATTGGATCAACTGCTCGGCGCCGGAGTGGTCGAGACCGCATTCTTCCTGCAGCCAAGTAACGGCGGCGGTGACGATGGGAAGATTGCGCCATCCTTCGATTGGAACGACGGCGGGGAGGCGGTCGCTGATTTCCTTGCGCAGGTCGCCTAGCTGCTGTGAGAGTTCGGCGGTGCGGGCGGGAGCTTCGCCGCGCCAGAAGGGGATTCCGGGCGGAGCGCCGTGCGCGTCTTCGACGATGATGCGCGACGATTTGCCTTCGATGCGGCGAATTCTCCAGGAGGTGTTGCCGAGCAGCATGACTTCTCCGGCCATGCTCTCGAC
>Ga0116121_1000287_pt1 | contig 27112 bp, 25 predicted proteins | sample June2015DPH_13_1_FD_89725 | JGI IMG/M metagenome (GOLD analysis project Ga0116121, IMG submission 89725) | Peatland microbial communities from SPRUCE experiment site at the Marcell Experimental Forest, Minnesota, USA - June2015DPH_13_10 | ecosystem: Environmental > Terrestrial > Soil > Wetlands...
CGGACCACTTCGATGTCGAGATAGTTGTCGATGAACTCCACTTCTTCCCGCAGCGGCACAAAAGAGTCTGCGCTGTTAAGCAAACGCCGCAGGATAGTGGCCAGCTTGGAAATCACCTCGCGGGCTTTCTCCGGATCGAAGCGCACCAGCGAAGAAATCGAGTTCAGGGTGTTGAACAGGAAGTGAGGATTGATCTGGTTCTGCAACGCCTCCATGCGTGCGTGGAGCAGCAATCGTTCTTGCTCCTCCAGTTTGATCTGGATGCGTACGCCGTTGAAGATCTTGATCTCGATTCCGATGGCGGTCACCGAGGTGGCGTAGATTGCGCCCCACACCCACCAGTTGCCGGGACTCTCCATGCTGAAGATGGAGTGCGGAAAGTAGCGCACCAGTTCCGTCTGCACAAACCGCAGGCCCACAACCGTGGTGAAAAACATGATCTGCCAATCGAACAAACGCGGCGTGGGTAGATTGCGCCGGATTAGGCGAAAGATGCTTTGATCGATAAATGGGGAGAATGACCAGATGTCGTCCTTATCGAGCGCCATGGTGCGGAGTTGGCCGGCGACAAAACCACAGAGTACATCGAAGGGCAGCGCCGCCCACTCGCCGTGCAGCAGAGCGGGCAGGCCCATCAGCACCCCGCCGAGAGATCCGGCCCAGCGTCCGCCGATCACTCCCAGCAGAAGAGCGGTTTCAAAACTCAGATCGCCGGCGAGAAAGTTGGGCACCAGGATACGAATCCAGACTCCAGCCGCAATGGGAAGCGCCATGCACAACACGAGGTAAACTTTCTGCCGAAACGTACGCTCCTCGCGAAACAGCAGCGACTTGAATTCCTTGGACCGCACCAAACTGCTGGAGACGGCGGCGGCAACGCCCAGCTTAAGCACGAGATGGATAAGAATGAGTCGCGGTTCCATGGAGGTCGAGCAAACACAATTGCCCGCGAGAAAACTGTAGCACGAAGGAAGATCGGGTGATCCAGTGATCGCGTCATCGGATGAGCGGGAATATAAACCCCGATCGCCCCATCACCCGATCAAAGATCATCCGATTTTACGCGCCACTCGCAGGTCGTGCCCGGTCATCTCTTTCGGTTCATCGACGCCAAGTATCGCAAGCATGGTTGGCGAAATATCACGCAGCGAGCCGTTGGGCTTCAGGGTGTACTGCTTGGCGTCTTCGGAGACTACGATGAATGGCACGGGATTGGTGGTGTGCGCGGTGTGCGGTCCACCCGTTGCCGGATCGATCATCATTTCGGCGTTCCCATGATCGGCTGTGATCAGCATCGCGCCACCTTTGGCGCGAATGGCGGTTTCGATACGGCCCAGGCAGGCATCCACGGTTTCGACGGCTTTGATCGTGGGCTCGATCTTGCCCGAGTGACCGACCATATCGGCGTTGGCGAAGTTGACGATGATTACGTCGAATGTTCCTTCTTCCGTGGCCTTGATGACGGCATCGGCAATGCCGGCGGCGCTCATTTCTGGGTTCAGATCATAAGTCGCGACCTTTTGCGACGGAATTACTAAGCGCTCTTCGCCGGGGAATGGCTGCTCCACACCGCCGTTGAAGAAGTAGGTAACGTGCGCGTATTTTTCGGTTTCGGCCACGCGCAGGTTGCGCATGTTGAGACCGCCCATCACGTTGGCCAGGATGTTGGCCATCGATTCCGGAGGAATCACCACCGGGAGGTCGAAGTTTTTGTCGTACCGCGTCATGCAGACATAATGCAGATTCTTCGGGACGCGATCGCGAGGGATCGTTGTATCGAGATCGGCCGCTCCGGGAAGATCGCTGCCGCCTTTCGCGTTCAGTCGGCTGTTGCGCGCCAGCGCGCGCGTGATCTGGCGGACGCGGTCGGCGCGGAAATTAAAGCAGATGCAGGCATCGTCATCGCGAATGGTTGCGAGGGGCTGACCAGACTTGTCGGTGCAGACAAACGGCACCACGAACTCATCGGTGACACCTTTGTTGTAAGCGTCCTTCATGCCCTGCACCGGGTCGGCGTTCTTGCCGCCTTCCGCGTCGGCGAAGACCATCGCGTTGTAGGCCTTCGCAATGCGCTCCCAGCGCCGGTCGCGATCCATCGCGTAGTAACGCCCGTTCACCGTGGCAATCTTGCCGGAGTTATACTCGCGCATCTTCTGCTGCAACTGTTCGAGATAGCCGGCGCCGTTAGTGGGCAGCGTATCGCGGCCGTCCATGAACGCGTGAACGAAGACGCGGTCCACGCCGTTCTGCTTCGCCATCTTCAGCAAGGCGTAAAGATGCGCCTGCTGCGAATGCACGCCGCCGTCGGAGAGCAGGCCGAAGAGATGCAGCCTGCGCTCGCCCACGCGCGCATGCTTCATGGCGGCGAGCAGTACGGGATGCGAGAAGAACTCGCCGTTTTGGATCATCAGGTCGATGCGCGTGATGTCCATGTGGACGATGCGGCCAGCGCCAATGTTGAGATGGCCGACCTCGCTGTTGCCCATCTGACCTTCAGGCAGGCCGACAAAAGGTCCGCTGGTGTGAATCAGCGTGTTGGGATACTCGCGCAGCAGGCGGTCGTAAGTGGGCTTGCGAGCGAGAGCGATAGCGTTGGCTTTGGTCTCGGCGCGGTATCCCCAGCCGTCGAGAATGATGAGAACGAGCGGTTTTGGTCTAGGCATTTTTCACCACGGAGACACGGAGAAGGAATGGGGAAAAGGGCACTACCAGAAAAGATCCTCGATCTCCTTGGGTAGCGGATCGTTGAAGTCATCGGGAACCACGAATTCTCCCTCTGCTGAGCCGAGTATGCGACCTTTGGCTCGCGCCTTCACCAAGCGAATCGAAGGCAGGGTCTTGCTACCTCCGAAATGGCGAGCGACGGCTTCCTTCACATTCGCTCTCAACTTGTCCATCGTCTCCGCTTGGGTGAAAATGGAATGGCCAATCGCGCGGGCCTCATAGCCGCCCTCGGGTGACTTTTGGAACGAGAAAAGGATTTCGGTGTCGCTCATGTCTCAAAGATTATACGATGTCGTCCGACTGCACGCCCTGTGCACTCCGCGATCATGATCGGGCATTCGGGCTGTGGAAGGCAAGGTTGGATATCACAGAGATGGGGTCGGCGCCTTGCTCCGGTCGCAGGGTCGTGCCACGTGCGAGTGTAGTCATCTGGTTACGCGAGTTACCCCAGAGAATCTCAGTCCCGGTGTCTAATCATCATAAGAGAACGAACGCGGATTTTCTGGTTAGGCCTGAATGCGCCTGAAATTGAAATACGCGCTTCCGCTTGTGCAGACGTTGGTGGCGGTGGCCCTCCTGGTGTGGACCGACCGTTGGGAAACGGCTCTCACGCGTCTTAACGACATGCCCGGAGCCCCACCTTCTTTCACACTTCTGATTGCCATCAATGCTCCTTTGGCGATGCCCCGAGCGCTGGTTTTTCCGCATCTGCCCGGCTTGTGGCGTGACATAACCTTCGTTCTGGCGATTGCAGTGTTGTGGTATTGGGTGGCATTGAATATCGAATCTTGGCAGCAAAGACGCCGCTTCTTGATGTTTTCATGGACACCATTGAGATTGTTGGGAGACATGATAGGGGTCGGCACTGGACTGATGTGTGCTCTCGTTCTGTCGCGTGATTTCGTTGGGTGGCGTGACTATGGCTTTCCTCCGGTCCTTTCGTTGACAGGCTGGCTGTGGTTTATTCTATGCACATGTCTGCCAATCCTCTGGTCTGTGGTGCTGATTGTCCTGTTCACACGCGACTTCATTTACTGCCTTCTGCCTCCAAAGCCAAGTCAGGCAGCGTCAGATTGACGTAACATCGTCTCACCCGTCTTCCCAAGTTCTGAGCGCAAAGCGTTTCGAGGAAAATCCTGCCGAGCATTTATACTGGATCGCCGGAGGGACCTATGGCGATTAGCGAATTGCTGCTGCCTGAACTGGATGAAGAAATTAAGAAGACACGCACGACCCTGGAACGGGTTCCTGCCGACAAGAAGGAATTTGCGCCGCATGCCAAGTCGATGCCGCTGGGCAAGCTGGCGCCTCACGTGGCAGAACTGGCGGGCTTCGGGGTAACGATCCTGACTACGCCCGAGCTGGACTTTTCCAAGGGAAGCACGGCACGGCTGCCGTTCGAGTCAGCCGCGCAACTTGTGAAGGCCTTCGACGAGGGTGCGGCCAAGGTGCGCGCCGCTCTGCAAGCCACGCCGGATTCAGCCTGGAAAGAGCGGTGGAAGCTTAGCTTTCAGGGCAAGACCATTTTCGAGGGACAGCGATTTCTGGCTTACCGCGAGATGTTTCTGAATCACCTGGTGCATCACCGCGCCCAGCTTGGCGTGTATCTGCGGTTAAACGGCAAGCCTGTGCCTGCGATCTACGGGCCATCGGCAGATGACACGATGGGATTCTGAGGCGCGTGCCTGTGCCAGCATCTCAAGTTTAGAAGACGGGTGGATCGGTTGACATCGCGCTCTCCCTCCTGTCAGTTGAGAAGGTAGGGATGCTTCGACTGCGGTTGAGCTTCGCATTCGCGAAGCCCAATCCTCGCTCAGCATGACAGGATTACGGAAGCCCTCTGCGCAGCGCTGCAAGCGCTGCGCCACCCAAAACCAACCGGTCTCTCTTCACTTCTGCTTCTGGTGAATCGGCTACTTCTGCGGTGAATCGGTCTTCTCCTCGGCGCGCTTGAGCACGGCGTCGACTTCCGCCTGGATTCGCGGATATACCGCGCGCATGGTTTCAGCCGCCACCGAGGGCATCTCGTGAAGGAACTTCTGCCCAACCTGCGAAGAATAAAAAGCGATCAGTCCGTCAATCTCGGACTTCGTGAAGTGCCGTTGATAGACGGGAATCATGTCGCTCAGCATCGCTTCCATGGGGAAGTTCTTGATGACGTCCTCGGACTCGCGGTCCAGGCGCGCCAGTTCTTCCGGGGTAACATCGGGACGCTTTTTCTTGATCTCCTCGCGGTTCAGGGTCTGCATCTGCGCGAACACCTGTCGTATGGTCTGCCCCATCTGCTCCCGGCTGGCCATCACGTCAAACAGTCTCCTGACATCTTCTTTTGAAGCTGCGTCGGGAGCGACTGAGACCGTGGTCTGCGCACCGGCACAGGCAGATAAAGCGAGAAGACACACGCACAGCGATGACTTCAATCCCATGGAACCTCCGCCTGGCGAATGCCAGTCCTCAGCCTTTGTAGTTCAGCGCCTTCAACCCCAGGAATCTCGCCGAATCACCCAACTCCTCTTGAATCCGCAGCAACTGGTTGTATTTGGAAATGCGGTCGGTGCGGGAGGCTGATCCGGTCTTGATCTGGCCTGCGCCGGTGGCCACGGCAAAGTCCGCGATGAACGTGTCTTCGGTTTCGCCGGAGCGATGCGAGATCACGGACGTGTAGCCGTTGCGCCGCGCCAGGTCGACCGCATCCAACGTTTCGCTGACGGTGCCGATCTGATTCAGTTTAATCAGGATGGAGTTGGCGATTCCCTTCTCGATGCCTTCCGCAAAAATCTGAATATTGGTGACGAAGATGTCGTCGCCCACGAGTTGAATCTTGCCGCCGAGTTCTTTGGTCAGGTTCTGCCAGCCATCCCAGTCGTTCTCGGAAAGTCCGTCTTCGAGCGAAACGATGGCAGGATAATCGTTCACCCACTTGGCCCAGAACTTCACCATTTCATCGGAACTCTTCGCAGACTTGTCCGACTTCTTGAAGACGTACTTGCCGTCCTGATAGAACTCGCTGGCCGCGGGATCGAGAGCGATGGCGATCTCTTCTCCCGGCTTGTAACCGGCTTTTTGAATCGCTTCCAGCACGACTTCGATGGCCTCGACGTTTGACTTCACCGACGGTGCGAATCCGCCTTCATCGCCGACGGCAGTGTTGTAGCCGCGCTTCTTCAAAACTCCCTTGAGGGTATGAAAAACCTCCACGCCCCAGCGCAACGCCTCGGAAAATGAAGGCGCGCCCACTGGCATCACCATGAATTCCTGGAAGTCGACGTTGTTGTCGGCATGCGCTCCGCCGTTGAGAATGTTCATCATCGGGGTGGGTAAAATATTGGCGCCCGCGCCGCCCAGGTAACGGTAGAGCGGCAGACCGTAGTCCGCCGCAGCGGCGCGCGCCGCCGCCATCGAAACCGCGAGAATCGCATTCGCCCCCAGGCGGCCCTTGTTCTCCGTGCCGTCCAGGTCAATCATCTTCTGATCAAGGGCGCGCTGGTCGGCGGCATCAAAGTTTGCCAGCGCATCCGCGATCTCGCCATTGACGTTCTCCACTGCTTTCAGCACGCCTTTGCCGAGAAAACGCGAGTTGTCTCCGTCGCGCAGCTCGACTGCCTCGTGCTCGCCGGTCGATGCGCCGCTGGGCACGATGGCCCGTCCAACCACTCCACTCGCCAGCAGCACTTCCGCTTCTACTGTAGGATTGCCGCGCGAATCCAACACTTCGCGCCCGATGATGGCTGCAATATTCGTCATGAGTTCCTTCCGTCCTTGTTTTCTGGTATGAGTTCCGAATCGTCGCCGAGCGCTACCCCGGGTGCGCCCGGATGCAGCGTCCGACGGCATGCCGTCGGATACCGATCTCGGCATATATCTTCCCCGGGAGAGTAGGTCTGAAACCCACGATTATAGCGGATAGAAGATCACGGCTGTGTGACAACGCTCACAGGCTAGGATTCCCATTTCCCACGCTGAAACCGGACTATGCCCGGCCCTTATCTTTGCTGGTTGTCTTTGCCGGAGATCTTTGCTGGTTATCTTGGCTGGTTCCCCAACCCCGCTGCATATTGTCCCGGCCATCTGCCTGGTCTAGAGTCAAAAGCAATAGTTCGGGGTTTTATTGGTTGAGGCCTGAGGAGGAGTTATGAAGAAGTGGACAGTTCTACCTTACATCTTGCTGCTGGCGTGCTGCTACGCAAGTACGCTGGCTGCGGCGCAGACCAGTTCGCCGGTGCCGGCCGGCACGGCCCTGATGGTCAAGCTGGAAACGACTCTTGCGACCTTCAGCAACAAGGCGGGTGACCCGTTCCAGGCACGCTTGACGCAGGCCGTGGTGGTCAACGGCAAAACGGTGATCCCTGCCGGAACCATGGTGGAGGGCCGCGTCACTAAAGTGGACGAACCACGCCGCATCTCGGGCAAACCGACTATCGGAATTCTGCCCGAAGCTCTGATCCTCCCGACCGGTGAGCGCCTTTTCCTTGATGCCACGCTGGTTGACACGAATATGGGAGGCGGAACCGATGTAAATCAAGAAGGCGAGTTTAAGGGATCCGGCCATGACCGCCGCGACCAAATCGAAACTGGCGGTGGCACAGCCGGTGGCATGCTGATCGGCGGGCTCATCGGCGGCCCTCCGGGAATCGTCATCGGAGGCGTGGTGGGCGCGGGATCGACTGGCGTTCACTGGCTGAGCAAGCACCGCTCGGCCACGCTGCCGGCAGGCACCGAACTCACGCTCGAACTCAATCGCCCGCTGGCCTTGACCACCGCAGTGGCTAGCGCGGGACAGTAAGTATAGATACTCGACCATCCGGAAACCGGAGCCAGGCTCTCCGGTTTCTATTCTCCTCAGTTGGTCAGGAAATGGGTAGTCAGTGACCTCCCTTTGACGCGTAGCCATAAATATGGCAGAATTGACCTGTGAGAACCACGGTTGACATTCCGGACCCGCTATATCGCGAACTCAAGGGGAAAGCGGCGAGTGAAGGACGATCCGTCAAAGAACTGATTCTGCGAAGCGTCGAAGAAGAGTTGAAGAGCCGCCGCAGCCGCGCCAATCGTCGCGTTTCGCTTCCTATCGTTCGCTCGAAGCGACCTGGATCTCTGAAACTGGACAATGCCAAGATCTTCGAGATCATTCCTTTTCCCTGATGTGAATGTCTGGATCGCCCTTACCTACGGAGGGCATGTTCACCACAACATCGCGCGAGCATGGTTCGAAGAAGTTGGTATGGCAGCGCGCGTTTGCTTCTGCCGATTCACGCAAATCAGCTTGCTGCGGCTTCTTACCACCCAGGCGGTCATGGGGACTGATGAAGTGATGACTCAGGCCCAAGCTTGGCAAGCTTTTGATTACTGGCTAACGGACAGCCGGGTGCTCTTTCTCGAGGAGCCGCCTAATCTCGACGGCCTCTTCCGATCTCTTTCGCGCCAACATCACTCGAACCCGAAGCTCTGGGCGGACTCCTACCTTGCTGCCTTCGCCGCAGTCTCGGATCTGCGTTTCGTGACCTTCGACCAAGGTTTTCAAGGGAAGATCAAGCAGCTTCTGATCCTGCGGCCTTAGTCGTCCGAACGCAACTACATCCCTCCCCGCAAGTCTCCTTCGCTGAGCAACTGCAGTTCGATCCATCCTTCCACCGGCAGAGCGTCCACGGGCAGACGATTGTGCCAAAGGCTGAAGCGCAGCCGGAGTCGGATGGCCGGTGGGACCGGCACAGCGGCCGGATTGGGGTGGACCAGCGCTTGAGCGCCGGTCGCCGCAGGCGCAGCCGAAACCGGTGCGGCCAGCAGATAATTCAGCGGCAAGCGGAACTCAAAGTTGCGCAGCAGGGCCGCCTTCGCAGTCTCTTCACTCTTGCTCGATGAAGTCAACGATGTTTTTTCCCCTTCACCGACCTTCCACTCCGTCAGCTTGCGATCCCTTACTTTGGCATCGAGCCGCAGAGTCCGGCGTGGGTGCGCTTCTCCGCTCGCCCACGATTCCAGGTTCACCACCAGATCGAACTCCATGTCCGGAACCGGTCCGGCAAAGTCCAGCCGGCCATAAACAAACTCGCTGTCGATGCCGGCATAGACGGAATCCAGCAGGAACTGTTTGCCATGCATGGCGCCGGCGCGCTGGTCGGCGGTGAAAATGGCCGCGCCCAGCCACTCAAAGTAACGAATCTTGTCGCCCGTGATGCGGGGATGAATGTAGGCGGTCTGCGGCGTAAAGGTGGGCCGCACTTCGCCTCCGGTGATCGGCTGCGAGAGATAATCCGGCGGCATCGCCCCCAGGGCCTGGTAAACGTTCGAAAGATGTTTACGGTAAAGCTCGTCAAAGTCGCGGTCGTTGGCCGAATGGTGTTCCGGTCCGTACCACCAGTTCCAGTCGCTGCCCTCGGCAATCATAATTTCTTCCAGGGCCAGCTTGCGTTGCGCCTCGCTGGCGCGGGCGGCATTCTGGGTATAGAATTCGCGCGCATGGTGCAAGTAATCCCAGGCGCGGTTATCCTCGGGAGCGCCGATCCAGACATTAAAGTTCGCGTTGATCCACGAGCCCGGCACCAGCGACGGCAAGGGTGAAAAGTTGCGATGGCGGGCAATCGCCTCCGCAACCGTAACCGCTTCCAGGCCTCCTTCGCGCTGCAGAGCATCGTAGAAGCGCCGCAGAAAATCCCGCCCGGACTTCGGGTAATATTCCCAGGCGTTCTCTCCATCGAGGATGACCGAAACCACGGCATCCCGGCCTTGCGCCAGCACCGGTTGAGCCGCTTCTTTGATGTTGTGCAGCAGATGCCGTGCGGCATCTCCCGGATCCATCCCCGAATAGACAAAACCGATCAGATCCGAAATGGTGTGATCTCGAAACACCATGTGCATCGCGGTCTGGCCGTTCTCATAACGATGGATGTTATAGAGCTGCTCCGCCAAATGTGCAGGCAGCCGGCCGTTGCCATCGCGCTGGAAAAACACACCAGTGCTGCGACCGAGCACACCTTCGTCCGTCGCCATCCACTTGACGCCCAGATTGTATGCAATGGCGAGTGTTTCTTCCGAAACGCTGCCTTCCGACGGCCACACGCCCTGCGGCCGCACTCCAAACACCTCCTGGTGCAGATCGAGGGCGCGCAGCAGCTGTTCGCGCGCGTCCTCGGGATGACGGAACCGATTCTGCGGCAGAGGCAAGCCCGGCGACGAAACCGCTCCCGCATTGGTGTCGCAAACCAAGGGAAGAATCGGATGATAGAAAGGCGTCGCCGAAATCTCGATCGAGCCTTTCTTGGCGGCGTCCGCATAGGCAGGCAGAACTTTGCCCAGCAGTTCCCGCTCGCGGGCAATCACAAAATCCTGATCTTCGAGCGAGTAGTTGCGCTCTTTCTGGATCAGCGCCGCAATGTCTTTGTCTTCCAGAAAGAATTCGTCGAACCATGCAATCTGCGACAGCACTTGAAGGTCGGTGAAATCGCGCGGCAGGAAATATTTTTCCGCCTTCTCGGCCGATTGCCCGTGCTCCTGGAAACGCTCATACAGCTCCCGGTAGCGCGGATACCGCCCAATCAGGTTCGCCGGGTTCGCCTGAAAAAGATATTGCAGGGCAAACTTTCGTTGCTCCAGGGTCAAGTCCTTGGCTGGCTTGGCCGCAACTTTGAAAAACGGATCCTGCGCCGTCCCCGCCACATAATCCTGAATTTGCGTGATGAGAGACGGGACCAGATTGAAGTTCTGGTGGACGTTGGGAAACTCATCCAGCAGCTTCACCATGCCGTAGTAATCCTTGAGCGCGTGCAAGCGCACCCAAGGCAGGCGATATTCACCGGTCACCAGATCCTTGTAGAAAGGCTGGTGCTGGTGCCAGAGAAGAATCAGACGCAGGGCGGGCATGGCTGAAAAATTCAGTCTAGCATGGGAGTTCAGCCTTGTTGGCTGCACGAAAGGACGCAGCAGGCTCTGGGCGCTCCGCAAATCCTAGCGTCTCCCATTTGCGCGCGCCAATCTCTTTATGTCGCCACATAGGTATTCCGGTACACTTAAGATTCTGCAATGCCAGACAATCCCACCCCCGCCGCTTCCAACCGCATCACCCTGCTCTCCGACCAGGATCTCTACCTATTCAACGAAGGCAGCAACTATCGCCTTTATGAGACGATGGGTGCCCACCTGGTCTCCCGTGACGACCAGTCTGGAGCGACCTTCAGCGTGTGGGCGCCGAATGCGCGCCTGGTTTCGGTAATCGGCAGCTTCAACGCATGGGACCCGCGCGCCCATCAGCTCACTCCGCGCGGCTCTTCCGGCATCTGGGAAGGTTTCATCCCCGGCGTGACCAAAGGTGCGCTCTACAAGTTCCACATCGAGTCGCGGCGCCACGGTTACCGTGTCGACAAAGCCGACCCTCTCGGCATCTGGCACGAAAAGCCTCCCCGCACCGCTTCCGTGGTGTGGGATCTCGACTACCAGTGGAACGACCGCGAGTGGATGGAGAAGCGCGCCGCCCGCAACTCCCTGCGCGCGCCACAATCCATTTATGAAGTTCACCTCGGCTCCTGGATGCGCGTTCCCGAAGAACACAATCGTCCATTAACCTATCGCGAGACCGCGCCGCGGCTCGCCGAATACGTGGGGCGCATGGGCTTCACCCACGTGGAATTCCTGCCGGTCATGGAGCATCCCTTCTACGGTTCCTGGGGATACCAAACCACCGGCTATTTCGCTCCCACGTCGCGCTACGGCACGCCGCAGGATTTCATGTACCTGGTGGATTACCTGCACCAGCACGGCATCGCCGTCATTCTCGACTGGGTGCCATCGCACTTCCCTTCCGACGCCCACGGTTTGTCCTACTTCGACGGCACCCATCTCTACGAACACGCGGACTCGCGGCAGGGCTTTCATCCCGACTGGAAGACGCAGATCTTCAACTACGGACGCAGCGAAGTGCGCAGCTTTCTAATGTCGAGCGCCATGTTCTGGTTCGACAAGTACCACGCCGATGGCCTGCGCGTGGATGCGGTCGCCTCCATGCTTTATCTCGACTACTCCCGCAAACAAGGGGAGTGGATTCCCAACAAGTACGGCGGCCGGGAAAACCTGGATGCCATCGACTTCCTCCGCCGCTTCAATCAGGAAGCCTACAAAGAGCATCCCGATATCCAGACCACCGCGGAGGAATCCACTTCCTGGCCCATGGTTTCGCGGCCGGTTTATCTGGGCGGCCTCGGCTTTGGCCTGAAGTGGGATATGGGATGGATGCACGACACGCTCGAATACTTCAAGCAAGATCCGATTCACCGCAAGTACCATCACAGCAAGCTCACCTTCCGCATGCTGTATTCGTTCCATGAAAACTTCATCCTGCCGCTTTCGCACGACGAGGTCGTACACGGCAAAGGATCGCTGATCGGCAAGATGCCCGGCAACGAGCGCGATCGCTTTGCCAACCTGCGGCTTTTGTTCGCTTACATGTACGCGCAGCCCGGAAAGAAGTTGCTGTTCATGGGCGACGAGTTCGGGCAGGTTCGCGAGTGGGCGCACGATACCAGCCTGGAGTGGGACGTGCTTCAATATCCCGTTCACAGCGGTCTGCAAAACTGGGTTGGGCAGTTGAACCGGGTCTATCGCAGCGAGCCTGCCCTGCACCAGCTCGATAACAGTCCAGCGGGCTTCGAGTGGGTGGATTGCAATGACAATCTGATCAGCACGATTTCTTTACTGCGCAAGAGTGAATCGCCGAAAGAAACGATCCTGATCGTTTGTAACTTCACGCCCATACCGCGCCTCGAGTATCGTGTGGGAGTGCCGGTGAGCGGCTACTGGCGCGAATTGCTAAACAGCGACGCCGCCGAATACGGCGGCACCAATCTAGGCAATGCGGGCGGAGTGAATGCCGAAGAAAAACCGGCCCACGGCCGTCCCTGGTCACTGAAACTGACGCTGCCGCCGTTGGGAGCGTTGTTCTTGAAAGCGGGATAGTATTTTTAGCGCCTCAGTTTACCGCTCCTCGGAAATTCTGCACCTATACCCTTCGGGAGTTTCAATCAGGAATGTCGTTTGCCCAGCCAGCGACAGCAGGTCTTGATCGCCGCTAATCAGCAGATCGGCCCGACCGCTTTCTGCCAAGTCCAGAAACGGCTGATCGTTCGCGTCCCGGCACACCGATGCGCATCTTTCTGTCGCCTCAATCACCTCACAGTGAGGAAGATATTCGGCTAACAGTTCTCGGCGGTCGTCGGGCGAGAGCCCGAATTTTGGGTAACTCAGAACCCGGGTGAGTTCTGCGGCGGTTGCACGAGAGATCAAAGGCACGCAGCCCTTTTCCTGCCAATGCTGGCGCAGCCAAGCCAAGCGGCCATTCCCAAACAAGAGCGCCGACACAACTGTCGTCGTGTCAAAGACCACGCGTCGGCTCACGCCTTTTCGCGCGCCCACGAAACCGCGGCCGTAACATCCGGCTCGTCAATGCCGAGCTGGGCCAGACGGGCACGCACTTCCTCGGCGCGGCTCCGTTGCAGCGGACGCAGGATGATGCACTCCCCGTCAGTGCTCACGTCGAAGTATTCGACCCCGGTGAACCGGGTGACCACCGCTTTGGGGAGGGTAATTTGGTTCTTTACGGTCTTTTTCGCCAGCATGATTCCCTCATTCAAGGAAACAAGGAAATCTTACCACAGTATTATGGGGCCATAGCGCAAATCTTCGCAAAACGTAAAGTTTCTTCTTTACAATTCGCACGGTGCGAAGTAGAGTATAGAAGTTCGCTGGATGCGAAGTATTGGGAAAGCGTGCATGTGATCAGCAAGAGCGCATGGCGGGAGGCTGTGGCTGCGGACAGCACCCTGGAATCCCCCATCAGCCAATGGCACAAAGTTGCGACGCGCGCGGCATGGGCCAGTCTGGCCGATGTTAGAAGAGTCTACCCGCATGCCGACTTCGTCGATGGCTATACGGTTTTCAATATCAAAGGGAATGCCTACCGGCTGATCGTCAAAATTGAATACCGCTGGCGGATGATTTTTGTGAAGCACTTGATCCCGCATGCCGAATACGACAGGGGGGACTGGAAAAAATGAACACGGCCGCGATTAGCTACGGAGATCTGCTTTCTCAGACAAAGCCGGAGGTCGTGAGCGGGGACCGGCAACATCAGCTCTATATCGAGCAACTGGAGAAATTGACAGGGCAGGCAGAAGTTACTCCGGCGGAGGAGAAGTTGATCCACCTCCTGACTGTGCTCGTGGAAGACTATGAAACCAGAAACTTTCCGGTCCCAGAGGCTGGCCCCGTTGATATTGTTAGACACTTAATGGACGCCCACCGCCTTCGCCAGAAGGATTTGGTGGATGTGTTCGGAACCGAAAGCATCGTTTCGGATGTTCTCAACGGGAAGCGAGACCTTACCAAGGAGCACATCCGCCGGCTCAGTCGTCGCTTTCACGTTTCCCCCTCGGTGTTCTTCTAGCCGCCGGGTACCCGTTCCTTCGCGTTGTGTGCGGCCACAGTCGCTATGTACCTTTAAAAGTACGCGACGCAGCTGTCAAGTCTACTTTTGTAGGCATTCGACCCCCTCGAAAGTGGGCCTTTCTTCCACAGCCTAAGCCTTTGAATCCATTGATCCGCCAAAAAGCCCGCACGAAGAATCAACAACTTCCTCCGCAAATTTTCTGCAAAGTGAAATGTTCCAGTTGGAACATCAGAGCGGTTTCCCCCTTCCTTAAAAAGACATCGCCAGCGGCAAGAACTGGCCACTGGCAACTGGCGACTGGCAACTGCCTTTAGTGCTATTCTGCCTTCTAACTGATCTGCATGCGGATTCTTACCCGCTACATCCTTCGCGAAGTCACGTCGCACGCCCTCATCGGCGCGGCCATCTTTACCTTTGTGTTGTTCACGCGCGATCTGGGACGCATTCTGGAACTTGTGGTCCGGGCCAGCGCGCCGCTGCCCAGCGTGGCCCAGATATTTCTCTACACCGTACCGCTCGCACTCACCTACACCATCCCCATGAGTGTGCTGGTGGGCATCCTCATCGGGCTGAGCCGTCTCGCCGCTGACAGCGAAATCACTGCCATGCGCGCCAGCGGCATGGGCGTGTGGAGCTTCGGGCGCGTGCTGGCGATTTTCGTCGTCACCGCGTGGTTTCTGGCCTTGATCAACGGCGTATATCTGGCGCCTTGGTCAACGGCTTCCCTGGCACGCCTGGAGGACCAACTCAAAAGCTCGCAAGTTTCCTTTGAAGTGCAGCCCCGAGTGTTCTATGAAGGGTTCCCCAAGATCGTGCTGTATGTGCAGGACGTGCATACAGCCCAGGGCGCCGCAGTGTGGAAGGGCGTGTTTCTCGCCGACATTTCCGATCCCGCCAATCCGAGCATCACGCTGGCTCACGAAGGCATCCTCGTCCCCGAGGGACAGGACCGCCTGCACCTGCACTTGGTCGACGGCTCCACGCACGAAACCGATCTCACGCAAGCCGACCATTACCAGATCTCCACCTTCCAGGAAACCGACATCCCTCTCGATCTTGCTCCGGCGGACACCAAGGCAGACGAACAGGTACCGGTCGGTGTCGTCGGCACGTGGTCGCTCCACGATTACGCCGGCCGCGTCGATCCTGTCTCGGCGCGCTGGTACCTCATCGAGTTTCACCGCCGTTTCGCGTTGCCCACCGCCTGCCTGGTGCTGGCGATGGTGGGAATTCCTCTGGGACTGTCCTCGAAAAAGAGCGGCAAGTCCGGCGGCTTCGTGCTCACCATTGTGCTGGTTTTCGTCTATTACTTCATTTCCCTCGTCGGAGTGTCGCTGGCGCGGCAGGGCAAGGTGAGTCCCGGGTTCGGAGCCTGGCTGGCCAACCTCGTATTCTTTGCCGCAGCGTTGTTCCTGCTGTGGCAAGCGGAGCGGCGGCCTCTGTCGCTGTCGGCGATCCGGCTGGCCTGGAAACGCGACAATCTTCCCGCGAACGGCGCCGCACAAGAGCGCAGGCACAGGCGCAGAGACAACGCTTTCGAACGCGCCTCTACCCGCCGGCGCGTCTTCAGCGCCAGCTTTCCCACGCTGCTCGATGACTACATACTGCGCGATTTCTTCCTTTACCTGGGAATGATCCTCTCCGCATTTCTGGTCCTGCTGCTGGTGTTTACCCTGTTTGAACTCCTGAGCGATATCCTGCGTAATCAAACGCCGTTCATCGTGGTCGCGGAGTATCTGCTCAACGTCGCTCCCTACCTGCTCTACAGCGTAGCGCCGCTGATCATGTTGTTGGCGGTGCTGATCACGTTCGGGCTCATGAACCGTTCCAACGAGATCACCGCCATCAAGGCGACCGGAACCAGCATCTACCGCATCGTCACGCCCGTGCTGGCCGCGGCGGCGGTGCTGGCGGTGGGCCTGTTTCTTGCCGACCAGTTCTATCTGCCGCACACCAACAAGCGCCAGGAGGCGCTGCACAACCAGATCAAGGGCAAACCTCCGCAGACTTACCTGCGTCCTGACCGCCGCTGGATTTTCGGCCAGCACAATGACATTTACTACTACCAGTTCTTCGATCCTGATCGCGACCAGTTTGCCAACCTCACCATCTTCCAGATCGACCCGGCCAGCTTCACCATCGCGCAGCGCATCCATGCCGAGCGCGCGCACTGGTCCGACAGCATGGATCGCTGGATCTTCGAGCAGGGCTGGCAGCGGTCTCTGCATGGCCCCGCCATCGCCGGCTACCGCACCTTCGACGTCTCCACCTTCCCCGAAATCAGCGAGGCGCCGTCTTATTTCAAGAAGGAGGTGAAACAGTATTCCGAGATGAATTACGAGGAGTTGCGCCGCTATATCCGCGATCTGCAGCAAAGTGGATTCGACGTGGTGCGGCTGCGGGTGCAACTGAACAAGAAGCTTTCCTTCCCGCTGATCACGCTGATTATGGCTGTGCTCGCCGTCCCATTTTCCATGTCAGCGGCAAAGAAGGGAGCCATCACGGGAGTCGCGGTCGCGGTCGGCATCGCCGTAGTTTACACCGTGGTGTCGCGTCTGTTTGAGGCGATGGGAGATCTCAGCCAGCTGCCACCTGCCCTTGCGGCCTGGTCGCCGGACCTGATTTTCGCTCTGGTGGGCGCCTACCTGATTCTGAAAATTCCGACCTAACACCAGGGCTTGGCAAGAAAATGGCGAGCCCCTCCAAAACTACTTTACGGCCACTCCCCAGGGAAGGGGAAAGGCAGTTACCGTTGGCTGCGGCGTCAAGGCTCCGGTGAAGGGCGTAATGCCATACTCGGAAAGATTCGCCGAATTGAAGTTGGCCACGAACATAAAGCTGTCGTCGCTGCGGATTGCAATCGACGTCGGGAATGAGTTGGTGGCCACAAACGCCGGTGTGAGCGGCGTCAAAGCGCCGTTGGTGGAGCTGATCTTGTACCCATACACGGCATTGCTGTTGGTGGCCAACACATACAAGAAATGGGCATATGCATCCACCGTCAAAGGCCCCGCACCATTGCCGGAGTTGTAGGGAGAACCCGCGACCGGGAGCAAGCTGTAGTCTGCGTTCGGGCATTCCGGCAAAGAAACGACACTGCAAATCGTGTAAGCGCTGACGCTGCCCACAGAGTTCCCCACGTAAACAAACCGGTTGCAGGGGTCCACCGCGACCCCATTGGGCTCGGTACCGGTCGGAACCCCTTGGGTCGATCCTCCGGTTTGAACCAGGCTTAGGGCCCCAGTCGAGGTAACCTGGTAATTAAAAACCAGATTGTTGTGATAGTCCGTCACATAAAGATCTTCGCTGGTGGGAGGGACATGCGCACTACAAGGCGCATTGAGAACTGGGAACGCAGTCGGAGTGACGGCCAGCGCCGTGGCATCGGCGGGCTGGCCACCGGGTTGAATCGGCAGGGCAAAAGGCGAGCCAGTTACTTCGGTCAGGCTGCTGCCGTTCACGGCAAACACTGAAACGGTTCCAGGCACCTGAACAGTGGAAGTCGTCATTGAGCCATTGCAGTTGTACGGCAGCGTTTGCCCGGATGTAACCGTGTCCGCCACGAACAGGTACTTCCCTGCGGAATCAATGGCCAATGCAGATGGAACGACAGGAGTCGGCTGGACGCCGGTTGAAACATAGGTCGTTGGGCCACTCGGCGGGACACAGGGTGCATTCACCGTGGGGCTTGTGGGATTCAGGGCCGTCACAGCTCCCGCTGCCAGCTTGCCATCGGACTGAACCGGATACGCAGTTATTCCGGTGCTGCTGGGGGTGATCGCCGAGTTCTGAGTGACGATCACGTAGGCAAATGTGCCCCCCGGATTGAGGACGACGGCGGTTGCAGCTCCGGGCGTGGGAGGTCCGTCCGCGTTGTTGACCTGCGTCATCTCGCCGTTGCCCAGATCGAGGCTGAAGGTCTCCATCACGGCATCGCCGGTGTAGGTGGAGACCACCACCAGACCATCGAAGTGAGGAGTGTACTTGCCACTGCAAGCCATCAGGAGGCCGATTGAAACCAAAACCAGAATTCCCACAATCCAGGTAAACCTTGTCCGCATTCTTCGCTTTATCTCCTGTGAACGTGCTTCCGCATTCCCCGGCCAATCGGGTTGGATTACTTTGTGAAAGGCGTGAATTGCCATCCATTTATGTATCAGGAATGCGCCGGAAGAGCAACCGCCCCACGCTCATTGGAACCTCGGAAGCAGCCGCGAGTTGCCTGAGAGGCAGTACCCAGTACCCGGTACCAGTCAATACGATGGAGACTATAGCCGAGATTGTGCCAGGGCTGTTTTCTCGATACTGGCTACTCGGTATTGGGTACTGCCCTTAAGCTTCTTGTTCCGCGGAAACCGGCTCGGGCGCTTTCTCGGCGCTCGCGTTAGTGGAATCCAAAGGCAGGCGAATTTCGACGAGCAGGCCCCCCTCCGCCCGGTTGAAAGCTGCAACCCGGCCGCCATGAAAGCGAACCGCTCTCTCCGTGATGGCCAGACCGAGGCCAACACCTCCGGTCAGCCGGCCTCGATCATCGTCCAGACGATAGAACGGCTGGAAGAGCTTCTCGAGCGCGTCGGCCGGAACGCCCGAACCGCAATCGGTGACGCTTACGATCGCTTCCGTACCGCTCGCGTTCTCCGCCCTCTCCAGATGAATCTCAACCGTGGTGCCTTCCCGGGTGTAACGGATGGCATTGCGCACCACGTTCTCAATCGCGCTGTGCAACAGAGAGGCTTCGCCGCAAACTCCCCAGCTTCCCGCGGGGATTTCGCTGCGCACGTGGCAGTGCCGCGCCTGCGCCTCGAACTCGGCGTCTTCCGCCACGCTTAGCACCACTTCGTCGAGAGACACCGGCATTGCGGGCACATGCTGCTCACCATCTTCCAGGCGAGCCAGAGTCAGAATACGTCCGATCAATTCGTTCAGGCGGCTGGCCTCGAGTTCAATGCGATCAAGCATGGACCCGCTCTCCGCATTGGCGCGTTGTCGAGCCAGGCCCAAAGCGACGTTCAGCCGGGCCAAGGGCGAGCGCAGTTCGTGGGAAATGTCGTTAAGCAAGCGAGATTGCGCCATCACCAGCCTCTCCAGACGTTCCGCCATGCCGTCAAAGTCTCGCATTAAGCCCGCCACCTCGTCGCGTCTCCGGACGTCGGGAGCGCCCGCCCTCGCCGCGAGGTCGCCGGCGGCTAATTGGCGGGTGGCGGCACGCAAGCGAACGATTGGCATGGTGAGAAACCACGCCAGCACGTAGCAGACAAGTCCAGAGGAGATGACAGCGATAACCAGCCCAGGGATGGGCAGTCCTCGAGGACCCAGAAACAGGCGTGGTCCCGGCGGAGGAGACAACACCAGCGTATAGCGATGCAATCCGTCCGAAGAAGAGCGCGAATCGCGCAACACCGGAGGAGGCGTGGGAAAGATGAAACCCTCATGCGGCACCCGGGGTCCACCGGTTGCGACCCGAAGCGCCCAGTCCGGAGCGCCTCGATGCGAGACTTCCTCCATGTTCTCATTGAAAAGATAACCGCGAACGTGTTGAGTCCTCTCCAGATTCTCCAGGTATTCCCGAAGCGCCCGATTGCCTCCCTGTTCGTACACATTCACCGAGTCATTCAACGCGACCGAAAGCAGAGCTTCCCAACTGGAGGTGCGCGGGCGAAAAGCCAGCGTGACCAGTATCGCGAGTACAAGGAACAGCGCGAAGGCCAACCAGAAGGACAGAAAAATCTTGAGGAACAGGCTCTTCATGACGTGGTCTTGACCTTTTCGCCGGACTTCTCCCGTGGCCGGGCAAAGATGTAGCCGACGCCGCGAATGGTTTTGATGTGCTCGTCGGCGTCGGTGTCGCCGAGTTTCTTGCGGACTTTGCTGACGTGCATGTCAATGCTGCGGTCGAAAGGCGAGAACTTGCGGCTGAGCACGGCATTCACCAGGCGTTCGCGCGGGACCACGCGTCCGGCCTCGCGCAGCAGCACCTCCAGCAGATTGAACTCGACTGAGGTGAGATCGACCGGCTGGCCGTCGCGCCGCACGCTGCGCGTAGCCGGATCGAGTTCGATCTCGCCCACGCGAACCACATCGGGCGCCGACGGGGCGGACTTGTCGCTGCGGGTGCGGCGCAGAATGGCGCGGATACGCGCGACCAGCTCTCGCGGATTGAAAGGCTTGGGCAGATAGTCGTCGGCTCCGATCTCCAGGCCGACGATGCGGTCTACATCTTCCCCGCGAGCGGTGAGCAACAGCACAGGCAAGCGCGAGGTGGCGCGGATTCTGCGCAGCACTTCGAAACCGTTGATGCCGGGTAGCATCACATCTAGAACTACAAGCAGGTAGCCGCCGCTGGTGGCGCGCTGCAATCCGCTCTCGCCGTCGTGCGCCGCTTCCACCACAAATCCCTCGGCCTGCAAGTACTCGCTGACCAGAGTGCAGAGTTCGACGTCGTCGTCGATAACCAGAATTCTTTCCATCTTCGTGGTTTTCATTGTGCACCAAGCAGCCAGCGCCAGCGGTAAAGAATTGTCAAACGTAACTCGTTCCCGATTGACAAAACTTTACTCGCTTTTACAGACTTTTTACTACTATTCCGCGGCAGTCGTGTTTTTATGAAAGTAACCACTAAGGCCCAGGTTTCCCGGCAACAACGTAAAGAAGATACCTTTAGGAAACCGGTCTTGTAAGGAGTCAGAGCTTATGAAGTCGATTCGTTTTCGTTTCCTCGTAGCGGCGCTGGCGGTGTTGTTAGGCAGTGCAATCGCCAAATCGCAGACCGCGGATGCGCCCCCACCGATGCGCGGCCATGAATTCGGCATGGAAGGCCACATGATGGGCTTCTTCGCCAAATACCTGGACCTGAGCGACACCCAGCGGGAGCAGATGAAGGCCGTCATGCAGAAAGAGCGTCCCACGCTGCAGCCGCTGATGCAGCAGCTTCACCAGATGGAGTCGCAACTCAAGCAGTATGAGGAAGGCACCTACGATGAAGCCAAGGTGCAGCCTCTGGTCGCGCAGCAGGCGCAGACCATGGTGCAACTGAAAGTGCAGGAGACCCGGATTCACAACGAGTTGTTCCAGTTGCTTACCGCAGACCAGCAGGCCGAGATGAAAGAATTCGAGGCGAACCGGGAAGCGCGTATGCAGCAACATATGCAGAGTGCGCCGCCTGCTCCTGCTGAGCAGTAAGGCAGCAGATTTCTGCGCGAAGCTAGGGTTGAAGCAATTTGAAATCACTGCCGTGCGGGTCGGATCTCTTTCTGACCCGGCACGGCTGTGACGAGGCAGGATGCCATGGATCTGGCTGAGGTATTCGTCTTCGACTTGGGATGGGCCTTCTTCGCCGCCTGGGGAATGATTCTTGCGACCCTCAGCTTGATCGCCTTCGGTCGGGATTTCCTTCCGTCCAAGGCGCGCGCAAACCGCGAACAAGCACGTCGTTAGACTTGCGGTCAGCTAGGCTTGTTCCTCGATTTCCTGGGAAACTCTGTGCCACTCCCCTCTGCCAAAACTTGAACCCCGCCTGCTAGAATTTCATCTACACAACCTGCATGATTCCCAAAAGTATGCGTCCGCTGATTCCCTACCTCAAGCGCTATCGCTGGGGCTTCGTGGCGGGCACGGTTTGCATTGTCCTGAGCAACGGCGCATGGGCGGAACTGCCGCGGGTAATCGGCAACGCCGCTCAGAGTCTGGAAGGTGGCGTCAGCCGGCATAAGCTGCTGATCTTCGCGCTACAGGTACTGGCGCTCGCGGCGGTGCGGGGAGTCTTCCTGTTTCTAACGCGCTGGGTCGTGATCGGCATCTCGCGCGACATCGAGTTCGACCTGCGCAATGACCTTTTCGCCCACTTGGAAACGCTTTCTTACTCCTACTATCAGCGCATGCGCACCGGCGACATTATGGCAAGGGTCACAAACGATCTGAACGCGGTGCGCATGCTGCTGGGTCCGGCGATCATGTACTCGGCGAACACGCTGGTTTTCACCACCGCGGCGCTGTGGTTCATGATGCGCAACAGTCCCAAGCTGACGTTCTATGCGTTTCTGCCGCTGCCCGTGGTTAGCATTGTCATTCAATACTTCGGGCGGCTCATTCACGAGCGTTTCGAGAGAATTCAGGCGATGTTCTCCGATATTTCCGCTCGGGCCCAGGAAAACTTTTCCGGGGCGCGCGTGATTCGCGCCTACGTGCAGGAAGAAGCGGAGATCGCATCTTTCGAAACTGCGAACCTGGAATATGTGGCGCGCAGCCTCAAGCTGGTGCGGCTGATGGGCATGCTTTGGCCGACGCTCGAACTCATGCTCGGCCTGGCGCTCGTGCTGGTGTTGTGGATGGGCGGCCGGGAAGTGTTGCAAGGCCACATGCAGATTGGCGCCTTCACCGCCTTCAACATTTACATGATGCAGCTAACTTTCCCCATCATTGCGCTGGGATGGGTGATCAACATTTTTCAGCGCGGTACGGCGTCGCTGGTCCGGCTGAATGAGATTCTGCAGGAAAAGCCTGAGATTAAAGATGACCTCGAGGCCTGCGACCGGCAAGTGGAAGGCGAGATTGAATTCCGTGGCCTGAGTTTTGAATACGAGGGCAAGCGTGTGCTGCACGATCTGAACCTGCGAATTCCAGCGGGCAGCAGTATGGCGATCGTGGGTCCGACCGGCTCGGGAAAAACCACGCTCGTCAATCTGATCCCTCGTATTTACGACACGGCGCCGGGAACGGTCTTGTTGGATGGCCGCCCGATCCGCGAATTTTCACTGGCGTCGCTGCGCCAGAGCATTGGTTTCGTCCCGCAGGAAACATTCCTGTTCAGCGACCGCATTCGCGAAAACATCGCCCTGGGAGTGGAATCGGCTACGGATGGGGAGATTCACGACGCGGCCGAAGCCGCGAACATTGCCCACGATATCGAGGGCTTTCCCGAGCAATATCGAACCATGGTGGGCGAGCGCGGTATCACGCTGTCGGGAGGGCAGAAGCAGCGCACGGCGCTGGCTCGCGCTTTGATTCGCAATCCGCGCATTCTCATTCTCGACGATGCGCTCTCCAGCGTCGACACTCACACCGAGGACAAAATCCTGAATCACCTGCGCGATGTGATGCAGGGGCGCACCACCATCTTCATCTCCCACCGCGTGTCCACGGTGCGCAACGCCGACCGCATCGCGGTGCTGCACGACGGGCGCATCGTGGAACTGGGCACGCACGACGAACTCCTCGCCTTGAACGGCTACTACAGCGACCTGTATAACAAGCAATTGCTGGAAGAGGAACTGGCCGAGGTTTGAGGCTTTCGAGCGCAAACGCATTCGGCAAACTCAGCAGCACCCTGCCATGCAGCGAGTCGACGCACCCGAGATTCTCGATTCCGATGACTGCTCTCCCGCCGACGTGCAGACTTCGATGCGGGATATCGGCCGGGTGAACCGCTGGTTTGGCGGGGTCACCACCACGCAGAAGATGGTGGAACGTGTGGCTCAAGCCACTGGGATGCGCCGCCTCTCGCTGCTGGAGGTCGCAGCCGGTCTGGGCGAAGTGCCGCGACTGGTCTCGCGGAGACTGGCACAACGCGGAATCGCGCTGGACATAGCGCTGTTGGATCGGGCACAGTCTCATCTGCCCGTGGAAAATCCTGCCGAAGAAAATCCTACCGGTCATCACTCCGGTCATCGCTCGGTTGTAGGCGATGCATTTGCCCTGCCTTTCGGCGATGGGGCTTTCGATCTGGTAAGTTGCTGCCTTTTTGCCCATCATCTGAATCTTCAGCAACTGGCACAGTTCGTGCGGGAGGGTTTGCGAGTGAGCCGGCGTGCGGTGCTCATCAACGACCTGGTGCGACATCCCTTGCACCTGGCCTTGGCATTTTCTGGATTTCCCCTCATGCGCAGCCGCATAGCCTGGCTCGATGGGCTGACCTCGGTGCGCCGGGCGTATGTGCCAGAAGAGATTCGGAGCCTGCTCGCATCAGCTTTTGCTTCACAGACGGCAATGCAGGTCGAAATCTCGCGTAGTTACCTTTTCCGCATGGGTGTGATTGTGTGGAAGAATCCGGTTGAGGAAAAAAAGACTGCCTAGCGGACGACCAGCACTTCGCGCACGTTATCTCGGGCAAGAAAGAACTTAATGGAAGCGAAGTCGCGGAAAAGATTCTCGATATGGCGGTTGTTGAACACGCGCTGCAACTGAAACCCATCCGAGATAGCGGTGTGGACCGCGCCCGTGGGACCGCGGCGGGCTTCCCGTCGCAGCACAATCTTCTGCATCTCAAGCGTGTCGGCGCCGACGATGTGGAAGCGATGGCAGGGCGAGTCCGGACCGGCGTCGCGCGTGTGAAAGAAAGCTAGAAGCATGCCGCCGGGTTTCAACACCGACCACAGCCGTCCCACGACCGGCTTCACCAGACTCTCATCAAGGTAGTCCGGCAGATTCCAGCAGAGGATGAAGTCGAAGTGAGCCGCCGGATAGACCAAGTTATCGGCGAGAAACTTGCGGCTATCGAGAACCGCAACTCCCAGCTCATCTTTAGTGAGAAGTTCGGGATCGGTGGAGGCAGTCAGCAGGTCTTCGCTGTAGATTCTGTGTCCGTGTTCGGTGAAGTGGCGAATGTTGGTGGGGGAAGTCGATCCCAGGTCCAGAATGCAAAGGTTCTCGGCGGACTCCCAGGTGCGAGTCAACTCACCCAGGCCGCTGGAGCGGCGAGTAAGCTTCTGCGAGCCCTGCGCCGGGATGGTGTCCGGTCCGGACGAACCTCGAAAGAGTTTCATGAAAGTCTGCGAAACTGACGACATCCTGACATCCTGACTGCCGATCCGCTCAGGCCTACCTCACTTTTGGTCGGTACGGTGAATATCAACTTTGCCCTTCAAGAAAGCACCTTCTTCGATGGAGATGCGCTGGGCCGTGATATCTCCCGTGACGATGGCGGACTTACGCAAGTCGACACGGTCACTGGCCTGAATATTGCCTTCGAGTTTACCCTGCACCACAACGCCTTTGGCGTCCACGCTGGCTTTGACCTGGCCGTTGGGGCCGACCGTCAGGCTATTGCCCTTGAGAGCGATGCTGCCCTCGACCTGGCCATCCACGTAAAGATCTTCGCTGCCCGAAAGTTCGCCTTTGATGAAGACCGACTTGCCGATTTGGGCCACCGCGCTGGCTGGTGTGCTCATGGGACGTTCTCCTAAATGCAACAGGATCCGTGCCGTTTGCTCCCGAATCAATATTTACGGGACAAATCGGAACGTTGCTCACTGCAACGACTATACGCAAGGCACAGAGGGCGCGGCAAGCCGTGCTTATTCCAGCAGTGCTTATTCCAGCCGGATTACCCGGTTCCCTGTAGGGAATGCCAAGAAGCCAATTGTTACACTGAAGGCGTGGGGACGTGGTAACACGGATATGATCGATGCAGTGGGGAAAACTCTGCGGATCGCCGTCGCTCTTTCGCTGGTTGCCTGGCTTGCCAGCATGGGCGCGCCTTCGCTTGCCGCCGGAACGCCTTTGGGTTCCGCGCAGGACGCGGCTTCTCCGCTCGAACTGGTGCGCAGCGCGGTGGCCAACGAAGTGGCCGCCGCCAACGACGATTCCACGAAACACATGTTCCGGTCGCGCAAGCAGACTCCGCAGGGCTCACAGACCAGGCTGTATGTAGAGACGCGGCAGGCGATGGCGGGGATGACCATTGCCTACAACGACCGGCCCCTCACGCCGGAACAAACAGAGGGCGAGAAGAATCGCATGGCGGGTCTTGTCGGCAACCCGGAGCAGCTTCGCCACAAACATTCGCAGGAGCAGGAGAATGACGAACACACGCTGCGCATTGTGAAAGCTTTGCCCGAAGCCTTTCTTTACGACTACGACGGTGAGGAGAAAGGCGCGGCCGACCTGGGCAAGGACGGAGGCCGGTTGGTGCGGCTGAAGTTCCGGCCCAATCCGGCATACCATCCGCCTTCGCGCGTGGAAGAAGTGCTCACCGGTATGCAGGGATTTGTTCTGATTGATTCCGCGGCGCGGAGGATCGCCAGGATCGACGGAACCCTGTTCAAAGAGGTCAGCTTCGGTTGGGGAATTCTGGGGCATCTCGATCGAGGCGGACATTTTCTGGTAGAGCAGCGCGATGTGGGGGATGGCTCCTGGGACATTTCGCGCATGTCGCTGGCTTTTACTGGAAAGATTCTTTTGTTCAAGAGCATTGCGATCAAATCCGAGGAAGTTTTCAGCGACTTCCGCCGCGTGCCCGCCGGCACTACGTTTGCCCAGGGTGTGGAGATGCTAAAGGCGGAGGAGGCGAGGCTGGCGGAGAATCATAAGGCGGGAGCGGCCGCGGAGCGGCCGAGGTCGCACTAGCCGCGATGGCGTCCAAGACGCGTAGCGGCGATATTTCGCCAACTATCCTTTTGCTTACAGATTGGCGATTTATCGCAGACTGAGCAGGCCAGTGCTGAATGCGCCCAACCATAGGCACACGCCGCTAACCACCGGAAACTTTTTCCTTCCCCCAGGAAAAGCTGCCACCAAGCACACGGTGAGGAGACCAGCCCCTACATTGTGCTGAAAACCAGATATCCTGAAAATGTCTCGGCCTATTACACGGCCAGCCCCGAATCCCGACGCTGCTCCAAGCGCCAGCCATATCGGGTCTGGAATGAACTTGGCTCTCCACCGCTCAAGCTCGTCACCTAATTTGTGATCATTCATAGCGCTGGTGCCGCATTTTAATGCTAAATCGTCGGGGATTTTCAGGAGAATATTGGCGAAATCAGGCGGCTACACCAACTACCTTTCGTGAGATGCCCTCCCGCGTCAAGCGCGCAGCGTTTCCTTCCTTGCTGTCAGCTTTTCGATCAAATCTTCTTTGATTCGATACCCTGTCCCGGGCTGATCGCTGATCGCAATCATCCCCTGCGGTGAGACTTGCACTTCCGGATCGATGATGTCTTCCTTCCAGTAGCGCTTGGAAGCGGA
>Ga0116121_1000289_pt1 | contig 26677 bp, 26 predicted proteins | sample June2015DPH_13_1_FD_89725 | JGI IMG/M metagenome (GOLD analysis project Ga0116121, IMG submission 89725) | Peatland microbial communities from SPRUCE experiment site at the Marcell Experimental Forest, Minnesota, USA - June2015DPH_13_10 | ecosystem: Environmental > Terrestrial > Soil > Wetlands...
AATCACTTCTTCGGTCGAGGGATCATAGACGGGAAAAGTCTTGTTCGTCTTGCTGGAGACGAATTCGCCGTTGATGAACATCTGGTATGTCTTGACGTCGGTTTTTACACCACCGGGCATAAGGACCTCCAATCGATTGCGACTTCTGCTCGCAGACGGAGCATGCGTCCGTCACTTCGCGGTTCTTGCTGCTTCAGTCTGCCGCGATACCGGCTTTCTTTGGCTCTCTGCGGCGGCCATAGACGAAAAAGAAAAATGCGGCGAGGCCAATGAAAAACAGCGTGCCGCCAACCATCCATATTTCATACGACCACAGCGAGGTAATTTGCTGGGCCGGGAAGAAGACGAGAGCGATTCCGAGAATCGTTGTGAGAAACCCGCTGCCCCCCGCGAGGAAGAGCGTCGTTCGGCCATATTGCCCTTGCGGGGTCGACTCTGTTACTGCAAACCTCACCAATGCGCCAAACATATAAACAAACGGAACGAGTTGAAGAACGACGGCGAGCGAGAGAAGTTTCTGGAACACTTCGCCCGCGCCCGCGGGGCTCAAATAAAAGCGCGGCGACAAATCGAAAAGTCCCGCCAGTTTGTCCCAAAACCACCAGCCGAAGAAATTCCCGAGAACCAACAACCCCGAGACGATCGCCTGCACAATCAGCGCGGCGTGTGGCGTCGCATACTTCGGATGAACTTTTCCGAGCCATGACGGCATATAGGAATCGAGTCCTGCGACAAAGGGAATGCGCGCCGAACCGCCCATCCATGCCGAACCGATGCCCGCTATCGAGAAGCTGAGCATGACCGCGAATGGCGCAGAGATCCAGCCGACACCGACCTGCCCTGCCATATGGGTGACGGCTTGCACGATGCCCTGCAGCACATTGACATTTTTCCCGACGGCGATCAGCAAGGTAAGGGTCGCTCCGACATAGAGCAAACCGGAAAGAACGCCGCCCCACGCCACTGCACCCGGCAGAGTGCGGCGCGGATCCTGGATCTCGTCGCCCATGACGGAGGCGAGCTCGAGTCCAACTAAGCCAAAGCAGATTACACCGAAGGAGTTAAGAACGAACTTCGGGTCAGCCGGGATCTTGAAATCGGCGGCGGTGATTGTGGTGCCGAAACGCGACCAGATAACAAGGCCAAGACCGATGAGCACGGCGGCGGCGATGAAGGTACCGATGGCACCGAGGTTGTTGATCCATTTGCCGATGCCCAGCCCAAGAATATTCAGCACCGTTAGGAAGATCAGCAGAGCGATCGAAGCTGTCGAAGCGAAAGCTCGATTGTCGGCCAATCCCTGATGGCTGGGTCCGAGGACATAGACCGACACGCCTACGAAGTACAGCATCACCGTCGGCACGTACAGCATGTTGTTGGTCCAATAGCACCAGCCGGAGAGGAATCCGTGAAAATCGCCGAAAACTTCTTTGGCCCAGAGGTAGACGCCGCCTTCTCCCGGATACCTGTGCGCGAGTTCGATGACGGCAATCCCTTGCGGCCAGAAAAAAAGCACCAGCGAGATCAGCCAGAGCCAGACGGTCACTCCGCCATTCGCCGCAATGCTGGGCACGACGTTCAGGTTGAAAACGGCAACCACAAACAGCAACACCAGATCAAAACGTCCGAGGACGCGTTTGAGGTGCGGGCTGTCGGCGGTTTGGTCGGACAAAAGTGTCTCCCTGGTTTCAAGGTTTCAGAGGTCTCAAGGTTCCAAGGAAATTCGCGTGTGGGCAAGGCCGCAGAAATGGACGTCTTTTGAAACCTTGCAACTTAAAACCTTGAAACATCGATCCGCATGCAGGGCGGACAGGAATGTCCGCCCCACACAATTGCCGGCCAGATACCGGCGCTGCCTAGTGTGTCGCCACCGCTCCCAGCCGTTCATGCTGGGCGGCAGTCAGCGAATCCGCAATATCGGCAAATACGGCCAGATGCTGGTCGATGTCGGCCTCGGTATGCTGCACCGAGATCGTCCACTGCTCGTCCCACCAGTACGGTTGGGGCATCACGCCGCGGTTAACCATGCCGAACCAGTAATGACGCCAGAGATCAACGTCGATCGCCAGCCAGTCGCGATAGTTCTTGATCTCCGCCGGATACAACATCAGCGCGCCGTTGACGCCCGCGCTTGCGATGTAGGCCTGCAGTCCCGACTTGGCAACGATCTTCCGGTAGCCGTCAGTCAACTTTGCGCTGAGTTTGTCGGTGTGGGCGTAGTTCGCGCGTGTCAGGACTTCGCGGAATGTCGCCAGACCGGCCGCCATCGAAATCGGATTCGTATTGTAGGTGCCGCCGTGAAATACCTTGTGATCGGAAATCAGTTGCATGACGCGCCTGTGCGTGCCGAAGGCGGCGAGCGGGAATCCACCGCCAATCGACTTCGCAAGGCAGATCATATCGGGAGTGACGCCGAAATATTCCGACGCGCCGCCCCAGCACAGCTTCGCGCCCGTTTTCACTTCGTCGAAAATCAGCAGCGCCCCGTGCTTGTCGCACAACTCGCGCAGGCCTTCGAGGAAGCCCTTCTGCGGCATGCAGAGGCCGACGTTCATCATGATCGGTTCGAGAATGATGGCCGCAATCTCATTCGGATTTTCGCGGAAGCGAAGCTCGACGGTTTCCAGATCGTTGAAGGTCGCGATCTTCACATTGTCGATACTTGCTTTCGGCACGCCTTTGCCGCCGGAGACAGGCTTCGGATTCTTGATATCGCCGAAATCGTCAGCGGGCGGATGCGGCTTCACGCTCACGAGGGCCGCATCGTGCAATCCGTGATAGCCGCCTTCGAACTTGATGATCTTGTCGCGTCCAGTCGCGGCGCGCGCCAAGCGGATGGTGTGCATGGTAGCTTCGGTGCCGCTGTTGCCGAACCGGCACATCTCGACCGGAAAGCGCGTGCAGATTTCTTCCGCCAGTTCCCACTCCATGTTGTGCGGCATGCCGTAAGATGCGCCTTTGTACAGGCGGCCCTCCACGGCCTTAATCACAGCGGGATGCGAATGTCCGGCCATGCCTGTGCCGAAACATAGATTGTGGTCGATGTATTCATTGCCATCGAGATCGCGGAACTTGCTGCCTGATCCTTCCGCCACAAAAATCGGATAGGGCTCATAGGCGCGGTAATTGCTGGCTACGCCCAGTGGCAGGCGCTTCAGGTTTTTCTTGTGGGCTTCGGCGGACTTCGGCGTACGGCGCTCGAACGTGTCGAGCTCTTTTTTCAGTGCGGGGTACATCGTGATTTCTCCAAAGATGCTCAGGCCCTATCCGGATGAAGGATGGCCATTAGATTGGTTCCGGGCGGTTTGTGGCCACCCGGATTTCGTGAAAAACCTGCAGAACTAGAAATAAAACTTCAAAGCAAACTGTACCAACCGCGGATCTTTCACCTCGGTGACCTGACCGAATTGTGCTCCGTCGGTGATGTTGCCGTCAGGATTGTAAAACTGCGTATGGTTGAAGACATTGAAGATCTCTCCTCGAAATTCGAAGTGAGTCCGTTCGTTGACCGGGATGTTCTTCATTACAACGAAATCGGTATCGCTGATTCCCGGCCCGCAACAGATGCTGCGCGGGGCATTGCCGACAGCTCCAAGCGGGCCAGGGACAAAGATAGAGCTATTGTTGAAGTAGTAGCCCTGATTGCTCTGAGGCCGTTGGTGGGTAAATTTGGCGATCTGATCGGGCTCGCCCGGGTATTCGAAATCGGAACTGTTCATCAACTCAAGATCAGAGGATGACGTGATGCGAATCGGGAACCCGGTCTGATAGGTCGTGATCCCGGAGAGTGCCCAGTCATCCAGCAACCTACCCTTGGCGCCACTGTATTTTCTTGCTGGCACCTCCCAGTAATAGCTGACCACAAAGCGATGGCGTGCATCGAAGAGCGACCCCGCATAGTTATGGGCCCCGGGCAGCGGGTTCAGGACGCTCTCGAAGCTTGAAGCCTCGTCAATGGAATGGCTGTACGTGTAGGCCGCAGTGAATTGGAGGCCATGGCTAAAGCGTTTATCCAATGAAAGCTGCAAGGAGTTATAGGATGAGCTAGCAATTGTGTCCTCGGCGAAGATGCCGGTAAAGACCGGAACGCCGTTTGGTGGGCAGCCATTGCCTGTTGTGGGATCGCACTGGGGTGACGAAAATGGACGCAAGCCCACAAACTGCAAGGTCTGGCCCGTTCCGGCGACCGTCGAGCCATTGGGCATGTGGAAGGTAAAACCCGACGGCACAACTACCGTGTAAGCGGAGTCTTCAACTCCCGGGCCACAGCCACCGCCTAGCGTGATGATGTCGAGACAGGTCTGCGGGTTCGAGTAGTTGATATCGTGCGTTGCCAGCAGGCGATGCCCCTGCGATCCAACATAGCCAACTTCCAACTTCATGTCTTTCGATAACTCGCGCTGGATCGTGAGGTTGTACTGCGCCGAATATTGCGCGCGCAGGTGCGGCTGGAAGTCGCCGTACAGATCGATCGGCTCGAATCTCGCCCAGTCCTGCGCTGTGCCTCGTTGGGGATTGAGGACACCGTTAAACGGATTCAGATAGGTAGTAACGCCGTCCTGACCCAGAAAAGGCAGGTTAAACTGCGTCTCGGAGACTGTTGTGCTGCCGCCAAACGGAGGCTCGGCTCCGAATTGCGCCAGCACAAGCTGCTCGATCGGGTTATAGAAGAGTCCCCAGCCAGCGCGAATACTGGTCTTGCCGGAACTGCCCGGACTCCAGGCAATGCCGATGCGGGGAGCAAACGCCTTGAAATACGTAGAGGTCAGACCATTGGGAACGCCAGGATCGCCCGGAACGACCAGGCCGATAGCATCTTGGGAGGTGCAGTCGGTATTGGGACCTCCGCAAGGATAAACCTTGGACATTTCGCCCGCACGGAAGGCCTCGACGTGGTGCGCCTTGTCAGCGAGTGGCGTGTTTAACTCCCAACGGAACCCATAGTTCAAAGTCAGGTTTGGCTTGATCTTCCAGCTGTCCTGTGCGAACAGATAGAGCGCCGTGTTGCGTATGTATTCAACTTGGGCCGAACCTTGTCCGTATGTATCGGGGAATCCCAAAAGATAATCTGGAAACAGATTGCCCGACCCCAGAGTGTTGGGACCTACTCCGTAATAGTTGAATTCTCCGTTGATGTTGTAATAATAAAATTGGTTAAACTGCTGCCTACGAACGTCGGCGCCAAACTTGAAGGTGTGACTACCCGAAACCCTGGTCAGGCTGTCGGCCCATTGAAAAGAATTCCCCGCCTGAGGAAGTTCCCCTTCCCAATTGTTGCCGATGGAAAATCCTCCCGAAATCGCGATGAACGGAAGTCCCTCGCGAGTTGCACCCAGACCCGGATGAATGCCGTAAAGGCTACCGTTCGGGTCAGATGAGCCATCGCCATAAAAACAAGGCACGGGCGCCGTCAGCCAAGATGGAGCCGGGGGGCAGGCGTTCTGAACTAGTTCGGTATTGGAAGGGTGTTGAAATGTCTCCTGGCCTTCGCGGTTGTAGTTGAAATGGAACTCGTTTACCGTGCTGTTGCTGATCGTCCAAGTGTGCGTGATGTTCCACTGCTGGAAGCGCTGGGCCACGATGTTTCCAAAGTCGGGAAGATCGGCGCCCGCCAATTCGAAGCTGGCAAATGGGTTCCGCGTGCGATCGTCGTTGAAATAGTAGTAAATACTCAGGTTCTGCTTGTCATTCAGCCGATGATCGATTTTAACGGTGACTTGGTCGCCTCGGATGGCTCTGGTCGGAACGGTGCTGATGAGGAAGCCACCGTTCGGTGGAGTGGGAACAAACTGCAGAAGATCAACCGCTGTCGGGTCCATGCACGCCAGCGGAATCTTGTTGTTCTGGAAAAGACTGGTGTAAAGCGTGTTTGCCGGGATTCCACTCGGATAACCGACAGCGGCGTCACATCCCGAGCGCGCGTCGAGGATCTGCGGGTTTGCCGGGAAATTCGTAGGTCCGAAGCCGCCGACATCGGAAAAGTCTGCATAGGCTTGCGTCGCGCTGGGCCGTTCTGCAGCCGAGGGCACGGTAACAGCGGGAGAAAGGATACCCTGGCGAATGCGTCTTCCTTCGTAACTGGCGAAGAAGAACGTACGGTTCTTGATGATGGGTCCGCCCAAAGTGCCGCCAAACTGGTTCTGATTGAATTGCGGTTTGTTGCAAGGAAGTTGTTCCGCCTCCGTCAGACAGTAATCGTTGGCGTTGAGCACCTTATTGCGGAAGAACTCGTACATGCTCCCATGCAATTCGTTCGTTCCTGACTTGGTGACCACGTTTACGACTGATCCAGAGTTGCGTCCATATTCCGCATCGAAAGTATTGGTAAGAACGCGAAACTCCTGAATGCTGTCGGGGGAAGGCTGAACCGTCGGCAGATTGGCGAAAAGGTCGTTGGCATCGCCACCGTTGACGCTGAAGTTGTTCGAACGCCCGCGGCCACCGTTCACGGAAACAGCACCGGAGTCGTCGCTTCCATAGACGATTGAATTGCTGGAACCGACCGTCGACATCACTCCAGGCTGCAACTGCAGAAGCTGGTAGGTGTCGCGAGTATTGAGGGGCAAGTTTGCCACCTGCCGGTTGTCCATGACGGCGCCCAACTGTGTGCTGGTGGTATCGACCAACGGCGCCTCTGAGCTGACTTCCACGACCTCTTTGGTCTCGCCTATTTGCAGCGTGGAGTTGAATGTCACGATCTGATTCAAGGCGACCTCGACGTTCCTACTGACGCTCGTTTTGAATCCCTTTAAATCAAACGACAACGTGTAGGTGCCAACCGGAACCTCGGGGAAGCTGTAGTCGCCGTTGCCGTTGGTTTGAGTCTCATGACTGACTCCGGTCGCTTCATTGGCAACGGTCACTTTGACTCCCTGCAGCACGGCGCCGCTGGAATCGGCCACACGCCCCAGAATTCGGCCTCCAGTACCTTGCGCGAACGCGAGCACGGAACAAAGCACGCACAGGCTCACGACCACGAGCCAACGAGTCAACCAGGAGAGTTTTAGCGACGGCATGTACAGGTTCCTCCAGATCCTTCAGGGGGATTTCAGATCCGAATTTCAATCTTGCGTGAAATGCCAACCTTGCTATAATCGCGCAAGGTTAGAGATTCTGCGCTCATCTGTCAAGCGCAAAGTGCGAACGCCCGGCGCGATCAACTCGAACATTCAACACCCATGGCCCACGAAGCGCAAGCTTATCTGAAAATCGGCGACGTGGCCCGGCTTGTCGGAATCTCCGCTTCGGCCATCCGGGGCTGGGAAAGCCTCGGATTGACGCGTCCGCAGCGCAGCTTGAGCAAATATCGTCTTTACACGAAGGATGACGTGCGCCTGCTCAAAAAAGCCCGCTATCTCCGTAAGGTGCGCGGCCTGAACGCTCCCGCCATCGTGCAGATGCTGAAACGCGAGGGCGCCATCAAGCCGACCGCGGCGACTGCCGGTTCGATTGGCCCGCGTCTCCGCCAGTTGCGCACTCAGCGCGGACTCGGCCTGGCCGAAGTCGCGGCGGCGGCCGGAATTTCGGTGGGCTTTCTGAGCGCGCTGGAACGCTCGCAGATGAGTGCTTCGGTGGGAACACTGCGCAGGTTAGCACGCTACTATCGCACCAACATCCTTGAATTTTTCGATCCGTTCGAATCGAATCCTCGATTGGTGCGGCCAGCTAAACGCAAAGTGCTGGAGGCCGGGCCCGGGGTCCGCATGGAATTGCTCGCCTGGGGCAACACCGTCATGGAACCGCACCTGTTCCGCATCGAGCCTGAGTCCGGCAGCGGCGAATCCTACGCCCACGAGGGCGAGGAATTCCTGTTCGTGCTCCGCGGACAACTGCAGATCGCGCTCGCCGACGAGGAGTACCATCTGAAACGCGGCGACAGTTTCTATTTTGAAAGTGCCACGCCCCATCACTGGAAAAATCCCGGACCCGGAGAGACCTGGCTGTTGTGGGTAAACACGCCGCCGACGTTCTAGGTGCAGATTTTTGATGAATGCAACCGAGTACCGTAACGATTGAACATTATGCGCATTCCTTCATTGCAATGCTGTCTCGCTTCCCTGCTCATCGTTGTGGCCGTTGGCCAAGTCTCATTGGCCTCGGACACTCCCACGCGACCCGCCGATGTAATCATCACCAACGCGCGGATTTACACCGTCAATCCACAACAGAAATGGGCCGAAGCGATTGCCATTCGCCTAGACCGCATCGTCGCCGTCGGCGATCGCAAACAGGTAGAAGAGCTGCGCGGCCCGTCGACCAGAATAATCGATGCGGGCGGGCGATTATTGTTGCCCGGCTTCACGGACTGCCACATTCATTTCATGCAGGGCTCGCTCGGCCTCACTCACGTAATTCTGGACGGCGCAACCACCGTCGCCGAAATCCAGAAACGCGTGAAGACCTACGCGGATGCTCATCCGAATGAGCCCTGGATTCTTGGCATGGGCTGGACCTATCCCGTATTCGGGCCCGCTGCCGTTCCGAATAAGAAAATGCTCGACGATGTTATCGCCGATCGCCCTGTTTACCTCGACGCGTTTGACGGGCACAGCGCGTGGGCCAACAGCAAAGCGCTTGCCCTGGCTGGGATCGATCGCAACACGCCCAACCCGCCCAACGGAGAGATTGTTCGCGACGAAAACGGCGATCCGACCGGCGCGCTGAAAGAATCGGCCAGCGATCTGGTCTCGTCGAAAGCGCCGGAACCCACGCGGGCCGAGCGCATCGACGCTCTGCGCCGCGGCTTGCATGCCGCCAACCGCGTAGGTCTCGCGCGAGTGCACAGCGCCGGTCAGGATTTTGAATACCTCGACCTCTACAACGAGCTGCGCACCCGCGGTCAGTTGAGTGTGCGCTTCTATATCGCTTACTTCCTCGACCCTCCCGGTCTGACACCGGAAATCATCAGCGCGATTGAAGGCGCCCGCAAGCAATACAACGACGACTGGATCGAAGGCGGCGTTGTCAAAACCATGCTTGACGGAGTAATCGAGGCCCATACGGCGGGCATGCTCGCGCCCTACTCCGACGATCCCAGCAAAATTGGGAAATTGTTTTGGGATCCCGACAAATACAAGGCCACCATCGCCGATCTCGACGCGCGCGGATTGCAAATTTTCACGCATGCCATTGGGGACCGCAGCGTTCGCCTCGCGCTCGACGCCTATGAGAATGCCGCTGCCATCAACCACACGCATGACGCCCGCCATCGCATCGAGCACATCGAAACCATCGATGCCGCCGACATCGAACGTTTCGGCAAGCTCGGCGTCATCGCCAGCATGCAGCCTCTTCATTCCTATCCCGACGACGACACGCTCAACATCTGGTGCCGCAACATCGGCCCGGACCGCGCATCGCGTGCGTGGGTTTGGGGCAGCATTGAGCAAAAGGGCGGCCGGCTCGCCTTTGGCAGCGATTGGCCTGTCGTTACTCTGAACCCATGGGAAGGTCTGCAGACGGCGCTCACCCGCCAGACGAAAGAAGGCGAACCTGCAGGTGGATTCTTGCCCAAGCAGCGCCTGAGCCTCGAAAGCGCGGTTCGTGCCTACACGCTCGGCGCAGCCTTTGCCGGACATCGCGAGAAGAGTGAAGGCTCGCTCGAAGTGGGCAAGCTGGCCGATCTCATTTTGCTCGATCGTAATTTGTTCAAGATCGAGCCTTCGGAAGTTGGCCAGACCGAAGTTCTCTTTACCATGGTCGGCGGCAAGCTGGTTTATGAGTCGCCGAATTGGAAGAATCCGCCCGCCGGCAAAACGAAACCATAACGCGAGCGCGGACATCTATCCGCGCGCTTTGCCAGCCCTTCAGTCGGGATTGCTCTCGGCTCGCGGTGGCAGGCCCAGATGAGCGAGATGCGCGTCCCCTTCGGGGGCGTCCCCGTGATCGTAGGGCCGGAACAAGGCCGCGTAGAATATGCCGATCGCAACCACGGCCAGCCAAACGGCAATCGTCCCGTAGTTGCTGTACCAGGGGTCTTGCGGGGCACGCGGCCAGCACATGTTGACGATGGCCAGCACGCCATAGATAAGACCCGCCAGATTGACCGGCCACGCCCAGATGCCCAAACGAAACGCTCCGCTTGGCTTCCAGCCTCTGGCGCGCGCAATCAAAGCCGCCAGCACAATCATCTGAAAGGCAATGTAGATACCGGTGGCGCTGGAGACGACGATCGTCTCCACCATCCTCTTCAGGAACAACCCTGCAATCGCAATGAAGGCCGGCACGATTCCGGCAAACAGCAACGCATTCACCGGAACGCGAGTGCGTTCGGAGAGCGCGCTGAGCTGCGCGCTGCCAAAGATCATTCGGTCGCGGCCATAGCTGAAGAGCAGCCGGCTGGTCGCCGCCTCCAGGCTGATAAGGCAGGAAAAGAACGAAACCATGACTACCGCAATGACGGCTCGCAGCCCGATCGGGCCCAGAGCAGTGTTCAGAATGGTCACCACCGGGTCGGTATCCTTCCCTGAGAACACGGCGTTCAGATCAGGCACCGCCAGCACAAAAGCCAGGCAAACCAGCATGGCTGCGAACCCGCCAAAGTAGATGGTCATGCGCATCGCCCTGGGAATGGCGCGCCCGGCGTCCGGAGTCTCCTCAGCAAGGTCGCCGCAAGCCTCGAAGCCGTAGTAACACCACATCGCGGCGACGCTCGAGGCCACGAAGGCTGGGAAGTAATGTCCGTTGCCCAAGCCGAAGCTCTGGAACAGGACGCTGAAGCTCTGGTGCCGCGCCACGATCAGCAGATAGCCGCCAACCACGATTGCGCCCAGCAGCTCGCAGATGAATCCGAACATGGCGACTCGTGCCAGAAGTTTTGTGCCGCTGACGTTGAGCGCCGTCGTGCCGATAATCATGGCAACGGCAATCGCAACCTCTCCGGCTTGACCGACTTGCATGCCCAAAAGCTGCGCCACATAAGGAGCTCCACCGACCGCAACCCCGGCAATGGTGCTGCACAAGGCCCACAGATAAACCCATCCCGCCATCCACGCCCACCGCTTTCCCACCAAACGTCGCGCCCACGGATAAAGACCGCCGGCAATCGGGAACTGTGACACGATCTCGCCGAACACCAGCGCCACAAACAGCTGGCCGATGCCGACAAACAGGTAGGTCCAGAACATGGCCGGCCCGCCAGCGGCGAATGCAATCGCGAACAGTGTGTAAACGCCCACGACCGGCGACAGGTAAGTGAAGCCTAGCGAGAAGTTCGCCCACATACTCATGGAGCGATCAAACTTGGAATCATAGCCCAGCGCTTCCAGCTGGGCTGAGTCTCGTTCCGCTGTGGTCTTTTCCAGTGTCATAAGATCCTATTCAAAAGTTAGTCAGAGCATCATTGCTGTTTGCTCACCGTGCTGTTTGGTCACCGTGGAAGAGCGGGCCTTCAGGCCCGCGATGCCCTCCCATACAGGTCGGCTTTAGCCCCCGTCCCTGCTACTGTGCCGGCAACACCCCGACCTGCCGCATAATCGTACCCGAATCGTAAAAATCCAGGCTGCGCGCAATTTTTCCGTCGCGCACGTCAACCACGCTCACGCCGCGGACTGAAAATTTCTTTCCCGTTTTATAGATTCCTTTGTCCGTACCGCTGAAGGTCCACTCGATCGTGCCGTGACCGCCGTGAATCGAGGCACGCACCAGCTTGATCTCAAGATCAGGAACCGCCTCGAACTCGTCCGCGGCAAACTTGCGGAACTCGCTGTGACCGTGACTTACTTCGCCGAAGGCGACATCCTCGTAGAAAACATCATCCGTGAATGCCGGCAGCATTTTCTCCGGGTTGTGGGAATTCCAGGCTGCAATCCACTTTTCGGCCACCGCAGCGGCGCGGTCGCCACTGGACTTGCCTTCTGGCGCAGCCGCGATCGCCGGCAAAACCAGCATGGCAAGCAGTATCACTCCTGTTAGAACTCCCCCGCCGGAGCGTCTTTCAAGAATCAGTCTTGGGTAGGGCACGGCTTTAGCCGTGCCGGTCAGAGCATGGAAAAATGCGGGCTTTAGTCCCCGAGGCTCGCCCGCTCCTGCTACAAAGATATTCTTGAAACACGCTTTTTTCATCCCTCGGCGCATTGATCTACAAAACCTCAGCTTGCAAAGCTCCCACACATGGTGAGCCAAAAACCTTGCGGGATTATAGCAAGGTTACAAAAGAGCGCAAGCGCTACCCCTCGAGATATGGGAACGCCTGCGATAGCGGCAGGTCTTTCGAAGCAACCGAATGTGGGCGGGTCACGCGCTCGCGGTTAAACCAGTTCAGCCATCTCTTCGGATAAGGCGGAGCAGCAATGCTACCGCAAGGCCAAGCACTACAGCTCCCATCACGAACCATTTCCCGATGTCGAGGCCGACCGCGCCCATCACCAGAAAACCAGCCGCGAGAAGAAGTCCGGCAAACTCCGAGTCCACTTTCATTCCGCGGAATGGCCCCGGATGCCGGGGTGGATCCCTGTGTTCCATAGTCAAATTCTACGCCGGGTGCCCACTCATTCGCGCTGTCTGCGAATGAATGGGATTCTACAGCCGCGTCCCTCTTAAGATCGCGCCGCTCCTACCTCACGCCAACTGTTCCCAGCTCACATCCAGCGCAGCCCCCAACTTCTTCCAGGTATGAACCGACCCGCTCTTGCGCTTGGTCTCAATCGCCGCCACCAGCGCACGCGATACCTTCGCCTTTTTCGCAAGCTGCTCCTGGGTAAGCTTCCGGTACTCGCGCCAAATTCGCAGCATAGCTTCCCCTTTCAATCTGCGCTCGGTGATCTCCAGTGGTACGAGTTCATCCTCGCCATCTTCAACCCGAGCCTTGGCCGTATCGTAGGCCTTCACATCGGCAAGCATTTCCGCATCTTCCATCAGCTTCTGCAGATCTTTCACGGGAATCACCGCGAATTCCCTGCCCTTCCGAATAATGGTCTCGATACGCATCAATAGATTCCTCCTCGCGGCCCTGCTTCCAGAACCCACAGTTCCATGCGGTCGTCGTGCAGCTCGTAAATGACTCGCCAGTCGCCAATCCTTAGCCGATAGCCATCGCGCCCCTGGAGCTTGGTGACCTTGTTGTGGCTGGAATAGGGATTGGCGGCAACTTCCCTTATCTTCTCCACAATCCGCTTTTGCCAGTTCACGGGAAGCCGGGAAAGAGCTCTCGCGAACGACTTTGTGGTAACGACCTCGTACACAATTCAAATGTTACCTATGGTAACAATGACAGTCAAGCGAATGTTTGGCCCGGTGGGGCGTGGCCCGAACCCCTACTTCTTCATGCGATTGCGATAGAGGCTTCCGTCCACCTGCCCGACCATGGCCGGAAGGTCGAGCGGAGTTCCTACAAATCCAGCGACCTCTTCAGCAACCGCCTGCGGTTCGCGCAACACGCGGTGATAGTGCACGCGGCAGACCTTCACGTTCGGTTTGCTCGCCAGCCACTTGTTGACCTCGATCAGGTGCCGTTGAAATGCCTGCTCGATCGGCGTCGTATCTCCGCCGCCTTCGTACGTGCCCCGACGTTTAAGCATTTCTTCCTGCGACTTCAACACTTCCGGCATCGGACGCTGCATGAAAATAATTCGATATTCGTGATCGTCGGGCAGCGAAAGGATCAGCTGCGAGATAACCTTCACAACCTTGCCTTCAGCTTCGGCGATCAGGCTTGGATCTTTCGGGAGCTGCTTGATGCGCTCCCACTCCAGATAGCCCTTTGGGTTGTCGGTATCAGCTTTGCGTTCGCCATCGGAGAGCGCGGGCATGCCGCCAGCAGCCAGCATCTGCATCATGAGCGAAGTTCCCGACCGCGGTAATCCGGAGACAATGGTGATCATCGATATCCTTCTTGGATTTTAGATAAATGAGAAATCGCGCGGCCGCCGATAGTTGCACAACCGTCATAAGGATCATAGTGGGAACGACACGAAACGGGCAAAGTAACGAGGTTGATTCACGTGCAACCGCTCCTCAGCTGCAATTTTAGGCGGCAGAATTGTCCTGCGGAAACCGAAAGCCCCGCTACTCGCCCATTGCGAACTGCCCACCGTTCTGCTACCGTGCCTAGCTGTTAACCAAAGGAGGCTGTCGTGGCCTTTTGTCCTAGCTGTGGAACGCAAATCGCGGACGGGTCAACCTGTCCGAAGTGTGCCGGAAGCTCAGGCGGAACCCTCGCAACCAGTACGACTGCCAGCGGCCTCGACGACAACGTTGCGGGTGCACTCGCCTATGTGACCATTATTCCGGCGATCGTGTTTCTGGTGCTGGAACCATTCAATAAGAAGAAATTCGTCCGCTTCCATGCGTTTCAATGCCTGTTTTTCGCAGTGGCGTGGACGATTCTCTGGATCGGCCTGTCCATCATCGCTCACATTCCCTTCCTCGGATGGGCGACGGTGATCGTTTGGCCCCTGGTGAGTCTGGTCGGATTTATTATCTGGCTGATTCTCGTGCTCAAGGCCTATCAGGGCCAGATGTTCAAGCTGCCCGTAATCGGCGACATGGCGGAAAAGCAGGCCGGAGCGTAGGTTTAAGCTCGACCCACGCGGATTGCCTTTCCGCTTCTTGCGCGTCCGTCAAAATAGTAAGATTAGGCAAGGTGTTTATCGGGGTGCAGCCGCGTAGTTCATGGATTCGACGCTATCGCGCCGTCGGGATATCTGTGTCCGCCCACCTGATTGTGCTCGGCCTAATTATTTTCAAGAATCCAACCATAATCGACCTAACTCCGACCTGGCTGGCTCATGGCGATGGCGAGCACACCTACCAGATCACTTACATTGCGCCCAGCGATGACAGTGCCGCCGACGCTGCGCGACTGCTGCTTCCGCCCAAACCTTCGCCCACTCGACCGAAGCCTCGCCCCAAGCCTCCGGCTCCGAAGCCTGCGGAAGAAAAACACGAAGTTGTGGCCGACGCCGAGGCCGGAGATCACAATTCGCACGCGGGTTCTCCGCTCGGCACGATGGTCAATGGACCGATCCTTGGCCATGAAGTGCGCGTAGCATTACCAGTGTATCCAGAACCGCAGGTAGACCGCGCCGGACTTCCTCGAGACCTCGAGGGCGATGTCGTCATTGAAGTGACGATCGATTCGCAGGGCAACGTGATTGCTACCAAAGTCGTGCAAGCGATCGGTCATGGAGTCGACGAGAAAATTGAAGCAATACTTCGGCAACGGCACTATCAGCCTGCCACGCTGGATGGTACTCCCGTAGCCTCGCGACAGGATGTACACTTCCACTTCCCGTCATGACGAGTTCTTGGTCCTTGGTTGTTCTTTTCGACGCGATAGCAAATCTTCAGCCTCTCCCTGGTGTCGTGTCCCGCAAGTTCGCGGAATAAGTTTTCGGGGCGTTTTGAAAGCGCCCGGCTTCAGCCGACCCGCAAAGGCCCCAGCAAGATCGCGGCTTTAGCCGCTGAGGGAATGTGTCGCGCAAACTATGCCACTACCCGGCATTCCGTTTTTTCGCTTTATATTCGCCTTCGTGCTAAACTTTCTGGCCGTCCAGGAGATCGAGAAAAGTGCCCAAAACCACTGCGCGCAAGAAGGCCACCAACCATCGCAAAGCGACCAGCCATCTAAAAAAAGTCGACCCGGTTCTGGCAGCAATCATTCACCGGATCGGTCCCTGCCGCATCGAGTTTGGCGAGCCTACGTTCCATTCCCTGGCCGAGTCAATTCTCTACCAGCAGCTGAACGGCAACGCAGCCGCGACCATTTTCAATCGCTTCACCGAAGCCGCTGGCGATCCGCTCACCCCTCAGGGCATTCTTAAGCTCACGGACCCCCAGATGCGTGCCATCGGGCTGTCGCGGCAGAAGACATCTTACTTGCGCGATCTGGCGGAGAAAACTCAGGCTGGATTGCTGGATTTCGAACGCATGCTGGAAATGAGCGAAGAAGACGTGATCGCACACCTCACGCAGGTAAGAGGCATCGGCGTGTGGACCGCCCACATGTTCCTGATGTTCACCTTGCGGCGTCCCGATATCATGCCCACGGGCGACTACGGCGTGCAGGCCGCGATCAAGAAGCACTACAAGAAGCGCAAATGGCCAAAGCCGGACGTGATGCTGAAGATTGCAAAACCATGGGCGCCCTATCGCTCGATTGCCTGCTGGTATTTGTGGCGGAGCCTGGACGTAAAAACGATGTGAAGACTATGCCACATCTTCTCTCACCCCCCCGCTGAATGCATCAATGTTGTTTTCGATCGCGGAGTCGCAGTAAGCGCGCTTTTACTCCCTCCCATTCGGCGGCCACAATCGAATAGCGCGCCGAATCGCGCGCAATGAAGTCGGCGGCCATGCGATGCGCGCGCAGAATGCCTTCGAATTGGCCGCCGATGCGTTCAATCGCGGCTCGCGAACGCGCGTTCCGCACGTCCGTGTGCAGGCACACCCGAAGCACCTTCCACGTCTCGAACGCATAGGTCAGCATCAACAACTTCGATTCGGTGTTCGCAGCAGTTCGAATTGCGCTGGCTGCATACCACGTGTATCCGATCTCGCAGGCGTCGGGAGTGCTGCGCGCGTGCAAGGGATGTCCCGTCGGCCACGCCCAGCGCTCCAGATTGAAAAAGCGAGAGGAACCAATGACCAGCGAGTCGCTTCGGCGCACGATCGCGAACGGCAACGCCGTGCCCTCCTCTTGCCAGGCCATGGCGGTCGCAACGTACTTTTCAGCCTCCTCTTTATTCTGCGGGACCGGACTCCATTGATAAATGGTTGAGCTGCCACCCGAGGCCGCCACCAACCCATCAATATGGTGGCGTGAGAGAGGTTCGAGCCGGACGTGTTCGCCTTCCAGGATAGGACCCTGTTCTCGTATTTCCGTCATCCGAACGAGTTTAAATGGCGCGAGCAGTCCGTCAATCGCTGCGGGGCATCAAATCCGAAGCCGAAGGTCACGGCAATGTGAAAGCGTAAAATTATTATCGCGCCGGCGCGTGCATTTGGGCGCGGCCGGGTTTAATGCTTAAGGAGCGCGGAGGGTCCCATGCGACGCTTTTCCCTTCCTGAGGTCATTTTTTTCCTTTCATTGCTCGTCACTCCGATCGCCTTCGGCCAGCAGACCGTAAACGGCGTCCTCCATGGTCCGCGAACGGTGGTCTTCGATACGGCCAAGGACTCCTGTGAGCTGATCGATATTCCCGACGCACCCGCTCGCGCTTTCGTCGACTACCAGAACACGGTTCACCTCGTTAGTTCGCATTACAAAATGCGCCAGAGCGTGGGGCCCACGCTCGCCACCGTGAAGCACAGCTGCGAGGTTGCCTATAATTCCGATCACGATCCCAATCCCGCAAACTTTGACGATAGCACCTGGCTCGATTCGTTCTTCAGCGTCGACGGCAAGAACGTCGTCGCGCTCGGCCACATGGAGTACCACGGATGGGAGCATCCGGGAGAATGCACCGAGCAGGGGAATTACACCGCGGCCTGCTGGTACAACGCCGACACTTTTCACTTGTCCAAAGACGGCGGCTACCACTTCGACTCATTCAAGGCGCCCGCCAACTACATCCTGAGCCTTCCTTATCCATACATCGTGAACCTCGGCCCCGAAGGCTACAGCATCGATACCAATGTCGTGAAAGTCGGCGACTGGTACTACGCCATGGTCACCGACTGGCCCTGGCCGGGCGATTGTTTCGAGGATACGACCTGCTTCGTTCCCTACGGCGGCTCTCCCATCCGCACATCAAACATCCTCGACCCCACTGCCTGGCGCGGGTGGAACGGCAAAGAATTCTCGATCACGTTCACCGACCCCTATCTTGGCCCCATTCCCGATCCGTTCGACCACATCTACACGCCCGTTCCCTGGATGTATGTCGTGAACGCCATCAATTACAGCCCAGCTCAGAACTTATTTGTCGCAACTCTTTTCGATCCCTTCAACGATGCTTACGGCCCTCCCGGCGCGTATCTCTCCACTTCGCCTGATCTGGTGAATTGGAGTCAGCCCACCCTGCTCGTCACCGTAGCCCAGCTTCTTGCCAAAGAGCCCAAGGGAAATTGGTCGTACGCTTATTTTTCGCTGCTCGATCCGGACTCGACCGATCCCAATTTTTCGACCATCGCCGACACGCCCTATCTCTACTACGTCCGCTCCGATGACAATCACGGGCCGTATGTGCGCGTGCTGTACCGGCAAGGAATCGAGCTAACCTGGTCGCAGACAAAATAAAAACCCTCCCAACAAACGAGAGGGTTTGCGAACTGGTGGGAGAAATTTATGCAACCGCGCGCACGACGTTCCCTGCCTGGAAGCCCTTCGGGCCTTTGAGCAGGTCGAACTCAACCGTTTCACCTTCGTTCAGCGAGCGGTATCCGTTCTCCTGGATGGCGGAGAAATGCACGAACACGTCCTCACCCGTAGAGCGCTGGATGAACCCGTATCCCTTCGCCCCATTGAACCACTTCACAGTACCCTTCTCTCTCACAAAAACTCCTTTCGTCTCTTCACTAAGAATTACTCTTGCGTCTCTTTTCTGCATGTCCCGTCAATTCGAACAGGAACGGGACATCCCCTCAAAGGGCGCAAGAGGTGGCTTCGATCGCTGCCCAGGCCGAGAACATCGCGCCAAAAGAAAACGGCTCCCCGCATTTTGCCGGGCTGTTGCCCGCGACAAAACACCCTGGAGCCGCGACGACGAAAGCGCGATATCGAACTACCCACACAGAAACGTCAACCGTAGTGCACCTTCGCAAGCATGTGCCGCTCGCGAAGCCCCAGATAATAGCAGGAAGATGGTGATTGGCAAGAGCGAAATTTGAGCGAAGGAGTATGACTGGAAGTCCCGAAAAGTCCCGGCGTTCGTCCGCCCGCCTTTTTAATGCGCGGACCACCGCCCGCCAGCGCACTTTGCGAACCGTAACCATTTGATAAGATTTGACAATAAGTGTCATCCATCACTCCGATCGGTCTTTCTGAGAAGAAGGGCGCGGCCGAATACCGTGCCGCTCCCAGGCAAGGACTGGTGCGCTCGACCGCACGCTACCTGCTGCGCACCGACGTGCATACCTTCGCATTCTCCGTTGCCGCCAACGCCATCCTCTCGCTCTTCCCTTTTCTGCTGCTGCTGATGACGCTGATCCGGCGCGTGATTCGCTCGCAGGTGATGTACGACGTTGTCGAAAATCTTTTGCGCGACTATCTGCCCACCGGGCAGGAGTTCGTCATCCGAAATCTGAATGCCCTGGTCGTGTCGCACCATAAGGCCCAACTGTATTCGCTGGTAATGCTGTTGATCGGCTCTACAGGGATTTTCATGCCGCTCGAAGTAGCGCTCAATCGCGTTTGGGGATTCCACAGCAACCGCTCTTACATTGGAAATCAGCTGATCGCACTCGGCCTCGCCTTTGCCTGCGGATCGCTCGCACTGTTGTCGGTCGGCTTGACGGCTGGCAATGTGAGCATCCTGAAAAGCGTGCTGCACGGATACGGCGCCTGGTATCTGCAACTGCTGGCCTTCATCACGATGAAGATTTTCTCCATCGGCGCCAGTATTACGATTTTCTTTCTCGTCTATTGGCTGCTGCCGAACGGCAAGGTTCCCGCCCAGGGAGTGCTACCCGCCGCGGTCATCATGGGCCTGCTCTCCGAAGCCCTGAAATACATCTACATCTTCGCGCTACCGTTTCTGAATTTCGGAGAAGTGTACGGCCCCTTCGCCATCTCGGTCAGCCTGATGTTCTGGGCGTTCTTGTCAGGAATGCTGTTGCTGACGGGAGCACACTTATCGGCGGAAAAAATTTTGCGGGGATAGAGTGCACGGTCGGATTGGTCGATGAGCGCTAGTGTAGTGCGTCAAACAGATCGATGTTTATTTATCGTCGGTTTCCCTGTGATCCTCTGTGCTCTCTGTGGTTAAAGCCCTTGACTTCTTCGTCGGACACCAAAGCTTACGCCGAATCGAGGCGCAACATAACGTGTTGTCAACAATTGACACCGAGACTCCAGACAGACCGATTACGCATTAAAGAGATCGTGCTTAAATCCCGATTTCACTCATCGAGCGTCAACGAGCGCTGTCGCAGATCGGTAGTGAGCTTTTGGACTAGGAGCGACGCTGTGATCCCTGCAAGGCAGCTATGGTGTCAACTTGAACGTCACGCCGCAGCCGGTGTTCGAGTAAAAAGATTGGCACTGGGTTCCACCTCCAGCTACCGTTGTGCCATACAGATTCCCCTGTCCATCCAGCACCAACCCACCTTCGGGAAATCCCCCGTCTGCACCTCCAGTGAAGCGATACAGGATCGTCACTCCGCCGCGGGAAATTTCAAATACGGTCCCACATCCTGCAGACTCAGAGCAACCCGATCCTCCACCTTCCCCGGTCGTGCCATAGAGATTGCCTTTGCCATCGAGGGTTACGCTCGCCAGCGGGAGTGAGCCGTCCATTCCTCCCGCGAAGCTATGAAGTACGCTCTCCTTGCCGCCCGGCGTGACCTTAAACACGGTTCCGTTATTGGTCTCGCCTCCGCCGATCTCTGTTGTGCCGTATAGGTTGCCGCGCTTGTCGATCGCCAGCCCAGCTAACGGGTTCCCCCCGTCATCTCCTCCCTTGAACCTGTACAGTATGGTCTCATCGCCGCTCGGAGCGACCTTGAACACCGTTCCACAGAAACTTCCGGCTGCACAATTCGTATTGGTCGCGCCACCCCCTACGGTTGTGCCGTAAACATTTCCTTCCCTGTCGAGGACCAAGCCTCCGTTGGGCCGTTCGCCGTCCGGCGCACCGGCGAAGTTGTAGAGCACGGTTTGTTCGCCGCTGGGAGTCAACTTGAACACAGTGCCGCAGCCCCAACCCGTCCCGCAACTATTCACGCCGCCGTATTCGGTTGTGCCGTAGAGGTTACCCTCTCCGTCCATGGCCAATCCAGAGTTAGGCAGTGCACCGATACTTAGATCCGAGAAGCGATAGAGGTATCGGTAGCTGCGCGGCTCCAGCTTAAAAACGGAACCGAGGAAAGAACCGAATCCTGGGAAATCGCGGCCCACGGTCGCTCCATAGAGGTTACCCTTCGCATCCAGAATCAGGCTGCCCTCAGGGAAGGAGCCGTATCCCCAATGGAAGTCGTGGCGCACGGTTTCCACACCACTCGGTGCCAATTCGAAGACTACCCCACACCCCAGGTACGGGTATCCGCAGTCGTAAGTGCCCCCGTAAAAAGTGGTGCCGTAGATATTACCGGCTGCATCCATGATGAGATTTCCGTATGGTAGGGCACCATCGGCACAGCTGCCCTGGGAGCAAAAGGTGTAGAGCACGCTTTCGGATTGCGCCCGCGCTAGTGTGCCAATTGCTATAACAAACAGTCCCAGAACGACTGCCAGCATAACCAACTTTGCATCTGTGCGATTGAAGAGACAGCCCGGATCTGACATGAGTGCCTCCCGGTGGGAAATTTTTGGGGCCCCTCACGTGCGGCCTCATTGTACATCCGGAGGTGATCGATTCATTAACTAACTGGCGAAATCAGATGGTTGAAAAAGTCCGTGAACAGAACAGCTTTTCATCTGCGAGCATGCCCTCGCCGGTTTTCTCATCTCCGTTCGACTAATTGGTGGCGGCCAGAGCCGGTGTGGTCGCTGAAACCGTCCATGCCGGTTTTTCGAGAACGTGGAGTGTTGGTGCAAAATCCCGACATTGTTATGGAATCATTACACTCGCCACCAAAAAAGACGAACGGATGGCCAAGCTTGCGAGAACGAACACTTGTGATGATCGCGCATGGAACCGAATGCTACTGCGGCGCAGAAGCAAAAGCGGGCAATCTCATGCTAACGTGGAGCGCGCTCATTCGTCTTATGATTATGCCCGCCAAAAATGCGGTAGCGGCGTTTGCTGCAAGGGCAAATCGATCCAAACAAACTCGCAGAACATTTCTGAGTGTGAGCGCCGGAGCAGGGCTAAGTGTCCTCGCCGGCGGAGGGATGGGTATCCTGGCCGCCGCCGGGGAACGGCGCATCTTCTCGTCCGGCCGCATTGGCAATCTGCGGCTCAAGAATCGTCTCGTTCGCAGCGCTACCTCGGAAAATGCCTTCCGGGATGGCGTCATGACCGATGAGGGCATCGCGATCTATCGCGCTCTCGGCCAGGGCGGTGCCGGGCTGATCATCACCGGCAACATGGCCGCCATGGCCGGTGGCCGCTACACCGACCTGCAGACGTGCATCTATGACGACCGCTTCATTCCCTCCATCCGCCGGATCGCCGAGGCGGTTCACGGCGCCCGCAACGGCAGCCAGGTGTTGGCGCAGATCACCCATACCGCGCCAGAGGGCCAGCTGGCCGATCCCATCGCAGCGTCGGCCAAGCCGCGTCCCTCCTGGAAGAGACCGCCGCGCGCGATGACCACTGAGGAAGTCGAAGAGATGACTGGGCAGTTTGCGCAAGCCGTTCGCCGCGCCAAAGCCTCCGGTTTCGACGGCGTGGAAATCTACGCCGCCGGATACCTGCTCGGCTCGTTTCTTTCTCCCTATACCAATACGCGCACCGACCGCTTCGGGGGAAGCCTGGAGAACCGCGTCCGCGTCATCGCCGATATCGTTTCCAAAGCGCGAAAACTGGTGGGAGGCGATTTCCCCATCCTGGCCAAGCTCAACTGCGACGATGGCCTGGAGGGTGGAACGAACATAGACACTTTTCCCGCTGTGGCCGCCCAGGTGGAAAAGGCCGGCGTGGCGGCCATCGACGTGATTGGACCGGTCGGCAACCTCGAAGGGGAATCCTACTTCCTCAAATATGCGCAGAAACTGCGCGTCAAGGCGCCGGTGATCCTGACCGGCGGCAACCGCAACGTCGACCGGCTGGAGCAGATTCTCCAGGCGGGCCCGCCCGATTTCGTCGCCATGGCGCGGCCCTTCATCCGTGAGCCTGACCTTGCCGTCCGCTGGCAGGCGGGCAAAGGCGATCCACATGCCGAGTGCATTTCCTGCAACCGCTGCCTCGATGGTTTCCGCCAGGGCAAGATCACGCGCTGCCGGGTGAATGAAGCCTAGCTGACAGTTCGGTAGTGTCTCAGTTTGAATTGTCTAAGTTTCTTACTAGTAGCTCGAATGCTTTCGGACACGCATTCTTAAAAAATTCCGCCTGCGATTCAGGCGTCAGTTTCTTATTTAGGAGTCCCATCAGTCTGTTACATAATGCGTGAGCGAAGCCATAGACTTCGCCCGTGTCGTGATTGTGATGCAAGTGCGGATTGGTGAGGCGCGCACTTTGCACCCATTTTAATTCCTCTCCCGTCCGGCAGATACAGCACGTCAAGCTGGGTGCATGTTTCAGTTCCACGATTCGTGCAGCCGAAATATTTGGGGACGTATATTTGCCATATCGAGCCGCTGCCTTCTGAGACACGAGTAGCCGTTTTGCCCATGTCAAGCCGAAGAGCGCAGACGTAATCTTTTTTCGCTTGCGGTCCTGAACTAACTGGCACGGCCTACATACGTGGTTCCCGCCGCTCTTTGATGATCCACTGTTCCACCAAAGAACGGCCTCACTAGATTCCCCGCGCGGCGGCAATATGCTGCTATGCCCACATTTGAAAGTCCACAATTGGCCGGGCTGCTTTCTCGGTCCCATCTGGATTTATTCTTTTCTCCCCTTGCTGCTCAGCTTGCCAGAAGCACGATTTCTTCAAGACTCCAAACGTGATCCGACAGGCCAGCGGCCATCGCCGGGGTGATTCGCAGCGTCTTATGGATTCTAGCGAAATTGTAATAGACCGCATGTATCGCCACCATCGCTGCATGGTTCTCGATCTTCTTGGAGAAGCCGTTCGTGAGGCGAGTGAAGCGCCGCATTCCCATCCGCATCGTCAGGTTGCGCCGTTCGACATAGGACGTGCTCACATGCTTAGGATCGGGATCACCGCTGACGGTTTTCATGTCGGCGCCGATGCACTTGGCAGGACTATATCGGCGCATCTCGGCATCGGAAGGTGCGCCGTATATCTTCTGCAACTGAGCGTAGTCAATGTCCGCTCCGAACGCATCCTCAACCGCCTCAAGATAAGCCTTGTGTCCGTCAGTTGTGATCTGGACGCGGCCCTTGATCCGGTTGGCGCAGTCTTGCATGAACTCCTTGGCCCATCCGCCGTCACGCCCGCCCACTAGGTAACTGACGCAGAGTTTCGTGTCCGCATCCAAGCCCGTCCACGTCCAGACATCTCCCCACCCTTCCGCCTTTTTCTCCGGTGTGACGTTCTTAGCCTTCGCGCCGATGAAGCACCAGATTTCGTCGGCCTGCAAGCGCCGGACGCGCACGTTCCTGACGCGCTGATCGTGGAATTTTTCGCAGGACGCTCCAAGGTCGACTAGCAGCTTCGTGACGGTGTTAATGGAAACATCAGCGAGACGGCTGCAAGATTGGAGGCTGTTTCCTTCTACCAGCATTCCCAGAATGGCTGCGCGGGCGGGAACTGACAGGCGGTTCATGCCTTTAACAGCAGGCTCACCCCCGTCGTTTGTCAAGCATATTATTCAGTTTGACAAAAAGGCCATTTGGCCTATTGACATGTTTTGTTGCATCCAGTAGAGTTACTGATGTGGACCCCCTCAGCCAAGAGTACCGGACCCCAGGTCAACTCATTCAAGCACTCCTTGATTCCCGTGGTTGGACCCAGCGCGTTCTCGCCATCGTTTTGGCAATGGACGAGACTGGCATTAACAAAATTGTGGCCGGGAAGCGTGCGGTCGACGCCGACCTAGCCCTCGGCCTGAGTCAGATTTTCAACGTTCCACCCGAGAAGTTTCTCGAACTCCAACAGGGATACGATCTCGCAATGGCTCGCATTATCTCACGGCCCGATCCGTCGCTGGCGATTCGCGCTAGCTTATTTGGAGAGCTGCCCGTCTCGGAGATGATTAGGCGCGGCTGGCTTAAAGGCGTTGATGACGTTCGCAATGTGCAGGGAGTTGAGGCCGCACTTTGCAAGTTCTTTGGGGTGTCATCGGTGGATGAGATAGAAATTCTTCCACATGCTGCGAAGAAAACGGACGTGTTCGGTCCCGCAACTCCCGCTCAATTGGCATGGTTATATCGAGTGAAGCAGATCGCCGCCGAGACATTGGCAGCGAAGTATTCTCGGGAAGCACTCGTAGACGGAGTTAGCACATTTCGTGGCCTGCTTGGATCGCCAGAAGGCGCGAGAAAAGTTCCCCGCATCTTGGCCGAAAGCGGCATTCGATATGTCATTGTCGAATCCCTACCTGCTGCCAAGATAGATGGGGTTTGCTTTTGGTTGAATGATAGATCGCCAGTCATTGGGATGTCGCTTCGGCACGACCGAATCGACAATTTTTGGTTTGTCCTTCGGCATGAGTGTGAGCATGTTTTGCAAAATCATGGACACTCGGCTGCAATGCTCGATACGGACTTGGAGAAAGAGCGCGCCGGGACGGGAGACTCGATTCCAGAAGAAGAACGGGTCGCCAATGAAGCGGCTGCGGCGTTCTGTGTGCCTCAATCCTCGCTCAATAAATTCATATCACTCAAGGCCCCGTTTTTCGCGGAGCGCGATGTTCTTGGGTTTGCAAAAACCATTGGTATTCATCCTGGAATTGTCGCTGGTCAGTTGCAGTATCGGCTTTCGAGATACGACTTGTTTCGCAATCATCTAGTGAGAATTAGGTCAGCCGTAGTGCCGAACGCGATGGCGGATGGCTGGGGGGATGTCGCCCCGGTTGGACAATAGGAGACACGATGACAAAGCACGAAGAAATGCAGGCTTATGTTCGGTACTACAAGCGGATCAACAAAAAGACCGTGGTGACAATGGCCGAAGTCACGAAAGCCGCAATCGCCGATGGGTGGCCAACGCCTCCGCCAGTATCAGGCGAAGAACGATTAGCTAAGCAGTTTGCCGATGCCGAGCGAGAAGAGGTCCGCATCGACAAGAAAACTAAGCGCCCGTACAGGGCGAATCTCGCCATGACGCAGCGCCTGAAAGATGGCAAACAACTCGCGCTGTGGATTGATACGGACGAAGCATCACGAAGCCAAATGGTACTAGCGATGGGAAAATATCGTGAGCAGATGATCGGTGAAGCGGTCATCGGGACGAATACGGTAGAGCACTGGAACCGCATCAATCCGAAAGAAGAGCCGCTACAGTTTCCGCTCGATTTTGGGGACGAAACCGAATGGCGTCGTAATGCTCCCGTCGAAGAAGAAAGCGGTAAAATCGCCTAGCTTTTCTTCCAGCGCGCCCCGGCTGCGATACGTGCGATGTCTGCACGTTCTGCGGGGGTGAGGCTCTTGGCGCGTGCGTTGCCCCCTTTAATTCCGCCCTTGCGCTTGCCCGATGGATGCCGCTTGGCTTCGCTAACCGTGTCCTCCGCTTCGCCAATAGCAATATCGAACACCTGCTTGGCAAGCTGGACGGGATCACGCGGACGTTTGCTCACGAAGCGAGTATGCCACAGCCGCCGCAGTTCATGGCGCTAAGATCGAAACTGAGACACTACCGACAGTTCCGCCAGGCAGGCCTGTACCCTCCGAAGCAATGAACCGCGCCAGTTGACCTTAAATCCGATTTCACTCACTGACTCCAGACTAAAATTTGGAGTTGTTGTCCGGTGGGAGGAAGAGATACTGGTTGTTCTCGGCGCCCTCGGACGCCTGCCCTGAGCCAAGTCGAAGGGTCCCGGCGGCGAAAAAATCTCACAAATGTCCGGTGA
>Ga0116121_1000296_pt1 | contig 26255 bp, 28 predicted proteins | sample June2015DPH_13_1_FD_89725 | JGI IMG/M metagenome (GOLD analysis project Ga0116121, IMG submission 89725) | Peatland microbial communities from SPRUCE experiment site at the Marcell Experimental Forest, Minnesota, USA - June2015DPH_13_10 | ecosystem: Environmental > Terrestrial > Soil > Wetlands...
AAAATCCATGATGGTGCTCGACGAAAGCGAATTCAGTGCGGCGCTCAAGTTCGACATCGCCGCAGCCAGGATCGCCGCGATCAGCAACCCGGAAATTCCGTGGGGCATTTGGCTGACGATGAACGTGGGATAGATTCGATCGGGCTTTCCGAAGTTCGCAGAGGGGACGCGGTAAAAAGCCCACAACATTATCCCCACCATCAAGAACAGTGCAAACTGGAGCAGAATCGCGACGCCGCTCGACATCAACGCGATTGTCGACTGCCTCTGCCCGCGGGCTGCCAGCAGGCGCTGCACGATGAGTTGGTCGGTGCCGTGACTGGCCGTAATAAAGAACGTACCGCCGATTACGCCTGCCCAAAAACTATAAGGCAGCCAGAAGTTGGTGCTGAAGTCGAATACCTGCAGCTTGCCAGCGTTTGCAGCCGCAGCGTGGATGGCCGTCCATCCTCCAGGGACAAGATGAAGGATTGTGACCAATCCGACGAGCGTGCCGCCGACATAAATCGCCGTCTGCACCACGTCGGTCCAGATTACAGCCGCCAGACCGCCCTCGAACGTATAGATGAGGGTCAATACAGTGATGATGGCGATGGAGGCCACTTCGCCCGTGCCCAGCGCGATCGACACCACAATCGATACGGCGTAGATCCGCACTCCTTCGGCTGCGGCACGCGTCAACAGAAACAGGCCGGCCGTCACCGAGCGTAAACCGCGTCCGAAGCGGCGTTCGATTAATTCGTAGGCGGTGTAGAGATCACCGCGAAAATATTGCGGCAGCAGGACAAAGCTAATCACCACGCGCCCCACGACGTATCCCATCACCACCTGCAGGAAGGTGAGGTTGGTGTCATAGGCAAGTCCTGGAATGCTGATGATGGTGAGCGTGCTGGTCTCGGCGGCAACGATAGAAAGCGCAATGGCCCACCAGGGAATATCTCGTCCCGCAAGAAAATAGTCGCGCAGCGAGCGCTGCCGCTTGCGGAAGCGCAACCCGAACAGGGTGATGCCCACCAGATAGAGCGCGATGATCGCGAGATCGAGTTTATCGAGGCTCATGCGTTTTTGAGAAATGTTCCTGCGCTACACCACTTTCCGGGCCACGGTCTCCGCAGGATCGTAGGGTTCGGACGAACAGGCCACGAGCCACAGCGGCACTGTGCCGTCATTGCGTACGGCGTGCGAAACACCTGGCGAAATCAGCACCAGCACTGCGCTGCTGCCATTAAAGTTGTGATGCTGTGTCACGGTATTCTCGGCTTCGTCCCAGTGCAGGGACCATTCTGCGCCCGACAAAATGACGATGGCCTCACGCCTGCGCAAGTGATAGTGATTTCCGCGCACGGCTCCGGGGATGGTGGAGGCCAGGTGCATGTCCGCAACACGTCCCACGAAATCGAGGGCGGCGGTCGGCGTAGTAAAGCTGGGGCCGCGTGCGTCACCGATATTTTCGAGCTCCAATATTTGGATTCTCATGGATATCCCGCTGCAATTATGGCGGTAATCCGCGCAGCGCGCGAGTGAGTGTTTATGGACGTGGCTGTCGAGCTGTTGCTGCCGACGTTTCTATAACCAACCGGGGAATTGTCCTGTGATAGAACTAACCCGTGGCCTACTATCTGGGAGTCGACGGTGGCGGCAGTAAGACGAAGTGCGCTGTGGGTGACGAATCTACGGTCCTCGCTACGGTCACGGCTGGTCCCAGCAACATCACTCGGGTGGGGGAGCCCCAAGCCCGCGAAGCGCTGCACCAGGTTATTCGTGAAGCGTGCGCCGCCGCGAAAATAGATCCGCGGCAATTGTCGCGTGCCTGCATCGGCGTCGCGGGAGCCGGCCGCGAAGAAATTGCGGGCGCTGTGCGCAGGATCGTTGCGAAAGTGATTCCCGGGGAAGTCGAGGTTGTGGGCGACATGGAGATTGCGCTGGACTCGGCATTTGGCAAAGGTCCAGGTGTGATCGTCATCGCCGGGACCGGTTCGATTGCGTATGGCCGCGATGCGAAGGGAAGAACGGCTCGCGCCGGCGGGTGGGGCTTCGCGATTTCCGATGAAGGTTCGGCCCACTGGATCGGACGAGCGGCGGTCAGCACTCTGCTGCGCGCGGCTGACCAGGTTGCGGACAAGCCCGCTAAGAACGAAGGGCAAGCCTCGCCGCTTTTCTATGAGCTGAAAGCCACATGGAAGCTGGATTCGCTCGAACAACTGGTGCTCACTGCCAACTCCAATGCAGATTTCTCAGCGCTGTTTCCCGCAGTTGTGTCCGCTGCCGGTCGTGGGGACGCGCTGGCACAGGGTGTCCTCGCACGGGCGGGAGGGGAGCTTGCCCAACTTGCCGAGATCGTGGTGCGAAGGCTCTTTCCTGAGCAGCCCTCGGCTGGTTCTTCGGCTGTCCCTCTGGCCATGGCGGGTGGAGTCTTTCGTCATGCAGAAAGGGTTCGCGAAGTTTTCTACAATGAAGTTCGGTCGGCGAATTCACGCGTCGTCTTGAATTCTGAAGTGATCGAGCCGGTTCACGGCGCGTTGCAGAGAGCACGCGGAGTCCGTTCGTAAGAGCAGCAATCCAACACATGGACGGGGAAGGAATTCAACAGGAGTGGGAGCAATTGCACTCGGATGCCGAGCACGGCGCGAACGCGCAAGGCATGACTGCGGACGCGAGTGCCGCTGATCCTCACCATGTCCCCACGCTGAACGAAGACCTTGCGTTGGCGCTGCTCAATCGCCGCGACCTGGCGGCGGAAACTCTGGAGCAATTCAGTCAGAACCCTGCCGCAATGAAGTCGCGAAAAGTGTGTGTCGCACTGGTCGCTCATCCCCGGACACCGCGACACTTTGCACTCCGCCTGCTTCGCCAGCTGTATACCTTCGATCTCATGAGCCTTGCGTTGCACCCAGCGGTCGCCGCCAATGTGAAGCGCTTGGCCGACGATCAACTGGTCGCGCGCCTCGCTTCCGTCACCCTGGGGGAGCGGCTCACCCTGGCCCGCCGCGGCTCGCAAACGGTTGCGGCGGCCTTGTTACTCGACAAGGAATCGCGCGTATCGCATACGGCCCTGGAAAATTCCCGGCTCACCGAAGGGGCCGTCATCAAAGCGCTGCTGCGCCCGAATGCCGGCGGAGCGTTTGTCGAGGCTGTGTGTCATCACGCTAAGTGGTCGGTGCGGCGAGAGATTCGCTTGACGCTGCTGCGCAGTCCACATACGCCGCTTGCCAATGCCCTGGAGTTTGCGCGCGCTCTTCCTCCACCGCTTTTGCGCGATATCCTGCACGCCTCGCGTTTGCCGGAGAAGATCAAGACCTATCTACGCAACACTCTGAAGGAGAGAACGTAGGAGTCAGCCGTCCGGAAAGGTACTAGCGCCCGCCGCCAATCTCAAGAATGGCTGCGGTGGTGTAAGAAGCGGCAGGGGAAAGCAGCCAAAGCGCACCTTCAGCCACCTCGAGGGGCGTACCCGGCCGGTGCATGGGAATGGTGGCCGCCAGTCGCTCAAGCCGGTCGGGCGCGCCGTTGGCGGCATGCAGCCCGGTGTCGATCAACCCGGGAGCGACCGCGTTTACGCGGATGCCTTCGGTGGCAACTTCCCGCGCCAGCCCGATCGTGAAGCTATCAATCGCACCCTTGGATGCGGCGTAGTGCACCCACTCTCCTGCGGAACCGGTCTTCGCCGCACGCGAGGAAATATTCACGATAACACCGCCAGTTCCACCGTGACGGGTCGACATGCGGCGCACCGCCTCGCGCGCGCACAGAATCGCTCCCGTGACGTTCACAGCCATGACTTGAGTAAGAGTCCTGGCGCTTACCGAATCGACTCGCGCAAAGCCGCCGGTGATGGCCGCGTTGTTGACCAGAGCTTTGATCGGGCCCAGTTCGCGCTCGGCGGTCTCAAAGAGCCGGACGACATCTTCTTCACGGGCGACATCGGCTTGAATCGCGCAAGCGCGCCCGCCTGCAGCGGTGATTTGTTCAGCAATCGCCCGCGCCTCGGTCTCGCCGGTTAGGAAATTAACCGCCACGGAGAATCCGCGCTCACTCGCCAATTTCGCGATCGCCGCGCCGATGCCGCGGCTGGCGCCGGTCACGACGAGCGTGCCGCATTCGTTAGATATAGATCCCACGGTCTCTCTACGGCACCCAATCCGCAATAAAGATATTCGTCTCGTGCGGCGCTTTTGCGTTGCGGTTCGATGCCCACACCAGCTTCTTTCCATCCGGGCTGAACATGGGGAAGCCGTCGAAGCCGTCGCTGTAGGTGATGCGCTCGAGGCCGCTGCCGTCGGAATTGATCAACCAAAGTTCGAAGTTGCCCATGCCGCCGGTCGAATGCGTGACTGGATCGTAATTCGAGGAAAAGATAATCCGTTTGCCGTCGGCGAGGAACGATGGCCCAAAGCTGGCTGCGCCCAGGTTCGTGATCTGGCGTTTGCCGCTGCCGTCGGCTTTCATGATCCACAGCTCGAGCGATGTTGGCCGAATCAGGTTCTGCGTCAGCAATTCCTTGTAGTCGCTGATTTCCTTCTCGGTCTGGGGATGATAGGCGCGGTAGACAATCCACTTGCGGTCGGGCGAATAGAACGGGCCGCCATCGTAGCCCAGTTCGTGGGTGAGTTGCTTGACGTGCTTGCCGTCGGAGTCCATGGAATAGATGTCGAGATCGCCGTGGCGCAGGGAAGTGAAGACGATCTTCTTGCCGTCGACGGAAATCGTCGATTCGGCGTCGTAACCCGGCGAGTTCGTGAGCTGCTTGAGATCCGAGCCATCGGGATTTGCGGTGAAGATGTCATAGCCGGGATAGACGGCCCACACATAGCCTTTCGAGAAATCGGGGCGAGGTGGACACTCGGGGCTAGCCAGGTGCGTGGAAGAAAACAGAATCTTCTTGCCATCAGGATAGAAATAGCTGCAGGTGGTGCGGCCCTTGCCGGTTGAGACCATGCGCTGGTCGCTGCCGTCGAGGTTCATGGTGAAGATCTGATCGCATTTCACGTCGCCGTGAGAGGACTGGAAGATCAGCTTGGTGCCGTCGGCGGAGAAATAGGCTTCGGCGTTCTGTCCTCCGAAAGTGAGTTGATGCACATTCCGCAGATGCTTCTCCTGCGGCGTGGCGAGATCGGGCGGAGCTGCGGTCTGCGCCGAAAGCGCGGGCTGGACACAAAGCGCACTCGCAACAAGAATCAGAAAGAATTCATACATTCGCTTCATAGGATGCCCGCTAGTGTAGCAAAGGGCGGGAATTGTAACCATTGAGGCACGAGGGCCGCTGGGTGAGAATGGCGAAGCCAACCGAAGCCAAATGATTGCGGATAGAATAAACGCGCGGTCCAAGGAGGTTTTATGAAATTATTTCTGCTCGTTCTAGTGTTTACCCTGCTGCTTGCGATTACTGTATCTCCCAGCGCGCGTCCGTCTGCCTCAGCCTCGACAAAGCCCAGCGCGGACACTCTGCGTCGGCTCGAAGGCGAATTCATGAGGGCTGCGGCCGAACGCGGTTCGGCGGGGTACATGTCTTACTACGCCGACGATGCCGTTGAAGTGCCTAACGGTACGGCGACCATCCAAGGAAAAGCAAACATTGCCAAAACGATGGGATTCCTTGATGACAAGAACAACCATCTCACCTGGACTCCGGTCGGCGCCGACATTTCGGCGTCTGGCGACTTAGGCTATACCTACGGCACCTTCGAGTTCCGCTCGAAGGACAAAGACGGCAAGATGGTTGTTGAGCATGGCAAGTACACCAGCATCTGGAAAAAGCAGAGGGACGGGAGCTGGAAGGTTGTGCTCGATATGGGGAACGCAAGCGCAGAATCGGCGAAGTAGCTGGCTTTCTGCACGTTCGCGAATAAGCTCAGTTATTTCCGAAAGTGATTGCTGATGGCTTCTCATTACGGCGCTGTTTTCCGGCAACTGCGGAAACAAGGCACTCCCGTCCCGACCAACGATATGTGGATCGCGGCCCTCGTCCTGCAGCATTCGCTTGTCCTGTGTGCACGGGACGCGCATTTTGACGTGCTGCCACAGTTGCCGCGGGTGTAGGAAATCGATTGAACCCTATCTTCCGAGCACTACGTCGATTCCCGAAAACAACAATTCCAACTTTGTCCGGGGAAGTTTTCCTGCCCGCTCCGTCAGAAGAGATCTATCAAGAGAAATGATCTGCGATACATTGGCCACGGAATCCTTCGGCAGTCCGGTGACGCGGGCGGATAAACTGACGTTGCCGGGCGCCAGGGCCCATTTTAAATTGCTCGTGAGGGGCACGCATACCACAGTGGCGATGCGGCTCTGGTTCAGTGCGTCGCATTGAACAACAGCGACGGGCCGGCGAAACCCAGGCCCCGATCCAGCGGGGACGGGCAAATCCGCCCACCAGATGTCGCCTTGCGAGATCACCACTCGGCCTGCTCCAGACGCCGGCGGGATGCTAACGTGATGAACGGGTCCCTTTCCTCGCCGACTACGCTCAGGGCGTGGTCCATGGACTCGGTGACTTTGTCGGGGGAGCGGCGCGCCACGTACTCCCGCAACGCATCGCTGAACAGGCGGCTTCGCGACTTCCGGGTACGGCGCGCCAGCCGCTCCGCTACCTCAAAAAGCTCGTTGGGAATCGAAACCGCCGTTTTCATACCCGGAGTATAACCCTTAGAACCGGGTTGTGGCAAGGCTGAAGCGTATAGTGCGGGCCCGTGTCAGCGGCCGGTTTCGCAGGCAGGGATGCCAAGACTCTGTGGTGAACCGATTGTTGCCTGCGCGCTACTTCCGGAAATGATTGCTGATCGCTTCCGCCTGCACTCGGGTTACGACTGCCGAGAGCGCCGCCGGGTCGGCCTGTTTTACCGCCTGCAGGCTGCCGAAGTGTTCGAGAAGGCGTCGAGTCGTGCTCTCGCCAACGCCGGGGATCTCGAGCAATTCGGTAGAGCGGTCGCGCATCTGCCGGCGCTTGCGATGGAAGGTTACTGCGAAACGGTGGGCCTCGTCGCGAATCAGCTGGATCAGATGCAGTACCGGCGAGTGATGATCGAGGGCGATCGGATCTTTCTCTTGACCATAGACGTAGAGAATCTCTTCACGCTTGGCGATGGCCGCGAGGGGCTGGTTGATGATCTCAAGCGATTCCAGTGCTTCGGCGGCCGCGTGTAACTGGCCTAGTCCTCCATCGATGAGGACGAGGCTCGGCATTGGTTTTTCTTCCTGCTGCAGGCGTTTGTAGCGGCGTGCCACGACCTCGCGCATGGAAGCGAAATCGTCCACGCCCTCGACGGTGCGGATGATGAACTTTCGGTAATCCGATTTCTTCATCTTGCCGTCTTCCCACACCACCATGGAAGCAACCGTCTCCGCGCCTTGAATGTGTGAAATGTCAAAGCATTCGATGCGCTTGGGAAGTTCGGGCAGGCTGAGCGCCTCCTGCAGTTCTTCCTGGATGGCCTTGGCGTTGGGCTTGAGCACGCGAAAGCGCTGATCGTAGGATTGTTTGGCGTTGGTGCCGGCTAGGTCGATGAGAGCGCGCTTGTCGCCGCGCTGCGGGACGAGGATGTGAACCTTGGCGGTGCGCGAGTTCTCGCCCGCGATCTGCTCGGAGAGTAAGTCTTCCAGAGTTTCGCGATCCTCGAAATCGACCGGGACGTAAAGATTTCGGGGAACGTAGGGCTGGCCGATGTAGAGCTGTTTCACCAGGGCGGAGAAGAATTCACCGGGAGCGAACTGATCGTGTGGGGACAGCCGCCCTCCGCCGTCCGTGCCGAGCGCAGCCGGGCTGGTCCCCTTGGAAGTCGTGATGATGCCGGCTGCTGGCTCGCTTTGCTCGCCTGGACGGGCGAAGGCGCCCGTCCCCACATGGTCCATCTCTGTCCCCGTGTGTTCCGTAACGAATTCAGGGAGATCTTCCCAGAAAAATTCACGGCGGTCGACGACGCGGCCCCCGCGCATGTGGAACAGGTTCACCGCGAGCATGCCATTTTCATAGTGATATCCGAAGACGTCAGCGTCGTCGCCCTCGGCGGCGGCGATGCGCTGGCGTTCCTGCAACTGCTCGACAGTCGAGATGAGATCGCGGTATCGCGCGGCGCTCTCGTACTCTTCGGCCGCGGACGCTTGCTCCATGCGAGTGTGCAACGAGCGGCTGAGATCGGTGGGACGGCCTTCGAGAAAAAGCTTCACGTCGTGTACGGCTTCCTGGTAAGCATCTGGCGTGGTCATGTCCTTCACGCACGGGCCCAGGCAGCGTTTGATGTAGTACTGGAGGCACGGACGCGGGTGAAAGCGCGTGAGATCCACCTTGCAGGAGGGAATCAGGAAGTTACGATGAATGAGATCGACAATGCGATAAGCAAGATTGGCAGGGAAGTAAGGGCCGTAATAGGCGCTGCCATCCTTGCGCAGGCGGCGGGTGACGTAAACTCGCGGCCAGCGCTCACCCAGGGTGAGTTTCACGTAGGGATAAGTCTTGTCGTCGCGCAGCAGGATGTTGAAACGCGGTTTGCGCTGCTTGATCAGATTGTTCTCGAGAGCCAGCGCTTCTTTGTTGTTGCCGACAACGATGTAGTCGACATCGACGGCCTCGCGCACCAGGGTGCCGGTTTTCGAATCTTCCCAGCGGCCTTCGTGGAAGTAGCTGGCCACGCGGCTTCGCAGGTTCTTCGCCTTGCCCACATAAATGACTTCGCCCTCGGCATTCTTGTAGAGATACACGCCGGGCTCGGTAGGGATGGTGCGGATTTTGGCGAGAAGATCCATAAACGAGCGGATCGCTTCATTCTATTGGATGAGCGCGACGCTCGCCTGGTGCATAGCCCTGGCTTGCGCTGCAATTGTGCGTCGCGCGGGTTCTCTAAACTGAAAAGTTACGGATTACGCCCGGGTGCTGGCGTTTGAACTTCCGCTTCTTTTGATTTGGGACTGGGTGACATGGGGTCGGGATCAGTCGCCGGAATGACTCGTTTTGGGCCGTCCGACTGGTAGAGTTCTTGCACGCGTTTCGCAACCTTCTCAAAACCGGCTTTCGAGAGGGTCGACTGCAGGTGTTCCATGTGCGAATCAGCTATCTGTTGTCGTTCCTGCGGAGGAATGGCCCGAGCCGAACGGATTTCGGGGAAGTTCGTATTTGTCCTGGGTTGCGGTTGATGCTCCCGGATGTCGCGGGCAAAACTGTCTGCTTCTTCCCGCAAAATGCCTTCGTCCTTGTCGCTCAGGCCACATCTATCCTGCTCGTCGGCGCGGGCCTTGGTCGCGGCCTGGGCATCGTCGCCGCTGGTTGCCGCAAACTTGTCCATGGATGCGATATAGCCGAGGTATCTGGCAAGCGTTGCACCTTCGGACAGAGGTTGGCGCACAAGTCGCCCCGGAACCGTTTGATACAAGCCATGCACATAATCGTCAAATGCACGGAAAGAGGCTTTGCCCAGAGACAGCCGCAGACTTTGCAGGCGTGACTCGATGACCTTCGCCCGCTCGTCGGTGAGGTCAGAGAAACGTTGCCTTCGTTCTTTCAGTTCTTGGAACCGGGCCCACGTATCCGGTGGTCCAAGCACCGCGACCGTGGTCGGGCCGGACGCTTTCATTGACTCCTGCCACGACTGAACCCAATCGCCAGCCACCACGGTCACGATAGTGCGCTGATTTTCGTTCATCCCGGCGGGATAAGGATCCGGGTACTGCTCTGCCAGCGAATCCGGCGAAATGCCGCGAGACAAACAGTCGTCCCATCCCGCCACGTAACGAAAGTATCGCGAGTATAGCTGCTCGTCGGTTGCTGGACGCAGGCCGTGTTGAGTTGACTCCGGCCGTAGCCCCGCTCTTTGCGCCGGCTCAATCCCGATGCCCGCGATACCGAATGGCCGCGGCGCTTGGAGATGACAACGCCGTGGCGACGAAGGCTCCACGGTATCGCTTGCCCCCTGCATCTGTGAGGTGGGCGTATTGCCGCGAGCGGACGCATCGCCTGGCTCTTCGCTCATGCTCTGATTGTTGTCATTTCCGCCCTGGTCTGCGACGCCGCCGGAGTCACTGTCATTCGCAGCGGGCTGTTCCGCCGCATTGTCATCGGGTTCGGTGTCCTCCGCAATCCCTATCGCCAGTGCGACGTCTCCGGAACTTTGCATCGGTTGGGTTTGCCCGCCGTTGCACCCTACGGAAACCAGTCTTTTCGCCACCGGAGGTGTAGGGCTGGCCAGCCTGTCGGTGCAGTCATTACAGCCAAACCCGGTGAGAAACTGTTCGGTCGCGCCCCACCACCGCGTCAAATCGGCTGCAGAAGTTTCCCCTCCCTTCAGCAGCGGAGACAACTTGCTTTGTGCCTCGCTCAGTTCCTGGGCCGAAGCGCTCTGCACGATCTGAGGAAAGCGGCGTTCGCAATCCTGGAGGTTGGGGAACCAGCGGTAGAACGCAGCGAGTGTGGCGGAATCGACTGCCACGGGCAACACACTCAATTCTGCGTTGATGCGGTTGGCCTTGCTTGTGTTTTGTAAATCCGTGCCCGTCAGAACCATCTCAACCGAGGATACAATGCGATCGAACTCCGCCTGGTTTCCCAACTGCTTTGCAACCAGGTAGGCTGCGGATCGTTCATTGCCGGCGTAGGTGCCGTCATCGAAGACGGCAGCTTCCAGGATCACAGCGCCGCCGGTTACCTGCGAAGTTTCGTAGCTCACCTGCCTGACTTTGCTGGCTGCGATCGTCGGGTGGTCGATGGTGCCGATTTCAGAACTCTCTGCGCATCGGCCGCGGCAAAGAAAATGGTCGTTTTTCTCTTGCACTCCGTGTGGAACCAGCAAAACATCGAAAGCAGTGATGGCGTGTCTCGAAGCGTTTTGAATATTGAACGAGTCGTTGCCGCCAGCCTCGGCCGCAAACGTAAGACTCACCGAAGGGACGCGGCTGCCCGTCTTCACTTTGACTCCGGTACTCTGCGAAACCACGGGGACTGCCAACAGGCAGAAGAGGATAAGAACAGCCTTCATGAGGGGAATCATAGGATAACGGTCCGGGCTTAGCAATGTTGCCGACGACAGGCTTGATGATTGCTCAAGGGAACAATCTCTCTTCGTTAAGGGAATGCCGTCCCACCCCTAGACTTGCGTATAACTGTATAAAATTTCCCTGACTCATGTGGGGTTTGCGTTGCCCGGGCCCTGGATAGTTACTGGTCGCACCTAGGATAGCGCTCGCAAATGCTTGAAAACGTATATACTTATGTCTGTCGATCTCGGAACGGGAAACTGGCACGCCTCGTGCAAAAGCAGGGGTGGGACTTGTAATGCGAAATGATCTTCCAGGGCCTAAAGACTATAGAAATCCCGCGCGCGGGAAAACCCGATCGCGCTGAGACAAGAAATCAAGGAGCCTCTTTCAATATGACCCGCACTTCGTTAACGATTCTCCTGGCAGTCAGCATGGCGGCGACGGTCGGCTGCACCAGCAAGAACTACGTGAAGCAACAGACCACGCCGCTAATCAACAAGACCAACGAACTGGATGACATGACGGCGAAGAACAGCAAGGACATCAAGGATGTCGATGCCCGGGCGCAAGCCGGAATTCAGGCGGTGAATGCCAAGACCGCAGATGTGGAACAGAAAGCGCAGGCTGCGGGGCAGTCCGCGGCGTCGGCGCAACAGATGGCGGACGCGGCCAACAATCGCGTGGGCGCGCTCACCAACACGGTGGCGAACCTGGACAACTATCGGCCCGTGGCGGAGACGTCGGTGAAGTTTGGCTTCAACAAAGACAATCTGACGACAACCGCCAAAGAGGCGCTTGATCAGTTGGCAGGCAGTATTGCCAGCACCAAGGGCTACATTATCGCGCTCGAAGGCAGCACCGATTCCGTGGGATCGGCGGAGTACAACTACGATCTGAGCCAGCGGCGCGCGAACGCGGTGATTCAGTATCTGGCGTCGAAATACAGCGTGCCAGCCCACAAGATTTACGTGATCGGGCTGGGCAAGGACAAGCCGGTGGAGACGAACAACACGAAACAAGGCCGTGCGGACAATCGCCGGGTGGATGTCCGTCTGATGACGAACACGGTGGGCGACACGACTCAGCCAGCGACGACACCTACAACGACCGGGCAGAATAATCCGTCGTCGATGTAAGCGAGATAAAGATAGGTTTCCTCCTCCCCCGAGGAGTTTGCCAAAGGCCGCTCAGATCCTTCCCCCTGAGCGGCCTATTTTTTCCGTTGCGAACCACTGGGTGCGAGACCGCAGTTTCCAAGGAGCCTCATTACAGCGGTAAAATAGATGGTATGCGACGTTGCTTGTGGTTGGGTTTGCTGTTGGGATTGAGCGGTGCGCTGTGGGCGCAACAGGATTCGAAACCTGCTTCCGCGCCGGGCGGGGATTCTGAGAAGCAGGCGCGCACGCCGAACCTGGCGCCGCCGCGCTCGGATCGGGTGCAGGCCGACGATTTGGGATCGGAACTGGGGCAGAGCTCGAGCAAAGATACCCAGATTGATTTGAGCGCACCCGAGGACGATGCCAAGACGCATCCGCAGAGTTCGGCGGCCGTGGCTGAGGCTGTGGCTGGGAGTAGCGGGATCACGGAGTTTCACACCTGGGATCCGCACAAGGCTGCGAAAAGCGTTGAAATAGGAGACTTCTATTTCAGACGCAAGAACTACCGCGCCGCCCAGGACCGCTACCGCGAAGCGCTGCGCTACAAAGACAACGACGCGGTGGCGACGATCAAGCTGGCCGTGTGTCTGGAAAAGCTCGGCGTGCTGGACGATGCTCGCACCGAGTACGAGAGCTATTTGAAGATTCTGCCGCATGGGCCGCAGGCGGACGAAGCGCAGAAGGCGATCGACCGACTAAAGGCACTAACGGCGGGAAGCAAACTGCAGTAAGCGCGACCGTTTCATGCCGAGGAACGTGAGCGGAGATCTGGCAGGGACTTTCGCTTCGAGGAGTTGCGCTGCTTAGGGGCGGCGCGCTTCGGACTGAAGTAATCTTCGCCGGGGCTGACCTTGCTCTCTTCGGCTTCTCCCAAGATCAGGTGAGCGGGCCACTTCGGGCCAGAGTAGACCTTGCTCTTCGAGCGGGCGGCGTTCGCGATGATGGCTTCGACGGCGTCCAGGCAGGAGTGGAACATCTGTACGCGCAGGGGACCTGCGACCCGCCCGCGGATCATCAGCATCGCCGTGCCATGCAGCAGTGACCACAGCGAGAGCATAAGGCGGGTGTATTGGCGGGGAGAGCCGCCCAGGCGCCGCGCCAGATTCAGGCGCAAGAGATTGAAGGTGGGCCAGGGCTCGTGCAAGGACGGGGGCTGGGCGAATCCGTCGAAGAGCACCTCGTAAGCGTGGGGATGCCGCAAGGCAAACTCAAGATAGCGGTGGCAGGCCTGCGGCAGGGTACGGGTGGGGCTCACGGCGGCGAAGAGTTCGGAGCGCGTCTGGTGGCGCACGGAGCGGAGAATGGCCTCGCGGTCGTGGTAACGCTCGTAGACTGTAGGAGTGGTGGTGCCGGCCGCCTTGGCGACGCCGCGCATGGTGAGGGCTCTTTCGCCGCCCCTTGCCCACAGCCGGCATGCGGCGTCCAGGATGCGCTGTTCGAGTTGGGGATCTGCTTGTCTGGGCAACGGCCCGCCTCCGTAGGTAAAGGATCTATTGCAGGGCCCAATAACTTGAACAATGTTCAACTAACAATGTACAATACACGTATTCCCGCAAAAGAGTTTATCCGCAGGCTGCGTCCTGCCGGAGCCACGGAACGTTTGTTGCAGCCTTCCCCCCAAGGAAGAAATGGCTTCGGCAGGCGCGGGCCGATCCAGGAAAACATTGCGAACTGAGGAGCAGTAGATGTCAAACGATGAATTCAGGAGGCAGACGGGAATCGCCCGCCTGGCGTCCGATCTTCGCACCGCGAAAATAGAATTGTTGAGCGCGCAATGCGCCACCGACCGCCTTCGCCTGCAGTATTCGGTTGAAGACATTGTTTCTTTTGGAGAACGCCAGGCGTTAAAGGGTGCCATCGCCTCCGCGGGCGCTCTGTGCCGTTTTTTTTCCTCCCTCGAGGACCAGCTAAAGCAAGCTGAGCAGCAGGAGTAGATACCACCGCTTTTTCGAACTTCTTTCCGTGAGCATTCCCAGAGCCGCGATCCAGCTTATTTCTCCACTCGGAGAAATTCACCGGTCGAGGCGTCCACGGCGACTGTCAGCTTGGCGGTTTCGCGAGAAACTCCGTAGATGACGTGCCAAATCAGTTGGTTGGTGTTGCGGTTCCAGTCGCAGACATAGATCACGGGAGTGGTGGGATCTTTTTCCAGCACCTTGTCCCCGCCGTGTTTTTGGGCCTCGGCAAAGGCCTGGTCGGAGTCCACCTTGAGGAAAGCGACGTCAAAGATCTGGGTGGACGCGTTGCCGGGGTTATAAACGTCTTCGTTACCGGGCGACACTCCGCGGGAGGGAGCGTCGGGCGCATTGCTGCCGGACCAGAAAAAGGGTTTAACTCCGTGTTGGGTAGCGGAAGCGAAGCTGGCTCGCCATATCGCAGACTTTCCATCCAGGCCGTTGCCGTCGGCAGAGGGGGTAGACTCGATGCGGAAGGGCTTCACGTCGGCGGCGTAATTACGAGCCGCGATAAAGACCTTCTGAAAAGCCGCGCGTCCAGTAAGCAACTCTGGAGGTTTGGGTTCCGGCTGGGACTGGGGCGGTTTGGCGGTGTTGGAGTCGCAGGCCGCCAGCAGAGCGAGCATCACGAGGGAAGCGGCCGCCAGAGTCCGGGCGATTACAGAGCCCTGATCGTGCCAAATCATCCGGCGGGTTCTATCTCCGATGACATCGGCGACAATGGTGGTTTGTGGATGGACGAGGTCCCGCAGTTTCACTAGCAACCTTCCTGTTATAACGAGGATGAGTTAATGGTTGCGCAACATTCTACCTGATGCGGGAGAAAACGCGAGAACCTGCCATGGATTCCCTGCTTGAAGAGTTGAAGAGAGTTCTGGAGTCAGCGGTCGAAGGCCTGTCGAGCGAGCAAATGAGCTGTCACCCGGCGGAGAAGTGGTGTGCGGCGGAAGTGCTCGAACATCTGTACCTGACCTACACGGGAACGATCGGGGGATTCGAGAAAGTGCGGGATGGCGGCAAACCGCTGGCGATGCGAGCGTCAATCCGGCAGCGCTCACGAACTCTTGTGGTGGTGGGATTCGGCTATCTGCCTTCGGGGAGGAAAGCGCCAAAGCCAACTGTTCCGCGAGGGCTGCCGCTGGAGAAGGTACGCTCCGAGGTTGGGCTGAAGATCGTGGCGATGGACGAGATCATCGCGGAGTGCGAAGCCCGCTTCGGACGAGGCGTCAAGCTACTCGATCATCCGATATTGGGTCCGTTGACGGGCGCGCAGTGGAGAAAGTTTCATCTGGTGCACGGGCGGCACCACGCCAGGCAGATTCGCCAGCTGCGGGCAGGGCTAAAGGAATGAACCGAGCCTGGCTGCAAGCTGGGGCGCGTTTTCTGGGAGCCTTCTACTCCCGCATGGCGGCGGGAACGCCGGCTTTGCGGGCTTCTTCCTGCATATCATCGAGTCTCTGCTTGGCGTCCTCGACGGTTTTTTGCTTGTCGGCGATCTTCTGCTTGTAATCCGCATCCTCTTTGTCCCACTGCGTGGAATTGCGCATGCGGTTGCCCACGTCGGCGTACATCGCGGCGGCGCGAAGCTGGTATTCCTTTTGCAGCACGTCGAGTTCGCGAGAGGCCAGGTCAATGGAATTCTTCTGCGCAGACAGCCTGTCCTGCCAGCTTTTCCAGGCAGCTAGTTTCTTGGCGTCGTCATCCTGGGGAGCGGCGGGTTTGTTGCCGGCGGCGTCCTTGTTGTCGGCAGGAGCAGCGGCTGATTTCTCAGCGGGCGCCGCGGAGGTGTTCTCGGCGGCATCTGCGATCACGGGCGCGCCGACGACGGAGAGCTTGTCCTCCGTCGGAATATTATCGTTATCGTAGACCTTGGGCTTGGACTTGGCGTCGGGGTCTTTGTGAACCTTGCGGGCATAGTCTCCGAGCGAGGATTGATTCGGCGGCGGAGTTGAGGTCTGGGCTGCGGCCGGAGAGCCCGCCAGGACCATGAACAATGCGAATACGAAACCGATGCATGCGATACGCTTCATAGCTCCATCCTTTATCTTTTATCTTCTTATATCTTCTTCTTACCTTCGAGCATGAGCTGATCCGTTAGACGGTTCAGCCGTTGTGTTCTAAATGACTTTGCCTGCTGCACTGGCACGAGTGCCAGTATCCGCGGTGGAACGCTTCTCGGCCAAAAATCCACCAATGCGGCGGTCCAAACTAGCGGCCTCGCCGGCAATGTCAGCCGCCAATTGTGGGGCGAGATCGGGATCACGATTCCGGGCCAACTGCTGGGCGTAACCGGCGATGGTGGTCAGGGAAGTGCGCAACTCCAGCGCCATCTCCGCGGAAATCTCACCATGCAACTGTTGCTGGCGGCGGATGCGCTCAAACTCGCTGCGATCACTGATCAGACAGGCGGCGCCCAACAGGCTGCCATCGACCGCAGGGACGGCCGAAACCGTGACTGCGACATGAAGCTTTTCCCCCGCCGGAGTGGCATAGTCGGCTTCCAGTTGGCGGCGTTTGCTACCCTCACGCAATACGGAGTGAACTTCTTCGGCAAGCCGGCCGGGCAGTTCCGCCACTCCATCGGAATGAACGGCGGAAGAGTGTGGAGAGGAAGCCGCCGCATCGCGGAAAATGTCATCCGCACTCATCCCCGAGAGTGAATGGAAGCCCAGAATTTCACGGGCTGCGGGATTGGCTTGTTTTACTAATCCGTTCAGGCCGAACACCAGCACTCCAGAGGGAAGATTGGAGAGCACGGTCTGGCTGAAGTTTTCGCTGGTCCGGGCACGGCGTTGTTCAGTAAGCGTCTGCAGCTGTAGCTCATGCTTCTGCTGCTTGAGTTGCTGGATGACGGTGTTGTAGAGGTGCAGCGGCAAAGCTTCAAGAGTGGGAGTGGGCGCGGAATCGAGATCGGCCTCGGAGTCAATGTGCCGGCGCAGGCTGCGAATGAACCAGACGGCAGATAGGAAAGCACCCCCGGCCATGAGCATTACCAGTGCGGCGCGCAGAACCAGCGGATTCGTGAGCAGCCTTACCACCAAAACCTCCCATACCATCGCAAGAATTGGTTGCCCACGAAGAGGGCGAGCAGCGCCATGCTGCCCAGAAATACGCCGAAGGGCATCTGATAATGGCGATAGACCATCTGCGCGGATTGCCATCCCCGGCGGCGAGCGGCCTGCAGGTTGGCCAGGCGCCGGGCGAAGCGGCGGGTCCGCTTGATCCATACCAAAAGCACCGTGGTGAGGCCGAACAACGAGCCCGCCAGCGACGCGGTGAAGATGGTGAAGACGGTGAGTTTGATTCCGAGAAAGGCTCCCACCATCGCCATCAGCTTCACATCGCCGAAGCCCATGCCTTCGGCTCCGCGCCAGCGCAAGTAGACGGCGCCCGCGCCGTAAATGAACGATGCTCCCAAGGCTGCGCCCAGCAGAGAATCGAGCAGTGAAAGCAGGTGGGCGGAGAGATCCGCACTGAAGGGCAGATTCAACATTCCCGGCAAGAACTGCGAAGCCAGGTCGCGTACCGGAACCAGCAGGCTGAACAGCACACCCAGGGCGAGGCCCGGGAGGGTCAACTTGTCCGGCAGCAGCTTGGTCTCGGCGTCGGTAAAGATGAGGCCGAGCAGGAGAAACCCAAAGACACAGTATTTCAAAGTCTCCAGCGTGAGTCCGGAATAGGCGTAACATCCGAGGAAGAGAGCCCCGGTCAGCAGCTCGACGAAGAGGTAACGCGGAGAAATGGCCGTCTTGCAACGGCGGCAGCGGCCGCGAAGCAGCAGCCAACTGATGACGGGCAGGTTGTCATAGAAAGCGATCGGGCGCTTACAGCGGGGACACGCAGAACGCGGCGTCACCACCGACAAACCCAGAGGCAGGCGGTAGATACACACGTTCAGAAAGCTGCCAAAGGCCAGCCCGAAGAGAAAAATCGCCGATGCGAAAAAGGGGTCCACTGAGTTTTGGGCGTTCCTTCGAAGGTGCCCTTAGAGCTTCTAAGCGCACATCTTCCTAAGAACGCAGATAAAGCTGGGTCTTGAGAGGATTATAAGGCGACGAGGCAGGGAGGACTAAGGTACCGAAGTCACTGTCCGAAAGGCCAACTAGAGCACGATTTGAGTGTCCCGGACGCTTGCGACCGTACTAGACCCGAGGGGGTCGTCAAGGAAGGGCAAAACGTAACAACTCGCCTTCCAGGGCGACAGCGGAAGTTTGATGAGCGGGAGTCCGTCCGTGCCACAGGGGCCAGCCACGAGGTACCAGACGGGTTTCCTGCGCAGGAAAGTCGCGCCAGTCTGCGGCAATTTGCTCACGCCCAAACACGGAAAAGGCGGGGATGCCGGCGACGGCCGAGGTGGGCAGCGAACTCCATTCGAACAAGCTTGCCTGGAGCGCTTCGGTGAGGGACTCCGTTGGATCCAGACAGAGAATCCAGTCGCAACGTGCCATCTGCAAATAGTTGTTCGCAGAGGCGCGGTTGTCTGCGGGCACAATCCGGGCTCCATATTCGCGTGCGATGCGCAGCGTGGCGTCCGCAGAGTGATGGTCCACGATCAGGATTTCGGAGCAGGGAAGAAGCGTTTCCAACGCCCGCCCCAAGCGCAGGGCGTCATTCGTGGTGTGGAGCAATGCCGTAATCGGAGGCATGGGGCGGTAGCAACTATGCCTCCAGAGTGTACGACGTCACGCCTCAGGACGGCGAGCGGCGGCGGATCATTCCGTCGCCCGGTCCTGTCCGGCAGTCGCTCTCATAAACGGTGCGCGTCCAAACATAATGCCAGTTTCTACTTCAACCGGCCGCCCGTCGCGGAGATAGCGCTTGAACTTCCATTGCCCCAGGGCGTCGGTGATGGCTTTTGCCTGATCGGGAAACGCGCTGAGAAAGTGAATGTGTTTTACCTTGCCTTCCTTGTCGATAATAATTCGAACCGGAACGGAGTTGAATTTGTGCTCGGTGAAGACCGGGTCAACCCGCGCAATCACGTTGTCGCCGTTGGCGTAGTCCTTGATACAGACTGGGACGTCGCCACCGCCCGCCCCTTTCGTGGGGTCGGCTTCCGCGGGCAACTTCATTTTGTCCAGGTCCAGGATTAAGTTCTCCAGCAGTTTAGTGTCACGGCTGGTTAGGACTATTTCAACCGCGTGGCAGCGGATTTCGGTGGCCACAACATACCAATGCAGCTCCGCCAGGGGAGACCAATATGCAAAGAAGGTAAAGGGGCGGCCGGCAATTTTGGTCGGCGTAGGCGGCATCTCCACTTTGTAGTCGGCCTGTAAGTTGTCCTTTGAGTAATTGATGAGCTCCAGCGCATTGGTGGCTGGGAACGGCGTGAAAAACATGTCCTGGGCGGTGATCAGGACGGCCCCGCGAGCCGGTCCTTTGAAGGTATCTGCGGGTCTCAACTGGGCAAGTACATAGCGACCTCGGTCCGACGGCGGTGGTCCTTTGTATTTTTCCTCCCAATCGCGGGGTAGCGTATAGCTCATTCCGAAATACTGGTCACTGAAGACATTGTTTGCCACATTTCCGCCTTCCGGCACGGGAGTTACGGAATCACTCGCGCTTGACCATGCGCCCTTTACTAAAATGACCCCCTCTGGCACCTTCGATTCGGGGCGCGCGTTGTCAGAGAAATCGCCGCCGTTTTTGGGCGTGCTTGGGGGCTTGGCCCCCTGGGCCACAGCCAGCGACCAGGGGGACAAGGCGAGAATGAGCAAGGAACACAGAAATCGAGTGTTCATATTTGTCCTCGAAAGCGGACCAAAGTCGACCAGCGGCCCTGGCGAATCGGCCACGGATTGTCTTCTAGCGTGTTCCAACTTAGAGAAACTGGCGAGACCCCTGCGGGTCTCGCCAGAAACATCTGCAAAGCGACTACAGCGACCGCAGGAAGTCTAGGATCTCCTGCTGCTGGGTGGTGTTGAGGTTGAAGAACTGTTCTTCAACGAAAGTGGCCTCGCTGCCATGGCTGGCATGGTCCTGGATAGCCGTGATCAGGTTCGTGGTGCGGCCATCATGCAGCAAGAATATCCGCTGCCCCAGGCCCCACAAAGGAGCCGTGCGGAACTGATCGCCGCCCGCCGTGCCCTGCGAGACATTGTCCGCCAAACCGGTGCCCATATTATGAATCTCAAGATCGGAGAAGGCAGGCACTGGCTGCTGGCTTAGACCCGCGGTGAAGCCCGACACTTGGGTCGTGCCTGGCGAGGGATTGTGGCAGTTGGCACAGCCGATCTGGCCAAACAAGCTGCTGCCGGCTGAGATTGTTGAAGGACTAACACTCGATCCATTCAGCACCACCCCGCCAGTCGGCGGCGGAGCCAGCAACCGCATGAAGTCGGCAAATGCCGAAACGTCATCGAGGACGGCTGCGTTGGGAGTCGCAGCTGGATTGTTCGTGTCTTCCGGATACCCGGCTCCGCCCAGGTTCAGGCAGGTTGTGGGCAGCCCGGTTTGAAGCTGGTCTTCCCCGGGCAGTGGACGATCTTGAGGGAAGAGCAGGTTGCTGATGCCCATTTCCACGTTGTAGGCCTCACCGGCAAAGATTTGCAGCGACTTGTTCTGCGCCTTCCAACCGAAACGGCTGATCGTGCCATCGTTGCCGTTGTGGTTGAAAGTGCCGGCAATGCCAAGGTTGTTGTTGAGATTAACCAGTTGGTTGTTCAACAGAGTGGAATCGTCCAGGTTTTCGATCAGGCCGGCGCCAAAGAGCGGCGTGGGAATCCGGAAGATCACGTTGTTCTCCGACACAGCCGTGGCGAAGCTGGGCTGAGGCAGCAAGGTGCTGTTGTTGCAGGTGCCGGCATCGGAGCGTCCAGTGACGGTGAATAGATCTTCTACTCCACCATTGGGAGCGTTTGTATTCACGGTGCCGTTGGTGTTAAAGAAAAACGGGAAGCGGGCTTCACGGGTCGGTCCGGTAGGCGTGATGAAGGATGGAGTAGTGTTGCCGGGCGCGACCCCGTTGCTTACGAACTGGGCTTCAGGATTGTTGGCAGCGCCGGTGCCACCGAACGTAGGTTGCGCGTGGCAGGAACTGCAGCTGTTGGAGTTGAACCTCGGTCCGAGGCCGTTGTTGCCAGCCGGGCTGCCGGAGACGGACTCGACATCCTGGAAGCGGCTCTGACCGTCAGTGAAGAAGGCGAGCAGTGCAGAGTTGCTGTTCACCGAAGAGAGTACGGCTCCGGTGCCGCGGTTGCCACTCTGTACTCCGGGGTCGGTCTGAGTAAATGCCATTCCAGCGAGGAACAGCACCAAAGTTAAAGCAAGAGCTAGCTTGGCTGTCTTGGTCACGACTCCTCCTTGTAACGTGTCCTCTCGCGCCGTGCGGTGGGCACATAGTTCGGCATTCTGTTGGAAGTGTCCGGGGAGCGATATCCCGGGGAACGTGTAGAGGGAATGGGATTTTGCCTTCCCCGCTTGGGACGGGGAATTCGTTGGGTGGAACATGGGTCCTCCTTACTGGATCTGGATTACGGGCCAGGGACCGCAATGGCGCGGGACTGCACGACTGAGTCCGGACAGTGAGGGCGCAGGGGTGCACGAAATCAGTGCTGGGCTTTTTAGCGCAGATTGCTTCGGGCACAACAAGAAATCGTTGGATGTTACGGAGTCAGAACAGACGATGCGAGGTGGGGATCGGGATCATGAGAGTTTTCTTAGGGATACGCTCTGGTTCCAAGACTCGCTCTCGGGGTACGTGCGGATACGAAGAATTGGCCGGCCTGTTCGGAAAGGCGGAACTCGGAGGCACATCAGCCGGCTATTATGCCGGCACTTGCGCGCTAGTGGATGAACTTGTAATCGACGATTGAGGCAGCTAGGAGACCTTCGCTTGCGTCTGCATCTTGCGGGTCATTAACTTGAGCTTCCGCCTCTTTGGCTTTAGCTTTAGCTTGAGCTTCATCCTGGAATTCTTTGGAGCGGATCACCCTGCCCTGGCAAAGCACGTTGCGGTTCTTCTGGCCGGAGATTTCTTCCGGCATCTCAAACACCATTTCAATCAAAGCATTCACCGGCAACTGCTGCGGACCGTGAAACAGCAGTCCGGTCTGGCTGAGGTTTTCGATTGTGCCTTCGTACCAGGTGCTGGTGCTGTTTACGCGGTAGCGAAGCGCCACGTCGAGCTTGAGGCGGCGGGCGCGCGGCGTCCAGGACGGCCGCTTCACTCGCGAATGACTGCGCCGGACGACAGTGTCAGGCCTGGTATGCTCCACGCGTTGCGTACGGCGCATCGTGGTCCAGTCATACTTATACTCGGCAGCGCACAACATACAAACCTGGTAATAGTCTCCGTCAGCACCGCGCCGTGGCCAGGAGAACTCGTGGGAGCAACGCCCGAGCATAAGAACATCCATTATTTTCTGCGGCATGATGGTTACTTCGGGACCTTAGGGAGCGCCCGATTCACATCATCTCCCGGAGCGACATTCTTGGGTAGGTTACTTTCGTGTTGGGAGAGTGGTGAACCCTAAGACAAACCGAGTCGATGCAGGCACTTAGGCTGTGGAAAGGTTTCTGAAAGTTGCCCCAAGAGGTTACCAGAGCCTCGGTTCCAGTTGCAGGCAAAGTGTATTATCGCGGCATGAAGGATGACCTCGCACGCGACGTTGCCGCCTTCATCCTGGCGGGTGGCAAGAGCACCCGCATGGGCGCGGACAAGGCGTTTGTGGACTACGACGGCCGCACGCTGCTGGAGTGGGCGCTCGACCTCGCCTACTCGGTCACTTCCACCGTGCGCATCGTGGGAAATCGCGAGAAGTTTGCGCCGTTTGCCCCGGTGGTGGAAGATATATTTCAGGACTGTGGACCTTTGGGCGGAATTCATGCTGCATTGCGGGCTTCGACGACGGAACTCAACTTGATGCTCGCCGTGGATACTCCATTGGTCTCGAGGGCGTTCTTGCAGTATTTGATCAGCCAGGCGAGGGGCGCACCCGAAGCCGTGGTGGTGGTTCCACGCGTTGACCGGGGTTGGCAGCCACTGTGTGCCATCTATCGCCGGGAGTTTGCCGATGCGGCGGAGAACGCCTTACGCAGCGGCCGAAACAGAATCGACCGTTTGTTCGATGGGGTTCGAACCCGAGTGATCGAGCAAAAAGAATTGGAAGGCGCCGGATTTTCGCTCGCCATCTTTCGCAATCTGAATACGCCCGAGGAACTGGAGAAAGAGAAATCAAGGTTTCAACCCCGTTTCGCTGAAAACTGATTTTCGAGCCAACCCATGCCTGACCCTGTCCCGCAACCCTACATCGAGTTCCGCGAGGTCTCCAAAGCTTTCGGAGAGAATGTCGTGCTCGATCGCGTCAGCTTCAACGTCATGCCCGGCGAGACGGTCTGCATACTGGGGCGCAGCGGTGTGGGCAAATCAGTCTCTCTGCAACTGCTCATGGGCTTTCTGAAGGCGGACTCCGGCCGCGTGATCGTTGCCGGCGAAGACGTCACCGACTTCTCTGAAGAGCAACTGGAAGCCGTCCGCAAGAAAGTCACCATGGTCTTTCAGAACGGAGCGCTGTTTGATTCGCTAACGGTTGGCGAGAATGTCGCGTTCCCCTTGCGCGAGGCCGGGGGCTTGTCGGAAGAGGAAATCTACCAGATTGTCGATGGTTTGCTGCGCATGGTCGGGGTGCAGGAGATGCGCGATTTGCTGCCCTCGGATCTTTCGACCGGCATGAAACGATCCGTGGCAATTGCCCGCGCGCTGGCGGCGCGGCCGGAATGCATTCTTTACGACGAGCCCACTACCATGGTCGATCCGCTGATGGCGCAATTGCTCGGCGATCTCATCAAACGGCTGAAACTGCAACTGAACCTGACTAGTATCGTCGTCACCCACGACATGCGCCTGGCGAAAAAGCTGGCCGACCGGGTCGTCTTCCTGTACGAAGGCAAGGCGATCTTCTTCGGCACCTCGGCGGAGATGGAAAAATCCACCGAGCCTATCGTGCGGGAGTTCCTCGAACTGGACGAATTGAAGATCGAAGCCTGTTAGCTCGTGCGTTCGGATTCCTATCCGTCGTGCGCCCGCTTGAGAACATGCGAGCCAGAGATCGCCGGCCCGGCTCGGGATCGCCGGTGATCAGATATGCCAGCACAGCCCCTTGAAAGAGTTGCAGCACTTCTTCCACCCTGGGTTGGTCAGGCAAGAATTTCATGAGCAACTGCACCCACAGCCGCTGTTGCTCTGCGTAAAAGGCCTGCGCTCTCGCCGAGCCATTCCACGCGCGCCGGGAAAGGTCCATCACGAGTAGCAGGACGCCTTTGGCTTTCGGAGCGGTTGTTTGTTCCCAGAGCGCGGCCACGGCGGCTTCCGCGGATATATCAGGCGGGAATGATTCGGGGGCAAACTGTGCCCGCAATCTCTCCTCGAGAATTGTCATGGCGCCTTCCTCGATGTTTTCCCGGCTGCCGAAATAATGAATAAGCATGCGCTTGCTGGTTCCGACCCTGTCTGCCAGTTGATCCAGACTGAGGTCGATCGTCCCGGCCTTTACAAAGGTGGCCAGACATGTTTCCAGGATTTCTTCCCGGCTAGCTCTTCTTTTTCTTTGCATTGAGATGTACCAGGTGGTACATATAGTTAGTGTACCGGTTGGTACATCATAGCCCGGGAGGAGAAAAAATGAAAACAGGGGACGCGGCACTCTTGTTTGTACTCGGTTTGATCATTTGGATCGTTGGAACGATCTACTACGCGAATTACGGCCCAGTCATATTGGAGACCACGAGCTCGCGCTATTGGAGAGCCTTCGCCCTATCGCCAATCGTTTCAGCAGTTCTCTGCGTCGCGATTCTTCGCTGGAGGCATATCGCTCCGGCGTATTGGCCATCGGCCATGCTTCTGCTGGCTATTCCTGGAATGATCGGCGAATCCCTGGTACTTTCCAATCTATCGACGTTCATGCCGAAGCTGCATGCCACAGCTGGAGGAAGATACGGAGCATTTCTCTTTGCCACATATGCCCTTGTTCTAGGAGTGGCCGAAGTAGTTGCCCTAAGAGCAACACCGTAGCTTAAGTGCGTACCTTCTGGGCGTAGCCGCTACAGTTGAGAACCGGTAGCCGCGGATATTTCGCAAACCCCGGGTCGGTGAACGAAAGCTGGCACTGCAGAAATGTCGAGGCTCGGTCGGATGTGATTTGCCGGGCGTGGGCGCAGTCAGCGCAAAGGCCGGCCTTACTGGAAGAGATCGGTTTGGAAGAGGGTACGGCTCTGCCGTCTCGCATAGTTACGAATTCGTGTTCTGACAAACCGCCGTTGAATCACGGACAGCCAGCCACTGGCCACTGCTTCTAAAAGCCTTGCCGCACCAACTCTTCTACTGTGAGCGAACTCACTGCCGGTTCGCTGGTCATCATCTTCTCCACATACTTCGCGATCAGATCGGCTTCGAGATTCACGGGATCGCCGGGCTTGAGCGAGTTGAGGTTGGTCATTTCCACCGTGTGCGGAATGATCGCGATGGTACATCTCTTGCCCTCGATCTTCGCCACTGTCAGGCTGATGCCCTCGATGCAGATTGAGCCTTTGTAAACCGTGTACTTCTCGACGTCCCGAGGCAGTTCGATGCGCAGCCAGAAGTTTTCGGAGTCGGCGATGCGCTCTAAAGCGATGAGCTTGCCGACGCCATCTACGTGGCCCTGCACGATGTGGCCGCCGAAGCGGCCATCGGCTTTCATGGGCAGTTCCAGATTGACCAGTGCGCCCTCGTTTATGCGCGAGAATGATGTGAGTCCCCAGGTCTCAGGGGCTAAATCGGCGCAGAACGAGTCTGGCTTGATGTTGAGAGCGGTGAGGCAAACGCCGCTAACGGCAACGCTGTTGCCGGTTTTCAGCTCCTTTGGCGTATTTGTGGCGGTGATGGTAATGCGGCGATTCTCGCCGCGCTGTTCGATGCGGGTGACGCGTCCTACTTCTTCCACGATGCCGGTGAACATGAGGACCTCCGACGATATGACATAACAATCATAAATCCACCACGGAGGCACGGAGACACAGAGAAAGATCTTTCTTGTATTTGTTCTTCTCCGTGACTCAGTGTCTCCGTGGTGAAGAGTTACTCCTGGTACGGATCCCGCAGGTAGCCTTCCACCGCGAAGTCTTCTCCGAAGCGATGCAGGTGAAGATGTTTTACCCGCGGGGCCTCATCCATATGTCGGAAACCGGTGCCCGCAGTGAACGAAAT
>Ga0116121_1000297_pt1 | contig 26229 bp, 35 predicted proteins | sample June2015DPH_13_1_FD_89725 | JGI IMG/M metagenome (GOLD analysis project Ga0116121, IMG submission 89725) | Peatland microbial communities from SPRUCE experiment site at the Marcell Experimental Forest, Minnesota, USA - June2015DPH_13_10 | ecosystem: Environmental > Terrestrial > Soil > Wetlands...
AATGCAGAGTGCGAGCACTGAAATTCCTGCCATCAGTAAACGCATCGCGAACAGCTCCCCAGCAATCCGCCTACGACTTCGCATACTTCAGCCACTTCAGAATTTCCGGCAGGGACGGACGTTTTCCGTAGATGAGCACGCCGACGCGGTAGATGCGCGCGCACACCACGAGCAAGCCCGCGATGGTTGCGATCAGCAAGGCGACTGATAAGGCGATCTGCCACGCCGGCGGAGTTTGGATGACAATACGCGCATACATCACTACGGGCGCGAAAAATGGAAACATTGACAGCCACGCGACAATCGGAGCGTCGGGAGTCCGTACGACTGAGCTCAGCATGAAGACCGAGAGCACGAGCGGAATGACGATCACGAATTGCAGTTGCTGCCCTTCCTGTTCGGTCGTCGTAATCGCACCGATAGCTGCGTAAAGTGCGCTGAAAAGCAGATATCCGAGCAGGAAGAAGACCGCAAACGCTACCAGCACACCGGGAGAAATTGCGAACTGGCTAAGGTCCATACTCATGGCCATGGAGGGAAACGCAAGAACGCCCGCCATCACTACCCAGACGATGATTTGCGTGAGTCCAACCGCGCCCACGCCAAAGATTTTGCCGATCATGAGTTCGGTCGAGGTCGCGGAAGAGAGCAGCACTTCCAGCACGCGCGAATTTTTTTCTTCGAGGACGGAACGCATGACGGAAATTCCATAAAGGAGCACGGCCACGTAGATCAACATGACCATCACAAGGACTTCGATGAATTTTGTCGAACCGCTATCTCCGGTTTCCCTCCCTTGCTCGATGCGGCTCGCCTCCACCTTGATGAGCTTGAGCAGGACGTCGGCTTGATCGCTGGGAACGCCATTCCGGGAAAGCCGGTCGTGCTGAATGATGCTGCTCAATTCTTCGCTCAGGCGCGCTCGTGCGCCGGAATTGGCGACGCTGCGCGTGGCAAAGGTGATCTTCCCTGCCGCGATGGCATCGTCGGTCAACCAAAGATAGCCGTCAATGGCCTTCGAATTCACTTTATCGCGCAAGGCCGCGCGTTCCGTCTCCGTTGGATTGGCATCCACGTCAATGACATAGTGTTTGTCTGCGATCAATTTCCCGGAACTTGACGAGGAACCAGTTTCGTCATCGCTGCCGCTCTTGGCAGATTCTGCGGATAGCAGCCCTTGGCGAACGATCTCGCCAAATTGCGCGGTCGAGGTGACAACCACGATGTGCTGAGCCTTCTCACCCATGGTGGCAAGCTTTGCGGGCAGCACCATTAACGCGGTCATGATGGCAGGCGCGAGCAAGGTAAGCACAAGAAACGACCGGGTGCGCACACGCTCCAGATATTCGCGCTTGATAATCAGCCAGGTATTACGCATGGGGTTTGCCAACGGCCTCGATAAAGATTTCTTCGAGCGAAGGTTGCATCACTTCAAAACGGTCGAGCCGCGCCCTCGAGGACGCCAGGCGCAGAAGTTCCTGGGTGTCGGCGCCGGGCGCGAGCCGCACTTCCACATAGTTGCCGTAGTCGTTGAAGGATTGCACCAGCCGCGACTCGTGCAGAAATCTCGCGTCGCCATCGTATTTAATTTGCACGCTGCAATGGCCGTAATTGGCCTTGATCTGGTCGAGATCGCCTTCCAGGACGGCGCGCCCGTGATTGATGAGGCAGATCGACTGGCAGAGACGCTCCGCCTGGTCCATGCGGTGCGTGGACAGCAGGATGGTCTTCCCGTTCTTTGCCAGTTCGAGCAGAGCGCTTTTCAAGGACATCGCGCTGGCTGGATCGAGCCCCGAAAAAGGCTCGTCCATGACGATCAATTCGGGATCGTGAAGAATCGCCCCGATGAACTGGACTTTCTGCTGCATGCCCTTGGAAAGTTCTTCGACTTTCTTGTCCATCCAGGCGGTCAGTTCCATACGCTCGCACCAGTGACGCGCCTGTTTTGACGCATCGGCGCTCGACAGGCCTTTAAGTTGCGCGAGGAGAACGAGGTGAGGCAGCACCTTCATTTTTTTATAGAGTCCGCGCTCCTCCGGCAGGTAGCCGAAACGCCGGGAGTGGGCGCGAGCAAGCGGTTCTCCAAGAATCAGAACTTGCCCCGAGTCAGGAACAGTGATGCCGATGATCATTCGGAGAGTGCTGGTCTTCCCGGCTCCGTTGGGGCCCAGCAGGCCATAAATCATGCCTGGCTTGATGCGGAAGGAAAGGTTGTCGACGGCGACAAATTCATCGTAACTCTTGCAAACACCGGCAAGCTCCAGAGTGTTCACGAGTCCTGCGTTCCGTGCTGATGAAGACGCCATAGGTTTGTGAATAGACGATGGTCAGTTACAGAGGAAAAACAATAATACATGGATCAATACGCTGAAGTTGGGTCTTCGGTTCCTTGGGAGAAAAGTCTCTCCCAACCAGGAACCGGGCCCCCGGCGGAGAAAGCCGAATTCGAAACAACGCACTTATCGCAGCGCTGAAGCGCTGCGCCACCCAAAATCAAAAGGCAAGATTTGAGTTTTCCGGAGCCTGTTAGGACGCGCGTTCGGATCGCTTAAGCCAGAAGACCGCGACCAGTAGAAAAATAATTCCCGCGGTGCTATCGAGGACCACGTCGCGCCATGTTCCGGTTCGCGAGGGAATGTAGCTTTGGTGCCACTCGTCCATCGAGGCCACGAAGACCGTTCCCAGCCATGACAGCAGCGTCACGCGTCCTAGCCATGCGCGCGCCGGATCGAGCGTGGCGCGCCATCCACGCAGGAGCAGAAGGCTCAGCATTCCGTACCCGAGCACGTGTCCGGTCTTGCGCAGGTAGTGATTGAAAATGAGTACGTCGTAAAGGTTGACGTGCGAATAGAAGCGCGCGAGGAGCGTGTATAAGAACGAACCCGTGTGATCGGAAGACAGCATGTCAGTGGATTCAATACTGATGAACCCGATCCAGACGATCGCCGGCCACCACGCGCGCCACGGGCTGAGTTTGGGACGAAGAGGAGACAAATGAGTTTCTTGCGAGCGCTTACTCCATAAATCCGTTGCGAACGAGGGAACCAGACCCTCAAGGGCTAAAACCCGTCACTTGTTGAGGCCTTGAGCGGCACGGCTGAAGCCGTGCCCTTCCCAAAACCAATATGTAAAACGAGCGCTACTCCACCGCATAATTGGGAGCTTCGCGCGTGATCATCACATCATGCACGTGGCTTTCGCGCAGGCCGGCGGCGCTGATGCGCACAAATCGCGCCTTCTGCTGCATATCCGCAACCGTCGGGCAGCCGCAATATCCCATGCCCGATTTGAGGCCGCCCACCATCTGGTGGACAATCATCGCCACCGAGCCGCGATATGGAACGCGGCCTTCGATGCCTTCGGGCACAAGTTTGCCGAGACGGTTCGAATCTTCTCCCAGCACGGGCATCGCGGTGGATGCGTCTCCGTCGGAATTCTGGAAATATCGTTCGCTGGATCCCTGCGCCATCGCGCCCAGCGATCCCATGCCGCGATAGGACTTGAAGGTGCGGCCCTGATAGAGAATCAGTTCGCCTGGGCTTTCATCGGTTCCGGCAAACATCGATCCGATCATGGCCGCCGAAGCACCCGCCGCCAGCGCCTTCACGATGTCGCCGGAGTATTTGATGCCGCCATCGGCGATTACCGGAACTCCGGCATCGCGCGTGGCGCGCGCCGCCTCGGCGATTGCAGTAATTTGCGGAACTCCGACTCCGGTCACGATGCGCGTGGTGCAGATCGAACCGGGTCCGATCCCTACTTTGATTCCATCCACTCCGGCTTTGACCAGATCGCATGCGCCATCGAAGGTCGCAACGTTGCCGGCGATCAATTCCATCTCCGGCAGCTTTGCTTTGACCTTCTTCACCGCTTCGAGAACCAGTTCCGAGTGACCGTGCGCGCTATCGATGGCCAGCACGTCGACCTTCGCTTTCATCATCTCCTGCGCGCGCTCCAGAAAATCGCCGGTCGCGCCGATGGCCGCACCGACCCGCAGGCGGCCGTGATCGTCCTTGGCCGCGCCCGGATACTTGAGCTTTTTCTGGATGTCCTTGACGGTGATCAAGCCTTTCAGGTTGTATTTGTCGTCGACGACCAGCAGCTTTTCGACGCGGTGTTCGTGCAGAATCTCTTCCGCTTGTTCGAGCGTGGTTCCCACGGCGACGGTGATGAGGTTATCTTTCGTCATCACCTTGCTGATCGGGATATCGAAGCGAGTCTCGAAGCGCAGATCGCGGTTGGTAAGGATGCCGACCAGTTTGCCGTCCCGCAATGTAATGGGGACGCCGGAAATCTTGTACTTCTTCATCACCTCGAGCGCGTCGGAGACTTTGGCGTCCGGGGACATCGTGACCGGATCGACGATCATTCCGCTCTCAGAGCGCTTGACCTTGTCGACTTCATTGGCCTGTTGGTCGATGGTCAGGTTGCGATGGATGATGCCGATGCCGCCCTGCTGGGCGAGGGCGATCGCCATGTGCGATTCGGTGACTGTATCCATGGCGGCGCTGATGATCGGAATATTCAGGCGGATGTTGCGAGAGAGCTGAGTCTGCGTGTTTGCGTTGGCGGGAACGACTTCAGAATGCGCAGGCACCAGCAACACGTCGTCGAAAGTAAGGGCTTCAGGAACAGGAAAATGAATCATAGAAATTAGATCATTCTATTGTAGGGAGCAGGCGGTGATCCCGCAAATGTTTGGGATTGCCCGGTGGCCGTTGAACTTCAAGGCCGCCACGGATCACGCGGATTTTCGCGGATTCAGCAACTTCATTGGTTTTGATCCGCGTAAATCCGCGTAATCGTGGGAAAGAAGTTGTTGTTTGGTTTGCCAAAGCGCATCAAACAAGGTAAATTCCCGTTGATTCGAGTCTTATTCAAAGCTGGAGGCACTATGTCTGGGAAGTCGCCATTAAGAGCCGTTCTATCCCTTGGACTGATCCTTAATATGCTCGCGGGCCCGACGATTCTGAGCGCGCAACAGGCGCCCGCCGACATGCCCGCTATCACCATTCGCGCGAACACGCGGTTGGTCACGGTCGATGTGGTCGTTACCGACAAGAAAGGACAGCCAGTCACCGGCTTGAAAGCGGAGGATTTCACGGTTGAGGAAAACGGCAAGAAGCAGAAAGTCTCTGTCTTCGTTCCGCCCGGCGTCGTGAACGCGGCTGCGACACCTGCGCCTGCCGGCGTGCTGTCGAACCATCCGGAAAATGTAGGACCGACGGGCGTCCCAACCGTTTTACTGCTGGATGCCTGCAATTCGCCGTTCAAGGATCAGACTTACGCGCGTTCGCAGATGTTGAAGTATGCGCTCGAGCAGGGGCAAAGCGGACACACCATCGCGGTACTCACGTTGTCGAACCAGTTGCACGTGCTCCAGCAATTTACAAGCGATCCGCAGGTGCTGATGACGGCGATCAAGAACTTCAAGCCGGAGGAACAGATCTTAAAAGGCGCGGCACCCGCGCCGGAAAGCCATGGCATCGCAGACGGCCCGGGCGTAGGCGCCTCGGCGGCGTTGGTAGCGTCGGCAAGCGCGGCAGTACAAGCTTTCGCCGATCTACAGGTGGGCTTCAACCTGGAGCGGCGAACATTGATCACACTGGAAGCGATGAAATCGCTCTCTCGGATGCTGGGCGGGTTGCCGGGCCGCAAGAATGTTGTGTGGCTCACCGCATCCTTGCCTTTCGATCTGGTTCCTGAAGACCGCAACGTCAGCGACGCGGAGCTATTGGCAGATCTGCCGGGTCAGGGCCGCCAGCGTTCGGTCTCAGTCAATGCGGCCGGTTCGAGTGCCGCCGAGGCGCGGCAACTGTACGACCCCGAAATCAAGAAAGCCGAATCTGACTTGGCCAGCGCTGGTATTGCAATCTATCCGGTCGACCTGACCGGTTTGATGAGCGGCATGGAGAGTTCTGCAACCGGAGGAGGTTCGGTCTATAACGACAAGATCCTCGTTGACCGCGCGGGTGGCAAACTCTCGGCCCAGCGAGAGAGTCAGGGGACCATGGAGGAAGTAGCCGCCCAAACCGGCGGGAAGGCATACATCAATCAAAATGAAATCAAGGACGGCGTCACACTCGCAGTGTCCGACGAAAAAGCCTCTTACACCTTGGGCTACTACTCAGAAAATAAGAAGTGGGACGGCAAGTACCGTAGCCTGAAAGTAAAAGTTGACCAGCCCGACATTCATCTTCGCCACCGCAAAGGCTTCTACGCGGTCGACTCCGCTCCGGCGAAGAATGCCAACTTTGAGAGCGATGTCGCGGCAGCACTTGAGCTGGGCGCGCCCAGCACGCAGGTGTCATTTATGGCGCAGGCAAAGCCAACGGATCCGGGCAAGATGCGAGTTGTTTTCCTGGTCGACGCCCACACGCTCACCGCCGAAGACGTCTCGGGCGGAAAAAGATCGATGAACGTTAACCTTTATGCCAGCATTTACAGCGCTAGCGGCAAGAGCATGGAAACGCGAAGCACGAAGGTGGATCGCACCTTTGACGCGGCCACCTATCAGCAGATTCTCGATAAAGGCATGCTCGTGCCGATCGATATGGAGATCCCTGCCGGTGCCCAGCAGCTGCGCCTGGCCGTGCTCGACAACAAGACTGGATTTATCGGAACGGCGAGTGGAGGGATCGGACAATAGAAAAGCTCTAAGACGCGAACAAAAAGGGCGTCCGATTTCGGACGCCCTTTCTTCGTGCTCCGGGCTTTCGGCTCCAGGCCTTCGGAAACCGTTCATTGAGAAACCGGTTTCCCTAGAGGCGAGAGCCAAACGCCGGTTTATTCTTTCTTTTCTCCGCCTTCGGCCGGTGCCGCATCTTTTTGCGCTTGCGCTTCCGCGTCGGCGTTTTCCATCGCTTTGCGGTTTTCTTCCGCGCGCTTGGCGCGGATTTCGGCACGTTTCTGCCGCTTCTCGTCGAGAACCTGTTCGCTGCCGAGCAGTTCGATGAACGCTTTTTCGGCGCCATCGCCCTTGCGCCACGCAGTGCGCACGATGCGCAGATAGCCGCCGTTGCGATCGCCAAAACGGGGAGCGACGGTGTCGAAAAGCTTGTGGACGGCTTCGTCCGTCATCAGGAAGGCCTTCGCCTGCCGCCGCGCCGCCAGGTCGCCCTTTTTGCCGAGCGTGATCATTTTTTCGACCAGAGGACGAATTGCCTTGGCTTTGATGGCGGTCGTCTCGATGCGCTCTTCCATGATGATGGAGGTCACCATGTTGCGAAAGAGAGAGCGGCGGTGGCTGGTGGTGCGGCCTAGTTTGTATCCTGCGACTTTGTGACGCATATTGAACCCCAGTTGTTAGTTGCTAGCTGCTAGTTGCTAGTCAGTTCTCAGTTCTCGGTTCCCAGTAAAGCCATTGCTTAGCCTCCAGTTGCACCTCGTAGCAATCTGAACTCGATAGATTACTAGCGGCTAGCAACTAGAAGCTAGCAACTGCTCTACAGATCGTTATCGCCGTACATCGAAGCGGGGAGAATCTGGTTGGAAGTCGGTCCGGGGACGGCGTTGCCGTGCTCGTCGATCTTCATGCCCAGGCTCAGGCCCATCGATGACAGAATTTCCTTGATCTCGTTGAGCGACTTGCGCCCGAAATTCTTGGTCTTCAGCATTTCGGCTTCGGTTTTTTGTACCAATTCACCGATCGTCTGAATGTTCGCGTTCTTCAGGCAGTTGTAGCTGCGCACCGAAAGTTCGAGTTCCTCGACCGACCGGTTGAGGTTCTCGTTCTTGATTTCGGGACGGCGCTCTTCGCTCGACGCCGAGGTTTCGATCTCTTCTTCAAAGTTGATGAAGATGTTCATGTGATCCTTCACCAGCTTCGCGGAAAGGCCCAGCGCATCGCCGGGAGTGATCGAACCGTTGGTCCAGACTTCGAGTGTCAGCTTGTCGTAATCGGTGATCTGGCCGAGACGCGCCGCTTCGACGGTGTAGTTGCACTTGCGCACCGGCGAGTGGACGGAATCGATCGGAATGAATCCGATGCCAAGATCGTCGTCAAAGTTCTTGTCGGCCGAAACGTAGCCGCGGCCGCGCTTCAGGCGCATTTCCATGTCGAGGTGTCCGCCTTCGCTCACGGTTGCGATGTAGATTTCCTTATCGAGAATTTCGACATCGCCGTCGGCTTCGATCATGGCGCTGGTTATGACGCCGGGCTGATCCGAGCGCAGGTAAATCGCCTTCGGACCGTCGCCCGCCAGCTTGAACGGGACCTGCTTCATGTTGAGGATGACGTCGGTCGCATCTTCGACCACGCCGGGGATCGACTGGAACTCGTGCAGCACGCCTTCGATCTTGACGGCGGTTACGGCCGCGCCTTCGATCGAGCTCAGCATGACGCGACGGAGCGCGTTGCCGATGGTTGTTCCGAATCCACGCTCGAACGGCTGCGCCCAGAACATTCCGTACTTGTCGGTCAGTGAGCTGGCATCATTCGCCAGCCGTTTCGGTTTTTGAAAACCTCTCCAAAGCATATTGTGTTTCTCCTCTCGGCCATGTGGCTCATTCCTGCTCGCTGAGCGGCCCGGCTCAGGTCAATGCAAGGAAAGGCTGATCTGGCACGAATAGCGGCCAAAACCCGTCGTTCGCTGATCGCTATTCGTGGTTCGCTTTTGATTTCGCGAACAGCGAACGACGAACAGCCAACGACTACTTGCTATAAAGTTCGACGATCAGCTGCTCGTTCACCGGCAACTGGATGTCTTCACGCTTCGGCAGCGCGGTGATGCGACCTTTGTAATTGTCGCGATCGATCTCAAGCCAATTCGGCACCGGCTGATGGCTGGCGAACTCCTTGGCAATCTCGAGAATCGGCACTTTCTTGCTGTTCTCGCGAATCGCGATCTCTTCACCCACGCTCACTTCGTACGAGGGAATGTTCACTTTCTTGCCATTCACCTGCACGTGTCCATGACGAACCAACTGGCGCGCCTGACGGCGGGAAATGCCGAAGCCGAGCCGGAAGACAACGTTGTCGAGACGGCGTTCGAGCTGCTCGAGCAGCTTTTCACCCGTGACGCCCCTGGAGCGGGCCGCGTTCTCGAAGTAATTGCGGAACTGGCCTTCCTGGGTGAAATAAATGCGCTTGGCTTTCTGCTTTTCGCGCAACTGCAGACCATAGCCGACCACCTTGGTCTTCTTGTCTTTCCCGTGTTGTCCGGGAGCGAAGTTGCGCTTTTCAATGGGACATTTGTCGCTGAAGCACTTCGTGCCTTTCAGGAAGAGCTTGATGCCTTCCCGGCGACAGAGACGACACACTGCATCGGTATAACGTGCCAAGTTGTTCTCCTTTTAGATGACCGGTTTACGGGTTTGGCTTCACCCTTCGTCCCGGACGAAATATCAGTTCTTACTGTAGCGCGGACACTCTTGTCCGCGAACCGTATGAGCGACAAAAACGCGGACAAGAGTGTCCGCGCTACAAAAGCTACACTCTTCGCCGTTTCGGCGGACGGCAGCCGTTATGCGGAATCGGAGTGGTGTCCTTAATCGAACGCACTTCGATGCCTGCGGCCGCTAATGCACGAACGGCAGACTCACGGCCCGATCCCGGACCGCTGACGCGTACGTCCACGCTGCGAACGCCGTGATCGCGCGCCATGTTGGCGGCGTTCATGGCGGCCTGCTGCGCCGCGAATGGAGTCCCTTTACGGGATCCGCGGAAGCCGAGCGAACCCGAACTCTTCCATGACAGCACGTTACCCGTCATGTCGGTGATCGTGACGATCGTGTTATTGAAAGAAGCTTGGACGTGCACGAGTCCGTGGGGAACGTGCTTGCGCTCTTTCTTCTTGAACGTCTTCTTCTTGCCTTTTTTCTCCGGTGCGGCTGCGCCGCCCGCTGCTGCTGGTTTCGCCATAAAGTCAGTTTCCAGTGGCCAGTGGCCAGTTGTCAGTTAAGGTCTGCCTGCGCCATGGTCGGTCGAACTGGCAACTGACCACTGGCAACTGGCGACTATGTTTTCGCTGCCGACTTCTTCTTTTGAGCGACCGTGCCTTTGCGCGGACCCTTGCGGGTGCGGGCATTCGTATGGGTGCGCTGTCCGCGAACCGGCAGATTGCGGCGGTGACGGAATCCGCGATAAGAACCGATTTCGATGAGACGCTTGATGTTCATCGAAACGTCTTTGCGCAGATCGCCTTCGACGCTGCCCTCGCCTTCAATGACCTGGCGAATCCGGTTGACTTCGTCTTCCGCAAGATCCTGAACTTTTTTCAGAGGATCTACGTTCGCCGCCGCCAGAATGCGCGCGGCGCGCGAATTGCCGATGCCATAAATGTAAGTGAGCGCGACATTCGCGTGCTTGTTTCGCGGAAGATCGACGCCTGCAATACGTGCCATGTTCCCTCTCTTAGCCTTGACGCTGCTTGTGTTTCGAGTTCTCGCAAATCACCCGGACCACGCCCTTGCGGTGGATGACCTTGCACTTGTCGCAAATTTTCTTGACCGATGCTCGTACTTTCATAAATCAGTTCTCAGTTCTCAGTTGCCAGTTCTCAGTCACCGAGAACACCAACTGCAGATTCCCGACTTCGCTTGGAAAGACAACTTGCGACGCTCACTTGTAGCGATACACAATCCGTCCGCGATTCAGGTCGTACGGAGAAAGCTCGACTGCGACTTTATCTCCCGGCAGAATGCGGATGAAATTCTTCCTCATCTTGCCGGAAACGTGCGCCAGGACCTGGTGTTTATTTTCCAGTTCCACCTTGAACATGGCGTTCGGCAGCGGTTCAACGACCGTTGCCATCACTTCAATCGCGTCTTCTTTACTCATTGACTCCTTGCAGGCTTTTCGCCTTAAGCTCGTTACTGCGTCAAAATCACCGGCCCTTGTTTCGTGACCGCCACGCAATGCTCAAAATGAGCGCTGTAGCTGCCGTCAACGGTCACCGCCGTCCACTTGTCGCTCAAAACCTTACTCGCGGGACCGCCCGAGTTCACCATCGGCTCGATCGCCAGAACCATGCCTTCGGACAACTCCGCGCCCTGGCCCTTTTTGCCGTAGTTCGGAATCTGCGGCGCTTCGTGCAACTTGGTTCCGATCCCGTGTCCAACAAATTCACGCACTACGCTGAATCCGGCCGCTTCCACATGCTTCTGGATCGCCGATCCAACGTGCCCAATCGTGTTGCCGATCTTTGCTTGCTCGATGCCCTTATAGAGCGATGCTTCGGTCACTTCGAGCAACTTCTTCAACTCGGCCGGGAGCGTCTCACCCACCGGAACCGTAATCGCCGAATCGCCGTAATATCCGTCGAACACCACTCCACAGTCGATCGAGACGATGTCGCCGGTTTTCATCACCCGTTTTTCGGACGGGATGCCGTGCACGATCTCTTCGTTAATCGAAGTGCAGAGCACGCAGGGATAACCGTAATATCCCTTGAACGCCGGCGTCGCTCCCAGATCCGCGATTAACCTGGCCGCCGCTTTCTCAAGATCCATGGTCGTCGCGCCGGGAGTGACCAAACCCTTCAGGTGATCCAGAACCTGGCGAACGATATGCCCGCTGCGCCGCATCTTCTCAATCTCCGCTGGCGACTTGCGGAATATCTTGTCTTCTCCAAAACCCATCATTGTTTCGGCTTCTGTCTCGGCTTGCGCTTTGGCGTCGTCAAAACTGGCCGGCACTCGTTCATGTGGCTGTCAATCGCACCGAAAATCTGAGCGGTGACTTCTGGCACCCCCTGATCGGCATTCACGGCGACCAGCCTGTGCTGTACCCGGTAATACTCTGCGACGGGCCTGGTCTGTCCCTCGTAAGCCCCGAGACGCTCCGCAATCACTTCCTTGCGATCATCGTTGCGGGTAATCAGCGGGGTATTGTCCAGATTACACAACTCGTCTACACGAGGTGGCTGGAAGTGGATGTTATAGAGCGTTCCACAGGTGGGACACGTGCGCCGCCCGGTAAGTCGCAGTAGCAATTGATTATAATCCACCACCAACTGGATCACAACCGGCGGACATATCTCTGAATTTTCAAAGAACTCTTTTTCCAGAAAGGCGTCGAGCCATCCTGCCTGGGCGGCTGTCCTGGGAAAGCCATCCAGTATGAATCCGCGCCGGCAATCTTTTTCCCGCAGCCGGGTCGCGACAATTCCGTACAGCAACTCGTCCGGTACCAACTCCCCGCGCCCCATGATCGCCTTGGCTTCAATCCCCAAGGGCGTTCCGAGCGCTACGTGAGCCCGTAGAAGATCTCCCGTCGATATCTGCGGGATACCGTAACGGTCGACAATCTGTTTGGCCTGAGTTCCCTTCCCGGCCCCTGGAGGCCCAAGAAGAATGACAGGACCAATATGCGCTGTCTCACTCGCCATTCTTTCAGCTTCTAGCTCCCAGCCGCTAGCTTCTAGCAAGCCTTTAGGCGATACCGCTTGCTAGCAGCTAGCCGCTACAAGCTCACAGCTTGTTACCAGCGCCGACCGCGAATGCGTCCGCTCTTCGGCGTAAACCCGTCATAGTGGCGCATGATCAATTGCGCCTCGATCTGCGTCACGGTATCCATGGCCACGCCGACCACGATCAGCAGCGATGTTCCGCCAAAGTAAAAATTGACGCCCAAACCGTTGGTCACCCAGGTTGGCAGGTTCTCAAAAATCCGCCCCACCAGCGGGAGATGGTTCAGCTTGATGCCTGCGATCATCCATTCCGGAATCAGTGAAATCAGGATCAGGTAAAGCGCTCCGACCAGCGTGATGCGGGTAAGCACGTCGTTAATGAAGTCCGACGTGCGCTTGCCGGGACGGATGCCCGGAATAAAGCCGCCCCACTTCCGCATATTGTCGGCAACTTCGTTCGGATTGAACACGATCGAGATATAGAAATAAGCGAAGAAAACGATACCGAGACAATAGAGCAGGGTGTAAAGCGGCTCGCCCCACTTCATCGCTTCGAGAATCGGACCGATCACCCGGTTATTATGGAAGGTCGCGCCCAGCATCTGCGGCAAAGCCAGAATCGAGGAGGCGAAGATGACCGGCATAACGCCGCCCGCGTTAACGCGAAGCGGCAGGTGCGTCGACTGCCCACCCATCACTTTTCGTCCGACGACGCGCTTGGCGTATTGAACTGGAATGCGGCGCTCGCTGCGTTCGACGTACACGATGAAGGCAACCACAGCGATCATCAAGACCAGAAGCATCAGGATCGCCGGGGCCGTGAAAGATCCCCAGGCATCGGTGCTCGCCTTCTGGTAAAGGTCGGCAACGCCGTGCGGCAAGCCGACGACAATACCCGCAAAAATCAGCAGCGACATGCCGTTGCCGATGCCGCGCTCGGTGATCTGCTCGCCCAGCCACATAATGAACGCGCTGCCCGTGGTCAGGGTGAGCATGGTCAGCGGGATAAACTGGCCGGACGGCATATTGACGAAATCGCCGGCTTTCTCAAGGCTGACCGCGATACCAAACGATTGCACCGCGCTAAGAATGACGGTGAGATAGCGCGTCCACATGGTGATCTTCTTGCGGCCCATTTCGCCTTCTTTTTGCAGCTTGGCGAGAGGTTCATAGACCACGGTCAACAACTGAAGAATGATCGACGCCGTAATGTACGGCATGATGCCCAGCGCGAAAATTGTAAGCCGGCGCAGATTGCCGCCGCTGAACAAATCAACAAAGCCGAGAACGCTGCCCCGGTTCTGCTCGAAGAACTGCGCCAGCCGGTCGGCGTTGATCCCCGGCGTCGGGATATGGCCGCCGATGCGATACACCGCCAGCAGGCCGAGCGTAAACAACACGCGCTTGCGTAGATCAGGAACCCGGAAAATGTTCGCCAGCTTTTCGAGCATTACTGCAAGACCTCAAACTTGCCGCCAGCCTTGGTGATCTTTTCCTGCGCGGTCTTCGAAAACTTGTGCGCATGGACGGTGATTGCGGTTTTCAGTTCGCCGTTGCCAAGAATCTTGATGGGCGAGTTGCCGTTGACGATCCCGGCCTTCTTGAGCGATTCCGGCGTGATCTCGGTCTCGCCCAGTGTCGCCAGGCGATCCACGTTTACGACGTCATATTCCTCGCGGAAAATATTCGTAAATCCGCGTTTCGGTACACGCCGGTGGAGCGGCATCTGGCCGCCTTCAAATCCGCGAATCAGGCGCGCGCCCGTTCGAGACCACTGTCCTTTGTGGCCGCGCGTAGAGGTCTTGCCCATGCCCGAACCCATACCGCGTCCGACGCGCTTCTTATTCGTGTTTGCCTTGCGGGGCGCTTTGATTGTCGATAAGTTCATAACTGTCTCTCTGTGCGCGAAGGAGCGGCAAGCCGCGCCTTTACGACTAAGCTTTCACGATCTCCACCAGGTGAGGCACCTTTTTCACCATGCCGCGGATGGCGTCCGTATCCGGACGCTCAATCACTTGGTTCAGCCGGGTGAATCCCAGCCCTTTAATCACCACTTTGTGCTTGACGGGCGAACAGATTGCCGACCGGATCCACTTCAACTGGATCTTGCCGCTCGCCGCCGTTTTCGATGTCTTGGTTGTCATCTTAATTCTCTCTACTTCCGATTCCTTCAATTCAACCCCGGAAGTCTTGTCACTCCGAGTGAAGCGAGGAATCTGACAATTCGTTTGAAGCCTACAATTCCTCGACCGTCTTGCCGCGCAATGCCGCGACTGCTTCTCTGTTCTTCAGTTTCTTCAGCGCATCGAAGGTGGCTTTAATCACGTTATGCGGATTGGTGGTGCCGATCGACTTGGTCAGCACATTCTGCACGCCCGCCGACGTCATCACGGCGCGCACCGCGCCGCCCGCAATCACGCCGGTGCCTTCGGGAGCCGGCTTTAGCAGCACCATTCCGGAGCCAAAGCGCCCGAGCACGGTGTGCGGCACGGTCGTCTGCGTCAGGTTGATGCGCATCAGATTCTTCTTGGCCGATTCAATTCCCTTGCGAATCGCCTGGGGAACTTCCTTGGCCTTGCCCGAACCGTAACCCACCACCGCCGCCGACGGGTCGCCGATCACCACCAGCGCCGCGAACGACAGGTTCTTGCCGCCCTTGACGACCTTGGTTACGCGGTTGATCGAGACAACCTGGTCCTTCAACTGAAACGAACCCGCATCGAGTTTTTTCGTTACTCTAGGCATTCTGAAATCTCATTTCCATTTCGTCGTTTGTCATTAGTCGATCGTCGTTCGAAAAGCGGATATCCGCGAACGACCAATGACTAACGACCAGCGACCTAAAATTGCAATCCCGCTTCGCGGGCCGCATCGGCAACCGCCTTGATGCGTCCGTGATAAATGTAGCCGCCGCGATCGAACACCACCTTGGTGATGCCCTTCTGCTTGGCGAGTTCCGCGATCTTTTTTCCGACGCTCTTTGCCGACGCCACGTTGCCGCCCGTCACGCGCGCTTCTTTCTTGCCTTCGGCCGTGGACGCCGCGACCAAAGTCTGGCCCTTGAGGTCGTCGATCACCTGAACATAAATATGGTTCAGCGAACGATAGACATTGAGCCGCGGACGCTCCGGCGTACCAATCACTTTCTTCCGGATGCGATCGTGCACCCTTTGCCGCGTTTGATTCTTTGAAGCAATTCTTAGCATAAGTCGAGTCCTTCGCTATTCGCTATTCGCTGCTCGCGCTTGGCGAACGACGAACAACGAGTTGTTTCAAATCCCTCACTTCGTTCGAATGATCGCGGCGGGCTCAGACGCCCGCCCAACGCGATCACTTTGCTCCCGTCTTGCCAACCTTCTTCTTCAACCGCTCTCCGACGTAGCGGACACCCTTGTTCTTGTACGGATCGGGCGGGCGCAGCGAGCGCATTTCCGCCGCCACCTGGCCGACCTTCTGGCGATCAATGCCCGTGAGACTCAGCTTGGTCTGCTTGGGATCGACCGCGCACTCGACGCCGGTGGGCAGCGGATACTCGATCGGATGCGAATAGCCAAGGCTGAATACCACCGTGCCCTTGCCCTTCAGCTCCGCGCGATAACCAATGCCGACGATTTCAAGTTCTCGCGTCCAGCCTTTGGTCACGCCCTCGACCGCGTTATTGACCAGCGCCCGGGCGAGTCCGTGGATCGCAGCCTGCGAATCGTTCTCGCGGATGGCGACCAGGTTGCCGTCCTTCTGCTCCATCTTGATGCCAGAGGGAAGCGGCGTATCCAGTTTGCCCTTGGGGCCCTGCACCAGGACCGTGTTGCCTTCAAATTTGACCGTGACGCCCTTGGGAATCGCGATCGGCTTTTTTCCAATTCGTGACATAAGATCAGCTCTCAGCTCTCAGCCTTCAGCCTTCAGTTCGCAGCGCTCAGGTTCTCCTGATGGCTGACGGCTGATGGCCGATAGCTTCTTTACCAAATCTCGCACAACAGTTCGCCGCCCAGGCCCTGCTTGCGCGCCTGGCGACCCGTCATCACGCCCTTGGGCGTGGTCAGAATGTTGATTCCCAACCCGCCAAGCACGCGCGGAATCTCGGTGCGGCGCACATACACGCGGCAGCCCGGACGCGACACGCGCGCCAGGTTCGAAATGACCGCCTCGTTGTTATTGCCGTACTTCAGGTAGACGCGCACAACCTTGTGCCCTTCTTCTTCGGCGGGCTTGAAGTTGGCGATATAGCCCTCTTCTTTCAGGATACGGGCAATCTCCGTCTTCAGCTTCGAAGCCGGAATATCCACCTTCTGGTGACGCGCGCGAATCGCATTGCGAATGCGCGCCAGCATGTCTGCGACCGGATCGGTCAACCTCATCGTTTGCTTCTCCTAAAGCCGCCCGTTCGCTCCGCGTTCAGCGGAGAACCTGTCAGCAGCTTGTTTACTGCGTCGTTCGCTATTCGCTATTCGCTGTTCGCAAACCAGCGAACGACGATCAGCGAACAGCGTTCTTCCCTACCAGGACGACTTCGAAACGCCGGGGATTTCGCCCCGCAGCGCCAATCCCCGGAAACAGAGCCGGCAAATGCCGAACTTCCGGAGAAAGGCCCGCGGACGCCCGCAGATCTTGCAGCGGTTGTGCTTGCGCGAGGAAAACTTCGGCTTTCTTGCGTCCTTGACTCGTTTTGCTGTAGTTGCCACTTAGCTTCTAGCTCCTGGCTGCTCTCTTCTAGCAACCTATCTGTTGCAGATCTTGGTTGAACCTCTGCAATCTGACCTCTAACCTCTGACCTACGCCCGAAACGGCATTCCCAGGTGCTTCAGCAAACTGCGCGCCTGATTGTCATTGCGCGCCGTCGTCACAATCGTGACGTTCATGCCCTTCAACTTGTCGACCTTCGCATAATCGATCTCCGGAAAAATTAACTGGTCATGCAGGCCGAGCGTGTAATTGCCACGTCCATCGAACGACTTGGTCGAAACGCCCCTAAAATCGCGCACGCGCGGAAGCACGATACTGACCAGGCGGTCGAAAAACTCGTACATGCGGTCGCCGCGCAGCGTGACCATGGCGCCGATCGGCATGCCTTCGCGAACCTTGAAGGCGGCTATCGATTTCTTCGCCCGCGTCACAACCGGCTTCTGGCCGGTAATCTGGCCCAGTTCGTTCACGGCCGGATCCATGATCTTTGCGTTCTGGGTGGCTTCGCCCACGCCCATGTTGACGACAATCTTGTTGAGCCGTGGAACGGCCATCGGATTCTTCAGGTCCAGTTCTTTTGCCAGCGCCGCCGCTACTTCCTTTTCGAAACGCGTGCGCAGCCGAGGCCGCTCCTTCGCCGAATGCCGTGGAGCCTCCGGACCCGCCTTGGGCTCTTCGGCGCGCTTTTCGCCTTTGCCCGGTTTCCCTTTTTTCTGTTCTTCTTTTGCCATTTTCGTCTGCTGCCTTCTCCATCACGGTTTCGGAGTGGTTACCGGTTCGTGAGGAATTTCAAAAATCTACTTGTCCAGCGTCGCGCCGCACTTCTTGCAAATTCGAACCTTGCGGTCCCCCTGAACTTCGTGACCGATGCGTACCGGCCCGCAGGTCCCGCACACCAGCGCCACGTTCGAGAGCGGAATCGCGCGTTCCTGCTCGGCGATGCCGCCCTTGATGTTGCGCTGCGGATTCGGCCGCACGTGCTTCTTCACCGTCATCACGTGCTCGACCAGAACTTTCCCTTCGTCGGGCAACACGCGCAAAACGCGGCCCTCTTTACCGATGTCGCGTCCGGTCATGACCTTCACGTTGTCATTGCGCCGGATATCCACTCGCAAATGCTTTTTCGTAGTAGCCGTTCCCATAAGAACCCCAAGTTTCAAAGTTTCAAGGTGTCAAAGTTTCAATGTTGTCGAGTTCGGTCTCAATCATTCTCAAGGCACCCTGAAACCCTGAAATTTTGAAACCCTGAAACCTGGCCTTACAGTACTTCCGGCGCCAGCGACACAATCTTTAAGAACTTCTTCTCGCGCAATTCGCGCGCTACCGGACCGAACACGCGCGTCCCAACCGGCTCGCCGCCCTCGTTGATCAGGACCGCCGCATTCTGGTCGAAGCGGATATAGGTTCCGTCGCGGCGCCGGTGCTCCTTGCGCGTGCGCACGATGACCGCCTTCACCACTTTGCCCTTTTGCACCTGCCCGTCGGGCGCGGCTTCTTTCACGCTCGCCGTGATCACATCGCCGAGGCCCGCGTGCAGACCGGTCGAGCCGCCGAGCGGCATGATCATCTGCAGCTTGCGCGCGCCGGAATTGTCGGCGACCTCGAGCATCGATCTCATCATTACGGCCATGTTCGTCTCTCCCTCTTCCTGTTAGCGGCCCGCCACGACATCGGCATCAGCGGGGATTTCCGGCACCAGTGCCGTCTTGCGAACGATCTCTTTCAGCGTCCAGCGCTTCAGCCGCGACAACGGGCGCGATTCTTCAATCGCCACCACGTCGCCGACATGCGCCTCGTTTTTCTCGTCGTGCGCGTAAAACTTCTTCCGGATCGAGATCACGCGCACGTAGAGCGGATGCGCCTTCTTGCGCGTCACTTCGACCACGATCGTCTTCTGCATCTTGTTCGACGTGACCGTGCCGGTCAGTATCTTGTGGTTCCGCTTTTTTCCCTGGCCTGTAGTTTCCGCCATCTTATTTTTTCTCCGTCGTCTTCCCCGTCTTGGGCGCGGCCAGTTCCTGCTCGCGCAGGACGGTCTGCACGCGCGCGATGTCCCGGCGCAGGCCGCGAATCTTCTTCAGGCTTTCGGTCTGTCCCATATTCATCTGGAACTTCAGCTTGAAGAGCTGGTCCGCCAGGTCGCGCTCCTGGTGCTTGAGCTCGACATCGGTTAAGTTGCGAATCTTTTCTGCCTTCATAAATCAGTTCTCAGTTCCCAGTTGTCAGTTCTCAGCAGAAGCACTCGATTGCCGCGCTTCCATGCATTGCTGTTACTCCAGCAATCTGACCTCTGCAATTCCTAAAATACGTCGCGCTTGACGAAGGTTGTACGCAGCGGGAGCTTGTGCGACGCGAGACGCATTGCCTCTTTCGCTTCCGTCACCGTTACGCCTTCCATCTCAAACAAAATTTTGCCCGGCTTCACCACCGCTACCCAGTGATCGGGAGCGCCCTTGCCCTTACCCATACGGGTTTCGGCGGGCTTCTTCGTCACCGGCTTGTCGGGAAACAGGCGAATCCAGATTTTGCCGCCCCGCTTCACAAAACGAGTCATGGCGACGCGGCTGGCTTCGATCTGACGGTCGGTGATCCAGCCCGGCTCGAGCACCTTCAGCCCGTATTGGCCAAAAGCGAGCTCGCCACCGCGCCACGCCTTCCCGCACATCCGCCCGCGCTGTTGCTTGCGGTACTTAACTTTCTTCGGCATCAACATAAAATTCAGCTCTCAGGTCTCAGATGTCAGCTCTCAGGAAAGTCTTCCCGCGTCAGCTGCCTTTACTTCTGCAATCTGACCTCTGACCTCTGCAATCGCCTAACTTCTGCAATCTAACTCTTTACTTCTAACTTGGCTTAGAACGCGCCCGTCGTCGGAACTTCGCGCGCTGGCGTGGCTTCCCGCTTCTTGGTGGGAAGAATCTCGCCTTTGTAAACCCAGCACTTCACGCCGATCACGCCATACGTCGTGCGCGCCTCGGTGAAGCCGTAATCGATATCGGCGCGCAGTGTGTGCAGCGGCAAGCGGCCCTGCAGATACCATTCCGAGCGCGCGATTTCATTTCCGTTCAACCGTCCGCTCACGCGGACCTTGATGCCTTTACAGCCGAAGCGCAGGGCCGAATCGACCGACTTGCGCATCGCACGCCGGAAGCCGACGCGCTTTTCCAGTTGCAGCGCAATCGATTCCGAAACCAGTTGCGCGTCCAGCTCGGGCTTGTGCACTTCCTGGATGTCGACATGCACCTCACGCGTCGTCTTTTTCTGCAAGTCCTGCTTCAGCTTGTCGATTTCCGCGCCCTTGCGGCCAATAATGATGCCCGGCCGCGCCGTCTTGATGATGATGCGCAGCTTGTTGCCGGGACGTTCAATTTCGACCGAGCTCACGCCTGCCGACTTGAGCTTTTCCTTCAGCTCTGCCTTCAGCTTGACGTCTTCCAGCAAAAGCTTGTCGTAATCCCGCTCCACAAACCAGCGCGACTTCCACGGCTTGGTGTAACCGAGCCGGAAACCGTAAGGATGGACCTTCTGTCCCATAGTTGCTCCTAAAGTCTTCTTCCGTCATTCGCTGATCGCTGTTAGCCGTTGGTTCTTGGCGAACAGCGAACGACGAATAGCGAATCTATTTCTTCGCAGTCACTTTCTTTCCTGCCGCCTTCTTCTTCGCCGGCGCTTTTGCCTTTGCGTGGGTCTTCGGTTTTGCCGGAGCCGTAGCCTTCGTCTCTCCGCCCGCCGTGCGCGCTACCGGGGCGCCGTTCCTGTTCCGCTCGGCAAGCACGATCTCGATGTGGGCAATGCGGCGCACGTAGTGATACGCGCGTCCCATCGGAGCCGGTCGAATGCGCTTCAACCGCGGGCCGTCGTTCGCGGCCACATGTTTCACATACAAGTTATCGAGGTCGACGTCCAAACCCTTTTCGGTGCTCAGAAAATTCGCGTTGTCGACCGCCGACTGCAACAGCTTGCCGACTGTGGCGGCGACGCGCTTCTTGGTGAAAGCCAGCGTATTGCGCGCTTCTTCCACGCGCCGTCCGCGAATCAGGTCCAGCACCAGCCGCGCCTTCTGCGGCGACACTCGCATAAATCTTGCTTCCGCTCGAAATTCCATAATTAACTCTTGGCTCTTAGCTTTTGTCTCTTAGCGAATGGCGAAAAGCCAATAGCCAAGAGCGGTTTCTTATGCCTTCGGTGCCGACGGCGCCGACGGCGCAATCGCTCCCGGTCCGCCCGGAATTCCGGCCGGCTTCGCCGCCGTTTCCGTGGCCGCCTTCATGGAGTGACCCTTGAACTGGCGAGTGAAGCTGAACTCGCCCAGCTTGTGTCCCACCATGTTTTCGGTCACGTACACGGGGATGAACTTTCTTCCGTTATGCACGGCAATTGTGTGTCCGACCATCTCGGGAATAATCGTCGAGCGCCGCGACCAGGTCCGCAGCACCTTCTTTTCGTTGCGCGCATTCATGGCTTCGACTTTCGTCACCAGGTGCGCATCCACGAACGGTCCTTTTTTTGTCGATCTCGCCATAATTCAGTTCTCAGTTCTCAGCTCTCAGTTCTCAGTAACATCTGAACCGGGCCGGTTCTTCTTTGTAGCTCTGCCACCTTGAAACTTTCGAAACCCTGCTCATCCCTTTTTGCGACGGTTCACAATGAACGAATCCGTCCGCTTGTTGTTGCGCGTCTTGTATCCACGCGTCGGCTGTCCCCACGGCGTGACCGGGTGCCGGCCGCCTGAAGTCTTGCCTTCGCCGCCGCCATGCGGATGGTCAACCGGGTTCATCGAAACGCCGCGGTTATGCGGACGCTTGCCAACCCAGCGCGTGCGTCCAGCCTTGCCCCACGTCACGTTCTCATGATCGGTGTTGCCAACCTGTCCAATCGTCGCCAGGCAGTCGAGCAGAACCTTGCGCGTTTCTCCCGAAGGCAGCTTGACAAGTCCGTAGTCGCCTTCTTTTGCGACTAACTGCGCCGAACCACCCGCCGAGCGCACCATCTGCGCTCCCTTGCCGGGCTTCAGTTCGATGTTGTGCACCTGCGTGCCGGGCGGAATATTGCGCAAGGGCAGTGCGTTGCCGACCAGGATGTCAGCCTCGGGACCGCTCACAATCTTCTGGCCGACCTTCAGCCCGTCGGGCTGAACAATGTAGCGTTTCTCGCCGTCGGCATAGCTTAGCAGAGCAATGCGCGCTGAGCGGCCCGGATCGTATTCGATGGTCACGACCGTCGCGGGAATGCCGTGCTTGTCGCGCTTGAAATCAAGCGTGCGCAGTAAGCGCTTGTTGCCGCCGCCGCGGAACCGCATCGTCGTGTCGCCGGAGTTGCGGCGGCCGCCCGAGCGGATTTTGCCCTCAACCAGCGGCTTGTGCGGCTTCGACGATGTAATGTCGTCGGTCGTCACCGACGTGCGATAGCGCAACGTTTGCGTTGTCGGTCTGTATGTTTTAATTGCCATATTCAGCTCACTGCTTCTCGTCGTTGGTCGTCAGTCGCTCATTGTTCGTTGTTCCCAACGACAAACGATTAACGACTGCACTACAGATTCTGTGCGTATTCCGGCATCTTCTCGCCGGCTCTCAACCGCACATACGCCTTCTTCCAATCGGGACGGTAGCCCGTAAACTTGCCGCGCCGCCGCTCTTTGCCCGGATAATTCGCCGTGCGAACCGAAGCCACCTTCACTTTGAAGATCGCCTGCACAGCCTCTTTGATCTCGGTCTTCGTCGCCTTGGGAGCAACCTGGAACACCAGCGTGTTCTGGGTCTCTTTAATGCCCAGGCCCTTTTCCGTGATCACCGGCTTCTGAATAATCTGATATGCGGATTTCATATTCGTTAGGCCTAGGCCACCTCCGCCTTAGTCTTACGCAGGCGCCGCGCCGCCGGCGCTTTCTTGCCAGCCTTCTTGTCCGCAGCTTTTCTCTTCGCGGCCTTTTCGGTCACCGTCTCCGCATCGTGATCGCGCCTCGCCGCCGTCTTCTTGAGCGAATCCTGCAACCGCGCCAGCGCGGACTGCGCAAAGATCACGTGCGCATAGCGCATCAGGTGATAGGGATGCACTTCATTCGCCCGTACCAACTCGAGGCCGTCAATATTCCGCGAACTGAGTTCCAGGTTCTTGTTCTCGGCGTTCGAAACCTCGACCAGCAGCGTCGTGCCTTCACCCTTCAGTTTGGTCAGGGCCGCTTGAAAAGCTTTGGTCTTTGGTTCCTTAACCTCGAACGAATTCACGACAACCAGTTTGCCGTCGGCAAACTTCGCGGCCAGCGCCGAGCGCAGCGCGCCCAGCAGTTTCTTCTTTGGAAAGGTGAAGTCATACGACCGCGGTTGCGGTCCATGGACGGTGCCGCCGTGGCGCCACAGAGGAGATCGGATCGAGCCGATACGCGCCCGCCCCGTGCCCTTCTGCTTCCACAGCTTTTTGCCCGAACCGGAAACGCGCCAGCGGTTCTTGGTCGCATGCGTGCCTGCGCGGTGGGCGGCACGATAATGCGTGATCGCCTCCGAAAGCAGGTCCTCGTTGACCGCGCCGAAAACTTCGTCGGCCAGGTCGAGCGTTCCCACTTTCGCTCCGCTCAAATTGTGTACGTCAATAGTCGCCATATCTGTCTTCTCTTGTGTGGGCCGGGCATTCTTGCCCGACTCCAGCTTTGGCGGGCAGGAATGCCCGCTCCACACGCACTTAGCCTTTCTTCGCTGCTCTCTTCGCCGCCTTCAACGGATCGACCGTGGCCGAACCCGCAAATCCACGACGCTCTCTGGGCGGCTTCTTCGCTTTGTTAATGACGATGTATCCGCCATTCGGGCCTGGAACGCTGCCTTCAACGACCAGCAGGTTTTCGTCTTTATCGACGCCCAGGATCCGCAGGTTGCGCGTTGTAATGCGCGTGTTGCCCATGTGTCCCGACATCCGCATGCCTTTGAACACGCGCGATGGAAACGCCGACGAACCGATGGAACCGGTGATCTGGAACATCGAACCGTGCGACTTCGGGCCCCCGGCAAAGTGATGGCGCTTCACCACGCCCTGAAAACCGTGACCCTTGCTGGCGCCGATGACATCGACAAACCGTTCGCCTTCGAAGATATCGACCAGAACGCGATCGCCAACTTTCACGACGGCATTGGTCGGATCTTCGTTCGGCCCTTCCACTTCAATCATCACTTCACGCAGGAACTTCACCGGCGGAAGATTGTGCTTGGCAAAGTGCCCGCGCATTGGAGCGGTCAGCTTCTTCTCTTTTACGAATTCGACCAAGCCGATCTGCGCGGCGATGTATCCATCCTTGGTGCTGCTCTTGTGCTGCGTGACCACGCATGGGCCCGCCTGCAACACCGTCGCCGGCCGCACTTCGCCCTTCGAATCGAAGAGTTGCGTCATGCCGACCTTCTTGCCCAGAATTCCTGCGACTCTCGCCATTTCCTTCTCCATTTCCCAGCTTGGCCCGCCATCGATCGATGGCGTCTATTGGCTGGGGAGCTGTTGCTCTTTATGTTGCGTGGTGACGGGGCAAAGCCCCGCTCCCACACGACTACTTATGTTCTTTCCCAAACGCCTTAATCTCCACGTCCACGCCAGCCGGCAAATCCAGCTTCATGAGCGCGTCGACCGTCTGCTGCGTCGGCTCCAGAATATCGAGCAGTCGCTTGTGCGTGCGGATTTCAAACTGTTCCCGCGATTTCTTATCCACGTGCGGCGATCGCAGCACGCAATATTTGTTCTTCATCGTGGGCAGCGGAATCGGTCCCGCAATCTGCGCGCCGGTGCGCTTTGCCGTCTCCACGATCTCGCCCGTCGACTGATCCAGAATGCGATAGTCGTAAGCTTTCAACCGGATTCGAATTCTCTCTTGTGCGCTCACTCTGTTTTCTCTCTAACCCCTCCCGGCATCTCCGGGAGGAAAGATCTGGCGGCAAGCTGCCAGCCGCTTTCTGTTTGCGTGGCGCGGACACTCTTGTCCGCGCGGCCTTCTCATCTACTGCATGCAACGCGGACAGGACTGCCCGCGCCACACGAACTACTTAACGATCTCGGCAATCGTTCCGGCGCCGACCGTGTGGCCGCCTTCGCGGATCGCGAAGCGCAACCCCTTTTCCATCGCCACTGGCGTGATCAACTCGATCACCAGGCTCACGTTGTCGCCCGGCATCACCATCTCCGTACCCGCCGGCAACTCCGCAATGCCCGTCACGTCCGTCGTTCGCAGATAAAACTGCGGACGGTATCCCTTGAAGAATGGCGTGTGTCGTCCGCCTTCTTCTTTCGTCAAAATGTAAACTTCCGCCTTGAACTTCGTGTGCGGAGTGATCGAGCCACCTTTCGCCAGCACCATGCCGCGCTCGACATCTTCTTTCGCAATACCGCGCAGCAGCAGCCCCGCATTGTCTCCAGCCATGCCTTCGTCCAGCTGCTTCTTGAACATTTCCACGCCCGTCACCACCGTCTTGCGCGTCTCGCGGAAGCCGACGATTTCCACTTCTTCGCCGACTTTCACCTTGCCGCGCTCGATTCGGCCCGTCACCACCGTGCCGCGTCCTTGAATCGAAAAAATATCTTCGATCGGCATCAGGAACGGCTTGTCCAACTCGCGCGCCGGTTGCGGCACACTCTTGTCCACCGCTTCCATCAGCGCGTCAATCTGCTTTTCCCACTTCTCTTCGCCGTTCAAAGCGCCCAGCGCCGACAAACGAATCACCGGCAGATCGTCGCCCGGAAATTTGTACGACTTCAGCAGCTCGCGCACTTCCAGTTCAACCAGATCAAGCAACTCGGGATCGTCCACCGCATCGCACTTGTTCAGCGCCACCACGATGTAGGGCACTCCGACCTGACGCGCCAGGAGCACGTGCTCGCGCGTCTGCGGCATCGGACCATCCGTCGCAGCCACCACCAGAATCGCGCCATCCATCTGCGCCGCGCCCGTGATCATGTTCTTGATGTAATCCGCGTGGCCCGGGCAATCCACGTGCGCGTAGTGCCGGTTCGGCGTTTCGTACTCCACGTGCGCCGTGGCAATCGTGATTCCGCGCGCCTTCTCTTCCGGAGCGTTGTCGATCGAATCGAACGACCGGAACACGATGTTCGGGTTGTGCTTCTGCAAAACCTTCGTGATCGCCGCCGTCAACGTCGTCTTCCCGTGGTCAATGTGTCCAATCGTCCCTACGTTGCAGTGCGGCTTCGTCCGCTCAAATTTTTGCTTCGCCAT